>Ga0335394_10004735_pt1 | contig 15476 bp, 17 predicted proteins | sample MAT03_FD_205741 | JGI IMG/M metagenome (GOLD analysis project Ga0335394, IMG submission 205741) | Freshwater microbial communities from Lake Fryxell liftoff mats and glacier meltwater in Antarctica - MAT-03 (spades assembly) (version 2) ...
TGAAATTGAGAAACAGATGCAAAAATTAGTGCGAGTGGAACAAAAGTGGTCGGCTATTAAAGCCTTACTGCCCAACGAGATTACTGTTGACACGGTTTTCGAGCACGTAAATAATCTTGATAGCACGCGTGGGGGGAAACAAGCATTTATTCGTGTTAAAAATATGCCGAAACATGCTACGGACAAGGATATTCTTGTTGTGAATGAATGTTTAACTCAAACTAAGAAATCAATAGCATTAAAACGAGAAGAATATATAACAGAATTAAAAAAATTCATTGAATATTTAAATCAAAATCCACCCTCAGACACAAAAAAGAAAGAGATTAGGGAACAACTTGAAGGACTTAAAGTCGAACAGCAATTTTTGCGAAGTTTATGGTTTCCTTAATCCCAATCGGTTATGATGACCTCTAAAGTAGTTGGGAATGCGCGTATATAGTGCTAAATTGCTAAGACCGATTGGTTTACGATTGCCTGTTTGGACCCTTTGGGGGCCGGCTTCTGTGGCGCTTTCCCTTCTTGTTCTCGTTTTTAATGCGACAGCTTTTCATGCAGTGCTCGGGGGTGTAGCTGTCGGGGGGCTCGCCTGTTGCTGGAAATGGCAGAGGACGGGGCTCTATATGGCAGCTGGGGCACTCGTTAGTGTATGGGTACTGGGTGTGGCCATGAATCCTAGCATCGGACTCTCATGGTCGCTCGGGTTGGTAATCGCCCTTGGTCTCGCCTTGTTTATGACTACCTTAAGTGCAGAAGAAGTGCAAGAAGCGCTGTTGACTTTTCAGAATCGGGTCAGAGAGCAGAGTTTGGCAGTTTGTGAAGCCGAAACGAAGCTCAAAACAGCCGATGCGAATTTGGCTGAAGAGAAGCGTGTTTTGTTAGGGCGGGTGGAACAACTTGTGCGTGAAAAAGGAGAGGTGCAAGCCGTTCTCGATATCGCGAGAACAGAATTTCTTTCAGCCCGCAATGAAAATGATAAGCTGTTGAATGAACTCTTTTCTGCTAAGCAAGACATCGCGAAAGTGGAAGAACAACTGGAAGATTTTACGCCTCTACAAGAGGAAGCGCGGCAATTGCGTCACATGCTGCATCAAATGGAACAACGCAAACCCGAATTGGTGATTCAAAAAGAAGTCGTGGTGGAAAAACAGGTAGTAGTGGAAACGGTGGAAATCGAAAATCCTATTTCTATCGAATTGCAGGCCCACGTCACCGACCTTCGCGAACAGCTCAAATTACAAACAGAAGAAAAAGAGCTCCTCGAAAAAACAATCAATCAGCTGCAAGCCACCGCCGAAGCTACCGTTCCCCCTATCATCGTTTCAAGTCTCGATTCAGAAGAAGGACGTGCCCTGCGGCGCACTCAAGGACTCTATCGCCAACTCCGTGACCAATTCGAAGAAAAATCATCTCTTCTTGACCAAACACGTCGCGATCTCTTCGCTGCGCAATTGGCTCTTGAAACCTATCAAAAGCAAACAGAAGAAGCCCACCTCGAAGAAACCGAAGAGCTTTTCCGTTATCTCTCTTTTCTCGAACAAAATTCTTAAAGCCTACATACGGTTGCGTCATCAATCGTAACAAGAAATTTCTTCCACAAGTCAGTTGGATTGATTTTCTGTGAGCAGAGAATGGGCGATCTTTTCAAAACGCCCTTTTCTGAGCTATCCAAAAGGATCTTGAGCTTCAAGTTGCGACCATTTATTAGGAGTTGCTTCTTCGAGCCATTGTGAGACGTTTTTATAGAACGTTCTAAAACAACGTGGGTGCTGTTGACTCAATTGACGAAACTCATCTACAGCACGTGTCGAAAAAGCCTCAAGTTGAGAAGCTACATACCAAATTCCGTAAAGATCTTTATGTATTTTAAGAGGCGCGTTTCTTTTAGGAAATGTAAGCCCTTTGTGGAAAATCCAGGAACCGGGAGATACGACGCGGCCAGTTAAGTCTTGCTGGGTAGTAAACATACAGGTGGTTTGTAATACCATTTATCAAAAATAAAGTCATAAATTACCGCGATCTCTTTGGTATCTTCTGACTATCTTTTCTCATTAATATTCAGAATATTAACTTCGAAAAGATGGTCAAAATCTCTTAAAGATTTTACGCTAATTTATGACTTTATTTTTGATAAATGGTATAACCTAAGAGATAGATAATCTCTTAGGTTGCGCGATAACACCTGCAATCTTGACGTTTTTCCCTTTGTCACCTCGTGTAGAAGAGTCGGTAAGAAATTCTACCTCAAGCTCAAGATCTGGATGGATTTTTTTCATGTAAGCTTGCATAGCAGGATTATCGTGGTCTTTCCAAATAGGCTCAAAACCTGCTTCTTGTAAATGTAAGGAAATGTTTTTTTATGGAAATGAGGGGGAGTTTTCGGGGAATAAGAGAATCTAAGTCCATCGTGCGGACGGGTGGATACCCTAATTGTCGATCACTAAAATAAAGTTTATAGATAATGGGAGCGTAACTACCCCAATCACGATATAAGGCGCCCATATCCCCATTGATTTTAAGAATTCAGAGATGATTTTGTCTTCTTGACGGCTGTGTTGAAAAAGTTATAAGTAGCTCAGATTCAGAAGATTTTTTGTAGAGATCAGAAAAGCTGTCAACGAAGAAGATAGCTCACGGCGCTATCTACGAGGGGTCAGATTTTTTGAGATCCCAAAAAAGACCTGAAGATGAGTGCTTTAAGTTTTTCAACACAGCCCTTCTTGGCTAAGATCCATTTAATGCCTGTAGATGTTTTTAATTTCAGGGAGGCGATCGCGCATGAATTCGCTTTGCTCAAGTCCTCGAAGAGGAAAATGATAAAGATCGAGATAGGTTAATAAAGGGGGGGAAGCTTGTAAATGTTTGGGATCGAATTCTGTTTTGAGTAGACCCTTATAATAGGGAAGAATTAATAAAACTTCATACCCTTTTTCCTTGGGTTCAAGTTCTAAAAGTTCTTCTATTTTGCTTCTGAGATTAGGGTCTGTTAAATAAATTTCCAAAGTTTCCAAATTCGTGTTTTTAGATTGATTCATTTCTGCCGCTGTATGCAAGGCAAAACGTATTTTCGAGGTGAGTTTTGAATGTTCAAGGATTTTGATAAGTTCACTTTTTTTATCAAAAGAGGTGGTGTAAGTCCACATTTTACATTTTTCTAAGATGTTATAAGAATCGAGCCAAAGTTCGAGAATTTTTTTGGGGTGGGGTACGGAGTATTTCTTTGCAGTCCTAACTCCGTTGGTTTTAACCAATCCTTTTGTGACTAAAGATTTGAGCACTTTCTGAGTGAGTCCCAGGCTAATGTGGGTTTCTTTAACGATTTCACGCAGGGCAAATTGTCTTTTTGAAATCCCTTCAGTGAGGAGCCAATGGAGAATGACGGCCGATTTGTCAGTAAATATATTGGGTTCTTTGAACGATTGATTTGTACTTAACAAAAAGTTCTTTTTCACCGATTTTCGCTGCCTCACTGTTCATTATTAACCACTGTTCACTTTTTTATGAACAGCAAAAAATAAACAACAGTTGTTTTCTTAATTCCTTGTAAATTAACGCGTCCAGTTGGTGAGGATTTCGTGGCCGTTATCGGTGATAAGAACGGTGTGCTCGAATTGAGCACTGGGTTTGCCATCGCGAGTGCGGACGGTCCAGTGGTCGTGGGGGTCGAGGATACCTTCGCGGACGCCGGCGTTGATCATCGGTTCGATGGTGAAGATCATGCCGGGGATGAGAGGAATGTCGATGCAGTTGTAATTGTGATGGACTTGAGGGCCTTCGTGATAACGGATCCCCACGCCGTGGCCGACAAAGTGATCGACAACGGAACAACGGTGAGAGGTGGCGTACGCTTCGATCACTTCGCCGATGGCTGACACGGGAATGCCGGGTTTAAGAATGGCGATGGAGCGCATAAGACTTTCGTAGGAGACATCGACGACCCGTTTTTTCTCTTCAGAGACGGTACCGATCGAGACCATTTTACTACAGTCTCCATAGTAGCCGTTGAGGATACAGGCGATATCCACGTTGACAATATCGCCTTCTTGCAGTTTTTCAGCATGGGGAATGCCGTGGCAAATCACTTCGTTGAGTGAGGTGCAGATGCTTTTGGGAAAGGGGGGTTGGCCATAGTGGAGCGAAGCGGCGGTGACACCGGCTTTGACACACTGGGCGTTAGCAAAATCGTTGAGCTCTTGAGTCATGACACCGGCTTTGGCGATGGCGCAGGTTTCATCCAGAATTTTGGAAGTCAAGCGGCAGGCGGCGCGTATTTTCTCAATTTGCTCTGGTGTTTTGATGAGGATGTCAAATTTTTTTTTATAGAGAGTGTAGAGATCTTGCCCGGGGTTGGGAAAATGACATTTTTTCCATTTCTTTCCACTCCCACACCAACAGTTATCGTTTCGGCTAATCATAGTCTTAATATATTACATAAGTGTATAATTTCTCGCATGCGACCTCACGACTTGCATATTCCGCGCGACTCACCAAAGTCGATTCTACATGATGGGGTGTTCGTAGTCCCCCGTGCAGCTGAACAATTCACGGCTTTAGAATGGCAACACATTTTTGGAAATCCTAAACCTGTCTGTCTTGAGTATTGTAGCGGCAACGGCGCTTGGATCGCTGAAAGAGCGGCCAATACAGGCGAGAATTGGGTCGCGTTGGAAATGAAATTTGCCCGTGTTCGCAAGATTTGGTCGAAGAAGAAAAATCATCAGCTTGACAACCTTTTGATTATTTGTGGTGAAGGGAAGGTGACAACTGAAAAATGCATTCCAGAAGCTTCTGTCGACACCATTTTTATTAATTTTCCTGATCCGTGGCCGAAGCGAAAGCATCATAAATACCGACTCATTCAAACGGCTTTTGCTATTGAAATGGCGCGTATTTTAAAATCGGGGGGTACCGTGACATTTGTGTCCGATGATACCGATTATCGCGAATGGACCAAGAAAAAAATGACTCTTTTTGTGCTCGAAGCCGAAGAATCTCTTCCTGAAACGTATGGAAGTTCTTATTTTGAAGAAATGTGGCGAGAACAAGGAAAAGAGAGCCGACTGCTCAGGTTTCGGAAACCATGAGCTACGAAAGAGAAGAGATTGAGTCGTGGGACGTTGTCAAACCCCCGCCAGGAACAACCTATCAGTGGGTGCGCCTCGATGCATCTCCCTCCTCACGTCTTGACTGGAAGATAGAACCTTCGGAGGCATGGATCGTATGGGATCTTGATCTAGGCCTCTTTGAGCGCTTACCCCTCCCATTGGATCATCCTGGGCAATTGCAGGCGTTGATCTTTGCCCTGACACATTTTCGAGACCACGTATGGAGACCCCATCAAAAAAGAACGGCCGCTGTTAATCTCTACCATGGACCCCTCCTTTTTCCTCTAGAGGGCGATTTTTTCGAAAGACGCAATCAGGTGGGTCATTTTTTAAGCACATTAGCGGCGGCCTTACCCGATTTATTGCCTAAATGGATCACCTTTACCGATACATGCGGTTTACAGCCTTTTGAAATCGCCGCTATACTCCATCCCGCTGCGTTTCGTGGAATAGAGTTGCCTCAACCCGAAACAAAAGAGGGTGTTTGTTTGCCCCCTTTAGAAGCGGTCGATTGGAGCGATTGGAAGCTTTTAAGCCCCTTTTTAGAGCGGCCCATGCGCTTTCTACCCTCCGGTTTAGTGACAGGGTATTGGGATGGGCTCGATCACCTTTACTATCTTCCTAAGTTTCTAACTCCCAATTTGCAGCGTCAATTATTGGGTTTCAAGGCGGCCGGGGGGATCTTGATTGATATTACCTAAAGTCCCATCCTGGGGGAAAACTTTTGGAAACGTATGCCATCGACAACAGAAACCCCCGTTTTCACGCAATATAAAGCCTTTGAAAAGTTGCAAAAACTTGCAGCGAGTCCTTTGGATCTGACCAAAACAGGTGTGTTGAATCCTGAACGCGTACGCTGCATGGTGGCCGAATCGGCTGGCTATAAAATGCTATATGCCACGGAGCGTGTCACCCCCGAGGTGGTGGAAGCTCTCCAGGAATTAGCCGACGAGGCAGGCGCCTTGAGTTGGATGCAAAGGATGCAAAATGGTGAAGTGATTAACTACATCGATGGTTACGACAGTGAAAGACGGCAAGTGCTTCACACGGCCATCCGCGATTTTTACGACAATCCCAATACGTCTCCGGCCGCACAGGAAGCGACAGCCAAAGAAAAAAAAGAGCTGGAACGGGTGAAGGCCTTTATCGATAAAATCGATATCGAAAAATCGTTTACCGACATAATTTTCATCGCCATCGGAGGTTCGGAACTGGGGCCTAAAGCCAATTATTTGGCGTTAGAGCATTTACTAAAGCCGGGTCGTCATGTCCACTTTATTGGAAACATTGACCCTGATGAGGCCGCGCGCGTTCTTGATGCACTCGATTTGAAAAAGAGCTTAGTGGTAGTGGTTTCTAAAACGGGTTCTACATTGGAAACCAATACCAATGAGGCTTTAGTACGGGATCGCTTTGAGCAGGCAGGTTTAAGGCCTGATAAACACTTTGTGGTTGTCACAGGAGAGGGGAGTCCGATCGATAAACCAGGAAGGTATCTAGAACGTTTCCACCTGTGGGATTGGATTGGAGGTCGTTTTTCAGCCTCATCCGCTATTGGAGGCTTGCTTTTCTCATTTGCTTTGGGATATCCCATCTTTGAGGAATTTCTAAGAGGGGCCCATGCGATGGATCAGGCCGCTTTAAGTTCCGATCTCCAAGAAAATCTTCCACTACTCGGGGCCTTAATAGGCATCTGGAACCGGAATTTTCTCGATATTCAAACGCTTGCCGTGGTTCCTTACAGCAGCGCTCTTTGGCGTTATGCGGCCCATATACAACAAGTCGATATGGAATCGAATGGGAAGCGTGTGGACCGGCAAGGACGCGCTGTCACTTTCGATACAGGCCCTATTGTGTGGGGAGAGCCTGGAAATAATGCACAACACTCCTTTTATCAATTGATTCATCAAGGAAGCAATCCGGTGGCACTTGAAATGATCGGTTTTAGAGACTCACAATACGGACAAGATTTGGAGGTTCATGGGACTACTTCTCAAGAAAAATTACTTGCGAACTTGCTTGCTCAATCGATCGCTCTCGCAACGGGTCAGCCAAACGAAAACCCCAACAAAACCTTCCCAGGCAATCGGCCGAGCCATATCCTTTTGGCGGAAAAACTCACGCCGCATACCCTAGGAGCGCTTTTTTCTTATTATGAAATGAAAGTTGCTTTCCAGGGCTTTATCTGGAATATTAACTCCTTCGATCAAGAAGGGGTCATGCTAGGCAAAGTCTTAGCAAATCGTGTCATTGAGCGGTTTGTAGAGCGACGCCATCCCAACACGGGTGCCAAATCTTTTCCTTTAGGAGATGCCTACCTGTACCATCTTGAACAGTTTTAAAGATGCGTGTTGTTTTTCAAATCGATATTCCACGCAGAGGGGCCACCTGTACCAAAGGACAGGAATCTTTTTTGCCCCTCACGGAATATTACTCCGTTTTAGTCGATCGAGGAGATAAGGGATTTATACGGGAAGATTATTGTCCCGCCTGTTGGAAAACAGTCACCCCCGCGGGGACTTATTGGAAATCTGTGGTGCCGGCTTCGGCTGGAAAAGAGCTGGCGCCCTCCCTTAATCGAGAGCAGAAAGCCCTTGAGCATCTGAAAGATGCGCTCCAGCGTGGAGGCGAACAAGATCTACAAGAAGCCTTTATCCTCTCCCTTTTTCTTGCCCGCCGGCGTTGGCTGGCACTTCGAAAAGATTTAGCTTCCAAGCAAATTTATGAACTCCTTGCAACAGAAGAGTTTATCACCGTTCCTAAAGTTCAACTATCCACTTTGCAAAGCACCCATTTGCAACAAAAATTAAAAGACCTTTTAAAGTAGGGCTCTATGGACTTGAAGGGGTTGCTTGCTGAATTCCTCCGTTACTTGTTATCTGAAAGAGGATACAGCCTGCACACGCATGCCGCCTATAAACGAGATTGCGAGGCGTTTCTCGAAACAGCGGACGTATTGACAGAAGAGACAATCGAAGCCTATCTCAAACACCTCCGTGTGCAAGGAGCGGCTCCGGCTACTATTCGCCGCCATTTGATGGCCATCCGGAGCTGGTGCCGTTTTCTCAAGCGGGAACAACTGATGGAGAAAAATCCGACCGCATTGATTCCCACGCCTCAGCAGTGGCAAACACTGCCTACCGTTTTAACAGAAGCTGAAGTGGAGCATTTGCTATCCCGTTGTGACATATTGGAGCGGGCGATTGTTGAAATGTTATATGCCACGGGAATGCGTGTTTCAGAGTTATGTCGTCTCACACGCCGCTCAGTCGCAGATGGGATGGTACGCATTTCGGGAAAGGGGGGTAAAGAGCGGTTAGTGCCTGTGGGGATCCCTGCTCAAAAAGCTCTCGCCGCTTATTTAGCTACTCGTGAGGATAAAGAGGAAGCGTTGTTTTTGAACCACAAGCAACGGAAAATGACCCGCCAGTATATCCATCACTCTCTTCGGAAGCTTGGTTGTAAGAAGACAAATGAGGGGGCTCAGATTGCGTGCCGAGTGTTTCCGCACGCTTTCCGCCATACGTTTGCGACCCACTTGTTGAACCATGACGCTGAGATCCGCGTGATACAGGAGCTCTTGGGACATGAGTCGCTCGCGAGCTCCCAGCGCTATGTCCACGTGAGCCGTCGCCATTTACAGGAAACCTTTGCGGCCTTTCATTCCCGTTATGCGCCTGAGCCTGAGCCGTCAGATTCTTAGTGGAGAGGCCCATATAGAGGCCGGCAATAAGGGAACCGATAATAAGGGATTGAGGGAGGAAGAGAATATTACAAAATCCGCCTAGAAGGAGAATCGCCAATTTACGGATGACGCTCGCCGTACGCCAAATAGCACTGATTTCGTTGAGTTGTTCATTGGCAAATTGTGGACAAACAAAGCCTAAGAGAGCAGAAGCAAGAAAGAGATTATGATTGACGCGGGCCGCGACGACGCATCCAAAAATAAAGCAGGCAATACCTGTAACCCGAACAACTGGATGGGTATGCGTTGCAAAAGTGTTCAGACCAGAGTGGAGTCTGTCCGTATACGGGGATAGTGTCGTGCGTGTTCTTTCATAAGCGGATTCTAATTGCTGTCTGAAGGATCCGAATTGGTGTCTTATGGTGTCCATTTCAAGTTCTCCTTTGCGCATAACTATAGGCGATGGATGTAAAGATGGGATTAAGAGATGTTTAAGCAAGCGATTTTTGGAAAAAAAGGTTTTGAAATGGGCTTATTCATATTAATTTTTTGGAGAAGCAAGGATGTTTGAAGGGTTTGATTTACCCGATAAAATGCGGGCAAAGCTTAAAAATCGGACCGAATTAAAAAAGCAGCTAGCGGCTGGCCTTTCCCCGCAACAAATTTTAGCGATTTCTCAAGAAACGATGGAGACCTTTTATGAAGCCGCTTATCAACTCCTCCTGCATCAACGTTACAACGAAGCGGCCCATGCCTTTCTCTTTTTAGTCACCCTTAATAGCTATGATGCGCGTTATTGGACGGGGCTTGGCCTCTCCTCCCAGTTTTGTCAAGAATATGAAGGGGCTCTAGATGCGTATGAAATGGCCGCTATTTGCGATATCGATGACCCCACCCCCTATTATCATATGGCCAAGTGTCTTTTTGCTCTGCATGATCGGGAGAGTGCCTTAGCCGCGTGCAATCTCGCGATTGAATATGCCGATGATATGCCACAATTTGAGACATTAAAAAAAGAAGCTATTAAAGCGAAAAAAATCCTTGAAGATAGTTAAATTTTCAATTATCCTGGGTTGATGCAAACATTTGACCAACGTAGAGCCACTTTTCAAACATTTAAACGAGAAAATCCCAATTGGCAAGTCACCTATCAAGTCTGCCAACGGGATAGCCCTATCTATCAGCGCATCCGATGCTGTTGGAACGAGCCCGGTGTGGGGCGGCATGTTTATCAACCTGTATTGAATGTGGCAACAGGTGACATTTTTAATGATTTGAGCCGTCGTTACATCTTTTTGATCCATTTGGGGTTAGCTGTATACGTTAGGCCGCTGCATATGCTCCTTAAAACGGCTTGGCACCTTTCCATCATCGCTCCTTTCTTTTTCGAAATATTCGAATGGGCGTGCGGACGGCGTAAGAATAGTCATGTTTGCATGCAGAATATGAAAGATTCGATGGCCGACATTGTCAGGACCCCTTTATACGGCTTGACGCTTGTGGCTCACCATGTAATTGCATTAGTACGGGCTCTTTATGCTCCCAATACCCTCTATCAGATGCGGGATCAAATCGGAGCCCTGGAAAGAAGACTCTATCGGGTAGAAACCTTCCATGAAAGAAAAGCCTGGTTTGCCACATTTTGTTTTAGCCCCGCTAAAAATTTGATTCCCCGCCATCAGGGTGATGATCCTGCTCCTTCTCTTGAAATGTTAGCCCAGCGGCATGTGCAAAACCTACGTAACTCGTGGGGGGCATTAAAGGGTGTTTATAAGAGCTCTCTCTAAACCAGTGGAAGGACCTTCTTTTCCATCAACCGCTTTAACCGCTGCTTAAACCTCTTTGCGCAGCTCATACAAAGCTGAAACTTATACCAATTATCAAAAATAAAGTCATAAATTACCGCGGTCTCTTGGCATCTTCCGACTATCTTTTCGAAGTTAATATTCAGAATATTAACTTCGAAAAGATGGTCAAAGTCTCTCAAAGATTTCACGCCAATTTATGACTTTATTTTTGATAATTGGTATTACTTGTAGGATTTTAAAGGCAGAAAGAGTCGGAGGCGTCTTTTGAAAGGGCCATGACCTCCCATTCAGGATGTTTTAAAATTTTTCAAGGGCTGCGTTGCCAACGACACTGCCTGCCCGTGCAATTAAAACCTTTTTTTGTCATTTTGCAGCATGTTTGATTTTGGCATTCAGTAAATCATTCACGACTTGGGGAGAGGCTTTGCCCCGGGTCATTTTCATCACTTGACCCACGAGGAAGGCAAACGCTTTGTCTCGTCCCGAAAGGAAATCTGTGATCGATTGAGGATTTTCGGCCAATACTTGATCGACGAGTTTTTCAATCTCTCCCGTGTCATTGACAGGCTGATAATCAGGGTTAGCCGCTACAATAGCTGCAGGAGCACGTGCAGGATGGGCCACCATGTCATCCGCGACACTTTTGGCAATTCGACCGGTGATGGTTCCGTTGTCAATCAACACGACAAGCTCCGCTACATGAGAGGCGGGGATGCCTGAAGCGACGAGATTTTTTCCGCTCTCTTTAAAACGACCTGCAAATTCAACAGTCAGCCAATTGCAAAGTGCTTTTGCCTGAGGTGTGATATCCAGGGCCGTTTCAAAATAGTCAGCCAGGGGTTTGTCATAGGTGAGGACAAACGCTTGATGCGAAGAAAGCCCTAATTCCTTCACATACCGTCTTTCCCTCTGTAGAGGAAGTTCAGGAAGAGCTTCTCGGATCTCTTGAATATACGCTTCATCTAAGAGGATCGGAACCAGATCAGGTTCGGGGAAATAACGATAATCTTCGGCTTTCTCCTTACGGCGCATCAAAACAGTCTCTTTTTTCTCAGGATCCCACCGATAGGTAGCTTGGAGAATCTTGCCATGCGGGTCTTTTTCATAAAAAGCAATTTGCCGGTTCACCTCGGCTTCTATCGCCAGTTCGAGGAACGAAAAAGAGTTCATGTTTTTGATCTCAATTTTATTCCGGAGCGCTTGCTCCCCTTTTTTGCGGACAGAGACGTTGGCGTCAAAACGGAGCGATCCTTCTTCCATATTGCAATCGGACGCATCGATGTATTGCAGAATGGCTTTAACAGCCATCGCGTAAGAACAAGCCTCTTTTGGGCTATGGAGACAAGGTTCAGAGACAATTTCAATCAGGGGAACGCCTGCCCTGTTGTAATCCACACCGGCAAAGTTGGAGAAGTGTTTGAGCATCCCCGCATCATCTTCGATATGGACGCGATTCACCTGAAAACTTTGTTCTGTTCCTTCGACTTCCGCAAAGACAACCCCTCCAGAAATGATAGGTTGATCATATTGGGTGATCTGAAAATTACGTGGGGAGTCGGGATAAAAATAAGATTTACGATCAAACTTGCTAAAATGATTGATCCGTCCATTGATGGCACATCCAAATTGGACCGCTTTGCGGACCACCTCTTCATTTAAAACAGGCAAAGAACCAGGCTGTCCTGTGCATACTTCCGAAATGTTAGTATTAGGCTCATCGCCAAAATGATTGGGAGCAACGCTAAAGAGTTTGGATTTTGTATTGAGCTCGGCATGGATCTCAAGACCAATGACCGTTTCCCATTCCATTACTTGACCTCCTTAAGAGGGGGCATTTCACGTGCAAAGGGGGCCGCTTGTTCAAAAGCATAAGCGGCAGTAAGGACCCGTTGATCTTCTTTTACAGGTCCCATCAATTGCAAGCCGAGCGGTTTTTTATCGGTCGTAAAACCTGCAGGCACACTCACTGCAGGAATGCCGGCGAGGTTAATCCCAATCGTGTAAATATCCTCTAAATACATCTGGAGGGGGTCTTTAATCACTCCCATTTCAAAGGCGGCAAAAGGAGAGACCGGAGTCGCGACGAGATCACATTGGGCAAAAGCCGCCTTGTATCCATCGATAATCAAACGACGCACTTTTTGCGCTTTTTTATAATAAGCATCTTGATAGCCCGAAGAGAGGACGAACGTGCCGAGCAAAATTCGTCGCTTGACCTCAGCCCCAAATCCTTGCTCTTTGGAGAGTTCATACACCTCTTCCAATGTTTTGGCTTCGGGAGCCCGTACCCCATACCGAATTCCATCAAAACGGGCTAAATTCGTCGAAGCTTCAGCTGTGGCCAGAATGTAATAAGTCGAAAGAGAGTACTTGAGGATACTTAAATCGACATCGAGAATGCTTGCACCCAAACTTTTTAAGGTCTCTAAAGCGGCCATGAAGTGTTTTTTAGGTTCTTCAGCAAGCTGTTCCAGAAAGAGCCAAGGAACCCCTATTTTAAGGCCTTGAATGCCCCCTTCAAGGGCATACGATTCTGCATCCCAGCGCAGGCTGGTGGAATCTTTGTCACAATGACGCCCAATCACATCCATCAGAAGTCCAATATCATCCGTGTTGGTCGCAAGAGGTCCAATCTGATCTAAAGAAGAGGCATAGGCCACTAAGCCGTTGCGTGAAACGCGCCCATACGTGGGTTTCAGTCCCACTACACCACAAAAAGCCGCCGGTTGACGCACAGAACCCCCGGTATCGCTGCCAAGGGCTAATGGACACATTCGGGCCGCTACAGCCGCCGCACTTCCTCCAGAAGAACCCCCAGGGGAACATTTTAAATTCCAAGGATTGAAGGTTTTTTGGAGTGCCGAATTTTCAGTGGAAGAGCCCATAGCAAATTCATCTTGGTTGGTCTTACCTATGATGAGTCCATCTTCGGCTTCGATAAGGCGTGTGACGGTGGCGTCAAAAGGGGCTTTATAGTTCGTTAAAAAACGGGAGCCACATGTCGAAATTTCCCCTTCCACGTGGATGTTGTCTTTGAGGGCAATTGGAACACCTGCGAGTTTCCCCAAGGGTTCACCTCGTTGCCGTTTTTCATCCACGGCGCGTGCTTTTTCCCGGACACGTGCATCCAATACGCGCAAAAAAGCTCCCACATCTCCATCGAGAGCGTGGATTCTTTTTAAAAAATAATCCGCGACTTCAAGCGCTGACAAGCGCCCAGCCGCAACCTCATCGCGCAAGGCGCGGGCAGAAAGTTGATGCATCATGTTTTTATCACAGTCGGGACCCGCACGAGGCCGCCCGTATGTTGGGGGGAGTTATCGAGAAATGTTTTGCGACTTAATATTTTGCCCACAAGGTCAGGACGAAATACGTTCGTGGTGCCTTCCAACACATGACAGCACGGTTCCACTCCATCCGTGTCAAGCTCATTGAGCTGGTCGATGTAAGCGAGAATTTTTTGGAGATCGTGTGTCAGCCGCTTCCGTTCTTCAGGGGAGCAGCGAATTCGACTCAGTTCCACTAAGGAATCAATTGTCGCTTCGTTAATATTTGCCATCTTGTTAAGATGTTACCGCTAGGAATGATAAGATTCAATGACAATTGTTTGGTTTAGAAACGATTTGCGCCTCCATGATAACCCCGCTTTTTATGAAGCGGTTAAAAGTGGAGATCGGATCATCCCCCTCTTTGTTTGGTCACCCGAAGAAGAGGGGAGGTGGGAACCTGGGGCTGCCTCTAAATGGTGGCTGCATCATGCTTTGTTTTCTCTTAAAGAGGATCTTGAGAAACACGGCCTCTACCTTGTGGTTCGGCATGATCAAGCGCTCCTTTCAATCCGTGGACTGATTGAGAAGAATCAAGCCCGAAAAGTGGTTTGGAATCGTCGATATGAACCTCAAATCATTGCCCGTGATACCAAAGTCAAAGCCGCTTTGAAAGAAGAGGGAATCGAGTGTCAAAGTTACAATAGTCAACTCCTCTTTGAACCTTGGACAGTTCTCAATCGGGAAGAAAAGCCGTTTCAAGTGTTTACCCCCTTTTGGAAAGCCTGTTTGGCCTCCCCCGATCCGGCTCCGCCACTTCCTTTGCCTCCCATTCAGCGGGATCAGGGGGTCCGCATTCCTTCGGTAGCCATTGAAGAGCTCGGGCTGTTACCCCGCATCCGTTGGGAGAGTGGTTTAGCTAAAACCTGGCATCCTGGAGAAAAAGGAGCGCAAAAAGCCGTTGAACACTTTGCCGCCCATTGGGAAGGATACGGGGTTCAACGTGATTTTCCTGGGTTAGAAGGGACCTCACGACTCTCTGCCTACCTCCACTTTGGAGAAATCTCTTCTCGTACACTTTGGCACCGTTTTTCGAGTGCAGAGGGCTTTCTTCGGCAGTTAGGATGGCGCGAATTTGCCCACCATCTTCTGTTTCATTTTCCCGAAATCCCCGATCATCCTTTACGTCCAGCTTTTGCCTCCTTTCCCTGGGATCCGAATAAAGGGCATCTCCATGCCTGGCAAAAAGGGATGACCGGTTACCCCATCGTAGATGCGGGCATGCGGCAACTTTGGCAAACGGGATGGATGCACAATCGGGTCCGGATGATAGTCGGTTCTTTCCTTGTCAAAGATTTGCTGATTAGTTGGCAAGAAGGAGCCAAGTGGTTTTGGGACACTTTAGTGGATGCCGATCTTGCCAATAATACCTTAGGTTGGCAATGGATTGGAGGGTGCGGAGCGGATGCGGCTCCTTATTTTCGGATTTTCAATCCTGTGCTTCAAGGGGAGAAATTTGACCCCGATGGGACCTATATAAGCCGGTACATCCCGGAACTGGCCCATCTTCCCCCCCCCCTTCTTCACCAACCGTGGAATTCTTCTGAAATTG
>Ga0335394_10004739_pt1 | contig 15472 bp, 11 predicted proteins | sample MAT03_FD_205741 | JGI IMG/M metagenome (GOLD analysis project Ga0335394, IMG submission 205741) | Freshwater microbial communities from Lake Fryxell liftoff mats and glacier meltwater in Antarctica - MAT-03 (spades assembly) (version 2) ...
GACCGCCTACTTAGCGAACATTCCAAAGGTCATGGCAAGGATGTTCCTGCCACCGGTTGCGGAACCTTCAGCGATGATCTGGCGTGGAGTGGTCCTGGGCTTGGTCCTGACCCTGACAGGCGCATGGGCTTGGTTCTTTCACCGGAAAAGTGAATGGACAAAGTCCAATGTCCTGTTTGCGGCGCTCATTCTTTTGTTGGTCATCGCATGTATCCAGCCCGTTCTTGGTGGTGTTAGCACACGCACTTCGGAGAGCGATCGGTTCCTGTACCTGCCTTCTGTTTTCCTGTGCATGCTTGCGGGGTTGTTGACCCTTTCCATACCGCAGCGTTTGGTGCGCATGCTCGTGTTCGTAGGGCTGTTGATCGCTTCAACCGTTGCCATGCGCAGCAACCACGCCCATTGGCGATCGGCATCTGCAACCACAACAAGGATCCTTGCCGAACTACCCGATCCACCCGCCGAGGGCCTTCTCTTCGTAAGTGGCTTGCCCGATAATGACAACGGTGCATTCATCTTTAGGAACGGTTTTCGGGAAGCTGCGTGGCTCAGTGGGCGCGATGGCGAGCGATACATTGAGGTGAAGGGTACAACACGTTCCGACACGGTTCTCTTTCGTGGGGATCGCTTTGTCCTGCGTCCGATCGATCGATGGGTCACTTGGGAAGGCGATGGTTTCCGCGCTCCACAATAGACGGTGATCTGTTAAGGAGTTCTGAAAGTTCGCTGTTGCGGTGCATACTTCCGAATATCTTCACAGCATGAAAACCGGGTTCCTTCTCATATTGGCGCTTTCGGTTTCTGCTGTTTGCGCCCAACCAACGCTTGACCGTGGCGTTTTCCCGACCACCGGGAGCATTTTCGGCTACCACGATGTTGCCTATATGAGTCCTGGGGGGTTTGGTGGTGGTGTCCGATGGGACTTCAGCATGTTGCCCACCGGAACGATCGTGCCTTACACTTGGGCCACTACCGACGTTGCCCCCGGTGCGGGTGCCTTCCCCAGTGATGCGTTGGTGCGCGAAGTGCCCGGTGACCCCACGACGTACTTCGAGCGTACCGACACCGCCCTGATGTGGATGGGTACGTACAGCGACACCGCCTTGCTCCGTTTCGATCCGCCGTTGCGCGAACTCGTGCTGCCGTGCAACATCAACGATGGCTGGACCGATAGTGCGATCGTGGCCGTTACCGGTGCGGGTCGCATGCAGATCCTGGACGTGCGGTATACGGTAAAGGCGGAATCGTGGGGCACGCTTATTATGCCCTATGGTGTGGTGAACAATGTGATGCGCATTCGCAGCGATCTGGCGTTGATCGATCGCCGCTATGCCCAATGGCCCATGCGCACCGAAACGCGTTATTCCTGGTACAGCGACAAGACACCCATGCCTTTGATGGTGATCAGTGAACGGAAAGGATGGGCCCCACCGGACCGCATACTTCGTTGGTTGGATGGATCCTGGCAAGAGGACCCTGCGATGCTCTTCCGCCCGGTGGCCTTACGTCCGTTCCCGGATCCGTGCGTGGACATCATCACCTTAGACCTGCCAGCAGCCAAAGCGGAACGGACAGTGCTACAGTTGGTGGATGGCGCAGGAAACATTACCAAGCAATGGCCCCAAGAGTTCACTTCACCTCAAACGCTGCGGTTGACCTTGGATGTTTCCAGCGAACCTGCGGGGCAATACACCCTTACATGGATGGGTAGCGATGGGGTCTTGGGGAGTGCGCGGCTAACGAAGCGGTGATCAAGGCTTCAGCCCCACCACTTTCCCATCCACCTTTACCCAAATAAGGGTGCCATGCATCTTGGCCATGCGGCGGGCTTCTTTGGCGGCTCTTTGCAACGCTTTCAGGATCATATCGGTGGTCAATTCCGAAGGCTTGGGGGATTCCTTTTTCATGGATGCTTTTCCAAAAGCACTGGTTTCTCGCCCACGGCATCAACTATCCGACCGCTTACGAACGATGAAGTTTCCCTTGTCCGGTTGTTGCGGCCCGACCATGGAATTGGGTAGATCGAAGGTGCGCAGAAAGGACAGAAATCGCTGGGCCGGGGTCAATGCCAAGAATTCTCGTTCGCGGCGGGCGTTGCTTTCCTCCTTGGTCTCGTAACGGATCTCCGGTTTGGCGGGCATGGATCGAAGTTACGGCTGGTCTGTCAAGCGCTCACTTTCACCCCCTTCCTTGCTCCTTTCGCGCCCAGCATCTCCTTCACCGCCGCGATCACTGCTTTATCGTCGAAACCGCATTCGGCATAGAGCTCTGACTGTGAACCGTGCTCGATCCATTTGTCGGGAATACCCAAGCGCTTCACCTGTGCCGTGTATCCATGGTCGCCCATGAATTCCAGCACCGCACTGCCCATGCCGCCCATTATGGCGTGGTCCTCAACGGTGATCACGTGCTTGAACTTGCCGAAGACCTCATGTAGCAGCATCTCATCGATCGGTTTCACGAATCGCATGTCGTAATGGGCCACGTGGTACCCTTCTGCCTCTAACGCATCGATCCCCTTGGCGGCCAAATTGCCGATGTGTCCGATGCTGAGCACTGCGATATCGGAACCTGAGCGAAGCTTGCGACCGGTACCGATCTTGATCTCCTTGAATGGTGTTTTCCACTCGGTCATCACCCCTTCGCCACGCGGATAGCGAATGCTGAACGGTCCTTGGTCCGGCAGTTGAGCGGTGTACATCAGGTTACGCAACTCCTCCTCGTTCATGGGGGCGCTTACGACCATGTTCGGGATACAGCGGAAATAGGCCAGATCGAAATTACCGTGGTGCGTGGGACCATCAGCACCGGCCAATCCGCCGCGATCCAAGCAGAACACAACGTTCAAGTTTTGAAGGGCCACATCATGCACCACTTGATCGTAGGCACGTTGCATGAAACTGCTGTAGATGTTGCAGAAAGGCACCATCCCTTGGGTGGCCATGCCCGCACTGAAGGTGACCGCATGCTGCTCGGCAATGCCCACGTCGAAAGCACGGTCCGGCATGGCCTTCATCATGATGTTGAGCGAACAGCCGGTGGGCATGGCGGGCGTAACACCTACGATCTTCGGGTTCTTCTCGGCGAGTTCCACGATGGAATGGCCGAACACATCTTGGTACTTGGGTGGCTGCGGACTCTTGGGCACCACCTTGATGATCTCGCCGGTCTCCTTGTTGAAGATCCCCGGAGCGTGCCAGACGGTAGGGCTGCCGGCTTCGGCGGGTGCATAGCCTTTGCCCTTCACGGTAACGATGTGCAGGATCTTGGGGCCGGGAATATCGCGCAGGTCGCGGAGCACCTTTACCAAGTGGTCCACATCATGCCCATCCACAGGCCCGAAATAGCGGAATCGCAGGCTCTCGAACAGGTTGCTCTGTTTCAGTAGTGCGCTCTTCACGGCATTCTCCACCTTCTGCGCAACAGCTTGAGGATTTGGGCCGAATTTGCTGAGCTTGCCCAGTATTTTCCACACCTCGTCCTTCACCTTGTTATAGGTGTGGCTGGTGGTGATGTCGGTGAGGTATTCCTTCAGGGCGCCCACATTGGGGTCGATGCTCATGCAGTTATCGTTGAGCACCACGAGGAAGTCCGTATTGGCGGTGCCTCCATGGTTGAGGGCTTCGAAAGCCATACCGGCCGTCATGGCCCCATCGCCGATCACAGCCACGCAATGGCGGTCGGTCTCTCCCTTCAACTTGCTGGCAACGGCCATGCCCAACGCCCCGCCGATACTGGTGCTGCTGTGCCCCACACCAAACGTATCGAACTCGCTTTCGGTGCGCTTTGGGAAACCGCTAAGCCCCTTGTGGATCCGGTTGGTGTGGAAGTTCTCGCGCCTTCCGGTAAGGATCTTATGGCCGTACGCCTGATGGCCCACATCCCACACGAGTTGATCGTAAGGTGTGTTGAACACATAGTGCAATGCCACAGTGAGTTCGACCACTCCCAGACTGGCGCCGAAGTGGCCTCCCTTCACGCTGACCACGTCGATGATGAAGTCGCGTAGTTCGTTGCACACCTGCTGCAGCTGGTCCTCGCTGAGGGTGCGCAGATCAGCGGGCAATTGGATGCGTTCCAGCAAGGATCTTGATATGGTGGACTGCTTCATGGGGAACCGAAGGGCGAACAACGAATGAACAAAAGTAAGTGGTTGAAAGTTCGCTGAGCGCGTTGTGAACGCACTTCATACACAGGTTGTTGTCTGTTCGGGAGGTCAGATCCGGGTCGAACGCGATGCTTCAAGCCATGTTGGAACCGAACCCTTGCGCCCGGTGCGGCAATGGAACTGTCGAAGGCTTTTTGCTGGACCTACGGATTGGACTCGGCTTGAGCGCAAAGGCGCACCGCCCTACCTTGCACCGGGAATGAAGAAGATCAACGACACGACCATTGCCCTGCTCATTGATGGGGACAACGCCGCACCTAGGCGCTTGGCCCCCATTTTGGAAGAAGTGAGCAAGCAAGGCACTATTACCATCCGCCGGATCTATGGCGATTGGACCACGACGGGCATGACCGGTTGGAAGGACCTGCTGAACAGCAACGCCATACAACCGGTTCAACAATTCGCCTATACCAAGGGAAAGAACAGTACCGACAGCGCTTTGATCATCGATGCGATGGACATCTTGCACGGCGAACTGGTGGATGCCTTCTGCATTGTTAGCAGCGACAGTGATTACACCCGATTGGCCACACGGATCCGCGAAAGTGGCTTGTTCGTAATGGGTGTCGGTGAACAGAAAACACCGGATGCCTTTGTGAAGGCCTGTGAGCGGTTCATTTACGTGGAGAACTTGGATGTGCATGAAGATCATCGCTCGGGAACCAAGCGACCCGGTCGAAGCAAGAACACCACTGAAAAGGCGAGGCTCTCCACGAACACGGCCTTGATGCAGCAATTTCGGAAAGCCTTCGACATTGCCAAGGGTGAAGAAGAAGAAGTTTCACTCAGTTTGATAGGGCAGGCACTTCGGCGTTTGGACCCCGGTTTCGATCCGCGGAGCTACGGCCATGCTTCACTGTCCTCCTTGGTAAGCGCCCTGAAGGACCAACTGGAAACGAGGCGCGAGGAGAAAGGCAATATGGTCATGGTGCGGTTCAAGAACTGACATGATGAGGAATTGTGCCACCACCGATCGCGGAACCCGAGCAATGGTCTTGATCCCGGCCTTGTTAATGCTCCTAGTAGCCCATGCGCAGGACTACACCACTCCTGACCAATACGAATTCCGGGTACAAAGCGATGTGCCATATGGTGTGGCAACCAACTACCTGGGTTTGGAAGACACGCTGCTGCTCGACATCTACACGCCCGAAAACAACGTTGATACGGAACGGCCGCTGATGGTGTTGGTACACGGCGGCAGTTGGCTGGGCGGCTGCAAGGACGACCCTGCGGGCATCGTACCCATGATCCTGCAGTTCGTGAAGCGCGGTTACGTGGTGGCCAGCATCAATTACCGGTTGGGTTGGCACAAGGCCGAATTCGTGAGCGGCAACGTGGCGGGTTATGGTATCAGTCCGTGGCCGATCGCGTATCGTGCGTTCTATGCCTTGGACAGCATGGAGATCAAACGGGCTATTTATCGTGGACAACAAGATGCAAAAGGCGCGATCCGGTTCATGAAAGGCCGCGCTGCACAGGACAGTGTGTGTGTCGAAAAAGTCTTCATCGGGGGCGAAAGCGCAGGCGGATTCGTTGCACTGGCAGCGGCCTTTTTGGACCGTGAAGCAGAAAAGCCCAGTGCCTGCACTGGCCTTTCCGATGCACCTCCACCATACGGTTTGTTCCTGAACGCCACGGCCTTGAATTGCGTTTTCGATAGTATCACGCCCACTCCGGTCATGCTGGTACGCCAGGACTTGGGGTCCGTGGAAGGCGACCTGAACATGAATGGTCAAAATGCTTCCGTGAAGGGTGTGGTGAATTTCTACGGCGGCGTACCACAGGAGGCGTTCGCCCTGGATTGGTGGCAGGGCGTGGACACCCCGGCGGTTTACCTGTACCACCAAACAGCGGATGCTGTGGTCCCGTTCAACAGCGGTCGGCCGTATGGCGTTCTGAGCACCTACTGCAACTTGGGCGCAGCTCCTTGGCACTATCGTTTTCCGATCATCTCCGGAAGCGGTGCCATCAACACGGCCTTCGATCAAATGGCGCAACCGCCGGTCCATACCACCGAGTTCCCCTCATTCCCGCCCTTCGATCCGAACATCGCCTTGTTCGATTGCATCCGGATGGGCGATAATGGGAGTTACCACTTCACCCGGAACCATGCCATTACCGGCCAGAACGTGGCGAATTTCTTCGAACCCTATGCCGCAGACCTCGGCGCATGCGTGAATACCGGGGTAGTTGTTCCATCGCAGGCCTCCGGGGTCAGTGTGCATCCGCAACCTGCCAATGATCTGTTGTACGTGAACGGGATCTCGGGACCCGTGCGGATCCTGGATGTTGCGGGTCGCGAACACATACGAGCCGCATTACGCAACGGCCAAATGGATGTGAGCGGGCTAGCGGATGGTGTGTATCTCCTAATGCCTGAGAATCAAAGCCAAGCAGCAGTGAGGTTCGTGGTGGCGCATTAGACTAGCGTACGGTCCACTCTATCAACCCGGTTATCTTTGCGCCACACACAGAATGTGTTGATCACCAAGCACTTCAATCAATACTACGAACAGAAGGTGCTCCTAGGGCATGTGCTAAAATAGCATCCGACTACATTGTAGGCTAAATTTAGTTCTCCTACTAAATTTACATCATACCTTTGTTGTTGATCTCTTTGGAAAATGAACTTCCCTAACCCATTCCGCCCAGGAGCGGGTCATCCGCCGCCGTATTTGGCCGGTCGAGCCACCGAGATCCGGGAATTCGGGCGGCTCCTGACCCAACCGGTCATCTTGGCCAACTTGGTGCTCACTGGGTTGCGTGGTGTAGGTAAGACCGTGCTGTTGGAGGGTTCCTTGAAACCGCTCGCTCGGAGCAAAGGCTGGTTATGGACCGGAAATGAGATCTCCGAGGCTATCAACGTATCTGAGGAACGACTTGCACAGCGGCTGATCACAGACCTGTCCGTGATCACGAGCCAATTCGTTGTGGACCGCACTGTAATGCAAGGCATGGGCTATTTGCCGCAGCGCGAAGAGCTGCCCATCACATTCGACCATCGGCTCATGGAAGGGCTTTACAGATCCACACCCGGTCTTGTATCCGACAAGATCAAAGCCGTATTGGAGGCCACATGGGAAGTAGTGAAACATAGCGACGCGAAAGGCATCATTCTAGCATACGACGAAGCGCAGAACCTTGCCGACCGTGCCGAGAAGGACCAGTACCCTCTTTCCTTGTTATTGGATGTGTTCCAATCCGTTCAAAAGAAAGGCATCCCCATTATGCTGGTGCTCACCGGCCTGCCAACCCTCTTCCCAAAATTGGTTGATGCACGCACCTTCGCCGAGCGCATGTTCAAAGTGATCACGCTGGACAAATTGGACCAAAGTGAACGTCGGGAAGCGATCCAGCGCCCGATCATGGTCAACCAATGTCCGGTCTCGTTCACCCAGCCTGCCGTGGATGAGATCGCCGATCGATCAGGGGGCTACCCCTATTTCATCCAGTACATCTGCTACCAGATGTTCGAGGCCTACCTCGGCCCTTTGGATGGAGCACCGGACCCGGGCATCACGGTAGCGCACATCGCACGTAAGCTCGATAGCGACTTCTTTGCAGGACGATGGAATAGTGTTACGGACCGACAACGGGACCTGTTGCTCATCATTGCCATGTTGGAGCGTCCGGATGAGGAGTTCACTATACAGGAAGTTGTAGGAGCCTCAAAAGAGAAGGGCGGTAAGCCTTTTGGTCCAAGCCAGGTGAGCCAGATGCTTGTTGCGCTGAGCGAACGCGGTTTGGTTTTCAAGAACCGGCACGGCAAGTATTCCTTTGCAGTACCAATGATGGCGGCCTTTATCAAACGTCAAGTCGAAGAGGACCTTGGATAATGAGTAGCGAGAACACCCATTTCAAGCAATACGACGAACTGGACCTGCCCAAGGTCGCCGATGAGGTACTGAAGCAATGGGAGGCCGAGGACACTTTTGGCCAAAGCCTTGAGCTGCGCAAGGATGCGCCACCCTATGTTTTCTATGAAGGGCCACCCAGCGCCAACGGATTGCCCGGCATCCACCACGTGATGGCACGTGCGATCAAGGACATTTTCTGCCGCTATCAAACGCAGAAGGGTAAGCTCGTTCACCGCAAAGCGGGATGGGACACGCACGGTCTACCGATCGAACTGGGGGTCGAGAAAGAGCTCGGCATTACGAAGGAGGACATCGGTAAGAGCATCAGTATCGAAGAGTACAACGCGGCATGCAAGAAGGCCGTGATGCGCTACACCGACGTGTGGAACGACATGACACGTCGTATCGGATTCTGGCTCGACCTGGAGCACCCGTACGTGACCTACCAGACCAAGTACATCGAGAGCGTGTGGTGGTTGTTGAAGCAGCTATACGACAAGGACCTCCTGTACAAGGGCTACACGATCCAACCCTATTCACCGGCTGCCGGAACGGGTCTCAGCTCGCACGAGTTGAACCAGCCCGGCACGTACAAGAACGTGAAGGACACCAGCGCGGTGGCCATGTTCAAGGTGCTGCGGGACAAGAATTCCGAATTCCTTTTTGAGGGGCATTCGTCCCCTTCTCCCTCGGAGAAGAGACCGGGCCTGCCTGCCGGACAGGCAGGGGATGAGGCGTATTCCTCCCCTTCTCCCTCGGAGAAGGGGTCGGGCCTGCCTGCCGGACAGGCAGGGGATGAGGCCGTATTCATCCTCGCATGGACAACTACTCCCTGGACCTTGCCCAGCAATACAGCGCTCACCGTTGGGCCGAAGTTGGTGTATGTGCGGATCAAGAGCTTCAACCCGTACACGCACGAGCCACAAACGATGATACTCGCCAAGTCGCGGGTCGGCGCATATTTCAGTGAAAAGGACCTCGTGGACCCTGCGGCATGGCAAGCCTCAGCAGATGCCTATGCGAAGGATGCGAAGCACACACCCTGGACCATGGACCAGGAGTTCTTCGGCCACCAGTTGGAAGGCATCAACTACGAGCAACTCCTACCCTACGCGCAACCTGATCAAGGCGAAGCGTTCAAGGTGATCACCGGTGATTTCGTGACCACGGAAGATGGAACCGGCGTAGTTCACACGGCTCCAAGTTTCGGTGCGGACGACATGCGCGTGGCACGTCAACACAACATCGGAACACTTACGCTGGTTGACCTTCAAGGCCGCTTCACGAAAGAGATGGGCGAGTTCGCGGGGAAGTACGTGAAGAACGAATACTATCCCGACGGCACTGCGCCGGACAAGAGCGTGGACGTGGAGATCAGCATCAAGCTGAAGGAGATGGGTCGCGCCTTCAAAGTGGAGAAGTACGAGCACAACTATCCGCATTGCTGGCGCACTGACAAGCCGATCCTTTACTACCCGCTGGATAGTTGGTTCGTGCGCACCACGGCGAAGAAGGACCGCCTGATCGCGTTGAACAAGACGATCAATTGGAAGCCCGAAAGCACTGGCACGGGCCGCTTCGGCAACTGGTTGGAGAACCTGCAGGATTGGAACCTTTCGCGCAGTCGATACTGGGGAGTTCCTCTTCCGATCTGGCGCACGGAGGATCGCGATGAAGAACTCTGCATCGGTTCAATGAAGCAGTTGAAGGAAGAGATCGCGAAGAGCGTCAAGGCAGGCATCTTGCCTGCCGACCCGCTCGCCGCGTTCGACCCTGCCGATATGTCCGACGCGAACTACGACACTGTGGATCTGCACCGTCCCTATGTGGACAACATCGTCCTCGTTTCGCCGAAAGGCAAGCCAATGGAACGCGAGACGGACTTGATCGACGTGTGGTTCGATAGCGGAAGTATGCCCTACGCGCAGCTCCACTATCCTTTTGAAAATGAAGCGGATCTGAAAGAGAAATTCCCGGCCGACTTTATTGCGGAAGGCGTGGATCAAACGCGCGGTTGGTTCTACACGCTCCATGCGATCAGCACGCTCGTTTTCGATCAGGTCGCCTACAAAGCGGTGGTGAGCAACGGCCTCGTGCTGGACAAGAACGGCCAGAAGATGAGCAAGCGCCTCGGCAACGCTGTGGACCCGTTCAAGACGCTGGACGAATTCGGTGCCGATGCCGTGCGTTGGTACATGATCAGCAACGCATCGCCATGGGATAATCTGAAGTTCGATGCTGAGGGGATCAAGGAAGTGCAACGCAAGTTCTTCCGGGCACTTTTCAACACCTACAACTTCTTCGCGCTGTACGCCAACATTGATAGGCCGGACATGAGCGTTGATGTCGGTGCGGCACGCACGGAATCCGACCGGTGGATCCTTTCGCGTCTGAATTCGCTGATCAAGTTGGCCGACACGAACTACACGGATTACGAGCCCACGATCGCCGCACGCGCCATCCAGGATTTCGTAGTGGAAGACCTCAGCAACTGGTACGTTCGTTTGAACCGTCGTCGTTTCTGGAAAGGGGAACAAGGGGCCGACAAGAACGCAGCGTTCCAGACCTTGCATCGTTGCTTGGAGGTGATCGCCATGCTCAGCGCGCCAATAGCACCGTTCTTCAGCGATAGGCTGTACCGTGACCTTACCGGCAAGAGTGTACACCTGAGCGATTGGCCATCCCCTGAAGATGCGCTCATTGACACCGAGCTTGAGGAGCGCACCAAGCTGGCGCAAACACTTACCTCCTTGGTTTTGAGTATCCGGAAACTGGAAGGCCACCGAGTGCGCCAACCCTTGCAGAGGATGATGGTACCCGTGCTTGACGAGACCATGCGCACCCGTTTGGAGGCGATCCGGCAATTGGTGCTTGGCGAGGTGAACGTGAAGGAACTGGTACTGATGGACCCCAGCGAGAGCAAGCTCACGAAGAAGATCAAGCCCGACTTCAAGAAGCTTGGGGCTCGCATGGGAAAGCTTATGAAGAGCGTAGCCGCTGCGGTAAGTGGAATGGACCAAGAGGGTATTGCCGCCATGGAACAAAACGGCAAGGTCAACTTAACCGTTGAGGGTCAAGAGGTAGAAGTGACAATGGATGAAGTGGAGATCACTGCGGAGACCGTCCCGGGACTGAGCGTGGCAAATGAGGGCAGGGTGACCGTTGCGTTGGACATTACCCTGACCGAGCCGTTGATCGAGGAGGGATTGGCGAGAGAGTTGGTCAGCCGCATCCAAACCCTGCGGAAAGAGACGGGCTTGGAGGTGACCGACCGTATCAACCTACATATCCAACGTAATGGAAATGAGCGGCTTGAACGGGCCATTCAAGCACATGCGAAGCATATTCTCGCAGAAACCCTGGCCTTGACCCCTGAGAAGGAGCTCTTGGTGACCAACCTGCCTACTAAAGGCACAGGAACACATGCCGTTGAACTGGACGAAAGCCTGACTTGCACTGTGTACATATCCCCAAACGCTCGATAGGGCTGGAAAAGCGCTATATTCGCGGCCTTAATCAATATCCGGGATCAAATGGCCAAGAAACCCGCCCCAAAAAAGGCAGCGAAGCCCGTCAAAAAGGTCGCCAAGCCTGCGCCTAAGCTCAAGAGTCCCGCCAAAGCGGGGAAAGTTGTAAAGCCTGCGCCCAAGAAGGCGGCAAAGGCAAAAGCCAAAGCGATCACCAAAAAGGTAGCCAAGGCCCCGGTGAAGAAAAAGGAAGTCCCAAAGGCGAAAGCCAAAAAGGATGTTGCGAAGAAGAAGGTTGCGCAAAAATCGGCAACCAAGTCCAAAGGTCCCGCCAAAGCGGGGAAGACCGTGATGAAGAAAGCCACACCAGTGAGTAAGAAAGCAGCCCCCAAGTCGAAAGTTCCGGTCAAACCGGTAAAGGCAGCTCAAAAGCCAGCCCCGGCGAAAAAGGGGAAACCGGCTGACGTGAAGAAAGCAGCGCCTAAAGAGGCCGCGAAAAAGGCATCGGTCCCGGCCAAGAGCAAAACGGCACCTGCTGTTTCCGCCCCTGTGCCAAAAGTCGCTGCTGCGAAGCCAGCGAAGAAAAAGAAGAAGACCGTTGTGAAGGAGCCGACCCAAAGGACCCAAAAAGCACCATTGGTGACACAACGGGTTGCCCCGAACCGGCCCATGCCCGCTCCTATTGTGAAGAAGCAGGTTTCCACGTTGGAACATCCGGACAAGCTCCGGTACAATGATGATGAGCTCGTAGAGTTCAAGGACCTGATCGTTCGCAAGTTGGACGAGGCCCGGAAGGACTATGACCTACTGAAGCAGACCTTGGCCAACAATGACAATAATGGCACGGACGATACGAGTCCTTCCTTCAAGATGATCGAAGATGGCAGCGAGACCTTGAGCCGCGAAGAAACCGCACAGCTCGCAGGCCGTCAAGAAAAGTTCATCAAGCACCTTGAAGATGCACTTTTGAGGATCCGCAACAAGACCTTTGGAATTTGTCGTGTCACCGGTCGGTTGATCAGTAAGGAGCGTTTGCGATTGGTCCCCCATGCCACCTTGAGCATAGAGGCCAAACAACAGATGGGCAACTAGCCTATCCGTTCAGGCCCCAAAAGCTGTTGTGTTGAAGCGATCGCTCGCCATTGTCCTGCTTGTTCTGCTCGCCGATCAGGCATTGAAGATCTGGGTGAAGCTCGGCTTCTTCTACGATTCCGCAATTTCGATCCTTGGTGATAAGGGGTACTTGCATTTCATTGAGAATCGGGGCATGGCCTTCGGCATGGAGTTCGGCGGGGAGTGGGGCAAATTGCTTCTGACCCTGTTCCGCATAGCAGCGGTAACGGGCATTGGCTACAGCTTGTACCGCATGATCCAGCGTGGCGCAAGTACCGGCTTGGTCGTTAGTGTCTCACTGATCTTGGCAGGTGCATTGGGAAATATCATCGACAGCACATTCTACGGTGTGTTGTTCAGTGAAAGCAGTCCGTTCGAAAAAGCGGTAATGTTCCCTGCCGACGGTGGTTATGCGCCATTGTTGCACGGTGCGGTGGTGGACATGTTCTACTTCCCGCTTTGGGAAGGTAGGCTCCCCGGTTGGCTGCCGCTGTGGGGAGGCGAGCACTTCGTCTTCTTCCGACCGGTCTTCAATATTGCAGATGCGGCGATCACTGTCGGGGTGGTGTTGTTCGTTCTTTCGCAGCGCGGTATGAAAGAAGAGGAGGACAGCGCGACAGAGCCTTCAATAGTACCTATTACGGAAGCGGACCGATCGACCTGATCAACGCAAGTCCAGCCGCAAGCCGAAGAGGTTCTGCATCGCCGGTGTAGCGGAAAGCTTCGATCCCGGTACGGTGCCGAACATCATGCTAGGGCGCAGTTCGTTGAACAGGTGAACACTGCTCCAAAAAGGATGCGTTTTCCCTATGCGGAGGTCGATCCCGGCCAACGCATAGGCGGCACCCCAAGGGGTAGAGGCGATACGCATTTCCTCCTGCTCGGTATCCCCATCTTGATCATTCAGGTCCGGATAATCCAGATCCGTGCTGGATGCATTGGTATACGTGTTATGGCGAACGGTAGCCCGCGCATTCAGGGTAGTGCCCACCATGCCACCGAAGCCCACGTACCATGACCATTTATTGGGGGTTCGTTTGCGCAAGATGTACGATGCATTCAATCCGATACGGGAATAAGCGTACTCCGCCCGGTAAACGTCGTTCCAAGTAGTATCCACCAGGAACACTTGGTTGTTAAGGCTGGAAGTAAGGGTGTCGTAAGGTCCAGTGTACGAACGGCTCCATACCCGGTTCTTGAAACTGAAATCGAGGTATGACACACCGAGTCGGAGTTGTTTATCGAATCGTGCATCAGCCCCTTTATTCCTACCCAGATCCAAGCCGATGGCGACTTCGAGTGCGGCGGCACCTTCACTGCTGCGGGACATCCCGTCGCGACCTTGGTCCCAAGAGAGATCACGCTTCAACAATTCCGAATTGGGCATCAGGTTCCTCCAGTCGGTAGTGGTCATGGGCGTAACACCACCTGCGTAGAAGCCGATCGGGAAATACACATCGGTGATCAATGGCGCCCGTTCGGAAGAAGTGTTTTGTTGCGCGTACGTGTTCTGTACCGCAAATAATGCAGTAGCAATAAAGAGGGGGCGGAAATATTTCATGGGGTGATGGATTATCGCGTTTGATCTCGACGATGAACGTTAAGATCCGGGTAAAATTATGTTCTCACTCGGTTCCTTTGTTTCAACAGGCCCTTTTGCACCAGCAGCTCCGCGATCTGCACCGCATTGGTCGCGGCCCCTTTTCGCAGGTTATCGGCCACGATCCACATGTTCAAGGTGCGGGGTTGGGTCTCGTCACGTCGTATACGGCCCACGAACACCTCATCCTGCCCATTCGCGATCAAGGGCATAGGATATTCATCATTTTCAGGTGAATCGAGCAGCGTGATCCCCGGCGCGTTGCGGAGCAGTTCGCGCACTTCATCAAGATCGAATTCCTTGGCGAATTCCACGTTCACGGCTTCACTATGGCCTCCGGTTACGGGCACACGAACAGCGGTTGCGGTAACGCGTACGTTGGGATCGAGGATCTTTTTCGTTTCGTGTACCAACTTCATTTCTTCCTTGGTGTAGCCGTTGTCCGTGAAGACATCGCACCGTGGGATCACGTTGCGGTCGATGGCGAATGGATAGGCCATTTCACCGGTTACCCCTTTGCGCTCGTTCTCCATTTGGGTCAGGGCTTTCACCCCAGTACCTGTCACGCTCTGATAGGTCGAAACGATCACCCGTTCCACACCGAAGGCCTTATGCAAAGGAGCCAGCGCCATGACCAGTTGGATGGTGCTGCAGTTCGGGTTGGCGATGATCCGATCCTCAGCTGTGAGCAGCTGTCCGTTGATCTCCGGTACCACCAACTTCTTTGTGGGGTCCATGCGCCATGCGCTGCTGTTATCGATCACGGTACACCCTACTTCAGCGAAGCGCGGTGCCCATTCCAAGGATACCGACCCACCGGCTGAGAACAGGGCGAGGTCCGGTTTGGCGGCAACGGCTTGTTCCAAGGTGATCAAGAAATGATCCTTACCCTTGAACTTTACGATACTACCCGCGGATCGCTCACTCGCCACAGGAACAAGCTCCGTAGCTGGGAAGTTGCGCTCCTCCAACACCTTCAGCATAACTGCGCCGACCATACCGGTAGCACCAACTACAGCTACTTTCATTTCCTTGTGTACATTCGCTACAGCGCCCGAAAGTACTACCTTTCCGATCTTGGAAAACACAATGCGCACGACCCTGTCGATCCCTATTTTGCTGTTCCTTTCACTGCTGTGCAACTTATCCGCGCGTGCCCAGTTCAGCGACGACTTCACGGATGGCGACTTCACGACCGCTCCGGTTTGGAGTGGTTCGACAACGTTGTTCACCGTTGTGGATGACGGAGGTAACAACAGGTTAC
>Ga0335394_10004742_pt1 | contig 15467 bp, 14 predicted proteins | sample MAT03_FD_205741 | JGI IMG/M metagenome (GOLD analysis project Ga0335394, IMG submission 205741) | Freshwater microbial communities from Lake Fryxell liftoff mats and glacier meltwater in Antarctica - MAT-03 (spades assembly) (version 2) ...
GAATGCTCCGGCGACAGCACCATAAACGTCGCCCCCCACAGTGTATCCGGGCGCGTGGTATAAATTTCAATTGGGTCTGCGCTTTCTGTCTGGAAGACGACCCGCGCCCCTTCGCTGCGCCCAATCCAGTTGGTCTGCATGATCTTGATCGGTTCAGGCCAATCAACCGTGCTAAAATCCAGCATTTCATCGGCGTAGCGCGTATAACGGAAGAACCACTGCGTCATCATTTTCTGGATGACGGGCTGCCCGGTGCGCTCGTCTTTGCCGTCGATGACCTGCTCATTTGCCAACACCGTTTGCAGCGTCGGTGACCAATTCACCAGCGCCTCGCTGCGATAGGCTAGGCCGTTGTCGTAGAACTTCTTAAAGAACCACTGTGTCCATTTGTAGTAGCGCGGTTCGCAGCTTATGGCCTCGCGCCGCCAATCGAACATATTACCCATGCTCTGCATCTGCTTCCGCATCCGATCAATATTGGGATACGTCCATTTCGCCGGATGGATGTTGCGCTGGACGGCGGCGTTTTCCGCAGGCAGACCGAAGGCATCAAAGCCCATCGGGAACAGCACATTAAAGCCTTTCATGCGCTTATAACGGGCGCGGGCATCCGAAGGGGTCATGGCGAACCAATGCCCGATGTGCAGGTCGCCGCTGGGATACGGCAGCATTGTGACGGCGTAATGTTTAGGGCGCGTCCAATCGACTTCGGAACGGTACAGGCCATCGTTTTGCCATCTGTCCTGCCATTTGGTTTCAATGGCTTTGGGCGTGTATTTTTCAGACATTTTTCCTCTAGGGTTTAGCTTTTAGCGATTAGGTTGTTTGTTATTTAACGAAAGAGCAATGAGCCGACGCAAAGAAGCAGTGTAGCGCAAGCGATACACAGACGCGAAGAATCAACCCAGTAAAGAATTTCGGTGTGGTCATTGCGGTTATGAAGTTCAAAATGGAGGAAACGAGAAAAGGGGGGAGGGGCGCGGCTTATGACCGCTGCATAAGAGAAGAGCGGGCAACCTCTATACCCATGTTGGCAACGTGCTTGTAGGACATGAAAAACATCCTCCGTGTGTACGATAGAAAAAATTATAATACGATATAGTGTAATGGGGCAAGAGGCAGTCGGGTTTTGTCTGTCCGAGTTAGATTTGCATACGGAAAGATGCTCATGTCACCTAAATAAGAATTGATCCGTTGGGGTGGGTGGCGCGGTAAATAAAAAGGATGAAGATGAAAACAAAACTACGCTTATCAGTCTGTGTCATGATCCTACTCAGTATCCATTTAACGAGTCACGCGCAAGAACAAACTCCTTACCGATTCATGGTTCAGGTTGTTTCAGATTATAATTCCGGCGGACTCATCGCTATCGTTGATCCATCGAATCTTAATACGTCTATTGAATATCTTGAAATTCCGGTTGAGGAAGCATGGGCATATCCGAGTTTAATGAGGCTCAGCCCAAATGGGGAATGGTTGGCTTTTGCTTCGGCACTCGATAATGAAACAGGCGAGGTTCCACGATTTATCAGGCTACTAAATTTAGCTTCAGGCGAAATTCTCAGTTTCAGTGAAGGAGCTGTGAACGAATTCGTTTGGTCACCAGATAGTCGCTACCTTGCAATAAATCAAATTCAACAAAATGTACCCAATCTTTTTGTATATTCAGTTGAGGAAAGCACCGGCTTTAGGTTAATAAATTCAGGAGAATTCTGGTTCGATATGATCTGGTCGCAGGATTCTCAGAAAATTGCCGCCATTTCTAGTGATGTACTTTCTGTATTTGATGTCACAACAGGGGAACGCCAAAATTCACCCAATCTCACAGAATTTAATCTCACTCTTGGGCCGATAAGTGGTGTAAGTTGTGATTTGGGCTGGTCTCCTGATAGACGGTATATTAGCTTTATGGTGGGTTGTCCTGAGACCCTCGCGGTACAAATTGCGCGAGAAATTATTGTTTGGGATGTGGAGCAAAATCAGCTTATACAGGCAACTGATTTTACGACCTCTGCCTTTGAAACAGGTGGAAGCGGCTTTTCACGAGGTAATTACTATACTTCTTGGTATGACCAAAACCAATTGCTAATTTCCACTTTCTATAATATCGGCAGTGAAAACAATAATCTCGGCACCTATATGTACTCTACCTCTGCGGAATCTCTCAATCAGTTAAATGACACTTTAATTGATGAATGGGAACTTAATCCCTTAACCTCTCAGGTAGCGGCACATCAAGTGCCTACTCAAACGCCGGACATACAAAGCGACAGCATAATTTCGTCAAGCAGCGTGATGATTTTCACGCTCAATGAGACTCAAGCAAATGCTCAAAGTATCATCCCGCTTGCAGCAACGACTCGCCTTCCCGATGGGTGCAATTTCCATTGGTCGCCGGATGGCTCGACTTTGGCCTATAGTATTCCGAATTATGCTTGTCCAAGTTTAGATGCTAGACAGTTTTAGAACTTTCGCTCACGCATTTACCCCACCCCTAAATCCCCTCCCCATTGCATGGAGAGGGGACTTCAAGATGCGTTTTTCTCCCCCTCTCCAAGTATTGGAGAGGGGGCCGGGGGGTGAGGTAAGCGAAAGTCCTGAGTTTGTTTTTGTAAACTCAGCGACAGGCGAATATACACAGTTCACACCGACGCTGCCGGATGGGAGTGCGCCACTGGCGATTGTGCCGTTGGGGTGGGTAGCGCGATAAATAAAAAGGAGAAAGGCATTTGCGTTCACCTTTCTCCTTGTCACTTGTTGACTTTACGTTTTATTCCTGCTGCTCGACATCTTCATTCACGAAGCGTTCTTGCGGCACTTGTAGATAGTCGCTGGTGCTATCCTCATGGCGCTCGAAGATCAACTGCCCGTTGAGTTCATCAATCACGATCAAGTCACCGGGGCGGAAGTCGCCGCGCAGCAGTTGAATGCTCAACGGATTTTCCACGAAACGCTGTAAGGCACGGCGCAGCGGACGCGCACCGAAGGCTTGGTCATAGCCTTGCTGTGCCAGCCAATGACGGGCGGGTTCGGTCAGATGGATTTGTAGCCCCGCTTCCATCAAGCGCGTGACGATGCTCTGCATCTGCAAATCGACCATTTGCTCCACGTCAGCCTGGCTTAACGGCGAGAAGATAATCACCTCGTCGATACGGTTCAGGAATTCAGGCCGGAACGTATCGCGCATGGCTTTTTCGATCTTCTGATGATCGGCAACAGCCTGCTGGTCGTCGGGACGGACGAAGCCGAGAATGCCGCCTTTGCGGGCATATTCTGTGCCGAGGTTGCTCGTCATAATGATGACGGTGTTACGGAAATCCACCACGCGCCCTTGCCCATCGGTCAGGCGACCATCTTCGAGGATTTGCAACAGCGCGTTCCACACATCAGGATGCGCTTTTTCGATTTCGTCAAACAGGATCACGCGATACGGGCGGCGGCGGATGGCTTCGGTCAGTTGACCGCCATCTTCATAACCCACATATCCGGGCGGCGCACCAAACAGGCGGCTGACCGTGTGTTGTTCGCGGTATTCGCTCATATCCACACGGACGAGCGCGTCTTCATCGTCAAACATAAATTCCGCCAGCGCTTTGGCGAGTTCGGTTTTACCGACACCGCTGCTGCCGAGGAAGATGAATGAACCAATCGGACGGCGCGGGTCTTTAAGGCCGCTGCGGGCGCGGCGGATGGCATCCGCGAGGGCGGCGACGGCTTTTTCCTGCCCGATGACGCGCTCATGCAGTGCTTCTTCCATGCGGAGCAGTTTTTCGTTTTCGCTTTCCAGCATTTGCTGAACCGGAATGCCCGTCCACTGCTGAACAACACCTGCGATGTCGTCGGCATCGACCACTTCATCGAGCGTATGTTCCTGCTGCCAGATATAGCGCTCGCGCTCGTATTCTTGTTCAAGCTGAAGGCGCTGCACTTTATATTCGGCGGCGCGTTCATAATCACGGGCTAAGCCTGCCGCTTCTTCTTCGGTTTGCAGGCGGCTGACGGCATCTTTCATCTCGCGCAGGCTGGCAGGCATGGAATAGAGCGCCACGCGCAGTTTGGCGGCGGCTTCATCCAGCAGATCAATCGCCTTATCCGGCAGCTTGCGCCCGGTAACATAGCGCACAGACAAGCGCACGGCGGCTTCAATCGCTTCGTCGGAAATAGTCACTTTATGATGGGCCTCGTAGCGGTCACGCAGGCCGTAGAGCATTTCGATGGAATCTTCGACGCTCGGTTCATCAACGTAAACGGGCGCGAACCGTCGATCTAACGCGCTGTCTTTTTCGATATATTGGCGGAACTCATCGAGTGTGGTCGCGCCGATACATTGGAGTTCGCCGCGTGCGAGGGCCGGCTTCATCATATTACCTGCGTCCATCGCACCTGCGCCTGCACCTGCGCCGACGACTTGATGTAATTCGTCAATGAACATAATGATCTCGCCGTTGGAACGCTGGACTTCATCAATGGTGGCCTTCAAGCGTTCCTCAAATTCACCCCGGAAGCGGCTGCCCGCCAACATCGCGCTTAAGTCGAGGCTGATGACGCGCTTATTCAGTAAAATTTCCGGCACATCATGGGTGGCGATTTTCTGCGCCAGTCCTTCGACAATCGCCGTCTTGCCGACACCTGCTTCGCCGATTAGCACCGGATTATTTTTGGTGCGGCGGCTGAGAACTTGAATCACACGCAGAATTTCGGCATCGCGCCCGATTACGGGGTCGAGTTTGCCTTCCATAGCCATGCGCGTCAGGTCACGGCTGTATTTTTCCAACGTGCGATAGCGGCTTTCCGCTTGGGGATCGGTCACACGCTGTCCACCGCGCACATCTTTGATCGAATCCGAGACGCGCTCACGGGTAATGCCATGATCGGCGAGGATTTTGGCAATTGGTGTGTTGCGCTCGCTTAAGATGGCAAGGAAGATATGTTCGGTTGAGATGTATTCGTCGCGCAGACGATTGGCCTCTTCATTGGCAAGGTCGATCACCCGCTTGACTCGTGGCGTGATAAAGACCTGCCCCGTCCCGCCGCCATAAATGGAAGCCTTTGGGCTGGCGAGGAGAATGTCGTCAATGCGGGAGCGAATCACGCTGACATCGACATTCAGGCGCTCTAAAATAGTCGGGATAACACCGTCATTTTGTTCCAGCAGCGCTAGCAAAATATGTTCGGTATCGACTTGATTATGTCCGTAGCGCTGAAGGATTTCGTAGGCTCTGGCGGCGGCATCCTGTGCGCGTTCTGTAAAACGTTCAAAGCGTATCATATTTTACGACCCTGACTCAATGTGGTTTATACGGATGGCTGTGTAAGGGCAAAATTGCCCCACAAAAAATGATGGATTGCTCACGATTGTACTCGACTTTAACGAAGCGCGGTAATTGGGGGTGTTCCAATGATCTTTACATCTATGAGAAAACCACACAAGTAAAGGTGCTGTGTCAATGTCGATAAGTTCCGTTTAGTATAGAACTGGCGTGTTAGATTTATATCAAAACAAAGTAAGAAGGCTCTACAAGTTAGGCCAATCAGGTTTTTCTAAGCATTAATGTGTGCGGCAAATCTGCTACAATACAAGCGGTGTCGGCTTATATTGTGTAATTATGCAGATGATGTCCTCTAAGAAACGCTTATTCCTACTTCTCCCTGTTATGACTTTTATTTTGGCGTGTCAATCCTATTTCGGCAGCGCCCAAGACGCTACGCCGGAAGCTAATCCGCCTGTGACGACTGCTGCCGCGCCCTGTGGTGTGGTGGACGCGATGATTTATCCGATTGAAAATCTGATGGATACGACGATCCGCCCTGGCTTCGATGATTTTTCGCTGTATCGGGCGCGTTTTGGCGGCAACCACGTTGGGATTGATATTGCATTCAACCAGCAGGGTGCGCCTGTGCGGGCGGTAGCGCGGGGACGTGTTACTTTGTCGAATGTCGAAGAATGGGATACCGAAAAAGGGGTCGTCATTCTGGAGCATATTTTCCCGGATGGCAGCCGTTTTTACTCGCTTTATGGACACATGGAAGAGACCAATACCATTCGCTTTCCTCAAGTTGGTGCGTGTATGGAAATGGGCGATACCGTTGGCGGGGTCGGCTGGCCTTCTCGTGGCGCACCCCATCTGCATTATGAGATTCGAGATTTTCTACCGGATGAAGGCGGCCCCGGTTATACGAGTGGCAATCCGCTGACTGAAGGCTGGTATCAGCCGATTGATTTTACGCATTTATGGCAAATCCGCCTCACACCGGCTTTTGAAAATTATACGTCGTTTGAGGTCGTCCCTACCGTTCCACCTGTTATGCTCGACAGTGGCACGATGGTGATTGCCAGCGGTGATGTGATCGAAGGCGTGGCTCCATCCAATGGGGCGCTCTTGGGGCAAGTGCTTTGGCGCGTGACGACGGATGGGCGCGTAATCGGCCTCAAGGCGCTGCCGGGAGATCGCGTGGTGGCGCATACCATTAATGGGCAGGCGATGACGCTCACAGGCGGACGTTATACCGCGCTTTGGCAGTTCGCTGGCGCGGAAGAAGCCTTCGTCAATATGGGTGAAACGCTGCTTTTCGTGGGGGCGGATGGCAGTCTGGCGGCGTATTCTCCGGCGGGTGAATCGCTTTGGACGCTCACCACTCCTATCCGCGCCGAAAGCGAAATCCGTATCGCCGATTTTAAGGCGAATGGCGATGAGGCCGCGCTCGGAATCCGTACTGAGGGCGGCATTCGCTGGCGTGTCGTGGATTCTAGCGGGCAGGTGATAGTAGAAGACAACCTGACGCTGAACGCGGTGACTGCGCCGATGATGGGCGGCGGTTGGGTGCTGCTTTCCGGCGGACAGCTCAAGCGATTCACTTCTGGCGGTCAGGAAGTTGCATCCAATCCGGTTAACATCGCACCCGGACGCACGGCACAATTGGCAGCCGATTTAATCGGTAACACCTACTTGTTTATCGGAGATGCCGATAATGCACTCGTCTCATGGGATGCTGGCGGAACGCTGCGCTGGCAGGTACGATATCCGGCTGTTTCGGCAGGGTTGCTGCCCCCGCTTTTGCAAACCGATTCGGGCTGTGTATTGTATGTGTTGGATGTCGATGGTCGCTTGAATCTTTTTAATGCCGCCAATGGCGATTTGTTTAACCAGGTCGAGCTTTACCCTGGCGGGGTACAAAATCGCCGTCCGTCGGCGCGTCTGCTGGAGGTTGAGCCGACGGGGATGATTCGCGTAAATGCGGGTTTCTTGACGACGATGACGCTGCGGGGCAGTGTGTTGGGGGCATCGGCCTTAAGCAGTTGTGTGCTAGGCTAAATCTGATAAAAAATGATGCCAACAGCGTCAGTGCCACATCGGTCACTCCCTACACCCATAAAATAAACGCTCCCACATCTATCTGTCTCCTGAATCTTGTCGTATAATGAGGTGATGAACAGAAATATCTCCAAAACACTCTATAAATTCCTCTTTGCCCATTAGCGGCATTTTTTATTTCATATCTTAAGATGGCCTAGCTCAATACTGTTCGGACGCGTTATACGCCCGTATAAAACCATATCCCACAAAAATTGATAAGTCAGAAGCGAGGACTCCTATGCTCGAAAAATTAGTTGAAGTTGATGCACGCTATGCCGAATTAGAGGCGCTGCTGGCAGACCCCGAAGTGACGACGGATTACGAGAAAATCCGTACCTATTCTAAAGAACGGGCTGATTTAGAAGAAATCGTCACGATTTACCGGGATTATAAGCGACAGATGCAGGAACTAGACGAAGCCAAACTGCTGCGCGATGAAGAATCCGACCCGGAAGTGCGCGAAATGGCGAAGGCCGAAGTCGATGCTTTACAGGAAAGCAGCGATGCCTTGGCGGAAACGCTCAAAACGATGCTGCTGCCCAAAGACCCTCGCGATGACAAAAACATTATCATCGAAATTCGCTCCGGCGCAGGCGGTGATGAAGCGGCGTTGTTTGCGGCGGAACTATTCCGTATGTACTTACGTTATGCGGAAGGTCGCGGTTGGAAGGTCGCCGTCACTGCGGAGAACGAAACAGGCGGCGGCGGTTATAAGCGCGTCGAATTTGAGATAAAAGGGAAAGGCGCTTTCAGCCGCTTAAAATGGGAAAGCGGGGTGCATCGTGTACAGCGTGTTCCAGCGACAGAAAGCCAAGGGCGCATCCATACCAGCACTGTCACCGTTGCGACATTGGCGGAGTTGGAAGATGTGGACATTAATCTGGATATGAACGATGTACGCATTGATGTGTTTCGCAGCCAAGGCGCGGGTGGACAGTCCGTAAATACAACTGACTCGGCGGTGCGGATGACGCATATCCCGACGGGTGTTGTGGTCGAAATGCAAGACGAGCGCAGTCAATTGCAAAATCGCATCCGTGCCAAGCAAGTGCTGTTGAATCGTCTCTATGAAGCGGAACTAGAAAAACAGCGGCTTGAGCGAGAAAGCGAGCGACGTGGACAGGTGGGCAGCGGAGATCGCTCGGAAAAAATCCGCACCTATAACTTCCCGCAAAATCGTGTGACCGATCATCGCGTCAACGTAAGCAATTATAATTTGCCAGCGGTGATGGATGGCGATATTGATGAGTTTATTGATGAGCTTGCTACCCGCGATCAAGCAGAAAAATTGGCGGTGCGTGAGTAGAAAGATCATCCCCTAAATAGGGGATTTTTGATAACAGCCAAAACCTTAACGCAGTAAAATCGTTTTTGGGATAGTATGAATACTATAAGACAATACTAACCAAATTCTATCCCAAGGAATCGTGATATGGCTGTGACATTCATCAAAGACGAAAATTATCCTGAGATCATGATTATGACGTATGAAGGTAATTGGACGGTAGGCGAATACGAAAACGCCTTTAATCAGATGGCAGATTATGCCACCACATTAGGCAAGGATGTTTATTTGATCGCGAACTTTTTAGACAGCGGCGCTATTCCAACGAATATCTTGTCTCTGGCGACAAGGACAGCACGACAGTTACCCAACAATATGGCGATGATTATCGTCATTAATTCCAGCCGATTTATAGGCAATCTGATCGACATTGCGGGAAAACTCAATCGCGATCTCGGCAAAAAGACGATGTCGTCGCGATCTCTTGAACAAGCTCATGCCGAAATTGAGCAACATCGCAAATCCTTCGCAAGCTAGCAGGTTTTTCCTCAATCCAATCTTTGCGGGAATGATTTACCTGGTTATTCCCACAATTTCCTCTAAAAATACTCCGTTTTCTTCTATTTTGTGTAAATGGGAATCTTACTTATTTTCACGAAAATGAATATTCTGTTATATTCCAAAACCTTAAGGGTAGAAACCTATTTCTGCTATAAGATTCGCTCAGGTAGATAGTGCTATTACACCAAAATACAAGGATTCATCTATGCCTGTAACCTACACTCATGATATTAAACAAAAAGATGTTGTCGTGATGAAATATGAAAGCAATTGGACAGTGGCTGAATATGAAAAAACCTATAACGAGATGCTCGACTATGCCGCTAAATCTGATCAGGAGATTTACTTAATATCAGATTTTATGGATAGCGGCTCAGTGCCACCCAATATCTTATCGCTGGCATCTCGCACGACTCGCCAATTGCCCGAAAATATCGCTTTAATTGTTGTTATCAATTCAAGTCGTTTTGTGACCACCTTAATCGAGATTGCAGCTAAACTCAACCGAGACTTGGGCAAAAAGACGATTGCGGTTCGCTCTCGTGAAGAAGCCTATAATGAGGTTGAACGTCATAAAAACAGCATTGGGAAATAAATAGATGAAAAGGTGTGTATCATCTTACTAGCACACTGGACTCATCACTCTCGTCATCAATTCTCTTAGATGGTTACAGATAGTTTTTGCTAGTTGTCTTTTTTTGGAAATGAATTAAGATTATTAGAGAGAATTATTCTGCAAAATCGCCCTACGTCGTAGCCCCTAAACCGAGCCTGCAAAAATTGACTTTAACCACTTTTTACTCGCACCGTAAATTTATGCCTGTTGGCAAAGGGAATAACCAAGATGGTTGCACGTACCAAGTCGGGCTCATCACTTTCACTCCATAAACTTCTTATCGCAGATCAAAGCTTAGCGCCGCTTCGGTGTAATATTTATGCCGATGAATCCGAACAGGCGATTGAAGCCTTTACTAGCACATACGACTTATTATTCCCTCAGTTTAAGCTCGTTAACACGATGAATGCTTATATGTATCCTGATGCGTCGTTTGAGCGTGTGACGTTTTGTGGCAAGTTAATGGCTCTGCTTTTTCATATTGATGATGTCTATGCCGATACGGCTGAATCCAAGGGGATGATGGGCGGCAGCGTCCCGCCAGAATATTTAGCCAAAATCGAGCGCTCGGCAGTCGCTTTTGAAACAGGCTGGCTCCCACCCCATTCAGGCGGGTTAGAACAGGCATTCCAAGAACTGCGGTTAGAAATTCAGGATACAGTAGAACCGGAGTGGATGATCCGCTTTAGCCAAGTGGTGCGCCAACATATTACCTATGCCATCAATCCGCAGGCGTTTGGCTGGAAGCCTGATGGCAATGTACCGTATGAGCGTTATGCCTGGCTGCGTGAGGTTATTTCTGGCATGTATCTGGCAATCGATTTGATTGAGTATGTAAACGATTTCGTGCTCCTGCCCCATGTTGTGTATCACCCTACCATTCGGCGGTTGCAGCAGGCCTGCTCGCGTATTGCGGCCTTCGCCAATGATTTGTTTTCCTACGAAAAAGAAGTCACGAATGAGGGACTGCGCTTTAACCTCATCGCCGTGCTGGAACGCACCTATGACTACGATTTTGCGACGGCAGCACAAAAGACCATCGAAATCACCAATCATGAAACCCGCGATTTCTTTAAGCTGGCAAACGAAGTAGCCATTTGGGACGACACGACCAATGCCCTCGTGCGCCAATACGTCGATGGCATGGCGTATCAAGTATCGGCGACCTGGCACTGGCAGATACGTAGTGCCCGCTATCGCTCGGAAGGCTCGCCCTTTTTGGAATTGTTGACCGCGTGACCACGATCTATGCCGCATTGACCGATGCGAAGCACCGCCTCGCATCGGTTTCTTCCTCTGCCAGCTTAGATGCTCAACTCTTATTAGCCGAAATTCTAGGGGTCAGCCGAGCGCATGTCATCGCCCATCCTGAAAAAGTGCTGACCCCAGAGCAAGCCGCCGCGTATGAATCACTTATCGCTCGGCGCGAAAAAGGCGAACCCGTTGCTTATATTTTGGGTCAGCGGGCTTTTTATGACCGTGAATTCCTCGTTACTCCGGCGGTGTTAATCCCGCGTCCAGAAACCGAGCTGCTTTTAGAAGAAGCCCTCCACTTTGCCCAAAACAATTTTGACGCAGGTGGGGCGCAATCTGCTGCACCGCTACAAGTCGTCGATGTCGGCACAGGCAGCGGGGCGCTCGCTGTCACCTTTGCCGCGCATATCTCCCAAGCACAAGTCTATGCCACCGACATCAGCCAAGAAGCACTGTTTGTCGCGCAAAAAAATGCCGCGTTGCAGAATGTGAAGATCACTTTTTTCCAAGGCGATTTGCTCCTGCCATTGATTGAGCGCGGCATCAAAGTGGATATTGTGATGGCGAATTTACCCTATATCGCCAGCGACGAAGTGCCGACTTTGGAGGTCAGTCAATTTGAGCCGATAACGGCGTTGGATGGTGGCGGCGATGGGCTTGATTTGGTGCGGAATCTTTTGGCGCAAATTCCGTCAGTGGCGAATCCCAATGCCTTGATTCTGCTCGAAATTGGGGCGAGGCAAGGTACAGTCGCTTTGGAGGCCGTCAATGCTGCGCTTGCTGCGAACAAGGCGGTTGTTATCCCCGATTATGCGGGACATGATCGCATCGTGCGTGTGGAACTTTAGCCCAATACTGGAAGGAATAATTTTGATGCGCCGTTCACGTCTGTTCTTGATAATTTTGGGCAATCTGGCGTTGATTCTATTGACTTTCAGCACCGCCCAAGCCGATACGCTCACGCCTGCGCGTCCCCATCCAGCGCGGGTGATCGTAATTTCGCTGGATGGAGCGCGACCTGATGCGATTTTGCAAGCAGAAACGCCCAATATTCAAGCCTTAGCCGAGCGCGGCGCGGTCAGTTGGCAGGCTTCGACGGTTTTCCCACCTGTAACTATTCCCGCGCACACGTCGATGCTTACTGGACTGGATACATCCGAGCATGGCGTGACGTGGAACGATTACCGCGATGAGCCGATCACCACGCCGACTTTTTTAACGCTGGCGGCGGAAGCAGGCTACAGTACGGCGATGGTGGTGGGCAAAGAAAAGTTTTCGCAGTTTCGGCAAACCGACGTTATGGATTATGTGTTTGCGCGGGTAGGGGATCGGAGTGTGGTGGACGAAGCCATCAATTTAATCGAAGGCGGGGTTGAAGTGTTGTTTGTGCATTTCCCCAACCCGGATTACTTCGGTCACAGCAGCGGCTGGATGAGTGATGTTTACCTCAACGAATTTTACAACACCGATCTTCAAGTTGGGCGGCTGCTGACGGCGTTAGACGAAACCGGTACAGCCGCCGAAACGCTGATTATCCTAACCGCCGATCACGGTGGACATGATCTAGTGCATGGCAGCGATATTCCCGAAGATATGACCATCCCTTTTATCCTCGCAGGTGGCGGTGTTATATCTGGCATGGTGCTGGAAAATGACGTTCATGTGACCGACGCGGCGATGACGGTTCTGTGGGCGCTGGGTCTGCAACTGCCGGAAACCGCGCTAGGCCGCCCACTCAGAGAAGCCTTCAACCGAGAGTGAACCGCCGTCTACATAAAGTCGAAAACGCCCTCTTCATTGGCAACAAAATCCTCAACAAAGACGACTGCATCCAAATTCAACGCGCCATAGAGGTGCGGGAATAACTCACCGTCATAATGGTGCGCGGGGATAGTTGGGTCGGGCGGCTCAATCCGAATTTCAGCGGTCAGCTTCACTGGATCAACATGCAGCAAAACGAGGTCGGTTTGCCCCACATAAACGGCATTCGCCACACGGGCAACTTGCCGCGCTTGCGAAAAATGGATGAATCCTTGTGATGCCAGCGATTCGGCGTGATACTTTCCTTCGGATTGGGCGGCTGCCCATGCGTCGCGGCTGGTGATATGATAAATCAAGGCACTTTTCTCCTCAAATTTCCCTATAGATAAACGGTGCATCCATGCGCTTCAAGCCGCAGGCTGGAGTCAGACGAAGATACCTTATTCCAGCGCAAATCCAATTTTTCCAGATTGGGGAGATCATAAAGCGAATCGGCTAGCCTTCGTAAGCCGTTATTACGTAAATCGACTTCTCTTAAGTGGGTGAGTCCGCCAATGGAATCGGGGATGATGGCGACGCGATTATTCCTTAAATCGAGATCGGTCAAGTGAATCAGGCCGCCTATGGACTCTGGCAGCGCGATGATGGCGTTGTTCGATAGGGCTAATTTTCTTAGGCTGATGAGGCCGCCAAGCGAGTCTGGCAGCGTCACCAATTGATTATTCATCAGGTGCAGTTCGCGTAGGTTGACTAGGCCGCCGAGCGACTCCGGCAGGGTGAGCAGTTGATTGTTGTATGCCCGCAATTCTTTTAAGGCCGTGAGTTGCCCTATCCAAGCGGGGAGCGTTATAAAAGCGTTATCGGTGATATTGAGGTAGACGAGTTTCGTCAACTGCTGAAGTGAGTCCGGCAGTGCAGCCAAGCGGTTGTTGCTCAGATAGAGAAAATGCGTTAGGTTGCGTAAATTTCCTAGCGACTCTGGCAGCGCTGTAAGCTGGTTATGGCCTAAATCGAGCGTGTGCAGGGCGCTTAAATTCCCGAAACTTGCTGGCAGCGCTGCAAAGCGATTTTCGGCCAGATTCAAAGTTGTGAGCGTGGTCAACTGCCAGAACGAATCCGGTAGTTGCGCCAACTGATTGCTGTACAGACTGAGGGTCTCTAGCTGCGTCAATTGACCAATATGTGTCGGGAGTACCGCTAACTCATTTTGGTCTAAATCCAGCATCTTGAGATGCGTCAAATCGCCTAGCGATTCCGGCAGCGTGGTTAATCCGCAGCGGCGCAGCGATAAAACCGTGACGTGGTTATTTTCTGCATAAAATCCGACCTCGCCAATTTCATCAGAGGACAGCATTGGCAAGGTGTCATCCGCCACGAGAAAACCTTCCAAATCATGGAGGGCATTTTGCTCAATGGCGGGGAGGTTTAGGTAGGCTCCCGTTCTGGTCAAATTTTAATTTCCATATTTAACCTGAGTTTCGGATAGCGTTTTCATTCTATCCCCCTATCCCCACCCCTAAATCCCCTCCCCACTTCGCAGAGAGGGGACTTAAAGAACCGTTGTGAACCGTTTTTCTCCCCTTCGCCATGCAATGGAGAAGGGGTCGGGGGATGAGGATATCATAAAAGTTAATCAAAGTAAGCTATCCAAAACTGAGATTATTTAACGCCTAATCCGCCGTTATTCCGAGCCTTAGCGCCGCCGGCCTCTTCTGCCTACCGCGAGACTGGCAATCAAGATAAAGATCACTGCGCCGACGATGGCGACCAAAATATCGCCCAAAGAAATTGTCGCAATATCGGGCATGTTGATGTTCAATACATCAAACAGTACCACGCCGATGACCGCGCCGACGATGCCGACGAGGATGTTGCCCAATAAGCCATAATCGCGTCCGCGCATCAAATTACCTGCGGCAGCGCCAGCGATGGCTCCAATGATAATAAATGAAAACAGTTGTTCAGCAGACATAACGCCTCCCCATTGCATCGTACAAATTAAATGGCGTGTGGCGAAGATGTGGGCAAAATAGCCGCCAATTCAAGTATCGCACAAAACCTTTAATATTGCTTTAGATTATTTGATGCAAGAAGGCACTTAACCCGCATGAACTTCCGTCTGTAACAACGCCCGTGCGTCCTCTAAGGTTTCAACAAAATGAACAGCGTCTTTCGTCCGGCGGCTGCGATAAATCCGGCGCATGACATCATAATAAGGCCACGTCAACGCGCCCACGCCGACGAAAATCAACTGACCCTTTCCCTGTCCCATCGTCAGGACACTTTTCTGGCGCAAGGTGGGTTCGGGAGGCAGCGCCGCGCTTTCGCGTAAATCTACGATGATGTGTACTGTCTGACGGGTATATCTTAATTTAATTTGGGCATCTTCCACCGCCCGATCTAAATCGCCCCAATGCCAGCTTCCATAATGAATGTAGCGTAGTGTCGCCTTACTTTTATTGTCCCAAGCTGCAATGATGCCCATGATGACTGCCTTGAATTAACTTATCCTCAATACTTTAATTCTAGCCAACACAGCCTTAATTGTGCGTTAAGACGTTGTGAAAATCGTAAAATTCTTTACGCTGCGTTAATCAAAATCAAATGCTCGAAATGTCTGCTCAAGGTACAATAG
>Ga0335394_10004747_pt1 | contig 15462 bp, 11 predicted proteins | sample MAT03_FD_205741 | JGI IMG/M metagenome (GOLD analysis project Ga0335394, IMG submission 205741) | Freshwater microbial communities from Lake Fryxell liftoff mats and glacier meltwater in Antarctica - MAT-03 (spades assembly) (version 2) ...
ATTTCAAGGTGATCGGCCATATTGCCATCCCCACTCCCGGAAATTACGACCCAGTTGATGGATTTGCGTGTATTTTCAAAAAACCAGGCATTTAAAGTCGCCCCATCAGTAGTCTTTATCTTCTCTTCCTTATACTGCATGCCAAACTTATCGGGGGTAACTTTATATTCCTTTGTGGGGCTAAGTGCCAACGTTGGAAGGGTGTTTACCAGTGCCAGAAATATAAGGGCAGATTTCAATAGGAAATTTTTCATCGTTTTATCTTAGTAGTATTGGTTTCAATTGGAGCAAAAATAGGGCTTTATCGCAAAAAATCAGCAAAATATTATTAACAAGTGTGAACAATATAACACAGAATATCAATTCTTTACATTGTTAACAATTTCAGGCATACTTTGTTAAAATCTCTAAATAAGTCAGACAAAAGGATCTAAAACATTTACTAACTTTATCCGTATTAACCGACCAAACCCCAGTTCATGAAAAACGTACTCCTTGTTGTGCTTATTGTAACTTCAATTATTCAGGTTAGTGATGCACAAGATCATCGCAAGTTAGATATGCAATTGTATAAAATGATGGTGGATCCTGAAATTCAGCAAAAGCAAATCAATTTGCTGGTTGAAGGTGATGTTGATGCCATTAGAACCATGACTGAAAATCACGGAGGATTGTTCAGATATTCCGTTGGAAATATCGCTACCATTAAAATACCTGTTTCGGCAATTATCAATTTTTCTGAATCAAATAAAATAAACAGAATAGAAAATCCGGGAAGGAAATATACTGCCATGAATGATTCGATGCGATCCACCGTGAATGCAAATCAGGTTCAGGCAGGTGTTTCACCTCTTCCGCAAAGTTATGATGGCACCGGGGTTATTTTGGGAATCATCGATACAGGTGTTGACTTAACCCATCCTGATTTATTGGATTCGGCAGGGAACACCAGAGTTTTACATTTATGGGATCAGCGACTTGCCGTTGCACCCAATACACCACCGGCCTACGGATATGGACAGGAATGGAACAATACCCAGATAGATGCCGGCTTAGCTATTGCATCGAACGATGTTCAGGGATTTGGCCATGGTACCCATGTAACAGGAATTACGGCGGGAGACGGAAGTGCAAATGGAAAGAATAAAGGAGTGGCACCGGGTGCTGATATTATTGAAGTAGCCTTCGATTTTAATAACATCACCGACCCAACTTATGTTGATGCCGTTGATTATATTTTTACTAAAGCACAGGCTACCGGAAAACCATGCGTTATCAATGCCAGTTTGGGTGATTATTACGGATCTCATGACGGATACGATTTGCAGTCGCAGATGATTAAAACTCTTTTGAATCAGCAAAACGGAAGAGCCATGGTTGCCGCTGCAGGAAATGCTGGAACTCTCCCTTTTCACTTAGGCTATAACGTTACTACCGATACTTCCTTCACCTGGATCAAACATAATCCCGCATTTCCCACTCTGTTTTTTCAAATTTGGGGCGACACTTCCGATTTTGATAATATCAATTATTCTATCGGTGCCGATGTGAACGTAACAACCTCCTCTTTCAGAGGAAATTTATCCTTCCGGAATATTTTTTATAATCTGGGGGTTTTCAAGCAAGACACCTTGTTCAGCAATTCAGGAAACCGTTTGGCAATTATCCAATCTTTTGGAAGCATTCAGGGTCCTGCCTATTCGCTCGAAATAAATATTATTCCTGATTCCGCAACCTACCAGTGGCGGTTGATGACCACAGGGTCAGGCAGACTCGATATGTGGAAATTTTATGATGGCGCGGGTGGTCCGGGATTTATCAATACCGGTTTGCCCTCAGCCGCTATTCTTCCTGAAATAATTTATTACAAATTGCCTGATTCACTATCAACTATTGTTAGCGGATTTCAATGTTTGGATAATGTTATCACAGTGGGCAATTATGGAAACAGGAACTCCTATGTAACCCTTGCCGGAACTACCTACACGGATGCGAGTGTTACACCGGGACAAATTGCATTAAACTCCAGCTGGGGACCAACCAGAGATGGAAGAATCAAACCGGATATTTCGGCACCCGGTGGCATTATGCTTTCGAGCGGACAATTATCACTACTTGCAATATGGGCAGGCCAGCCAGGCAATGCACCAAAAATTGCTGAGGGCGGATTTCACTTCCGTGATGGAGGAACCAGTTCATCGTCTCCGGTTGTTGCAGGTATAGCAGCTTTATATTTGCAAAGAAATCCAACAGCAACGGCATTACAAGTTCGTGATGCCATAGTCAATTGCGCGGTTCAGGATAGCTTTACAGGAACTAATTTGCCGAATATTATTTGGGGTCACGGAAAAGTTGATGCTCTTAATACACTTACCAATTGCAATTTGACTTCGATTAATGATATTTCACAGAATTTTAACTCACTCTTCATTTATCCAAACCCTGTTAACAGCCACGAAGAATTGACAATTGAAGCTGGAATCCAGCAAGGAAGTTCAGTTCGTCAATTAAAATTGATCGATCCCATAGGAAAAATCATCTTAAATAAAATAATTCCTGTGAACGGAAAATTATCGGTTGACATCAATCATATCAATTCAGGAATATATTTTATTGCTGTTGAAGAACAAGGAAAAACAAATGCTGTTTCAAAGGTGAACATCATTCAATAACATTATTAAAAAGAAATAAAATTCTGATTTAAGCTTTGTGTTTATAATCAGAATTTTATTTTTTCATCAATCTTGATTTTTTTGGTGAATATAAATTTACGCATTACAATTTCACCCCTCACATCAATTTCACTCTTACCTGAACCTGAAAATAAATTTTTAAATCCTCCCAAAGCCATGGCTGCTATGGAATTTACTGATGGATTTAAACTAACCGGAATCTGTACATCTGAATGAGCTGCAATTCTTGTTTTGGCTGGAATTTTAACCCCGGTAAGAACCGAATCCCCCATGTAAACATCAATTCCCATACGCTTCACCGTTACACCAAATTTATTAGGGTTTTTTATACCTAAATCAAAATTCAACTTTGGGTTCGAAAGCAAATCAGCAGTCTTGAAATTTTTGACGCCGGAAACTTTAACCGGCTGAATAGATGCACAGGAACTGAATAGAATAATGATGCATACAAAGTAAAAAAAATGTGATGTAGCAGGAAGTTTTTTTAATGCTATCATGATTTAGTAGTTGAAGAGTGTCAAAGATACACTTTTTTGAAGGATGAATGATGCCTTTCCGTCGAAGCTTATGTGAAGTGCTTCAAAAATTTGGTGGTTTTATCTTGAGCATAGGAGGAAATGAAGAATTTACTATAAAATTAAAAAATCGCAATAAGAAAATTCATATTTTTCGAGGTGAAGGAAAATTGTTTTAAAAAAGAAATTCCTTCGCACCAAAATGTTTCGGGGATCACAGATTCCCTGTATTTAATTGGTTAGGAATTGCAAATTCCCACTTGCGGAAATTCCACCTTCCAAAAACTAAAAAACTAATCCTCCTACGCTCTTTAAAAATTAAGTAATAAAAGTATTTGACTTTAGAGCTTCGGTGGATTCAGTACATTAACTTTTAACTTTGGTCCATTTTTTGACTTGCCAATTTGCAATACAAGTACATATGTGATTTTTGTCGGTGTCGAACACTTTGATTTCAAGATTTAAAAAAACTGCATCTGTTTTAGTAAGAGGTAACAGGACATTTTGGGAAATATATTCTGTGGAAACCGAAAATTCCGCCACCACATCCATCCGCGCCTGATAATGATAATCGATGTGAAGTGATTTGAGGATAATTCGATAATCCTTTTCCGAAAACATACTTACCAGAGTAATGCCACTGGTAAATTCGCATAACGTAGCCAAAGCACAGGCATGAATTCCTTTAACATGGTTGAGGTTGCTTCTGCGATAAGGTAACAGCACTTCGGTGGCTCCGGGTTTTATTGCAGTTATTTTAAAACCATGTGGTGCATTGAAGGGAACCGCCCGTGAAAAGACCACGTTGAGCATCCATCTGGAAAAAGAAGATTCGGCTGCTTTTACAATTAAATTATTTAGTTTCGACATAATTAATAGCTAACAAATGAATTCATCGTTTTAACGGCCATTTCCATTTCTTCTTCCATTCGGGAAATAATTTCTTTACATGATTTCACATCATGAATCATCTCCACCGATTTTCCTGCGCACCAGAGGTTATTATAGTTGCCCGGTTTCACAGCCTCCTCCAATTTTTTCATTCCTCTGACCTGCACCAGCATTTTAAAATATTTTTTTGTGGTAGGATTGCTGCTCAGGAGTTTTTCAAAACCATTTTGAGCATATCCGATTTTTTGAGCGTAGGGAGTGTTGATGATGGTACAGGGAGTTCCTGAAAGCCTTTCTGTCATAACAATATCTTCCATTCCCGATTTCACCACTTCCTGTTTATAGGCATCGCTAACACCGGCTTCTGCGGAAGCAATAAATCGCGTACCTATTGATACTCCTGCAGCACCCAAAGCCAGCACCGAAATAATGGCCGCTCCGGTTGCAATTCCGCCGGCAGCTACAACAGGAATACGTGGAAAATGATCGTGCAATGCAGGCACCAAAACGGTAAGAGGATTTGGGCCCGCATGTCCTCCCGCACCTTGCCCTACTGCAATAAATCCATCACAACCCAAATCGGCACATTTTTGGGCATGAGCTAAATTAGTGACATCACAAAATACCTTCGCACCATAACTATGAGCTGCTTTAATGACCTCAACCGGCGATCCGAGCGAAGTAATAAAGAAGGGCACTTTTCCGGCAACACAAATTTCAAGGTGCTTTTGGTATAAGGGATTGGATTTTTGAACAATTAAGTTGACTCCAAAATTACCCGGCGATTCCTGAGCTGATTTAAAGCTGTGAAGTTTTGAAATTATTTTCTCTAACTCCCCTTTTTCGCGGTAATTTAGCGTTGGAAATGTGCCCATAATGCCATTTGCGATGGCCGATTGAATCATTTTCTCATTAGAAACCAAGAACATAGGTGCCATAATGATGGGCAACCTGATTCCTAACAAATCGTTGAGTAGTGTGTTAATTTTCATGTGTAATAAAATCTAAATGTCGTTCATTTAGTTCATATTTTTACCAAATCAATTTATTTTTATTCACCACTTAGAAATAGAGTCCTATGCAAGTAAAAAGATTGTTTGACCTGATACCTCATCAGCTGGAAAAATTTCCTCTTGCCATTGCTTTTGCAGGAAAAGTAGAAGGAAAATGGATTACCTATGGTAGCAAAGATTTTAAAAAAAATACCGACCTGGTCAGCTATGGACTGATGGCAAAAGGGATTGTTAAAAATGATAAAATAGCCATCATCTCTAACAATCGCCCCGAATGGAATTTCACCGATTTGGGAGTTTTGCAGATCGGTGCAATTGATGTTCCCATTTATCCTACCATCAGTGAACATGATCTGAAGTTTATTCTTGCCGATGCCGATGTTAAAATCATTTTTGTTTCATCAGCAGAACTGTATCAAAAGGTAAAAAAGATTTCCCATGAATTAATAAACCTTCAGGGTATTTATACCTATGACAAGGTAGAGGGTGCTCCCAACTGGCTGGAGTTACTAGATACCGGTGAAAAGAACAAGGATGCACTGAAACTTGATTCCATCAAATTTGCCATCGACGGCGGAGAACTTGCAACGCTATTGTATACTTCAGGCACCACAGGCAATCCAAAAGGTGTGATGTTATCACACAGCAATCTGGTTAGTAATTTTATTGCTGTTGAACACCTCCCTCCCGTTAAACAAGGTGACGTGGTACTCAGTTTTCTTCCACTGAACCACATCTATGAAAGAATGCTCACTTATCTTTACATGTATTTGTGCACCTCCATTTATTATGCTGAAACCATGGAGACCATTGGAGACAACATCCGCGAAGTAAAGCCTGTTGCTTTTTCGGCAGTACCACGGTTGATTGAAAAAGTTTATGATAAAATTGTAGCCAAAGGTTCGGAACTTACCGGCGTCAAGAAGGCACTTTTTTACTGGGCACTTAACCTGGGATTGAAATACGATCCAAACATAGACGGTGGAATATTTTATAATTGGCAGTTGAATCTGGCTAACAAATTAATTTTTCCAAAATGGCGTGAAGCTCTCGGTGGAAATTTAAAAGCAATTGTTTCGGGCGGAGCAGCACTGCAACCACGACTTGCCCGAGTTTTCTGGGCAGCACAAATTCCAATTCTCGAAGGGTATGGTTGTACTGAAACATCTCCGGTGATTTGTGTCAATAACCTCGAACCTAACGGTATGGGTGTGGGAACCGTGGGTCCTGTTATAAAGGATGTTCAGGTTAAAATTGCTGAAGATGGTGAAATATTGTGCAAAGGTCCCAATGTGATGCTAGGATATTACAAAAGACCTGATCTTACGGAAGAATCAATCAGTAAAGATGGCTGGTATCATACCGGCGACATTGGTGAGATGGTAGGCAACAAACTCAAAATTACCGATCGCAAAAAGGAAATTTTTAAAACATCAGGCGGTAAATATATCGCTCCTCAGAATATCGAAAATAAACTCAAAGAATCACGATTTATTGATCAGGCAATGGTGATCGGTGAAAATCAAAGGTTCGCAGCAGCTCTCATAGTTCCCTCATTCGCCTTTGTGAAAGAATGGGCCGAAAGAAAAGGTCTGACTTTAAAAACCAATGATGAGATTGCTGCCAGTAAGGATGTTCACCAACGGATAATGGAAGAAATAGAAGAAATTAATAAAACTTTAGGGAATTACGAAACCATTAAAAAAATTGAACTGCTTAACAGGGAATTCTCCATCGAAAAAGGTGAGATGACCCCTAAACTGAGTCTTAAAAGAAAACTGATTCTCGAAGCGAACAGAGCAGCAGTGGATAAAATATTTGAATTGAAATAATTTCTTGAAAACCACTCAGCCATAATAGATACTTTTGACCATTGAAATAAATTCTAAATGAAAAGAACGATTAAAAAAGTTGCAGTATTGGGTTCCGGCATCATGGGTTCTCGAATTGCTTGCCATTTTGCGAATGTAGGAGTGCGGGTGGTTCTGTTGGATATTATCCCAAAAGAAATTTCTGCTGAAGAAACTAAAAAAGGACTTACAATTGATTCAAAGGAATTCAGAAATAAAATTGTAAATCAATCTCTTCAAACTGCTGTCGCTTCAAACCCTTCTCCACTCTATAAAAAATCATTTGCTTCCCTAATTTCCACCGGCAATTTCACCGATGATATGAAAGAAGTTTCCGGCTGCGACTGGATCATTGAAGTGGTGGTTGAAAATTTGGATATAAAGAAAAAAGTTTTTGAAGAAGTTGAAAAATTCCGCACTCAGGGCACATTAATTACCAGCAATACTTCGGGAATTCCTATCCATTTAATGACGGATGGAAGAAGCGATAATTTTAAAAAGAATTTTTGTGGAACTCACTTTTTTAACCCTCCCCGGTATTTAAGATTATTCGAAGTCATTCCTACTCCACACACCGATGTAGAAGTGATAGATTTCTTGATGAATTATGGTGATTTATTTCTTGGAAAAACCACCGTTCTCTGCAAAGATACACCTGCATTTATTGCTAATAGGATAGGCGTATACGCAATTATGTCGCTGCTTCATCAAGTAGAGAATCTGGGACTCACAGTGGAAGAGGTAGACAAACTCACGGGACCGGTATTGGGTAGACCTAAGTCGGCAACATTTAGAACAACCGATGTTGTTGGTTTGGATACAATGGTACATGTTGCAAACGGATTGTATGCTAACTGCGTGAATGATACCGAACGGGAACAATTTAAATTGCCCGGTTTTGTTGCAAAAATGGTAGAGAATAAATGGTTCGGCGATAAAACCGGACAAGGATTCTACAAAAAAATTAAAGGTGCCGATGGAAAAAGTGAAATACTGGCATTGGATCTTAAAACTTTAGAATATCGTTCACAAACAAAAACTAAATTTGCCACTCTCGAAGGAACAAAAGGTATTGATGATTTGCGTGTGAGGATGAAAATGTTTTATAATGGCAAAGATAAAGCAGGAGAATTTTACCAAACTGTTTTCAACGGATTATTTTCTTATGTTTCTAATCGTATTCCTGAAATTTCTGATGAGCTTTATCGTATTGATGCCGCCATGCAGGCAGGATTTGGATGGGAACTTGGTCCTTTTGAAACCTGGGATGCAGTGGGCTTAAAAGAATCTGTTTCGCAGATGGAGAAATCCGGAAAAAAACCGGCTGCATGGGTTTATGATATGATTGCATCGGGATTCACCTCTTTCTACAAAACAGAAAATGGCAACCGTAAATATTTCGACTTAAACACAAAAAGCTATCAACCAATTCCCGGTACTTCTTCGTTTATTATTCTTGATAACCTTCGTGAATCCAATGTGGTTTGGAAAAATTCAGGGAGTACATTGTTTGATATTGGCGATGGTGTTTTGAATCTCGAATTCAGAACAAAAATGAACACCATTGGTGGAGAAGTGCTCGAAGGAATGAATAAGGCTATTGAATTTGCCGAAAAGGATTTCAAAGGGTTGGTGATTGGAAATGATGGAGCCAATTTTTCGGCAGGTGCAAATTTGGCGATGGTTTTTATGTTTGCCATTGAACAGGAATTTGACGAAATCGATTATGCAATAAGAGCTTTTCAAAATGCGAACATGAGGGTACGATATTCATCAATTCCGGTGGTGGTTGCTCCCCATGGGTTGACATTAGGAGGCGGTTGCGAAATGTCGATGCATGCCGATAAAGTTCAAGCTGCCGCTGAAACTTACATTGGAATGGTGGAATTTGGAGTGGGCTTGATCCCCGGAGGTGGAGGTAGCAAAGAATTCGCATTACGATTGAGTGATTCGATAAAAGAGGGCGATATAGAACTTAATTTACTGAAAAACAGATTTTTAACTATTGCCACTGCAAAAGTTTCCACTTCCGCACATGAAGCCTTCGACTTAGGCATTTTCCGTAAAGGAATTGATGAAATAACACTGAACAGAAGCCGTTTAATTGCCGATGCAAAAGCCTCCGTTTTAGAAATTGCTTCTTCAGGATATACAAAACCGGTTCAAAGAACCAACATCCGTGTTCAGGGAAAAACAGGTTTGGGAATGGTGTATGCAGGAGCAAATAGCATGTATTCAGGCCATTATATGTCGGCTCACGATAAATTAATTTCCGAAAAATTAGGATGGGTGATGTGTGGAGGCGACCTTTCGGCTCCGGCTCTCGTCTCCGAACAGTACCTCCTCGACCTTGAAAGAGAAGCATTTTTGTCGCTTTGTGGCGAAAAGAAAACACTTGAAAGAATTCAAAGTATTTTAACCACCGGAAAACCATTACGTAATTAAATTTAGATTTGTAACTTTAGCCCTTGATTTTGAACCAACACAAAGAACGATGAAGTACTCCATTAAAATAATTTTCGTATTGCTTATGCTACCGATTTTTGCAAATGCACAATCGGAAGAAAAGCCCAAATACGCTCCGGGAAGAGAAAAACACCGCAATAAAACCGATGAGATCGGACAAAAGCAGGGTGTTTGGAAATACTACAACGGCGGTGGAGAAATTATCCATGAAATTGAATATGTGAACGATGTGAGGCATGGCGTCTCCAAGCGCTTTTATCCTTATGCAAAAGTTATGGAAGAGACTGAATATCAGAATGGTGTGAAAGAGGGCACGTATGTGAGATATTTTTATTCAGGCAACGTTAAACAGGAAGGCGAATATTTGGAGGGGAAAAAGAACGAAAAATGGACAAAGTATTTCGATTCGGGAGAGATGCAAGCAGAAACACCTTACAAAATGGGCGTTCGTGATGGCGAATGGAAAATTTACAATCGCAAAGGAACGGTAGTTAGTAATGTCACCTATAAGGATGGAGCTGATGTAGCGGCAATTGCAGCTTCGAAAGCCGAAGATGATAAAAAAGCCGCTGCCAAAAAGAAGGAGCAAGCCGGAAAAACTCCGGTGCCTGCTCCCGGAACACCGCCCGCACCGGGAACTCCGGCCCCTGCCACACCTCCTACCGTTCAACCTACACCAAAGAAATAATTTTTTTATGGAAGCTTACATTGTTGCCGGATTTAGGTCTGCGGTGGGAAAAGCTCCCAGAGGTAAATTTCGTTTTCTGAGAGCCGATGATCTCGCTGCCACTGTAGTGAAACATTTAGTTTCCACTATTCCCAACCTTCAAAAAGATCAAATTGAAGATGTGATTGTGGGCAATGCAACACCCGAAGCAGAACAAGGTTTGAATATTGGAAGGATGATTTCGCTTATGGGGCTTGATACCATCAAAGTACCGGGCATGACCGTAAACCGTTATTGCTCCTCAGGTTTAGAAACTATTGCGATTGCCGCTGCCAAAATAAAAGCAGGTTTGGCCGATTGTATTATTGCAGGAGGTGTTGAAACTATGTCGCCAATTCCATTTGGTGGATGGCGAATTGTTCCGAATTATGAGGTTGCAAAGTCAAATCCCGATTGGTATTGGGGTATGGGCCTTACGGCGGAAGCTGTTGCGCGTGAATTTAAAGTTTCTCGTGAGGATCAGGATATTTTTTCATTCCACTCTCATCAAAAAGCGATGAACGCCATTCAAAATGGTTATTTTAAAGAGGGAATCGTTCCGGTAACCATCGAAGAAAATTACCTCGATGAACAAGAGAAAAAAAAGAGCAGGAAATATATTGTGGATACCGATGAAGGACCGCGTGCCGATACCAGCATTGAAAAACTATCCACTTTGAAACCTGTTTTTGATGCCAAAGGATCGGTAACGGCCGGCAATTCCTCTCAAACCAGTGATGGTGCCGCTTTTGTATTAGTGGTTTCCGAAAAAATGCTCAAACAACTCAACGTGGAACCTATCGCCCGTTTTGTTACTTATGCTGTTGCAGCAGTGGAACCGCGCATTATGGGAGTTGGTCCTATCGAAGCAATTCCTATGGCTTTGAAAAGAGCCGGAATGAAAAAGGAACAAATGGATTTGATTGAACTTAATGAGGCTTTTGCTTCTCAATCATTGGCTGTAATTCGTGAACTAGGACTTAACCAAGATATCGTTAATGTGAACGGTGGTGCCATTGCTCTCGGTCATCCTCTTGGTTGTACCGGAGCCAAATTATCGGTTCAGCTCTTTGGTGAACTGCGTCGCAGAAAACAGAAATATGGAATGGTTACTATGTGTGTTGGAACGGGACAGGGTGCTGCAGGTATTTTTGAACTGCTCAACTAAGAAAATTTGAAGGCGATTTTTTACACTAACGCCACAACTTTCCTCCTATAGAACCCTTTTTGCAGGAAGAATCATTTCATGTGTTTCAATTGTAATGTTTCGGTTAAATAATAACATTTTTCTGCATCTCTCGTATAACTTTCCGGATTGTTATTTCGTAATTTTGAATACTAAAATATTATACTATGTCACATACTATTATCAACTCCCATAAAGGCGGTGAATTCATCATCACCGAAAGTCATGCACAAGATACATTTATCCCGGAAGAATTTTCGGAGGAGCATTTGATGATGGCCTCCATGGCGGACGATTTTCTGGATGCAGAAGTATTTCCTATCCTCGACAAAATTGATGCGCAGGAAGAAGGGTTGATGGTTTCGATCATGGACAAAGCAGGTAAATTAGGATTACTTGGAATCTCGGTGCCCGAAGAGTATGGTGGTTTTGGTAAAGATTTTATTACGGGCATGTTGATGACTGAAAAATTAGGCGCAGGACATTCGTTTGCTGTTGCGATGGCCGCTCATACCGGAATTGGTACTTTGCCGATTCTTTATTTCGGTACTAAAGAACAAAAAGATAAATATCTTCCTAAACTGGCATCGGGTGAATGGAAAGCCTCTTATTGTCTTACTGAGCCGGGTTCAGGTTCGGATGCGTTGGCAGCTAAAACAAAAGCAGTGCTGACGGAAGATGGAAAGCATTACATTTTGAACGGACAAAAAATGTGGATCACTAATGCAGGTTTTGCAGATGTGTTTACGGTGTTCGCTCAAATTGATGGTGATAAATTTACCGGATTTATAGTAGACAAATCTGCTCCGGGTTTGAGCTTAGGCGAAGAAGAACATAAAATGGGTATCAAAGGTTCTTCTACTCGTCAAGTATTTTTTTCGGATTGTAAAGTTCCTGTAGAGAATTTATTGGGCGATATTGGCAAAGGACATTTAATTGCATTCAACATATTAAATATTGGTCGTGCTAAATTGGCAGGGGCCGCTTTGGGCGGATGCAAAAGAGTTGTTTCTACTTCGGTGAGTTATGCAAACACCCGTGAACAATTCAAATTACCTATTGCAAAATTTGGTGCCATCAGATACAAACTTGCAGAGCAGGCTATTCGTACTTACGTGATGGAATCGGCTTTGTATCGTGCGAGTCATCAAATTGATGAAAAAGAAAAACAATTGCTTGCTGAAGGAAAAGAGTTTGCAAAAGCATTACTCGGAGCAGCCGAAGAATATGCTGTTGAATGTGCAATCCTCAAAGTATTTGGATCCGAAGTTCTCGATTATGTAGTTGATGAAGGTGTGCAGATTTATGGAGGCTACGGTTATTCGTCCGACTTCCCAATGGATCGTGCTTATCGCGATGCACGTATCAACAGAATTTTTGAAGGCACCAACGAAATTAACCGCATGTTAATGCTCGATATGCTTTTGAAACGTGCTATGAAAGGTGAATTGGATTTAATGACACCGGCACAAAATGTGCAAAAAGAATTAATGGCCATTCCTGAATTTGGAAATGGTGACGATGCTCCATTTAGTGCTGAGAAAAAAACACTTGCCAACATGAAAAAAGCCGCCTTGATGGTCGCCGGATCAGCTGTACAAAAATTCATGATGCAACTTGCCAAAGAGCAAGAAATTATTATGAATATTTCTGATATGCTCATCGAAATATATACCTGTGAATCGGTTTTATTGCGTGTCGAAAAACTAGCAGGCATCAAAGGCAACGAGGCTATTTCTATCCACAACGATATCATGCAAACTTATTTCAACGATAGTGTAGACCGCTTAAATATTGCCGGAAAAAATGCAATAAATTCTATGACGGAAGGTGATGAAAACAGAATGATGCTGATGGGATTAAAACGCTTCACAAAATCAGCACCCTTCAACACCAAAGAAGCTCGACGCAGAATTGCGAAGGAATTGATTGATGCGAATAGGTATTGTTTTTAGGAAAACATAAACAACAAAAAAAGCGGGATTAATTTAATTCCGCTTTTTTTTTGTTGAGGGAATAAAAACTCAACTTGCAAACGATGCGTGGCTGACTTTTTAGGACAAGTTTAAAATAGAATTTCTATCTTAACCTTAAATTAAAAAGTCGATGAAAAAGTCAAAATTTACTGAAACACAGATTATTGCCATTCTAAAAGAACAAGAAAACGGATTGAAAGTAGCCGAAATTTGTCGGAAACACAGCATTACAGACCAAACATTTTACAATTGGAAGAAGAAGTATGATGGTCTTTCGGCAGAAGAACTTCGCCGACTTAAAGAGTTGGAACAAGAGAATGGCCGATTGAAACGAATAGTGGCTGATCAGGCGCTAGACATTCAAATTTTAAAGGACGTCAATTCAAAAAAGTGGTAACGTCCGAGCAAAAGGAGCAATGCTTAACTTACATTAAGGAAAATTATCCAAAAGTTAAACATGCCCGGGCGTGTAATTTGATGAATTGCTCTAGAAAGAAAAAATACTACAAAAAACTAATGCCATTGAAAGACGCCCCAGTAAAATCTGCCATTGAGCAAGTGATAAACGGTAGCAGTAAAGGGCGAAAAAAAGTAATTCGGCTGGTTCAAAGTAAGCATCCAGAGATGGGAGCAAGCACAATCAGAAGAGTGTATAAAAATGAAGGATTTGCATTAATGAAATGGCTCAAAAAGCGCATTCGAAGTAGTGGTAAAAACCAAGCTGTGGTTCCAATGCAGGCAAATGAGGAGTGGGATGTAGATTTTATGCATGATTCTTTGGCTAATGGAAGAGGGATTAGATCCTTCAATATAATTGATCCCTTTAATCGTGAATGTAAGGGCATGTCTATAAGACATAATTTCCCTGCAGTACGAGTGATAGAATATCTCGAACAACTTATAGAAAAATATTGCAAACCTAAATTTATCAGGTCGGATAATGGGCCGGAATTTAGATCGAAGTTATTTCAATTGTGGTTAAATAAAAATGACATAGGATGGAATAATATTCAGAAAGGTAAGCCAGCACAAAATTGTTTTGTAGAGAGATTTAACAATCCCGCACAGGAAGACTTATTCGACGCAAATATATTTCACTCTCTTGAACAAGCCAATGAACAAGCAACATACTTTCGCTACGAATACAATCATATCAGACCACATGAATCTCTCAATGATAAAACGCCAATTGAATATGCAGCATGAGTTTTATTCAGGCATGAAACCTCTGAAATGCGAAAAGCAGATGCAAATCGCATCTGCCTCTCATTCGACATTTCGTCGGTTGAACACATCCCTGGCAGGTTGCTCTCCAGCAGAGCCCGCTTCCGTTTCTGTTCTGGAACAAAATTCATATCATTTAACTATATTTACAACCTGTCAAAAAAAGCAGCCACTTTCACTTCTCATTCTCATTCTGTTTCTCGCCTGCCTCCCGCGTGGTGTTTTGTCGTTCTGTAATGTGTATCGTGCGGGAGTTTTTTGTTTGTTTTTTACCCCGGCTTGAAAGCTGGGGTTATGCAAAAGGTTTTATGTAAGAAGACAATACCCCAATTCCGTTCTGATTCTGCTTCTCATTCTCATTCTGTTTTTCGCCTGCTTCCCGCGTGGTGTTTTGTCTTTCTTTGGTGTGCCTCGTGCGGGAGGTTTTGTTTGTTTTTTACCCCGGCTTAAAAGCCGGGGTTATGCAAAAATTCTCGCACATATGAAATTTTTATTTGTCTCCAGTGTGGTGTTTTGTTGTGCTTTCGCCCCTTGGGATTTGCAATCCCAAGGAAATTAATATGAGGATTTGTAATCCGACGCCGGGGGATTTGCTTTTGAAGAGTATCACACCATCGACTAACGTTTTTCATCCGCATTATTTTCGGGGATTGCAAATCCTTTTATTGGTCGTTTACCCCAGCTTGAAAGCTGGGGTTATGCAAAAGGTTTTATGTAAGAAGACAATACCCCCACTTTCGTTCTCATTCTGCTTCTCATTCTCATTCTGTTTTTCGCCTGCCTCCCGCGTGGTGTTTTGTTGTTCTTTGATGTGTATCGTGCGGGAGGTTTTTTGTTTGTTTTTTACCCCAGCTTGAAAGCTGGGGTTATGCAAAAATTCTCGCACATATGAAATTTTTATTTGTCTCCAGTGTGGTGTTTTGTTGTGCTTTCGCCCCTTGG
>Ga0335394_10004751_pt1 | contig 15457 bp, 16 predicted proteins | sample MAT03_FD_205741 | JGI IMG/M metagenome (GOLD analysis project Ga0335394, IMG submission 205741) | Freshwater microbial communities from Lake Fryxell liftoff mats and glacier meltwater in Antarctica - MAT-03 (spades assembly) (version 2) ...
AATACTGGGATAGATGCCATTAATTCTAAGATAAGCCATGCGATCTGCTCCATGTAGCGGCATTGGCAGGCGTGGAGTTTTTAACGCACCATGATGAAGCAGTGTTAGTTTCAATGTTGTTTCAACAACCTGTTCAATAGGCGCTTGATGACCTAACTCATGCACACGCAACCGTAATGGACGGGCAAGCCCTACATTTGGTGAAACTTTCGTTGTGACTAAGATCGCTTCCTTGGACGATAGGCGAAGTGAAAGTCCTGTGCCTGGTGCAGCTAGAACTTTATCACTAAGGTGATAAAGCCTGGGAACGCCTGACTTAATGCATTCTACTAAAATAAAACGAGCATTAATAGCGTTTGCCCGCTCTAGTAAATGTGTTACTTCTTTGCCACAAAAGCGACCGTCGCGGTAAATCAAGATAGTTTTACCATCCAGTTCATACGCTGGTAAAAGCCGTTCCAACATTCTTTGGGGAATTTCCTCACCTTCCAAAAGCCCATCTTCTAGTCGATACCGAACAAACTCCCCTTGTTTGCCGTAAAGTCGAATACTGGCACAAGCATTCATAGTTCCGGCAAGGCGTGACTTGGGCGATCGCGAAACATCTAGCCCAATAAAGTAATCAGCAATTTCCAGAGGCTCAGCCAGAATAAACGGCAAGTTCCCCAACTTTGCCAAAATACCAGGAACAACCTGGTTAAGGATTTGCCCAAATTGAACCTTCGTAAGGGTATCAGCATAGATGAATTGACTGGCAGTTTGTCGGCGCAGAAGATGGGAATAGGCAAACTGATAAAGGCTACCACCACCACTTTTGTCAGCACTGCGATCGCTCTCAGGCAAGAAAATCAGCACAACATCTGGCGACAATACAGCTACCTCATTTAGAGCCTTTTCCAACTCTGCTCTGGCTGAGGCATCACTACTGCTTACAGTCAGAGGTTTTTTGTGAATGATTTGGCTTTGAAAGCCATAGTCTCTAAGGCAATTCTCGACTCCCTTCAATAGCAAACTCACCTGCAAATCACAGAGTTTTAAGACAGCTATCTGAATAGGTCTTGATGCATATTCAGGATGCTTACGGTACACACCTCCATTTTTAATCTTCAGTCCATTGAGAATTTGCCCCTGTTTACCGATATAGCCCTTGCCAAAAAGAAGCGGAGTTTGGTCAATTGGAGTTTGGGGATACCAGAAAAGTGAACTAAACTTACGGCTGTTAATGCTACTTCCTAATTGGAACCCAAAAGTTGCTAGAGTTTGAGATGCCTCCTCTTTATATTTGGCTAACAATTGTGTCCGGTCTTGGAAATTACGAATTTTTGTGGCGCGGAGCAACTGCCCGTGCTGAACTCCGAAACGCTCGTCTGTGTCATCTGTCACACGAGGTCGCAAAGCTGCCATTGCATACTCGTATAGTTTGGGATTCTTGCCAAACTGCACTCCTACTATAGGTTGCTCGTCTGGAGCCTCTCGCAAAGCTTGTTTACTGGTAGATCCAGTTGCCCACTTGATCAGATCTTCTTTCTTTTCCCCGACGGTTCCAACAATTTCCCGAATTATTCCATGACCGCCTGTTTCGATACTTTGAACGTGTAGACCAACCAGTAACTTCTCCGGATTTTGACGAGATGGATGATTCTGGAAAAACTCAGCTAGATTTCCTTTGAATAGAATACTACTGTGAATTGAAAGGCTAAGGGCAGGAGTTAACCCATTCTCTAATTCGATCACTTCTGACCAAAATTCAGCATCCCGTCTAACAATGACCCGCTGTGATTCTTTTTCAGGCAATAGGACTGGTACCTGGGAAAAGCGACAATTCGTTTGCAAAACCTGACAAGCTAATTGAGCCAAAACCATTGGTGTGAGGTTGGGATGCCGTACCCACTGAATTCCCCAGGGGCGATCGCTCAAATCTTTCACTTCTGCACGAATCCTCTCCAATGCCTCTCGCCATTCGGATGGGTCTGGCATTGACAGTCCTGGTTTAGCCAACACGATGAAATCGCCTTGATACCAGGTCACAACCAAATCAGGAAACTGGCGGCTCAAGTGAAAGCTCAAACGATTTCCCAAGTCTCTAGCATTTTCATTGACATCAGGCGTAAGCCGAAAACAAAGAATATTTGGTTGTGAAATGCTTAGTGGAAAAATCTCACTGATACAGATAGGTGCCTTTGGCGTAGACAATTCAGCAGCAATCACGCAGATACCTCCCAGGCAGAAAAGTTGCAGACAGAGTGAAACTGACAGTGTTTACACCGACCTCTATCAGGATTCGGAGGAAAAATACGCTCAAAATCGGTGGAATTCTTGCGATATTGTTGTATTTGAGTGTCATGTTTCTGAGCAATTCGAGCCAGATTTGACTGAATGGCATTCAACTGGAGTGGACTTGCTGTAATTAGCTCAGACCATTTGCAAGATTCCAGATTATAAAATGAAGCGACTGACCTCTGATTTGGATAGAGATATCTCGCAATCAGCAGGTAAACATACCCTTGCCGCAGATCAAAATCTGATTTCCCTGTCTTAAAATCCAGGATGTGCAGCGTATCGTCTTCCTCAAGGAACAAGCAGTCAATCGCGGCAAAAAGCTTGAAAGACAGATTATCTGCCTGAACTTCAAGTGGAGTTGGAATCCCCTCATCGCCCCGACTTAACTTCAGAATCTTCTTACCCCTCAAAACTGGCTGATCGTAGTAGTTATCTAGGACCTGCAAAACCCGTTCCCTTACAATCGGAACTTCTTGCTCTAACTTTAAAGTTCGAGCGACTCGGTCTACGCCATAGACATCATCAAGTAACCGGTCATCCTGGTGAAATTCGTAAATACCCTGCTGAGCAAGCAAACCAATCCGTTGAACAGTTGTATCTTGATTTAAGATCGCCGCGATTGCAGGCTCTTTCTTCCGAACTCGCTGAAAACCTCGTTTCATATCACAGTGCCAGTACTCCTGCCCTACGGCAGGAATAAATTCCGACAGCAGTGAAAAACTAGCAAATGGCATCCAACGAAACCTTGTCTCCATATTTAGTACCTCCAACTATGTTGTCTAAAAAATCAACTCCATCTATACTATCGGCATGTTGATTTTTTAGTCAAGCCCTTCGTTGATTTTTTAGCCAACTTCCCCTAAGCTCTATATATTAAGTAGGGAGGGAGACGTGGGACAAGGCTTTGGTCAGCAAATTCGGCAGGCGCGGAAAGCGAAAGGCTATAGCCAGCGGGATTTGGCAAAGTTAGTGGATCTGGATTTCACCTATCTATCTAAGTTAGAAAATGATCGGGCTGATTATCCGCCGAAAGAAGATGCTATCCGAAAACTAGCAGAGCATCTAGAACTTGATGCTGAAGAGCTAGTGTTCTTAGCTGGAAGGATTCCTGAACGAGATGAAGAATTTCTTAGACAGAATTACAAAGTAATGCCTGCTTTGTTCCGTCGGATGCAGGAAAATCCAGAGTTTGCTCGAAAAATTTTTAACGAAGCAGCACGGCAAGAAGATCAGGAGGAATAGGTTTGAGCTTAATCCAGTACCCGTCTTACCTTAGCAAAGAGCACATTGAACGTGAAGTTGAGAAAATATTGGAGCACATGCGAACAGCATCACAATATGCGTTGAAGTTTCCGCTTGATCCCAGTCGTGTTGCTGAGTTCTTAGGATTAGATATCGTTTGGGATACAATACCGCCTGATGTTCAAGGACGGATAGCTGCCAGAATTCTTCCATTAGATCGATTGATTGAAATCAATGATGCCATTCCTGAACTGAGAGGAGGTTTCGGAGCCTCAACAATCGCTCACGAAATAGGTCATTGGGTGCTGCACATCAATCGCAATGAAGTTGATGGTTCTAGTAAACAACAAACATTAGATTTGGGTCTAGAAAATATCCAACCATTTCTATGTCGTTCTATTAGTGCTCAACAAGGAATTGAATGGCAAGCCCAGTATTTTGCAGGCTGTCTACTCATGCCACGCTACATTGTGGAAGATGTAGCTCAAGGGCGTAAACTGACTAACTGGCAACATCTCTATGCGATGGCTGAAGATCTTGGCATTACGATTTCAAACCTAACACACCGTTTGCAAGATCTTGGTTGGATTAACATTCCCAAGGGTTCAAAACAGATCTATCCGGGTAAGAGTATGCCAACAGGACAGATAAACTTGTTGGATTAGTGTCACTTTCAATCAGATTCTCATGCTTGGTTAAATCGCTGCATTCTAGTAGTGATATCTTAGTTGCGCCTCTTACAGATAACTCAGAGGTCTAACAAGGGGCTTAAGCCCCTTGTTCAACGGGATGTTTTCTGCAAAACGTTCAACTTATTCTTGCTAGTCTCCTTAAAACTGAAGAAAATCAAGGGCTTGCTGAATCCGAGCGGTCCAGGTGCCAATTTTTACAATCGCCTCGCCTAGCCGCACTACATCCACTTCTACATCCTGTGTGGGATAGTTCTGCAATATTTCTAGCAGCGAGATCGTATTGTCGTCTGCTGCGGAAAGTACCAGGGCAGACCGCAGCGCCTGCCGATCGGCTGTATTGCCTGGAGTATGAATAATCGGGGTTACTTCATCCAGCAAAAGTGACCCAATCGGGCTATTGAGGACGCGATCAAGCAGTACCGGACTCATGGGGATGGTTCTAGTCAACGTTTGCTGCACTTCTTCGGGTTCTTGATTAGCCAGCCGCAGAAATGGTCGCAGCGATCGCGGCGATCGCCCCGTTTCGGCCAGCGTGGTAATATCTGCAACGGCGATCGCCCGTTCTAACCCTCGGTACTGAAACACTACGCGCTCTGCCGCCCCAACACTGGCCGCATAGAAGAGCAGCCCCAAGCCGATAGCTCCGCCATATAATGCCCCGCGTCGGAATGGTTGAGTCATGGTGTATGTCGCCTCAATAGTGATGAAAGGTGCCGTAATGAAGTTGATTCTTCGCTGGCAACGCAAACAAAAAAATAACGGTGTTGCTGATTTCATGTATGAATTTTTTTTGAAAGGAGCACGGAGCGCCCCTTTCAAAAAAAATTCATACCCAGATTAAGCAATGCCGAATCAACTTCACTAAGTAGTTCAACCTAAATAAAAACCAAATTCTAAAACCCTGCGCCGCCCGCTGTGCGGGCGGCGCAGGGTTTTAGAATCTTATATTTAATTAAGCCCACCTGCTTAGCATTCAAATGCCATTACACTAATGGACGTTAACTTGCTCTATTAAGTTGCCAACCGGTGGTGGCTGGGGTACCCCAACGTGGATATTGTGGCGATCGAACGCCAGCTTTAGGCGGCGGCGAAACTCACGAGCGACCACCCATTGCTTCAGGGGCTGAGTGCGAATCCAAATACGAATGATGATCCCTGCATGGGAAATATCATCAACGCCCAGCAATTCATTGGCATTCAAAATCAGTGAACTCCACTGGGGATCGTTGGATAATTCATCGGCTACCTCTCGCACCACCGCCAGCGCCTGATCAACGTCCGTATCGTACGCCACCTGGATGCGGAAATCTGTGCGAGACCAAGCTCGACTCATGTTTTCTGCTTGAGCAATTTGGCTATTGGGGATGGTAATTAGATTTCCGGCATCGCTTCGCAGTTGTGTGATGCGTAAGTTCAGGTTTTCTACTAGCCCCGATACGTTATTGATGGCAACGTAGTCACCAATTGCGTACTGGTCTTCGAGCAAAATCAAAAACCCGTTTACCAAATCTTTGACCAAGCTTTGAGCTGCAAACGAGACTGCAAGAGCGACGATCGCCCCTAATGCCAGTACCGATGCGGGCGCAATATTGAGGCGTTGTAAAACCCAGCCAATGCCGATTGCATAAACTACAACGGTGGTTAATCCCTTTAGCACGTTGGCAATGGTGGAAATACGTAGCGATCGCCGCTGGAGATTTTCCACAGTCGTGAACTCGCCGTCTGCCCAAGCTTTGGCAAATTGGTCGATGCCCAAGTTGGCCAGTCGGTTGATCAAGCCAGTCAAAAACCAGGCAATTAACACCACCACTGGCGAAGAGATGACTCCAATTGCCACTGACCGGGTTTCAGGGAATTGATAAAGCACCGTGGCCAGACCTGCCACCCACAGCAAAATAACGAGCCAAAAGATCAGCCAGCGCAAGAAGTGAACAATTTTTAGGCGACGTCGCAGGCTCAACCAGCGCTGAATGTGTTCAAATACAATCCAGCTAGGCTGCTCATCAGGTTCATTGCTTATCCCCTGCGTGTTGGCTGAGGGATGAATCTGAGATGACGTGGCTTGTGATGCCACATCACGCAATTTCTCAAGCTGTTTCTGGCGCTTACCCAATAGTCTCCACAGGGCAGTGAAGAGAACTGTTAGTAGGCCAATACCTCCTAGAAAGGCGATCGCCAACCGACCTTGGCGCTGAATGGCTTCAGGCTGACGACTGTTCAATGCCTCTCGTAACTTTTTTTCTAGTATGCTTTCCCACTGGACGGCTAGACCTGGACTAGAAATCGAGTAGTACTGGGCATCAGAATCTGTAACGGTGAGCAAGACGCGGGGTTCTGCAAGGTAAGCATCTTTAACAAATAAAACGGGTTGCCCATTCAGTGTTTCGGTATAAACGTCCAGCGTTTTCGGATCGAGTAGGGTGGAATACTTGGCCTCAGCAGCAGGTAAGGCAGTTGGATTTTTGGCCGTTAGCTGAGTTAGATTGGCTTGAATTTGTCGCGATCGCGCCTCCACGGGCACTTGACTCTCTGGCTTGCTGCGGTTGTAGACCGTAGGGGAGGCAATCTTGAACAGGGGCTGACCCTCAAATCGCACATCGGTGACTTCAATTAAGCCAAGCCGTTTTACCGCAGAGGGCAGCGTTTCAGCAGGCTGGGTTTGAGGAAAAGACAATTGCCCCATCGCCATCGGAGTCCATGCCGTTAACCCAATTAGCAACCCCATCAGCATCCAACTCAAAAATCGGGTGCTTGTACCTGAAATCAGCAGCCCCAGGTATTGCCACGTTCGCTTACAGGTCTGGTGTCGCCAATCTGCCTGCAACCGAATGGGACATCGATAGTTTTTCATACGCGATCTAAGTCAGGAACCAGTTAATTGAAGCAGCTAGCCGCTTACTAACCCTACAGTAGACCTTTGGCATGAATGTCGGTTTGGAGGGCGAGAATTGTTATCCCAGCGCAGCCAAGGAGACATAGCCATAGACGGATTGGTTAGGACGGGGTGCAGGGGTTCCACCCCTGCACCCCCTTTGTTCCCGGTGTCCTAACCTTTGTGGCGACAGCTATAGGTTGGGAAATTTGGGAAATCAGTTGCGCTCGTAGCCTGTTGGTTTAGCGGTTAATTGATTTGATGGCGATCGCCATAAACGCAAACAGGCCAATCGCTACTAACGATGTCGCTACCATGACACCGTGGGAGCGGCGCGACCGATACACATAGTCGTCTCGTTGAATTTGCTCAAGCTCCTGCTGATGCTCAAAGATAGCCATCACAATGGCATAAATGCCCACCGCAATAAACATTAATCCTACGGACCGCGTTAACTGTCCAGGGCTGGCTGTGCTAGGCGCAGAGCGATTGATTGCCTCTATCACTTGGTCTATGCCAAAGCCAAAGCTAATCAGCGCCAACGAAGTACGAATCCACGCCATCAGTGTGCGTTCAGCCGCTGCTCGGTTGCGGGCTTTTGCCAACTCATTGGTAAGATTTACGGGCAGCTTTTGATGCATGGGAATTCTCAACGATTCAACCATTACCTTAACGGTCAACACGTCAGTTAAGATTTCTCGCACCACTTTAAAAAGCAAACGTGAAAAAGCAAACGTGGCAGACAGTTCCAAGTAACCGTGCTCAGCGCGGTTACTTGGAACTGTCTGCCACAAAGAGCCTAGATACCGAAACTGATTTCAAGTACCAAAACTGAATTCGCCAACTGTTAGCTGCCCATCAAACGAATAGAAGGTAACGCGGCGGATATTGTCTCCATTGAGGCGAAGTTCCACATTGGGCGGTAGTTCGGAGTTAGAACCCGCCAAGTTTGCGGTTCGCATCTCTGTTTGAGCTACAGGTTGGTTGTTGTCGTCAAATGCTGCCATTACGGTTGGGCGAGAACTGGTCACACAACTGCTCACAAACTTTACGGGAGCATCGAAGCTAGCCTCTAACCAACCCGCTTTAGGGCAACCCATGATGACCATACGCCCGGTAGGGGACTGGTAGGCAGGGTTAGACGGAGACAGGGCGATCGCGTTAGCAAAGGTAACGCCCAGTCGCTGAAATTGGCGATTCACCCTTTCAAAGGGCTGCAACTTGCCAAAATTAAGGCTAATTCGCTTACGATGACGGGCGGGTGCTAGCTCTGAACCCGCTGTAACCCCCATTGGAAAGGGACGAACATCAAAAGTTTGTAAAGGATTGGGTGCATCTGCGTAATCTAACGTAGGCTCTGAACGGCGTAGATTTGGCTGCGCTTCGTTCCGAGAGTCGGTGTACTCTGCCATAGATCCCCATGAAATACAGGTTGATTTAAAGTCGCTCGACGTGCCGTGTAGGCTCAGTGCCTATTGAATTCGGCATTAACGTTTACCAGACTGATGAGCTAATAAATTAGCCCAATACATTAGTTCCGCTATGCTGCGCGCTGCTTACCAGATCCCTTGCACCCTTCAACCACCCTGGCAATCCTCGATTAGTTTATCGAAGTAAGTTCACTAATTCGGTGCGAAACATCACTTAGGCGATATTTCGTAGAATTTCTAAACACTGCTACATAACCGACCGACATAATTCCTAACTAAAAAGATTTTCCGGGCAAATCAACGAGGTCAACAAGCTGAATCCTCCTGATATTTCGATGTCAATAGCTTTTCTACTCAGAACTACTGAGAGAAATCTGTAAACCCCGACATTGAGGGGCAGCTTCATGAAAACTTTAAAAAGAAATTGTAATCTTCCGTAAAGTTTTTACATACTAACGCTCAATCCGGTTGGTTTCAACCACTGTTTTCTGGTGAATACATTAAGCATAATTGCTTATTTCATGTTCGATTAATAGCCTTAAACCTTTACTGAGCAGGTGTTTGAAGCGTCTTCTGCGCCAGAAGCAGAAATAGGCGATCGCCGCAAAATGCTAGTTTTTTTGCATAGTTTTGGTAGTGGATCATCGGCTGGTTTACTAGCCCATTTCCTGCGGAACAATTAGCTAAGTAGTTCAACCTAAATAAAAACAAGATTCTAAAAGTCTGCGCCGCCCGCACAGCAGGCGGCGCAGACTTTTAAGGTTTTATATTTAATTACGCCCATCTACTTAGATGACAGTTATAGCTGTCGCCACAAAGGTTAGGACACTGGGATCAAAGGGGGTGTGGGGGCTTTGCCCCCAGCCAGGGGTTCCACCCCTGCACCCCGTCCTAACCAATCCGTCTATGGCTATAACAGCAAGGGAATTGTGATCCAACTTCCATTCAAAGTGAGATTCCCGTGAGGACTGTCAACGTTAAACAGCCGTGGTTTGATCCCTGAGGTACTATGCACAAATGCCGCCGATCGCCCATCTCGCGGATTGACCCAAAATTTTTGCAGTGGCGATGGCGAAAATGGCTTAAGGGGCTTTTAGCCAGCGGGTCTGCCAGCAGGCGGCAGCATTTCAGGTATGCTTTCAGGCGACGGCTGCTATTTGGAACTGTGCTGCTGCCTTTAGTAATCTGTCAAATAGGCTGCCAGCCTCAACTGCTGACTCCAGGCCAATCTACTACCGAGTTGCCTACTCCCTCTTCTGCTATGCCTCCAACTGCTTCCAGTGTTCTGCATTTTGACTTTGCTGCCGACTTTTCAGAAGGTCTGGCTATGGTGCGTCGTGGCGATCGCTCTCTGTATATTGATTTGACGGGAGATGTCGCTCTGGAACCAGACCCAGCGCTCGACGGAGTTTCGGCCTTTTCAGAAGATCTGGCGCTGGTACGCGTCAACAGCAACTACGGCTATATCGACCGTTCAGGCCAGATTGCCATTGATCCCCAGTACATGAGCGCGACAGCATTTTCGGAGGGATTGGCAGCCGTACGACCGGGCACCCGCTATGGCTACATTAATGCTGCCGGAGAGTTGATGGTTGAACCACAGTTTGTACTGGCAGAATCCTTTTCAGAAGGGATGGCGGCGGTTAAAGTAGATGACCGCTATGGTTACATCAAAGCGGATGGAAAACGGGTAATTTCGCCTCAATTTGAAGATGCCTGGAGTTTTTCAGAGGGTAGGGCAGCCGTGCGGCAGGCGGGGAAGTGGGGCTACATTGATCCCGCTGGCGCAGTGGTAATTGCACCCAGTCTGGATGGAGCGTTTAATTTTTCGGAATCGTTAGCCCGCGTTCGCCAAGGCAGTGTTTGGGGCTTTTTAGGCCGAGACGGGGCGATCGCCATTTCCCCTAAATTTGACTTTGCCTCCGACTTTTCGGAAGGATTAGCGGCGGTAATGATTGGGGTGAAATGGGGCTACATTGACCCGACAGGGGCGATCGCCATCGAACCCCAGTTTGACTATGCGGCTAACTTCTCAGAGGGCGTAGCTGCCGTCAAGGTGGGCAACCACTACGGCTACATTAGCAAAACGGGTAAATGGGTAATTGATCCCCAATACAATAACGTCGGCTCCTTCTCAGAGGGCTGGGCCTGGGTAGAAGCGGCTAACCAATGGCGTTATGTCAACAAAACGGGCGATTTTTTGAAAGGTAGGGTCTTTTAACAGAAGCACGACGGTTGACTAATCAAGCTGCGTTGCTGGGATAGCTGTATACAGGAACCTGAACAAAATGGTCGGGTTCTTCCATCTCTAAAATTGCCTGCTGTAAACGCTCTACGGTCGAGGGCGAGAAAAACTGTTCACCTGTTTCTTCATTGACGCGAGCGGGCACGTTCTCGATGAGCACTATTCTGCCGTTCAAATTTAAGGCGTATGTTACCTGCTTCTCAATCAGTGTTTCCTGCCAGTTAGTTGTCATCGTCGCCATGCTTCCTTTGAGCTACTCACCCCAGACATGCACCACCAGTTCTCTCGTGTGGCTCTGTTGTCGATGCTCCCACAAGTAGATGCCCTGCCAGGTGCCTAGCATTAGCCGACCGTGGGAGATCGGAATTTGTTCTGACGTATGTGTTAACACACTGCGAATGTGGGCGGGCATATCGTCTGGCCCTTCCGTACTGTGAATGTAGTTGTAGCCCTCTGGCACCAGCTTCGATAGAAACGTCTCCAAATCGACTAACACGTCGGGATCGGCATTTTCTTGAATGATCAAACTGGCGGAGGTGTGGCGCAAAAACAAATTGCACATCCCCAGTTGAACGCCCGATTCGGCGATCGCAGCCGCCACATTAAACGTGATCCGGTGCAGGGTTTTGCCCTTAGTTTCAATCCGAAGTGTTTTTTGAAAGTGCCCCATGGTGATTTAATCAACGGCTGTAAGTAGTTCAACCTAAATAAAAACCAAATTCTAAGACCCTGCGCCGCCCGCTGTGCGGGCGGCGCAGGGTCTTAGAATCTTATATTTAATTAAGCCCACCTACTCAACTAAAATAATCAATCACGGCTTGGGCGATCGCCTCATTCCCGTTGGTGGCGATCGCCTCCTGTTTACGAGGTGGGAGCATGGGTTCATGCAAGAACTCCCAGTTAGATTGAAAAAAGTCGGCGGGTGGCAGAATGCGATGCGAACTGTAGTTCTGAATGCCGTCTAGCAAGAGTGCCGCCTCGGCAAAATCATTGCGGGTCAAGGAGATCAGCGGCACTCCCAAGCGGCACGCTTCCGAAAATGTGCCATACCCTGGTTTAGAAATGACGCGATCGCATAGCGGCATCAAGTCTACTGGACGAAAGATCGCGGCATCAACTTTAACCAGATTTGGCCAGTCAGGAGCGTGACGATCTACGGTGAGAAATTGCCAGTCTGGAAAGTTTGTCACGTTATTGTAGGGAATTTGAGCTAGCCCCAGACCACCGAAGGTGAGCAGCACGGTTTTTCCCTCTGGAGTGGGTAAGTTCAACCGCTGACGCACGTCCGCCGCTTCATAGCGTGGACGACCCCCTGTCAGCCCAACATCTTCAATTGCAGGAAACGCACTCATTGGCTCGTGAAAAGGCAGCCGAAACAGGCGATCGCACTGACCAAAACACTCCCCAATCCAGTCGGCCATGTCGTGGAACTCGCCGCCCCACTGCCGATAAATGAAATCCCAGCCAAAGTTGCTCGCCATCCAACAGGGAACGTTAGCTGCATGGGCGATCGCCGTCGCCAATGGCGGAATGTCGGCCAACACCAGCCCCACCCGGTTTTGCCGAATAAAAGTTGCTTCTCCAGCAATCAGAGCATTCGCCTGTGTCCGAATCTGCCGCAATTTTTCCAGCGTAGCCACCCGATCCATTGTCAGGCTATCGGGTTGCACTACTCCTACATCCACTCCCCGTGGACGGTGAATAAAATTTCCGGAAATATATGACTCCAGTAACCAGCGAGGAGCCGTTGTTGCCAGAATCATCAACATCTCTGGACAACGGCGTTGAATTTCTTCTACTACCGCTGCCGTTCGGGTGGCGTGACCAAACCCATGATTGGTAATACTGACGTAAAGAATGGGTTGAGGCACAAGGGCTAAGAGGAGCGAGGGATTCAGTACCAAATTAAGTTAAGTAACGGCATAGCTGAGCGGCGACAGATAACCTCGGCATCCTCGCCAAAATCTCTTGCTCGTCCGCTCCAGCGCGTTGTTGTGCTGCCGCGCTTTCCCAGGGTTTCTAAGCTACTCAACCTACAGATTTTAGAGTCGTAAGAGAGCATTTCAATTAGACTCCTCAAAAAGAGATGGAAAATCACGACGACCACTCACAACCCGCAGAATTTCAATACCATCGTCGAGAATCCTATAGAAAATGACATAGCTTTCCAGAGACAATCCTCGGAGTCCAGGGCGGATTGTCGCATAGCTTTTGCCACTGTTGGGAAAAGCAACAAGTTGCTGACACTTTCGATTGAATGCACGAAAAAAGCGATCGCCTGCTTCGAGGCTATTTTCGGCAAAGTAGTCAGCGATATCGTTGAGATCTCGGCTGGCAAGAATGTTAATGACGTAGCGACTCATGCCTATGCCTGATTTGCCGACTGGAACCGTTCTAAGATCTGGTTAACGAACGTTTCACCATCAATTGGGGGGGTATGGGTCGAGGCTTCAATCGCTGCGTCAATTTTAGTTCGGACTTCTTCTACCCACTCGGCATCGGCGCGATCGTACTCATCCAGCAACCGCAAAGCGATTTCCAAAATTTCTTCGGCAGAGCGATATTTGCCCGCTTGGAGCTTGGTCTGAATAAAGTGTTCTTGGTCAGGAGTAAGACTGATGCTCATAGAAAACCTCTCGTCAACTTATAAATCATTTTAAGCTGAAAACTTTACTCTGCCTTCTATTGCTGCTCATGCTGCTGTAACCATTCTCGCAGTTCCTCGTCGAGGTCAACAGGGTAATTTTCGGCGATCGCTTCGACCACCGCAGCGCGTGCCCATTCACTCGTATCGGATTGGAAACAGTCTTTCAGCCAGGGCAGGGTGGTGGGGTCGTCACGGGAATATAGGGCGATCGCTTCGACCACCGCAGCGCGTGCCCATTCACTCGTATCGGATTGGAAACAGTCTTTCAGCCAGGTCAGGGTGGTGGGGTCTTTGGGGTAATTTTGGGCGATCGCATTGACCACCGTAGAGCGTACCCGTTCACTCGTATCGGATTGGAAACAGTCTTTCAGCCAGGGCAGGGCGGCGGGGTCGTTTTGGTAATGTTCGGCGATCGCCCCCACCCCATCTCTCCCAACCGCTCAGCTCCAACAACTGTCGTTATTGTACTCAACCTTTCCCTCACCACAGAAAATCTTTCGGGACTCTTAACGTTGGCACAAAACCTCGAAGTACTACACCTTTGGCTTGGGGGCGATCGCTCTCCCACCATCACCCTCCAAACCACGGCTCGGAAAACCAGAACTGAAAGGCGATCGCACCAGACATCTCTTGGAACCTTGAACTCTGACCAACAGCGTTAATCAACTTAACCGCTGGCTGATATCGTTAGCATTCTGAGACTGATCATCGTGGCGTTAACTTGACTCTACTCAATCCCTCACTTTGGGGGCGATCGCACCCCACCAATAACGCTGAAATACCGAAGTCTTCAACTTCCCAACCGCTCAGTAACGCTATGGCAAAAGCAGGCTAACGACTAAGATAAGCGGCGGCAGACCATCTTGGCGACCCCACCGACGATCGCCAACCGTCCGCTTCAGCGACTTGTTAGTTTGCTGTCTACGGTCTATCGTTCCAAACGCTGCTGGAACTATTCTCTGCTGGCTGAGGATTTGTTGGTTTTCCCATAACTAAAGGAGCAAGAACCATCCAACCTAGAGCAAGGAATCCAATGAAAGCAGAAATATAATCTTTGGACATTACGCCTGGAACTAGCACAGAAATCGATGGATTCTTAGGGTTGTAATACACTGTTATCGTCTTTGAAACTGGATATTTTTTGATAATTATTTCTGATGCTGTCCAAGGATAAGTGCTTTCCCCAGACCAAGCAAAGCGAATCCGGGAGGATTTATACTCTTGCCCTTCTACTATGTATCGATATTTCACTACTGGAATAAAGTAAGGACCGTCAGGCTCTTGATGAATCGAAGAATGAATAACTTGACCATTTGTTGTGAACCAATTACGGCTTGCTCCTCCCCTTGACATCTGGCGAATGGCATTGATAACAACGCCGAATATCAAGATTGAAAATACTAGCGAGAACACGTGACTCAACATATGCAAACTCCTGAAAAGTTCTTTACCCTCACTGCGCCGCTGCGAACTACTTTGAATCAATAAATCCCAACAGATAGCTCCTCAGCTACGCTCCCACCGACCAAAATAAAGCCAGCTAACGGCAAAGTTGTGCGGTGGCAGATAACCTTGAACTCCCACTGATAACCTCTGTGCCGTCCGCACCAACGCAGTGTTAGCCGTGGCCATTACGTTCGATCTCGCGCTCAATAATCTCTTTGACAAACTCAGGCAGTTCCTTCTCCACGCTGACAGCCCTTTGCTTGAGCCTTTCATAAGTCTCAATGTCTTCACCTTCCCAAAGCAGATCTATTCTTCTGACCTGTCGCATTGCGATATGTTCATAGCTTTCTGGATACGCCCAGTAGCAGGATAAGCAAATCGACTTATCCCTAATGCTGTTCCAGTTTTCGCAATGTTCGCATGACCACGATTTAGCCCGATTAGCAGAGCCGCAAAGCAACATGAAGTTGTCTGGGGCTAGATCTGGTTCACCATCAACTTCAAAAGGAACACGATGATCAATTTGCAACTCGCGTTCATCAACCTCCTCAAGATAAATAAAACACTTACATCCGTATCTGCTAATCAGTGCCTCTTTAATTT
>Ga0335394_10004754_pt1 | contig 15452 bp, 13 predicted proteins | sample MAT03_FD_205741 | JGI IMG/M metagenome (GOLD analysis project Ga0335394, IMG submission 205741) | Freshwater microbial communities from Lake Fryxell liftoff mats and glacier meltwater in Antarctica - MAT-03 (spades assembly) (version 2) ...
TCTCGGGCCGGCGCAGACCGATGCTGCGCTTGTCCAGCAGCGGGGCGAGTTCGATGCCATCGATCAGGTCCACCGGATCGAGCACGTTGCCTTCGCTCTTGCTCATCTTCTGGCCCTGCGCGTCGCGCACCAGGCCGTGGATATAGACATGGCGAAACGGCACCTTGCCGGTGAAGTGCGTGCTCATCATGATCATCCGGGCGACCCAGAAGAAGATGATGTCGAAGCCTGTGACGAGCACCGTGCTGGGCAGGAAGAGGTCTTGCTCGACCGTCCTGGCCGGCCAGCCGAGCGAAGAGAAGGGCACCAGCGCCGAGGAGTACCAGGTGTCGAGCACGTCTTCGTCGCGTGTCAGCGGCCCGCTGTAGCCGCCCGCCGTGGCGCGTGCGCGGGCCTCGGCCTCGTCGCGCGCCACGAAGACCTCGCCGGCGCTGCCGTACCACGCAGGGATCTGGTGGCCCCACCACAGCTGGCGGCTGATGCACCAGTCCTGGATGTTCGTCATCCAGTGCATGTAGGTGCTGACCCATTGGTCGGGCACGAATCGCACCTCGCCCGACTGCACCGCGTCGATGGCCTTCTGCGCGATGCTCTTGCCGTCGGCGCCGGGCTTCGTGGTGGCGACGAACCACTGGTCAGTCAGCATCGGCTCGACGATCTGCCCGGTGCGGGCGCAGCGCGGCACCACCAGGCGGTGCTTCTTCACCTCGGCCAGCAGGCCTTGCGCGTCGAGCTCGGCGACGATGCGTTTGCGCGCCTCGAAGCGGTCGAGACCGCGGTAGGCGGCCGGTGCGTGCTCGTTGACCGTCGCGTCCAGCGCCAGTACGCCGATCGACGGCAGCCCGTGGCGCTGGCCGACCGCGTAATCATTCGCGTCGTGCGCCGGCGTCACCTTGACCACGCCGGTGCCGAAAGCGGGGTCGACCGCTGCATCGGCGATCACCGGGATCAGCCGGTCGCAAAGCGGCAGCCGCAGCTGCTGCCCGACCCGCGCCAGGTAGCGCTCGTCCTGCGGGTGCACCATCACGGCCACGTCGCCCAGCATCGTCTCCGGACGTGTGGTGGCCACGGTCAGGAAGCCCGAGCCATCTTCCAGCGGGTAGCGGATGTGCCACAGGAAGCCGTCTTCCTCCTCGCTCTCGACCTCCAGGTCGGAGACGGCGGACTTCAGTACCGGGTCCCAGCTGACCAGCCGCTGGCCGCGGTAGATCAGACCTTCGTCGAACAGCCGCACGAAGGTCTCGGTGACGACGCGCGACAGCGTCTCGTCCATCGTGAAGTACTCGCGCGACCAGTCCACGCTGTCGCCCATGCGGCGCATCTGCTGCGTGATGGTGGCGCCCGAGGTGGCCTTCCAGTCCCAGACCTGCTGCGTGAAGCGCTCGCGGCCCAGATCGAGGCGGTTGAGCCCTGCGTCCTGCAGCTGGCGCTCGACGACGATCTGCGTGGCGATGCCCGCGTGGTCGGTGCCCGGCACCCACAGGGTGTTGTGGCCCAGCATGCGGTGAAAGCGCGTCAGCGCGTCCATGATCGTCTGGTTGAACGCATGCCCCATGTGCAGCGTGCCGGTGACGTTGGGCGGCGGCAGCTGGATCGAGAACGAGGGCTTGGCCGGGTCCAGCGTCGGCTGGAAGGCGCCGGCAGCCCGCCAGCGTTCCCCCCAGCGGGCTTCGATGGCGGCAGGTTCGAAGGACTTGGCGAGCTCGGGCATGGGGGCGTTGAGGACCAGAATAATCTTGCCCCATGCTGTCGGCGATCGACGCTGGACAAGCGTTGCAGATAGGCTTCGCAGATTGTAGGTTGCGGGTTTGCCCGGACGCGGCCTTCACGGAGAGAGCATGAACGTACAGACCTCGAGGGCAGCAAGTGCGGCGCGGGCCGCCGCGCTGCTGCTGGCCGCGCTGCTCAGCGCCTGTGGCGGTGGCGGCGACACCCCAAGCGGCCCGCCCGCGCCGCCGGCCACCTGCAGCGTGGCGGCGCAGCAGACCTGGCTGGGCGACTACATGCGCGACTGGTACTTCTGGTACCGCCTGGCGCCGAACCCCAACCCCGCCGCCTTTCGTGACGTGCCCGAGTACTTGCAGGCCCTGCTCTACCAGGGCGACACCACCTTCCCCAGCGACCGCTGGAGCCGCACCGAATCCACCGAGTCCTTCAATCGTTTCTTCGGCGAGGGCCGCACGCTCGGCTACGGCCTGTCGGTGGCCGGGCTCGAAGTCACCGGCCAGCCCGAACAGCCGCTGCGCGTGCGCTACGTCGAGCCGCAGGGTGATGCCGCGGCCAAGGGCGTGCGGCGCGGCGAGCAGGTGGTCTCGCTGGGCGGCCGAAGCGCGGCCGATCTGATCGGCGCCAATGACTTCGCGCTGCTGACGCCCGACCAGGAGGGCCAGCAGCTCGGCGTCGTGCTGCTCGATGCCGCCGGTGCGCAGCGAAGCCTGACGCTGCGCGCCGCTGTGTTTGCCGTGACGCCGGTGGTCAACGCCACCGTGCAGCGCACGCCGGCCAACCGCAGCGTGGGCTACGTGATGGTCAATACGATGATCAACCAGACGCTGCCGCCGCTGGCCGAGGCGATCACGCAGTTTCGCGACCAGGGCGTGACGGACGTGGTGCTCGACCTGCGCTACAACGGCGGCGGCTCGGTGTCGGTCGGCGCCACGCTGGCCTCACACCTGATCGGCAATCGCAGCGCGGGCTCGCTCTTCGCGCGGCTGCTCTACAACGACCGCCGCGCCGCGACCAACAACCAGGACTTCCCCTTCACCCAGCCGCGGCCGTCTCTGCGCTTGCCGCGCGTGATCGTGCTCGCCGGGCGGCGCACCTGCTCGGCCAGCGAGCAGCTGGTCAACGGCTTGCGGCCCTTTGCCGACGTGGTACTGATCGGCGAGACCACCTGCGGCAAGCCAGTGGGCTTCGTGCCGGCCAGCCAATGCGGCACCACCTACAACGTGGTGAATTTCGAGTCGGTGAACTCGCGCAACGAAGGTCGTTACTGGGATGGTTTCGCGCCGACCTGCGCTGTGGCCGAAGACTTCAGCCAGCCGCTGCGCTCAGCGGGTGATCCGCTGTGGCAGGCGGCGCAGCGCTACGTCGACAGTGGCAGCTGCCCGGCAGGCGCGACAGGCCAGGCGCGCCCGCTGTCGTCTGTGTTGCGCGAGGGCCCGGTGCGTCAGCGCAGCGACGAGCGTGAGGACATGTTCCCCGGCTAGCCGGTCAGTCCGGCACGTGCTGCAGCAGCAGGCAAAAACATATCAAGCAGTTCTCTGATGCACCTCAGGGTCGCCATCGGGTCGGCGGGCTCACATCAGGGTCGCCAACGGGTCGGCGGGCTCACATGAACAAGTGCTCGCCCGCGTTCTCGCCGCCCAGGATCACGTAGTTCACCTTCTTCAGGTCGGCCAGCACGCGGCCGCCGGCGTAGCTGATGCTGCTTTGCAGGTCTTCGCGCATCTCGCGCAGCGTGTCGGCAAGCCGGCCCTTGATCGGCTCGAGGATGCGCTTGCCTTCCACGTGCTTGTACTCGCCCTTGTTGAAGTCGCTGGCCGAGCCGTAGTACTCCTTGAAGAGCTTGCCGTCGACCTCCACGGTGGCGCCGGGCGACTCTTCATGGCCGGCGAACAGCGAGCCGACCATCACCATCGCGGCACCGAAGCGCACGCTCTTGGCAATGTCGCCGTGGTGGCGGATGCCGCCGTCGGCAACGATCGGCTTGGTCGCCACGCGCGCACACCACTTCAGCGCGCTGAGCTGCCAGCCGCCGGTGCCGAAGCCGGTCTTCAGCTTGGTGATGCAGACCTTGCCCGGGCCCACACCCACCTTGGTGGCATCGGCGCCCCAGTTCTCGAGGTCCATCACGGCTTCGGGCGTGGCCACGTTGCCGGCGATCACGAAGGTCTGGGGCAGCCGCGTCTTGATGTGCTCGATGGCGCGGCGCACGCTCTCGGCGTGGCCGTGGGCGATGTCGATGGTGATGTAGTCGGCGCCCACGCCGTCGGTGGCCAGGCGGTCGATGAGCTCGAAGTCGTGTGGCTTGACGCCCGAACTCAGCGAGACGAACAGGCCCTGCCGGCGCATGCGCTGCGCATAGGCCACGGTGTCCAGATCGAAGCGGTGCATGACGTAGAAGTGGCCGCTGCGCGCGAGGGCCTCGCTGATCGGCTCGTCGATCACGGTCTTCATGTTGGCCGGCACCACTGGCAGTGCGAAGCGGCGGCCGCCGAACTCCACCGTCGGGTCGCATTCGGCGCGGCTGTCGACGCGGCACTTGCGTGGCAGCAGCAGGATGTGGTCGTAATCGAAGATTTCCATGGCGTCGCTCCGGGCGGGGTGGGAGGGCGAGCGCTTGACCTGGCAGACCCGGTGCGGCCGAGAAGCCACCGCGCAACGGGTGGGCCAGCCTGCAGAACCGGGCGCCGGAGTTTGGGCCCGATGAAGAATTCTACGCGTTGCCCCCAGGGCGACGGATGCGCCGCGGCCGGGCGCGCACGACAGTGTGATCCCCGAACTTTCACCGGAGACCACCATGTTGACGCAAGCCTACAAAGCCCCACGGGCCGCGTTGCAGGCCACTTCGCTGGCCGCCGGCACGGCGGCCCTGGCGACCACGGCGGCGCTGATGCTGACGCTGCTCGCCGCCTTCGACGCTGCCGGGCCTGCGCGCTGGTTGGCGCCGACGCCCGAGTTGCTGGCGATGGTCGCCGAGTGCGACCGGCTGCCCGCGCGCGGGGCCCGCGAAGGATGCTCGCGCCAGGTGGTGGCCCTGATGCTGGAGCACGAGCGCCGCGCGCTGGCCCTGGCCCAGCGCTGAGGCTCCGGTGGGTGTCCGGCGCGCGGGGGTGCGTCCCTAGAATGGGTCGCATGCCCCCGACCGATGAACTCACGCTGCCGCTGCTGCGCCACCTGAACCCCGAGCAACTGGCCGCGGTGACGCAACCGGCGGTGCCGGCGCTGATCCTGGCCGGTGCCGGCTCGGGCAAGACACGGGTGCTGACCACGCGCATCGCCTGGCTGCTGGCCACGGGCCAGGTTTCGCCCGGCGGGGTGCTGGCGGTGACCTTCACCAACAAGGCTGCCAAGGAGATGTTGACGCGGCTGTCGGCGATGCTGCCGGTGAACGTGCGCGGCATGTGGATCGGCACCTTCCACGGCCTGTGCAACCGCTTCCTGCGCGCGCACTGGAAACTGGCCGCCCTGCCGCAGGGCTTCCAGATCCTGGATGCGGGCGACCAGGTGTCGGCGGTCAAGCGCGTGATCAAGGCGATGAACCTGGACGAAGAGCGCTTCGTGCCCAAGCAGACCGCGTGGTTCATCGCCGGCGAGAAGGAGGAAGGCCACCGTCCGCGCGACGTGCAGGTGCGCGACGAGCACGGTCGCATCCTGGTGCAGGTGTACGAGGCCTACGAGGCGCAGTGCCAGCGCGAGGGCGTGGTCGACTTCGCCGAGCTGATGTTGCGCAGCTACGAACTGCTGCGCGACCACGACACGCTGCGTGAACACTACCGGCGGCGCTTTCGCCATCTGCTGGTGGACGAGTTCCAGGACACCAACCGGCTGCAGTACGCCTGGCTGCGCATGTTCGCGCCGCCGCCCGGCGCCGCCGGGCCCGGCATCGAGCCGCAGGGCGTGTTCGCCGTGGGTGACGACGACCAGAGCATCTACGCATTTCGCGGCGCGCGCGTGGGCAACATGGCCGACTTCGAACGCGAGTACCACGTGCGCCACGTGGTGCGGCTGGAGCAGAACTACCGCAGCTTCGGCAACATCCTGGATGCCGCCAACGCGCTGATCGCGCACAACGCGCGCCGCCTGGGCAAGAACCTGCGCACCGAGGCCGGCCCGGGCGAGCTGGTGCGTGTGCACGAGGCCACCAGCGACTTCGCCGAAGCGCAGTGGCTGCTGGAAGAACTGCAGGGCCTGCACCGCGGCGGCATGAAGCGCAGCGAGACCGCGCTGCTGTACCGCAGCAACGCGCAGAGCCGCGTGCTGGAGAGCGCGCTGTTCAACGCCGGCGTGGCCTACAAGGTCTATGGCGGCCTGCGTTTCTTCGAGCGCGCCGAGGTGAAGCACGCGCTGGCCTACCTGCGGCTGATCGAGAACGCCAACGACGACACCAGCTTCCTGCGCGTGGTGAACTTTCCCGCGCGCGGCATCGGCGCGCGCAGCGTCGAGCAGTTGCAGGACGCCGCGCGGGCCAGCGCCCGCAGCCTGGCGCAGAGCGTCGGCGCGGTGCCGGGCAAGGCGGGCGCCAACCTGTCGGCGTTCGTCGCCCGCATCGACGCGATGCGCGAGGCGACGCGCGGGCTGACGCTGCGCGAGATCATCGAGCACATGCTGCATGACAGCGGACTGGTGGACTTCTACCGCACCGACAAGGAGGGCCAGGACCGCATCGAGAACCTGCAGGAACTGGTCAACGCCGCCGAGGCCTTCGTCACCCAGGAAGGCTTTGGCCGCGACGCGGTGGCGCTGCCGGTGGACGAGCAGGGCGCCGGCATCGCGCCCGCATTGACCAGCGGCGAGGCGCCGGCGCCGGACGCCGAGACGGGCGAGATCATGTCGCCGCTGGCCGCCTTCCTCACCCATGCCGCGCTGGAGGCGGGCGACAACCAGGCGCAGGCCGGCGTCGACGCGGTGCAGCTGATGACGGTGCATGCGGCCAAGGGACTGGAGTTCGACGCCGTCTTCATCACCGGGCTCGAAGAGGGCCTGTTCCCGCACGAAAACGCGCTGGCCGACGCCGACGGCCTGGAGGAAGAACGCCGGCTGATGTATGTGGCCATCACCCGCGCGCGCCAGCGCCTGTACCTGAGCTTCAGCCAGACCCGCATGCTGCACGGCCAGACGCGTTATCACGTGCGCAGCCGCTTCCTCGAAGAGCTGCCCGAGGCCACGCTGAAGTGGCTGACGCCCAAGGCCGGCGGCTTCTCCAGCGGCTATGCGCAGCAATACCGCAGCGCCTGGGAGCGCGGCAGCGGGCTGGGCAGCATCGTGGGCAGCGGGCGTGTGGAGCCGGCGCCGATGGCGGCGCCTCCGCCGACGGCCGCGATGGCCTCAGCCGGATCGTTTCGCATCGGCCAGACGGTCTTCCACAACAAGTTCGGCGAAGGCGTGGTGCTGACGCTCGAAGGCAGAGACGCCGATGCGCGTGCGCAGGTGCACTTCGGCCGCCACGGCGCGAAGTGGCTGCTGCTCAGCGTGGCCCGGCTGCAGCCGGCGGACTGAGGGCCGGCGTGGACTGAACGCGACGGCGCGCGCGCCGACCGTCACACGGCGGTCAACACCCCATGTCAGGCTCACTCGCTTCGTGGCTTCCTGAGGCGGGTGGATGGTGCGCGTGTGGTGACGGCGGGAGTGACGACGGGAGTGACGACGGGGACGACGACGGCGACGACGGCACTGCAGGCACCAGGCGGCTGCGGACCGTTGAAGCTCAGACGCCGCGCAGGGCCCGGCAGGCGCCTCGCCGGGCTCGCCTCGGTGGCCGCGCTGATGTCCACGCTGATGTCCACACTGTTGACCGGTTGTGCCTCGCCGCGCCAGTGGGCGCTCGACCAGGCCGCGGTCGCGCTGGCCGCGCAGGGCGCCGACAACGAAGACGACCTGCAACTGGCGCGCGATGCTGCGGCCTACCACCTCAAGCTGACGGAGTCGGTGCTGCGGCAAAGGCCGGCCCATCGGGCCCTGGCCACCGCCGTGTCGGCCGGCTTCACGCAGTACGCGTACGCTTTCGACGCCGACCGCGTGCAAGACAGCGACGCGCGCGCCGCCAAGCGCCTGCGCGAGCGCGCTGCGCGTTTGTACGGACGGGCGCGGCCATGCGATGACGGCCTTGCAGACCGGCCGGCCGGGGCTGCTGGCTGTGCTGCGTGAAGGCTCCACGGCATCGCTGGTCATGCTGGCGCCCGACGAGGTCGGGCTGGCCTACTGGGCCGCGGCTGCCTGGGCGGCGCAGATCGCGCTGTCCACCGACCGACCCGATCTGGTGGCCGACCTGCCCGCGGCCGTCCGCCTGGCCGGCCTCGCCTATGCCGCCGAGCCGGCGCACGGCGACGGCGCGCTGGCCTCGCTGATGGGCACGCTCGAGGCGGCACGGCCGGGCGGCACGCGTCAGCGCGCGCAGGCGTACTTCGAACAGGCGCAGGCCGCAGGCGGCGGGCGCAACGCCGGTGTCTTCGTCGCCATGGCCGAGTCGCTGGCGCAGCCGGCCGGTGACCGCAGCGCCTTCGAGGCCCTGCTGCGCCAGGCCGTCACGGCCGCCGACACCCGATGATCAACGTGGTGCCCTCGACGCCGTACTTCGCGCTGGCGACACAGGTGTTCGGCACCGCGACGAACATGCTGGAGATCAACTGGGCGCCGATCGTCGGTGCGCTGGTGGTGACGAAGAAAGTCTGGGACGACATGTCGCCCGCGGCGCGCCAGGCGCTGCAGACGGGCGGCGAGCGCGCCGGTGTGCAGGTGCGTGCGCAGGCGCGCAAGGAGGTCGACGAGGCGGTCGAGGCGATGCGCCAGTGGAACGAACTGGCCGAGGCGCTGTACCCGCGCATCCGCGGCAGCATGGTGCCGGCCGAGACCTTCGACGAGGTGTTCATGCACCTGCGCGCTTATCGCAGCACGCGGGGGCGTTGACTTGAGCGGCCCGCTGCGCAGCGGCTTGGCCCGCCTGGGCCGACTCGACGATGACATCGCCTCGCTGGCGCTGCTGCTGATGATGCTGCTGCCGCTGGTGGAGATCGCCTTGCGGCCTTCGCTCGGGCGCGGTGTGGACAACGCGCCGGTGCTGGTGCAGCACCTCGGTCTGGTGATGGCGATGTTCGGCGCGCTGGCCGCACCACGGGCCGCGGCACGCACTACGTGCTGGCCGTGCAAGGGGTCAGCAAGGGGACAAACGAGACACCTGGGCAGCAGGGCGTGAAAGAGGCACCGCCCGCCATGGCGCAGTTGGGTGCCAGCCTGGTCGAAGAGGACATCATCAAGGGGACAAACAGGGCAGCCAGCCGCAAGAAGGGGGCGAAGAAGCCATGAGCGCCGCCCGGCCGCCCGAAGGCGCTCGCACCGCAGTGCGCAGCACGGAGGTTACCCAGTGAGCGACATCCGCCGCTTCTCCTCACGCCGGCAGCGGCTGGACCATGCATTTCTGGCTGAGCGCCTCGAGGGTGCCCAGTCGTACCAACGTATCGCCGGCTACTTTCGCAGCTCTAACTTCGAACTTGTCGGCGAAGAGCTCGGCTCGATTCCGAAGGTGCAGGTGGTCTGCAACAGCGAGCTCGATGCTGCGGATGTCTTGATCTCGAAGCATGCGCGTGAGACAGCGCTCCAGGAACGCTGGAACGAGGCGCCGACGCTCACGATCCAGTGGCAGGTCGAGTTGATCGACAAGCTGGGCATTCCCAGCATGGTGTGGCTGTCCAACAAGAAGCGCTGGTTGAATCACCTGGGCCACGAAGTCCCCACTCGAGGGGCCGAAGACGTGGCCAGGTGCCAGGCGCAGATTGCCATCGTGTCTACCGGCTTGATCTTCCAAGACTCCGAAGAGCGCCAGCACCTGCTAAAGCGAAGGTTCGGCACCGTGGTGCTGGACGAGGCACACAAGGCACGCCGGCGCGGTGGCTTCGGCCAGAACAAGGACGAGCCCAACAACCTGCTCGACTTCATGGTGCGCATCAGCGCCCGTGCGAAGAACGTGCTTCTCGGCACGGCAACGCCCATCCAGACCGAGGTGCGCGAACTGTGGGACTTGCTGCGCATCCTGGCATCTGGAGCCGACTTCGCTTCTCCGGGCACCTCTAAGCCATTGACGGGGACGGGCGCCGCTTGCATGCTGGGCATACTGGCTGGGCGGCGAGACAATGTGGACAAGTTGTCGGTGCCATGGTGAGCAATGAGGCGAGGCGCCATCACGTTCTTGCGGGTGCTGTCGAATCTATGAAAGATTTGGCCCTGGCGCGGTGGCTGGCCGGGTTGCAAGGCCGGCAGCGGCGGCGACGCGCGGCCTGCTGAGTCAGCCGCTGCCGCGCGGCTCCAGCGCTTTGATGCGGCCTGCAGGTGGTGCAGCGGCGCGCGGGCCTTGATCGGTGGACTCGGGTGTCTGCGCCGACAGCCGCTGGCCGGTGGCGCGGTGCAGCGACACGAGCGGGCTGCAGGGGTCGGCGCGCGTCTGCAGCATGACTTCGACCTCGCCGCGCTCGAGTGCAGCATGCAGTAGCGCCTGCTCGATCGCGCTGGCCGCGCGCACGCTGGGCCAGCCATCAGCCCGCGGCAGGTGGCGCATCACCGCCTGCAGCCGGCCCAGCCGGTCGACGACGAACTCGCCGCCGGACATCGTGTTGCAGGCCACCGGATAGCCGCTGCCCGCGCGTGCGCTGGCCATGCCCAGCGCGACGAATCGCATCCACGCCTCTTCGACGCTGCGCCCCAGACTGGCGCCGTGCGGCGGGGCGCGGGGCGGGGATTCATCCATCGCAGCGGGGCAGACCGTCCTTCACCACGGGCCGGCGACATGCCGACCTCGCCCCGATGGTCAGTCGGGCGCGTGACAGGGTCGTGAGGACGCGTCTGGCCCTTCGGCCGTGTCGGGGCTGCTGCCCGCTCGAGCGAGTGCGCACCTGGGGGTCACGGCGCACTCCAGCCCGCCGTGAGCGTGCTGCTCAGGCCGCGCACCTGGTGTTGCAGCATCACCGACAGGAATGCCGCTTCCACCTGGCGCACCACACGTTCCCAATCCAGGCCGAGGGCGGTCTCGCGCGCAGCGGCGCCCATCGCACGTGCCGTGACCAGGTCTTCGGCCCAGGCCAGCGCCTGGTGCACGAAGGTGGCGCGGTCGCCATAGGGCACGCAGGCGCCGTTGACACCGGTCTTCACCAACTGGGCGGCCGCGGCGTAGTCGTAGGCCAGCACGGGCAGCCCGCTGGCCAGGGCCTCGGGGGTCACGTTGCCGAAGGTCTCGGTCAGGCTGGGGAAAAGGAACAGGTCGCCCGACGCGTAGTGCGTGGCCAGATCCACCCCGCTGCGCAGGCCGGCAAAGATCACGTCGGGGCAGCGCGCGCGCAACTCGTCGCGCAGCGGGCCGTCGCCCACCAGCACCAGGCGCACGCTGGACGACTGGCGGCGCATCGCCTCGAAGGCCAGCAACAGGGTGTCGAGATTCTTCTCGGGGGCCAGGCGGCCCACATGCAGCACCACGGTGTCGCCCGGCCCGGCACCCCAGCTGCTGCGCAGCGCGTCGCTGCGCAGCAGAGGCGTGAAGCGTTGCGTGTCGACACCGCGCGCCACCACCAGCGTGCGCTGGAAGCCGGCGGCCTGCAGTTCGCTGCGCAGCGATTCGGTGGGCACCATCGTGCAGCCGGCGCGGTTGTGAAAGCGCCGCAGGTAGCTGGCGATGGGTTTGTACAGCCAGCCCATGCCGTAGTGCCGGCTGTAGGCGTGGAAGTTGGTGCGGAAGTCCGTGGTCACCGGCAGCCGAAGCCGGCGCGCAGCCTGCAAGGCCGACCAGCCGAGTGGCCCTTCGGTGGCCACGTGCACGACATCGGGCCGCTTGTGCGCCCACAACGAGACCAGCGCGCCGGTGGCCGGCAGGCCCATGCGCAGGTGCGGGTAGCGTGGAATCGGCAACCCGCGCAGCAGCACCTCCTGCATGCTCTGCGGGTCGCCCGCTGCATCACCGTGGGTCTGTCGTGGCCGCACCAGTTGCAGGTCGTGGCCGCGTGCGCGCAGGCCCTCCACCGTACGCGCCACCGTGACCGCCACGCCGTTGACCTCGGGTGGCCAGGTCTCGGTGACCACCGCGATGCGCAGCGAGCGCCTGGCGGGTGGCATCTCGTCGACCACGATCGCGGCAGCGGGCTTGTTCATGCGCCGCATGCTGCCTGCGCTTGGCAACAGTTCGATGACATCACGGCCGCGCCCTCACATCGACACCACCCGTCACCGGAAATTCACGCATCGCCGTCACCATGCGGTCACGTCGCAACGACCGGAGACCCTGTGAACGACTTCACGCGCGCCCTGCAAGTCCAACGATGGGATGACCATCGCTACTACCACCACAGCCGCATCAACCAGTCGCTGCACCTGCTCAGCGCGAGCAGCTTCGTCGTCGCCTACGGCCTGATGTTCGTCGACCCCGCGCTGGCCGCCATCCTGGCCTGGACGGTGTCGATGACCGCGCGCCAGGCCGGTCACTTCTTCTTCGAGCCGCGCGGCTTCGACCACGTGAACCAGGTCAGCGACGAGTACAAGGAAGCCGTCAAGGTGGGCTACAACATCCGGCGCAAGATCGTGCTGATGTCGGTCTGGGCGCTGATGCCGGTGGCGCTGTGGCTGCAGCCATCGCTGTTCGGTCTGATCGAGCCGGCCGCCGACCTGCGCGGCCTGGTCCACGATGTCGGCATCGCCTGGCTGGCGCTGGGTGTGTCGGGCGTGCTGTTCCGCGTCGGCCAGTTGTGGCTCGAGCAGGACCTGCAGACCGGGCTGGTCTGGGCGGCCAAGATCCTGAGCGACCCTTTCCATGACATCAAGCTGTACTGGCGCGCGCCGCTGGCGCTGCTGCGCGGCGAGTTGATCGACCCGACGATGGGGCAGCAGCGCTCGCATTGAGCCCGGCCGGCGGCACCGGGTCGCCGCCGTGTCGCGGCAGCCTTCAGCCGCGGCGCATGAAAACCTCGCGCATCAGGCTGCGGCGGATCGCGCGGTCGGTCTGCACGGGGCCGTCCCACCAGCCGTCGGCCTGCATCTGCTGCCCGGCGGCGACGAACCTCTCGACCACCTGCGCAAAGTCTGCGTCGGTGAAGTTCAGGCTGAAGATCAGCCTGCCGCTGCCGACCCAGCTGAGGGCCAGACCGTGCGCACGCAGGTAGAACTGCAGCATCCAGTTGTAGCGCGCGGGCTGCGTGTAGGTCACGGTCCACACGGTGGACATGTGGCCCACCTGCACCGGCAGCCCGGCGCTCTGCAGTGCACTGTTGAGCTGCGCGGCGCGCGCGTCCCAGCGCGCGTCCAGGCCGTCGTACAGCGCATGCACCTCGGCGCTGTCCAGGCGGTCGAGGAAGGCGCTCATCGCGCCCATCACGTAGGGGTGGGCGTTGAAGGTGCCGCGGGCAAAGCAGATATCGGCCGGGCGCTCTTCGCGAAAGCGCTTCATCAGGTCCTTGCGGCCGCAGACGACACCCACCGGCAGCCCGCCGCCGAGCGTCTTGCCGTAGGTCACCATGTCGGCCTTCACGCCGAAGTACTGCTGCGCGCCGCCCGGTGCCAGGCGAAAGCCCATGAACACCTCGTCGAAGATCAGCACGATGCCGCGCTCGGTACACACCTGGCGCAGGGCCTCGAGCCAGGCCGTGTAGCGCTCACGGTCGAAGCTGGTGCGGCGCGAACTGTCCACCAGCGAAGAGTCGCCGGGCGCCGGCTTGTTCGGATGCAGCGCCTGCAGCGGGTTGACGAGCACGCAGGCGATGTCCTTGCGCGTGCGCAGCACCTTCAGCGTGTCCGCGTCCATCTCCTCCAATGTGTAGGTCTGGCGCGGCATCAGCGGATTGCCAGGCCCGGGCTGCACGTCTTCCCACCAGCCGTGGTAGGCCCCGCACAAGCGCACCAGGTGCGTGCGGCGGGTGTGGTAGCGCGCCAGCCGCACGGCCTGCATCACGGCCTCGGTGCCCGACATGTGGAAGGACACCTCGTCCAGCCCGGAGATCTGGCGCAGCCGCTGCACGTTGCTTGCCACCACCGGATGCAGGCTGCCGAGCACCGGCCCGAGCGACTGCACCATCGCGCTGCCTTCGGCGATCGTCTGGCGGTAGAAGTCCATGCCGAAGACGTTCACGCCGTAAGAGCCGGTGAGATCGATGAAGGTGTTGCCGTCCAGGTCGGTCAGCGTGACGCCGCTGGCCGCCTGCACGAAGCTGCCGGTCTTCAGGTGCTGGCGCAGGTAGGCGCTGAAGGGGAAGGGCACGCGGTAGGCGCCGGTGAACTGCAGGTCCGACAGGCCCTGCGCGGCCTCGGCGGTCATCGCCGCCGAGCGCGGGTAGCGCGTGCGGTACAGCGCGCACAGCTGCTCGAAGCCGGCGCGGCGGCGCGCCACGGTGCCGGCTGCGGCGCCGTCGGCATCGAAGAAGCGCTGCTCGTCGTACGACAGGCCGGGCAGCAGCGACGCCACCCGCTTGGCCATGCGCGAGTGTCCGGCCAGCGATCGGTGCTTGGCCTGCGACAGCTGCAGGCGGCGCCGGGCCAGCGGCAGGGTCAGCGCCAGAACGGCGAAGGCGACCGCCGACAGGACAAATGTCTCGTTCATGGCTTGTTTGACAACGGAGTGAAGGTGATATGACAGGTTTACCGCGGCGCGTTGACAGCCTGATGAAACCGGTGCGCTGGCGCGACCGGTTGTTGCAGCAGGAAGACCTGAACTTCCTGCTCACCAACCGCATCCCGCGCATCGCGCTGACGCGCGCGATGGGCTGGTTCAGCCGCATCGAGAGCCCGCTGCTGACGCGCCTCTCGATTGCCTTGTGGCGCGTGTTCACGGACCTCGACCTGAGCGAGGCCCCGGCGCGGCGTTACCGCAGCCTGCGCGAGTGCTTCACGCGTGAGCTCGAGCCCGGCGCGCGCATCATCGACCCCGACCCGCAGGTGCTGGCCAGCCCGTGCGACGCGATCGTCGGCGCCTTCGGCCCGGTGCGCGGCACCGAGGTCTTCCAGGCCAAGGGCTTCCCTTACCGGCTCGAAGACCTGCTGGGCAGCGCCGCCGCCGCCGAGCCCTGGCGCGACGGCAGCTTCGTCACGCTGCGCCTGACCTCGGCCATGTACCACCGATTCCATGCGCCGGCCGACGCGCGCGTCGAGCACGTCACCTACATCAGCGGCGACACCTGGAACGTCAACCCGATCGCGCTGGCGCGTGTCGAGCGCCTGTTCTGTCGCAACGAGCGCGCGGCCATCCGGCTGCGGCTGAACGACCGCGGCCTGCCGTTGATGCTGGTGCCCGTGGCCGCGGTGCTGGTGGCCAGCATCCGGCTGCACTGCCTGGATGTGCTGCTGCACCTGCGCTGGCGCGGGCCGAACGAGATGCCCTGCGACGCCGCGGTCGCCCGGGGCCAGGAGATGGGCTGGTTCGAGCACGGCTCGACGATCATCGTGCTGGCGCCGCCGGGCTTTGCGCTGCTGCCGGGCATCGTGGCCGGCCAGCGCATCCGCATGGGTCAGGCGCTGCTGCGGCTGCCGCCGCCTGGGGTTTCGGGTCAGGCGTCGGGTGCGCTGTAGGGTCAACCGGCGATGTCACCAGCCCGTCACGCGCGCTGCGGACCATGGCCTGCATGAAGACCATCGACCTTGTGTATTTCAATGCCGGTGGTGGTCATCGGGCCGCGGCGCTGGCGCTGGAGGCGGTGGCGCGTGAGCAGGGTCGGCCCTGGCGGGTGCGGCTGGTCGATCTGTTCGCCGTGCTCGACCCGCAGGCGCTGTTC
>Ga0335394_10004755_pt1 | contig 15451 bp, 14 predicted proteins | sample MAT03_FD_205741 | JGI IMG/M metagenome (GOLD analysis project Ga0335394, IMG submission 205741) | Freshwater microbial communities from Lake Fryxell liftoff mats and glacier meltwater in Antarctica - MAT-03 (spades assembly) (version 2) ...
ATTGATGGCAATTGACATCCAGCCAGGTGATGAGGTGATTACGACCCCCTACACCTTTTTTGCCACAGCTGGTTGCATTGTCCGCTTGGGTGCTAAACCCGTTTTTGTCGATATCGACCCACAGACCTACAACATCGACCCAACGAAGATCGAAGTGGCTATCACTAAACGAACGCGCGCCATCATGCCAGTTCATCTCTTTGGGCAGATGGCTGATATGGATCCGATTATGGACATTGCGAAACGCCATAATCTCTATGTGATTGAAGATGCAGCCCAGGCGATTGGTGCCGAGTACAAAGGCCGTCGCGCTGGTTCTATTGGCCATCTTGGTTGCCTTAGCTTTTTTCCATCTAAGAATCTTGGAGGCATTGGTGATGGTGGCATGGTCGTTAGCAACGATCCAAAGCTTGCGGAACGGATCAAATTACTACGTGGGCACGGCGCAAAGCCGAAATATTATCATAAGGTAGTTGGCGGAAACTTTCGCTTAGATGCAATTCAGGCAGCAGTGTTACGTGTCAAACTGAAGTATTTGGATGAATGGACAGTTGCGCGCCGACTCAATGCAGCAGCCTACCGTCAATTTTTTGCCCACTTAGGTGATATTGCGAAAGAACAACAATCACGTTATGGCCAATCATCGCCGACCAATCGTAATTCTCATCCGATCGTTTTACCTACTGAATATTCAGAAGGCAGCCATATATACAATCAGTTTATTATTCGTGTGCCACGGCGTGATGAACTTATAGCATATTTGCATGAACACAGAATCGGCTGTGAAGTTTATTATCCAGTACCAATGCATATACAAGAATGTTTTTCAGACTTAGGATATCAACAGGGTGCTTTTCCAGCGAGTGAATGTGCAGCTATGGAAACTTTGGCAATACCTATTTATCCAGAATTAACTGAAAAACAAAAAGAGATGGTTGTATTAACGATTATGAATTTTAAGTAATTAAGTAATTACGAAAAAGGTTTGTAGACTTTTTCTGAAAACAATCTAGATCGTGCGCAATAGGAGAAGTTGACAAACCTTTCTTTTATTTATTGAATAAAGGTTATACCGATTATTTTCTATACTGACAATATATAACATACCATCACGAAGAAAAGTTAAATCGGGATAAGGTCCAATATAGTGCTATAAGGGTTGTCAGCTATAGAATTAAAATCTCAATCATAATTACAGTTGTTCTGTGTGTCAGATTTTGCTGAATTGCAATTTCTATAAACTCGATTAGTAGAAATATTTGCTTGAATAGCATAGATAAACTAGAAGCTAATGAATGCGAAATTAAGTACACAGTTTACAAGATTCTTCCCTAAGTCACAATTTACTAGGCAAGTAATGACATTAATGGTTGGCACAAGCTTAGCACAGGCTTTGCCTATTGCCGCTGCACCAATTCTTTCCCGGCTTTTCACTCCTCATGATTTTGGAGTTTTTGCATTATTTACAGCAATTACAAGTGTAATTTCGATAGTTGCCTCAGGTCGTTACGAATTAGCTATTTTGCTACCTTCAGATGACAATGATGCATTATATATTGTCATACTTTCTATTATATTAACAAGTATATCAAGTTTTGTCTTGCTAATTTTGATAATTTTCTTTAATCAATGGATTACCAACATTCTAGGCAATTCTGATATTGCACCTTGGCTTTATTTTGTACCCTTAGCGATTTTTTTTACAGGAGTATATCAAGCTTTAAATTATTGGTTCAATCGTAAGCAACAGTATAAACAGCTTGCCACAAACCGAGTCGTGAAGTCAGGCATCACTATTATAATAAGTCTTGCACTAGGAACATTAAATTCCATAAACGGTGGATTAATTTGGGGTATGATAGGTGGGCAGGGAATTGCTACAATTAACTTTGTGCGCCGCGCAAGAATAGAAAACCATTATCCTTTAACCAACATTTCAAAAACTAAACTTTTAAATGTGGCAAAGCGTTACCAAAACTTTCCTAAATTTTCAGTGCCAGCCGATACTGTTAATGCAATAAGTGCTCAAATGCCTGTTTTTTTACTAACTGCATTCTTTGGTCCTGTTGTTGTTGGCTATCTAAGCCTTACTCAGCGGATGTTGGGTGCACCCATTTCAATAGTTTCAGCAGCATTTGCTGATGTGTTTAAACAAAAAGCAAGTCGCGATTTTAATACGTTCGGCAATTGCCGAGCCATTTGGATATCAACGTTTATACAATTAATGCTTCTTTCGGTTCTACCATTTGCAATTCTAACCTTTGTTGCACCAAATTTTTTTGCCTTTGTCTTCGGTGAACCATGGCGAGAGGCTGGGAAATATGCCCAGATGCTAGCTCCATACTACTTTTTGGCTTTTACAGTTAGTCCATTATCCCGAACACTATATGTAGCAGAAAAACAAAAATATGATTTGTTATGGCAGTTGGGTCTTATCGTATTTACTACAATTGGTCTATTAATTGGTTGTTGGATGGGTCAGGCACAACTAAGTATAATACTCTTTACAGTAGCATACAGTAGCATGTATTTAATTTACCTCTGGATGTCCTTTAAATTTTCTGCCGGAAAGTAGAGAAGGTTTAAATATGATTGCAATTGTTGATTATGGTCTGGGCAATCTAGGCTCGATCCAGAACATGCTAAAAAAAATCGGCTACAAATCGTTAATATCCCATTCTTCTCAGGACATTGAGCAAGCTGACAAGTTGATTCTGCCCGGTGTCGGAGCATTTGATAAAGGCATGGAAAATCTGAGATCCACCGGATTAATCCCATTGTTGAACCACAAAGTACTTGAAGAAAAAGTCCCTATACTCGGTATCTGTCTGGGTATGCAACTGCTCACTCGTCGGAGTGAGGAAGGGGGAGCCATAGAGCCAGGGTTAGGCTGGATACAGGCAGATACCGTGCGGTTTAACATCAACAACCATCTATCATTGCGGATCCCACATATGGGCTGGAATTTTGTTGAAATCCAAGCAGATAATCTACTTGCACATGCCATGCCCGATGATGCGCGATTTTATTTCGTTCACTCATATCATCCAGTATGCGACGATATGAGTGATTGTTTCATCACCACTACATATGGAGATAAGTTTGCAGCAGGCATTCATAGAGAAAATGTCTATGGCGTACAGTTTCACCCAGAGAAAAGCCATAAATATGGTATGCAACTTCTGCGCAATTTCGTAGAATTGGTAAACTGAAATGCGCAAAATCATTCCAAGAGTTATACCATGCTTGCTTTTAAGAAACATGGGTTTGGTAAAGACAGTAAAGTTTAAGGATGCTAGATATTTAGGTGATCCACGTAATGTTGTCAAAATCTTTAATGAAAAGGAAGTAGATGAACTTATCCTACTTGACATTACTGCTACGCCTGAAAAAAAGCCGATTCAGTTCGATCTCATTCATGAAATTGTGAGTGAGGCTTTCATGCCTGTAGCTTATGGCGGAGGTATCCGCAATTTAGAAGATGCGAGAAAAATGCTTGCCCTCGGCGTAGAAAAAATCGTAATTAACTCTTATTCAGTAGAGAATCCATCTTTGATTACACAGGCGGCGCACAGCTTTGGCAGTTCAAGCGTTGTTGTGGGAATCGATGTCAAAAAGTCACTATTAGGTAAATATGAAGTGATGATCAACGGTGGCCGTACAAAGACAGGTCTCGATCCTGTGAAGCATGCAATACATATGGCGCAGATGGGTGCAGGTGAGATTGTCATTAACTCAATTGATCGTGATGGCACCATGACAGGCTATGATTTAGACTTAACTAAATTGATTACTAGTGCAGTTACAGTACCAGTAATTGCGTGTGGTGGTGCGGGTACAGTTGAACACCTGGGTGAGGCAATCAGGCTTGGTGGTGCATCAGCCGTGGCCGCAGGTAGTATGTTTGTGTTTCAGGGCAAACACCGGGCAGTACTAATTACTTTTCCAGAAATGAGTATACGGATAAAGGTATTTGAATCATGAAAGCAATTACAGTATCACAGGGTCAACAGCGTTCATACCAAATCTGCACCCGCTGTATTATGGACACAACAGATCCAAATATTATCTTTGACGTACAAGGCGTGTGCAACCATTGTCATAAGTATGACAGATTAATAAAAAGTGTTGTTTGGAATAAAGAAGAATCTGACAATAGGTTGCAGGCGCTGGTAAACCAGATCAAAATGGCTGGCAAGGGCAAAGACTACGACTGTGTTATTGGCGTAAGTGGCGGCGTAGATAGTACCTATGTCGCTCATTTAACCAAACAGCTTGGCTTGCGGCCACTTGCTATTCACATGGACAATGGTTGGAACTCTGCCCTAGCCGTTACTAATATTGAACGCACGATGAAGATTCTTGGCATCGATCTGTATACAGAAGTATTGGATTGGGAAGAATTTCGCGACTTACAGTTGGCTTTCCTGAAAGCATCAACACCCGATTCTGAAATACCAACCGATCATGCTATCACCGCTGTATTAATGCAAGCTGCCGAAAAACATAAGATTAAATATATTCTCACAGGCTCAAACATTCAATCAGAAGGAATCATGCCAGCGGCGTGGTCACAAGGAATTCGAGATTGGAAATATATTAAAAGCGTTCATCAGCAATTTGGAACTGTTCCGCTCACAACTTTTCCGCATTTTACCCTGCTCGATTTTATTTTAGCGCAAACTGTCAAGGGGCAAAGCTGGCATAATATTCTAAATTATGTGCAGTATAACAAAACTGAAGCAATGAAAGTACTTCAAGAAGAACTCGGCTGGGTATATTACGGGGGCAAGCATTATGAATCCGTTTACACCCGTTTCTTCCAATCCTACATTCTTCCTCTTAAATTCAATGCAGATAAACGCAAAGGACATCTTTCGACGCTTGTATGTTCTAAAGAAATTACCCGTGAAGTTGCTCTACAAATGCTAGATGAGCCGATTTGTCTGCCAGAAATGCTGCATGATGACAAACAATTTGTTATCAAGAAACTTGGTTTAACAGAACGCACTTTTGATGAAATTATGGCTTTACCTCAAAAAGCAATTTCTGACTACCCGGCTTATGAAAATGGGTTGCTCTTAAAGGGACTAAGATTGATTTACCGTATGCCTAGAGCGCTACGCTTGGCCATGGCCCGTTAGAATTTCATTCTATGAGGATTAGAACTTCATTGTCTGTAAAATCATATACATCATCAACTCCCAGAGTTTTCACTAAAGCTAGGGCTGGATTGCTTTGTCTTGGTCTATTGTATTATATTTTGCTGATGGCAAGTTATATACTTTTTATTTCTCCTGGACAAGCATATTTAGGTTTAGTTACAAGAAATTTATCTGTTTTTTGGTGGATTATTAGTATTTTACTATCACAAGTTCCATTATTGCATTTACCCATCAAATTCACGAAGCCTTCCGACTTAGCTGCTTGGTATTTATATCTGCTTGTAGTTGCTCCGTGTCCACTCGTATCTCTCATGGTTTCAACTGAAGAACCACTTCAGGTTCTTCAGTTACCATTGCTTATACTAAGCGCCTTCTTCATTTTTGAAATTTGCCGTTGTAGCTCATCGTTAAAGGTTCCCTTAATATCAGAATCAAAAAGAAAAGTACGATTAAGGCCAGAATTTTCTAATCTTTTCTTTTACGTGATTCCAGTAATAATGCTTACGCTATCAGTAATTGCGTTGTATACTATACGATTCAATATTGATCTTTCTATTAGTGATGTATATACGCGAAGGCTCCAAGCAAGAGAGACTGTTATAGGCGGCTCTTTTGTTGCGTATTCTATAACATTTCTTGGCAAAGCTTATATGCCACTTTCAATTGTTATCGGGCTATATTACAAGAAATCTATATTCTTATTTTTGGCAGTCATTTCCTCAATAGCAGTTTTTAGTGTTGATGGCTCCAAGGGCTCGATATTTACGCCTCTATTGATAGTTTGCATCATTTTGCTTGTCTCAAAACCTAGAAATAATGAAGGTTTTCTTTTGCTTGTAGGATGCTGCTGTATCATTGTGCTTTCAATAATCGAAGAGTTCGCGATTGGTTCTAGTATTTTCTCAATTTTTATTGTACGGCGCTTATTTATCATTCCTGCTCAACTGACAACCTATTACTGGGAGTTTTTCTCTTATCATCCACTAGTTTTTCTTAGTGATAGTATATTAAAGATTTTTATTAATCCTCAATATCCCCTTCCTACGGCTATGATCATTGGACTTAATTACTTCCAAGATGCAAATGCAAATGCAAATGCAGGGATTTGGGCGTCTGGTTTTGCGAATTTTGGATACGTAGGTGTCATTATAACTTCAATAATCGCCGCTGTAATTTTGAGAATAGTAGATAGTATTGCGGATACTAATCGCTACGTAGTAGGATGTGTTGTTAGTTTAATGATTGGTATTGCTTGGACTGAACAGGCATTGCATACATCAATACTATCAAGCGGCATTATTGTATTGATTATTGGATTGTATTTATGTCCGAGTGTAATGCTGCCTACTAATTCAGCAGAAACCTCTCAAGATAATCGACTCCATCGGTTTAGTACAAAATAATAAGTATTTAAAAACCACAATTAAAATTTATTATATATTTATCAGAGAAACGAGAAAAATCCTTCTCAAAATACACATTCATAGGTTTTAAGGTAGAGGAAGCATGCTAAGTATTTCTTATAATTCTAATATCAACGCCTCACAAAGCAATCTGGCTAAATATTATCGACAATGTGAATCTACGGGATTAATAGAGAAAAGACAATGTCTCATATTGTTCACTTAACATCAGTGCATTCGCCTTTTGATACACGTATTTTTCATAAAGAATGTCGTTCGCTGGTAAAGGCTGGACATACAGTTACATTGATTGCTCCTCATCATTGTAACGAAACTGTTCAAGGGGTTCATATTGTTGCTTTCCCCAAAGTCAAAGGACGGCTCCAGCGAATTTTATCTGCGTGTAGAGTTTATCGCAAGGCACTACAAGAAAACGCGGAACTATATCACTTTCATGACCCAGAACTAATTCCGATTGGATTATTATTGCGGTTGAGTGGCAAAAAAGTTGTCTATGATATTCATGAGGATTTGCCGCGTTCATTACACGCTATATCGAGAAACTATATACCCAAATTCCTTAAATACCCACTAAGTTGGCTTACAGAGCGTATCGAAAATTTAACTAGCGCACAATTTTCTGGATTAATTACCGCAACATCTACCATACACGATCGTTTCAAAGACATCAACAAGTACACTATTGTTGTAAATAATTATCCCCTACAAGAAGAGTTCGAGTTACTTTCAAATACTGAATGGACAGATCGTACAGAAGCTATTGCCTACATAGGTGTTATTGCCAAAGAACGTGGCATTGTTGAGATTATAAAAGCGATCGGATTGGTCAATTGTCATCGGCAGGTCGGTCTAGATTTAGCCGGGGTCATATCACCTTCGACCCTAGCAGAAGAATTAAAAGAAATGGAGGAATGGCACTGTGTAAATTATAGAGGCATGCTTGATCGTAGTCAGGTAGTCCAGCTATTGGATAAGGTACGTATCGGATTGGTAGTTCTACATTCAGCACCAAGCTTTGTTGTATCACTGCCCGTAAAAATGTTCGAATATATGGCCGCCGGAATCCCAATTATTGCATCTGATTTTCCTTTATGGCGCGAAATTGTTGAGTCAGCCAATTGCGGGCTGCTTGTCGATCCACTTAATCCTCAGGTTATTGCGGAAGCGATTCAATATCTATTAACGCACCCCCAAGAAGCAGAGCAGATGGGAAAAAATGGAAGAATTGCTATAGAGAGACAATATTGTTGGGAAACTGAGGCAAACAAATTAATTCGACTGTATGCTGACCTCAAAATTTCAATCTGGCCTGTATCTGACACATTAGTTGATTCAGAAATTTCAGCCGAAATGATGAAATAAATACTATGAGAGTTTGGTTAACAAAACTAGGAGAGCCTTTATCAATAGATGGTAAAGTACGTCTACATCGTACCGGAATTTTGGCTGAAATACTTGCTGAGGAGGGACATGAAGTCACCTATTGGACAAGTACGTTTAGTCACGCTCTAAAAAAGCAGCGCTACCTTAGCACACATATACTCCATATTCGAGAAAACTACAGAACTGTTCTACTTCATGCGCCAGGTTATCAAAAGAATGTTGGCATTGCTCGAATAATGCATCATCGTCGTGTAGCTAAACAATTTGCTAAACGTTTAGCAAATGAACTTGCACCAGATATCATTTTTTGTGCATTTCCAGTAGTGGACATGATCTCTGCATGTCTACAATATGCCAAACCAAGAAACATTCCTGTAGTAGTTGATGTGCGCGATCATTGGCCAGATATTTTTCTGAATTTGGTTCCAAAATGGTTTCAACCTTTCGCTCGATTAGGGCTGCAGCCTGCTTTCCGGGCAAATACTAGAATTTTTTCCGCGGCTACAGCAATTACTGGGGTTTCAGAAAAGCAGTTGCAATGGGGATTAGCTTATGCAGGCCGCCCTAAGCATTATCTAGACCAAGTATTTCATCATGGTTACCCCGCATTAAAGGTAACCGAAGGCGAAAAAGTCAAAGCTAAAGAAGTCTTAAGAACACATGATATCAATCCAGATCAGTTTATTTGTTGTTTTTTTGGGGCGATTAGCCGGCAGTTTGATCTGGAGACAATAATTTCTGCAGCGAGGCAATTACAAAATCAAGGTATTCAATCGATTAAGTTTGTGCTTTGTGGTAGTGGAAGTCACCTTGAGTATTACCGTAAGCTTGCAGCAGATCTCCAAAATGTTGTTTTCCCAGGTTGGATCAATCAATCAGAGATTGCAGTGTTAATGGAGTGGTCAAAAATTGGCCTCGCCCCCTATAAGGCAGAAGACAGTATGGCGGTCCCAAACAAACCCATAGAATATTTTTCTGGTGGCCTGCCTGTACTTTCTAGCTTACATGGAGAACTAGAAAATATCCTTTGTGAGAATGACTGCGGATTCACTTATGAGCCGAATAATGTTCAAGGGTTTTTAGATAAACTTTTGTATTTGTACAACACACCAACATGCCGTACTGATATGGGAAAAAACGCAACACGCCTCTTCGTCAGTCAATTCTCGGCACAACGTGTGTACACATCTCTTATTCATCATCTTACGAAGATTGCAAACAAGGAGTCATAGTATATGGCCACGGATTTACGAAAAATTGCTGAACAAGAATTCCATAACCGACGGGAAGAGTTACGTTTAGCAAAGCGAGAAGATCATGATTCTTTTTATACGAATCGACGCTTTTATCGCACAACCAGCAAAAGTCGCAAATACCTTGAGCACTGGTTCCAAAACAAATGCCCAGGCAGGAAGATTTTGGATTATTGCTGTGGTCTTGGCGACACCTCAATTAGATTAGCGGAACTGGGAGCTGATGTAATTGGCGTTGATATTTCGGACGTAAGTATAGAAACTGGAAAACGAACTGCCGCAGAGATGCAGCTAAAAGGTAAGATTGAGTTTCTCGTGATGGATGCAGAGAATTTGATATTTGAAAATGATCAATTTGATATCATCGTGTGTAGTGGAGTTCTCCATCACTTAGATCTGGACAAGGCCTATCAAGAACTGGCAAGAGTGCTGAAACCCAATGGTGAAATTATCTGCATCGAAGCTTTGTCGGATAATCCCCTCATTCACTGGTATCGCAGACGCACGCCTCATCTTCGCACTGAGTGGGAAACTGATCATATATTAACAACCGCCAAAATAAAGATGGCTAGCCGATATTTCAACAAAGTTAATATCAAATACTTTCATTTGGCTTCGCTTGCAGCAATTCCGCTCATAGACAAACCAGGGTTCCAACTTGCCTTGAAATTATTAAATGCAATGGATGCAATTCTTTTAAAAATCCCTGGAATTCAGAAGTTAGCTTGGCAAGCGATTTTTACGCTATCAGGACCGCGCTAGTTTTTAACAAAACCATTCTCTCGTGGCTGGGAGTTCGTTTATCATGGAATATGTCGCTTTGCCGAATATTGACTTACTGATATCTCGAATCGGTTTTGGGGCTGAACCATTGGGTGGCGCAGATTGGGGCGATATAGATGAGCAATTAGCTATAGAGGCTGTTGCTAAAGCCCTGGCCCTTGGTGTAAATCTTTTCGACACGGCTGATGTCTATGGGTTAGGGCGCTCTGAAGAATTACTGAGTGAAGCCTTAGGTGTGCACCGCCACGATGCGGTGATTGTTACCAAGTTTGGGGTAAATTGGCAGCCGGTAATAGGCACACAAAGGGCAAGAACTTTTTTTGACAGTAGCCCAAAGCACGTATACGAGGCCGTAGAAAATAGTTTGCGTCGCTTGCGAATTGACTCTATTCCTATCTACTTAATTCATTGGCCCGATCCAATGACACCATTCAGCGAAACGCTTGAAGCACTCCAACACAGCCAGCAGGCTGGGAAGATCCGTTATTTTGGTGTTTCTAATTTTTCGCTCGAACAACTTAAGGAAGCTTGCAGAATTACAGCCATTTCAGTAATCGAATTGCAGTATAGTTTGTTAGATAGAGCAGCAAACGATGGTGTATTGTCATTCTGTATGCAGCAACAGATAGGTGTTCTTGTCTATGGAACGTTAGGACAGGGCTTATTGACAGGGAAATTTAGCCAAACCACGAAATTTCACGAAAATGACAGACGAAGTCGACTGGCGTCTTTTCAAGGGCAACAATTCCTGAAGAACCTACAATGTGCTGAGCGAGTAAAATATATTGCGGAGAAGTATGCAAAACAACCAGCACAAGTTGCTACACGCTGGGCACTAGAGCATCCTGCCGTTTCATGTGCAATCGTCGGCGCAAAGACACCTGCACAAGTCGAATCAAATGTAGGGGTAAGTGGCTGGAAACTGACGAAAGATGACGCGGCTTATTTGGAACAGGACAAAGAGAAAGAGGCTGGATGATGTTATTGGAACGCGAAGTGATATCTGATTCACGGAATTTAGCAAATGGACACTATGAGTTAGGTTTGTTTGCCAACCCAGACGCTCTTCATGAAGCAGTAGACATTACCGGTCAGGATACACGGTTGCTTCTTCAGCAGTTGCGCCAAATGGTACTAATACGGAAAGCAGAAGAGAAGATTGGCGACATGGTGACAGCCGGCACAATCAAATGCCCCTGTCATTTAGGGATTGGTCAGGAAGCAATTGCCGTTGGCTTATCAACATCTCTACGTTCGACGGATCGAGTGTTCGGTGCACATCGCTCTCATACTCACTTTCTGGCTTTGAACAATGACGTTGATAGTCTGTTTTCGGAAGTATTGGGAAAGGTTACAGGCTGCTCTAAAGGGATGGGCGGTTCCATGCATCTAATTGATAAAGCACATGGCTTTTGGGGTTCCGTCCCGATTGTAGCCGCTTCCGTCCCAATTGCAACTGGAGCTGCTTTGGCAGCGAAGATGGATGGAAAGGGAGATGTTGCCGTCAGTTATTTTGGCGATGGTGCCGTCGAAGAGGGTGCGCTACAGGAGTCACTCAACCTTGCTTCTATCATGAAGTTACCCATTATATTTGTCTGCGAAAACAATTTTTTTGCGAGCCATATGCATATTTCGCAACGACAGTCGCTGAATTCTACGATCAGATTTGCTCATGCACATGGCATTCCTGCACAAATTGTAGATGGCAACGATGTCGTGGCCATGGCCAGGGTTGCCAAAGAAGCCATTGAACGGTCACGCGATGATCTTGGTCCATTTTTTATTGAAGCAGTTACCTATCGTTGGCGTGGACATGTGGGGCCACGTGAGGATACTGACGTTGGGGTGAAGCGCAACGAGGATTTAGGACGATGGAAGTTGCGCGATCCGATTCAACGTTTAGTTGGCGCATTAGAAATGTTCAATCATTTGAAGGTGAATGACTACATCAAATTAGAATCTGAAATTCAAGATCTTATCAATGATGCTTGGTTAAAGGCAGAAGATGCGCCTTACCCTGAGCACCATGCACTGTTAGATCTGGTTTATTTTGACAGCAAGGTCAAGTGATCAATGGAAATGCAAACTATCACATATGCGGAAGGTATTTTATCTGCTTTTCGCTATTTGCTCTCAACACATCCTGAAGTCTTTGTCTTTGGGCAAGGTTTATGGAGTCCCTGGTATGTGGGAACAACCATGACCGATCTCGATAAAGAGTTTGGCAAGCGCCGTATTATCGACAGCCCTGTTTCGGAGGTAGCAGTGACCGGTGCAGCGATTGGCGCTGCGATGGGTGGCTATCGCCCTATTATTGTTCACCCGCGTGTTGATTTCATGATGTTAGCCGTTGACCAAATCGTTACCCAAGCTGCCAAATGGACTCATATGTTTGGCGGACAAACCAATGCACCACTTACGATTCGCGGCATCGTAAATCGCGGTGGCGAACAAGGGGCGCAGCATTCACAAGCCATGCATTCCTGGTTTGCTCATGTCCCCGGTCTACGTGTTGTTATGCCTGCAACACCTGAAGATGCACGAGATTTATTGATTGCAAGTGTGCTTTCAGATGATCCTGTCCTTTATATTGATGACAGGTGGTTATATGAAACGACACAAGTTGTACCACCAATCAGCGAGAAGAAACTTTCTGTTCAAAAACCGAAAATTATTCGAGAAGGGACTGATTGTACACTAGTTGGCAGCAGCTACTCAACTCAACTTTGTTTGGATGCCGCTGATTTACTTGAATCAAACAGTATTAGTTGTGAAGTTGTCGATTTGAGAGTGATCAATCCACTTGACTATGAAACACTAGTTACCTCTGTTGAAAAAACGCAACGGCTATGTGTTGTTGATGGTGGATGGAGCAACTGTGGATTAGCCGGCGAAATAATTGCGGGCATTTCAGAAAGAATATCACCAGGAACACTGCTCGCGCGGCCTATCCGCATGACGCTGCCGGATGCACCCGCTCCAACTAGCAAAGTACTAGAGCAGGTTTATTACTGCAAGCCGGAACAGATCTGCCACCGAGTTGCATCTATGTTTGAAAGATAACGACAAGATCTCACATTAGTTCAAGCAGCTTCTCATTTGCACTGAACATCATCACACCACTTACTTAAGCAACTGCTGGAATCAATGTCTGCACCAGAACAATTTTTTGTAGGGCTACACCTCACCTTATCAATAATCTCCTAGCCTAGCAAACCTAAAACAGATTTATCATGCCGGCCCAAAGGCTTAGGCTCTACATGTATTGATAGAAATCTAAACTTAATTGGATTGACAATCTATTATATTTAGTAATCTATTCGTATGTTTATAGAGCTGGCTTGTCTTGTATGAGGTGAGTAAAACATGCTAAAAAGATCATTGGATATTTTTTTCGCTTTCTTAGGACTACTGATAAGTGCACCGATACTGCTTCTTGCAGTAATAGCCATTTGGCTTGAGGATCGCGCTTCTCCTTTTTATATTGCGCCACGTGTTGGACAAGACGGTAGACTATTCTCAATGGTTAAACTTCGTTCAATGATTATAGACGCAGACAGATTCAAGATTGACTCTACATCATCAAACGATCCCCGACTTACAATTGTTGGAACGTATATTCGCAAATATAAAATTGATGAGTTGGCACAATTATGGAATGTACTGATTGGTGATATGAGTCTAGTCGGTCCGCGTCCTAATGTGAAACGCGAAGTCGATCTATACACGTCTCTTGAACAGAACTTATTAAGTATAAAACCAGGTATTACAGATATCGCTTCTATTGTTTTCTCTGACCTTAATGACCTTCTGCAGGATAGTAAAGATCCTAATCTTGACTATAATCAATTAATTAGACCATGGAAAAGTCGACTTGGGCTGCTCTATGTGGAAAACCGCTCATTCATTTTAGATATCAAGTTAATCTATTTGACAGTTGTAGCACTAATCTCTCGTCGTAATGCACTAAATGGAATTCAGAAGATTTTATGCGAATTTGAAACGGACGAAATCGTAAAAGAAATTGCAGATCGCCGTGCACGATTAATTCCTTTTCCGCCACCTGGCTCCGATGAGATTGTAAAAAGCCGCGAGTTACCACAAACTGCTTAGTTGTTTGTGGCAACTCTGACGAACATAAATCTAGAAAGCGAAAGTATTCATCTCCACAGTTTGGCTGCGCTCAGGTCGAAGCCCTCACCTTCTCGGCCAGTGTCAATCCGATTGTTTATTTGGGTGGACGGCCCGTCTTTATCGATAGTGAGCGCGCTTCCTGGAACATGGATCCAGAGCTACTGGCAGCAACCCTGGCGCGCAAAGCGCGCCAGGGCTGCTTGCCCAAAGCCGTGGTTGTCGTCCATCTTTATGGTCAGAGTGCCGACCTAAATCCTATATTAGAAGCTTGCAACACCTATGATATTCCCCTGATCGAAGACGCGGCGGAAGCCTTGGGGAGCAGCTATCATGGTCGTGCACCGGGAACTTTTGGTAAAACGGGAATCTACTCTTTTAATGGCAACAAAATCATTACAACCTCCGGCGGTGGTATGTTGGTCTCGCACGACGCCGCGCTGATTACCCATGCCAAGAAGCTAGCTACGCAGGCGCGTGATCCAGGACCCCATTATCAACATTCAGAAATTGGCTATAATTATCGACTCAGCAACGTGCTAGCGGGGATCGGGCGCGGCCAGTTGCAAGTGCTTGAAGATCGTGTAGAAGCACGACGGCATAACTTTGATTACTATCAGGAAACGCTGGGCCATCTGCCCGGTATTGAATTCATGCCCGAGGCATCATGGGGAAGACACACGCGCTGGCTCACCTGCATTACTATCGATCCGCATGAATTCGGCGCAACAGGTGAAGAGATTCGGTTGGCCCTAGAAGCCGAAAATATCGAAGCACGCCCGGTCTGGAAACCCATGCACATGCAGCCAATTTTTGCTGAGTATGAAAGTGTAGGAGGCGCGGTGGCCGAAGCACTCTTTACACAGGGGCTTTGTCTGCCCTCAGGGTCGAACCTGACAGAAGCAGATCTGGCGCGCGTTGTCGCGACCATTCATTCCGTGTATCAGAAATGATAGCCCATTATCAATTGGTGTCGGGAAGATATGTCCTCAGTTTACCGACGTTACATCCTCCTTCTGCGTTGTGCAAACAAGACTACCAGCAGACTTTGTGTTAGCTCACGCCGAAGAACTATAAATTCTCCAGCGAGGGGTGCAAGTGTTTTCACACGGGTATTGATGACCTGCCGATAGTCATGTTCGGCCGATCTGGCATCGGTTTTTGCGCTGGCAGCAGCCGTTCGAGTTGTTTCCATCGTCGCTCAGTCAGTTCTCGTCTTCGCATAACCCTTAGTTTATGCTCTTGGTGCGACCTTGCCCATACCCCCTGGTCAATGCCAATACTCTATGCTTTGGCGGATGCATTATTAGTT
>Ga0335394_10004756_pt1 | contig 15448 bp, 9 predicted proteins | sample MAT03_FD_205741 | JGI IMG/M metagenome (GOLD analysis project Ga0335394, IMG submission 205741) | Freshwater microbial communities from Lake Fryxell liftoff mats and glacier meltwater in Antarctica - MAT-03 (spades assembly) (version 2) ...
CGTAAGCCGTAAAGGCATGGAAAAATTCTATCGGGAAGCCTTTGCAAAGGATCGTCCGTGGAATGAAATCGTGGTGGACATTGTAACGGCTTCAGGTCACTACGAAGAAAATGGTGCTGTCAATTATACACTGGCTCAGATGCAGAATCAGGACGAAGGCGTCCAATTGACGGCAATGACGACTCGCCTGTTCCTTGGTCTGCAGGTTCAGTGTACTCAGTGCCACAATCATCCGTTTAACAAGTGGCAGCAGGATCAGTTCTGGGAATACAACAGCTTCTTCCAGCAGGTCGAAAAGAAGGATCATCGAAAGCTTGATCCAAACACCGGCCGAATGGTGGATGACTACTCTGAAGTTCTGACGAAAGACTTCTCTGGTCCGGTCTATTATGAAAAACGCAGTGGCGTCATGCAGGTTGCCTATCCGCGTTTTGAGGGAATTGAAGTTGATCCAGGGAACGATACCGACAGACGCGAAGAATTTGCAAAGCTTCTGACGCGATCAATTGATGGACAGGCTCCGCACATCGCTCAGTCGATGGTGAACCGCATGTGGAGTCACTTCTTCGGCTATGGTTTCACTCGTCCGGTTGACGACATGGGGCCGCACAATCCAGCGAGCCATCCGGAATTGCTGGATCGCCTGTCACACGAATTTGTAGACAGCGGCTACGATCTTAAACAAATGATACGAACAATTTGTGCAACTGAAGCGTATTCACTTGGAAGCCAATTCAACGACAATAATAAGTCTGACGATCCAGCGGCTGGTGAGATGCCTCTCTTCAGCCACATGTATTTGAAGTCAATGCAGGCTGAACAGTTGTATGATTCGTTGATCGTGGCCAGCAATGCTCATCAATCCGGGCGCGGTGGCTGGAGTGCTCAGGAAGAACAACGCCAGAAGTGGATGCAGCAGTTCATAGTGGCTTATGAGAACGATGAGAATGACGAATCGACAACCTTCAACGGCACGATTCCTCAGGCATTGATGATGATGAATAGCGAACTGATCGAAAAAGCCTGCAGTATTGAACGAGGCAGTTTCCTGTTTGAATCCATGAGTAAGCCGGGCACGGAGCTGCAGAAGATTCAGGAACTGTATCTGGCAGCTCTCAGCCGTCATCCGACGCGATCGGAGCTGAGCAAAGTTTCAAAGTTACTGAGTGACAACAAATACCGTGGACAACCATTGAACGCTTATCAGGATTTGTTCTGGGCTCTGTTGAATTCGAATGAGTTCGTATTCATTCACTGATCTGTGCTGATTGGAATTCACGTTGATTCAAATCGGCATCTCGCCGACAACGATAATTTTTGCATACACAAACTTACCGACACCTTATTAGCTGGAGAAATCTCAATGTCACTTTGGAATAACTATGGCATGAATCGCCGTCACTTTATGCAGCACATGGCTACGGCTGCTGCAACAGTTCCGGCGATTAACTTCCTGTCGCATGTCCAGGCAAATGCCGATGTAGTCAAGGCAAAGCAGAAAGCGTGCATCCTGATGTGGATGGGTGGGGGACCTCCAACCATCGATATTTGGGACCTGAAACCAGAATCGAAGAACGGCGGAGAATTTAAGCCAATTGATACAGCGGCTTCGGGTGTTCAGATTTCTGAGCACATGCCTGAAACGGCAAAGATGTTTCAGGATCTGTCGATCGTGCGTTCCATGAGTACCCGCGAGGCTGACCATGGTCGTGGACGTTACTACATGCAGACTTCGTATGTGCCTAACCCGACGGTTGTGCATCCGACGTTTGGCTCTGTTGTAAGCTACGAACTGGGTCGGAACCGTAAGGCTCTGGAAATTCCAGCTTTTGTCTCTGTCGATGGCGGTGCAGGTCAGGCTGGTTTCCTTGGGATGACTTACGCTCCATTTGCTGTGGATAACACAGGTCGGATTCGCAATTCACCTTCCGAAGAGGGCAAGAATCGCCTGCAAGGACGACTCACGATGCTGGAAGAAATTGAAACCAGCTTTATGGCTTCTCGCCGTGGCGAACTTCCAAAGGCTCACAAGGACATTTACGCCAACGCCGTGAATCTGATGACTTCGAATCAGATGGCAGCATTTGATCCCGCCAAGGCTGATCCAACGCTTGGTCTGGAAGCCGAATCAGAAGCCACAAAAGAAGCATACGGTAAGAATGGTTTTGGACAGGGCCTGTTGATGGCTCGTCGTCTCGTTCAGGTTGGCGTTCCATTCGTGGAAGTCAACCTGGGCGGATGGGACCTTCATACCGATGTGTTCAATACGCTGAAAAACCAGCGCTTGCCAGTCCTGGACAAAGGCATCGCGGCAATTACTGCAGACCTGAAGCAACGTGGCATGCTGGACAACACCGTCCTCGTATGGATGGGTGAATTTGGTCGTACGCCTCGCATCAACCAGGACGTCGGTCGCGATCACTGGGCTGCTTCATGGAGCGTCATGATGGGCGGCGGCGGATTGAAGAACGGTCAGGCAGTGGGTGCCACTGACAAAGACGGACTGCAGATTGCAGATGGCAGCAAGGCCTATTTGCCAGGCGATATCTGGGCAACCGTGGCGATGGCAATGGGTATTCCTGTGAATACTGTACACACGTCAAAACGAGGTCGTCCGATGAAGCTGGCAAATGGCGGAACACCAATTCAGGAACTGATTGGTTGATTTCGGTTGTGTTGAAAAGAGTTGTAGAGAGAGAGTTTGATGATGGAAGCCCGGGCTGATGCAGTCCGGGCTTCCTTTCTCTAGCCAGCAAATACAAATAGAGCTGCCAGTGAACACTGCTGCATTACCATTCATGCCGGATGCGTCCCAACAATCTTCAACGACTGCTTCAGGGAATCAATCGGCTCCCAGTGAAGACTTTGTACGACTGTTCACGCAATCTCAACGACCGCTTTATCTGTTCATACTTCCTCTGGTTCATACAACTGCAGTCGCTGATGAAGTACTGCAGGAAACGAACGTCGTCATGCTGAGCAAATGGAATCAATTTGAACCAGGGACTAACTTCCTGGCATGGTGTCGTGCGATTGCCCGATTGGAAGTGTTTCGATTTCGCAGATCGCGGCACCATCGAATGTTTTTGCTTGGCGACGATGTTGCGGGACTGCTCGCAGATGAAATGGAAGAGCAAACTTCGGATCTTGAGCAGCGTCGTGATGCTTTGACGGAATGTATCGGTAAGCTACGAGCACAGGACCAGGAACTCATTCGCCGTCGCTATTCCAATGGCACAACAGGTGACAACGTGGCCCAGGAACTTGGACGGCCGGCCAATTCGGTCTACCAGTCTCTTGGGCGAATTCGTCGCGTGCTGTTGGAATGCATTCGGCGGCGCATGTCGGTGGGAGGTGTCCAATGAGCCACGCTCAGGATCATCTCATTACGCTTTGCAATCTATGGTGTGAAGAACAACTGTCTTCTGATCAGTTGATTGAGTTGCAGTCACTTTTGCGTTCCGATCGCGCGATGCGCGCCACGTTCGTGGAATTTGTACAGCTGCATGGACAACTTGCATGGGACGCGGGGATTGGCGTTGGATCCCAACTTCCGAACGACACTGCTGAAATCCGGACTGTACCTTCAGGTGACACAACGTCCAGCATCAGGTCCGTTAGACAAGGCTCGCGATTCAGCCCACAAATGGTGGCTGTGGCAGCCGCTTGTCTTGTTCTGGCCAGCATCGCAGCCATTAACTTTCGCGGCATGAACGCACTGCAGATGGTTAGTAGCGGTGTGAAGCTGGAGGTAAAACCGAATTCCGATACAACCATTCATCAGCCGCAAGATCCACTGCTTTCCAGCAGCCATGACAGTGCGTCGCAGGAGTCCCCAGGCGACCATTTGAAGCCGCTTGAATTGAACGGAATGCGTCCAAGCACTGGATCGCCTGAAGTTCCCGTAAATCCGCCGGCAGCGAATGACACCGTCGTTGCAACTCCCGGCGAAATTCCCTCAACGAATGATGATGCTACTATCATCGCAGCAATTGACCGCTTGATTGCTGCTGGTTGGTCCGAAAATGGCGTCATTCCGGCAGCCACAGCCGATGACCACGAATGGGTTCGTCGCTGCTATCTGACGTTGACCGGCCGCATACCGACTGTAAATGAAGCATCGTCGTTTGTCGCTCGTCAATCACCACGAAAACGAGGGGAACTCGTCGATGCGCTGCTTGAGGATCAAAGATTCGCAGAGAACCTCTCCGTAACATGGTCAAATCTGCTCATTGGCCGCAGCAATACCCGCGGTGTGAATCAGGATGCCTTGTTTGACTTCCTGTTGAAACAGTTCTCCGTAAACCGGCCGTGGATGGAAACAGTCGGTGACCTGATCGCAGCCGAAGGTCGCAGTGATCAGAACGGGGCGACAAATTTTCTGCTGGCCCATCTCAACGATAAAGCCACTCCTGCGACTGCCGTCACGGCTCGTCTGTTTCTTGGACAGCAGGTTCAGTGTACGCAGTGCCATGACCATCCATTTGCCAAAGATAGACATCAGGATGAATTCTGGTCTCTGAATGCTTTCTTTAAGCAAGCAGAACGCCAAAAGCTCGTGGTGGAAAACGGCGACGGAAATCGTCAACCTGTTTGGATTCTGAAAGACTCCGAAAAATCGCCGGGAATGACTTTTTATGACACTTTGCGAGGCCAGCAAAAAGCAGTTCTGCCAGAATTCGATGGCCACGCCATGTCCGCCGATGATGCCAGTTCACGCCGATCTGAACTCGTGCGATTATTGGCTACTGACAGCCATCAATTGGTCGCTCAGGCCATGGTGAATCGTACGTGGTCACAAGTGTTCGGGTACGGATTTACGAATCCAATCGATGATCTTGGTGCACATAATCCCGTTAGTCACCCGGAACTCATGAAGCTCCTGACAAAGTCATTTGCAGACTCAGACTACGATGTCCGTCGCTTAATGCGATGGTTGACGTTGTCTCAGACGTTCCAGTTGTCGAGTGAACAGGACGAACGTTCCGTTGCTGCCGATGACCCTCAGGAAGGTGGCACGCCATTGTTTTCAAGTGCCTATCCGCGTTCAATGGCTCCGGAACAGGTTTACGATTCGATCAGAATTGCAATTCGCTCCGCAGCAGACCAGCCGATTGATTCATCGATCGGCAGCCAGCATCGCAGAGAATGGGTTGAACAGTTTGTGCAATCGTATGGGACTGATGAAAACGATGAGCAGCTGGCATTCGATGGCAATATCTCCCAGGCCATGTTGCTTATGAATGGCCAAGATATTCAGACCGCCATCCCGCTGACCGCAGCAGAGGTCACGAAGTCAGCTCACGTTGGTCCAAATGGTGTCACAAAATCACTGGAACGCATTGCGATGGCTACGCTGAACCGTGAGCCTTCTGAAGGCGAAGAAAAGGTATTCCGTAATCGGTACCGCGCTCTGAGTCGCTCGCTGCCAGCTGACCAGGCAATTCGCACGGCCACAGAAGATATGCTCTGGGCCTATTTGAACAGCAGCGAATTCACCTCGGTTCACTAGAAACAGTTCTTAAAAGTACGTCAGGCTTTCTAGCCTGACACAAAGAAGAACATGGCAGGCTAAAAAGCCTGACGTACTTTATTTCAGGACTGTTGCTGGTGCCGCAACGTCATTCGCTGCGACTCCCAAAACGCCGATAGAACTCTGGCAGGATTCGAACCCAGCCACAGTAGCCCGTGATCCCTGAAAAGATTTGAAAGAATCCCATCGTGGCCGTGCAGCAAAGTCCAAAAACGTGAGTTTCTGGAATTGATGCGATGATAACGCCCAGCAGAATGAACAATCCGTTCGCGAGAGTTGCCTGACGTTCGATGGAAATTGACATTTTCACTCTCGACCAGCATCAGTTTAATTCAATAAAACCCTGTCATCTGTCACTGGAACACCAACGAAATCCAGTTGTGCAAAACTTGTCACTCCGCTTGTCGGCGATCCAACAGACGCCAGCACTGCAGATGCGCCCGCAGTCTCCGACCGATCAACTTCCACTTGCGGCATGTTGGCGATGTCGGTTTGAACAGTTGTGGAATGATCCCTATCAGCCGCGACATCATGCATCCATTCCTCGGCAGATGCGAAGATTTCTTCTAATGCAGGTTCGTTCAATGGAAGCAGCTCTGGCTGAAGCCTTGAGCGATCTATGGAGTTGGACGCGACCGAGAAACTCGCAGGCACACTCCACGCTGTTGCTGTATCAGAACTGTCAAAAGCGCGAATCCAGACACGAAAATTGTTGCCGCTCGTAAGATTCTGAGTCGGTGTATACGAGGTCGACAGGAGATTTGAATCGGCGGCAATTCGCTGGCCGGTCGTCAAATTCGACAGCCATATTTCATAACGAACCGCGCCAGCCACAGCAGTCCACGTAATGACAGGTTGAACAGGCTGTACGGAATTCGCAGGACCTAACACTCGTGGAGATCGGCCGATTTCAAAATCAAAGGCTGTGCTCCATGCATAGGTGCCACCGCCATTCAAGTCACGCCCACGCACCCATGCGCGGTAAGATCCCGCTGGCTGAGTGTTCAATGCAAGACTTGTCGTCTGAACACTGGAGTTATTGATAACTGCTGCTGCACCAGTTGAGAGATTATTAACCCATACCTGGTATTGAGCCGCCCCATTGACCGCCGACCACGTCAGCGTTGGTGCTGAAGAGAGAGAACTCCCGGTCACGGCGATCTGAGCTGGTGCGTAGTTCACATTGATCGTGCCTCGCGGACTCCATGCCACAAGGTCGCCAGCACTATTTCGGCCTCGCACCCAAACAGCATATTGTCCGACATCGAAACCAGACACTGCGACAGATGTTCCAGTAACGCTTGTGTTTCTGAAGTACTCCGTTGTCGATGACGTTACACGGTCAACCCAGACGTCGTAGGTCGCCGCGCCTGGAATCGGATTCCAACCGATTGAAAAAGAATCATTCGTTTCCGTACGGCCAGAATTCAGCACGGTCGTCGTTGGACGCAGATTCCAAACCGAAGGCGAACTCCACAAACTTGCCAGTCCCGCCGGAGTGAATCCACGGACCCAGACGTTGTAGTTTCCGATCGGCAGTTCGGTTGTTGCCGTGTAACTCGTGCCAGTGACTCCAGTCACATTGATAACCTGAGCCTGACCTGTGGTGATACTGTTTACAAACACCTGATAGCTAGTGGCGTTTGAAATACTGGACCATGTAAATGTCGGAAGAGACGTAGCCAGCGTTTGAGTACTCGCTGGAAACGCAGGACTCGTGCGATCGGTAACTGTCAGCGACCTGTTCGCCGACTGAAGGCTGAAGGCGGATGCCGTAATTCTGACAGTCTGATTTCCGTCGATAATGCCATCATCAACGGCATTGACTGTAAATGTGGCAGCAGTCTGACCTGCAGGAATCGTCACCGACGCTGGAAATGTCAGGTTCGCAGCGGAATCATCGGAAGTCAGATTCACAACAAGACTCGCCGCAGAATCATCGTTTCGACTGACGGTGATGACGACACTTGTTCCGTTGCCGTTCTCATTCAGCGTTGTCGTGTTGGATCCTAATACTAGCGCCACAGGGGTCGAAGTCCCCGAGTTTGTCTCAAAGTCCACCTTGACGTTATTTGTTCCAACAACAAGGTTCCCCTGACGTTGATAGACTCTCACCGAACCATTGACTGTGATTCTGGCTGTCACCGAATACGTTCCAGCCGGCACGACAAATCCGTATCCGCCAGAAAATCCGATTGCATCTGAAAACACGGCACCGGTCGATACGTTTGTCGCGGTGACCGTGCCACTTCGAATGGCCTCACCGATGGTGTAGAAATTGTTGCTGTCGGAATCCGTATACACGACGCCTGTAATGTATGGATTCTGATTTCGGCTGCCAAAATCAACTGTGACCATCTGTGTGAAATTGAACGTGGTTGCATTGTTCGGTGGCTTAAACGCCCCCAGTTCGGCACCCACTCCCACGTCTTCCAAACCCGGTAACATAATATTTTCACGATGACCGGCACTCCGGATCAGCCCCTCATGGACCTCATGAATGAAAGCCGCCGGTGAGACGCTGATCTGTTTCGCTGCGTATCCAATATTCTCGGCAACCAGATTCCAGCTGTACCCGGCCGCTGTGATTCGCGCGTCAAACGTTGTACCCAAGCCCTGTGTTTCGTGTGCAAAATAATCCCGATTGATCATGTCCAGAGAATGCGCGCCTGCCACGTCGATCAAATTCTGCTGCGGTGCCAGTGGCTGCTTTGGATCAGTCGTGATCGTTCCGGCCGCCAGGCCCTGATTCAACGCTATTCCATATCGACTAGCTTCCGCAGTTGGATTCGCACGAGCTCTGTTAATCAACTCCAGCATATATTGCTCATTCTCCAACATTGAAGGAGCAGTGAGCAACAGGCGAGCTTCCAGCAAATCGAATGAAGCAAAGCCCATGGCCTGATTCCGTCGAGACTTTCGAGCGGATCGGTAAACAGATTTCAGTAGATCTGAAAATGTCATAGCTAGAAGTATCCAGTTGTCGCTGAAGACAAAGAATTCAGCCGTGTAGCTTTTTTCCAACACAATCAAATGCCGCAGGCAAAGTCTAGTAATTCATCGAAAAATTGTCGATACGTTCCAGTTGAGCAACCATTCGGTATTCTGAGTCAGCATTGTGTCGCCCAAAATGCCAAAACCACCGGTCAGCTGGGCAGTCACGCCTGACAGCCAGGCCGATTCTCTGCAGCATACCTCCACGGACCGAAATGTCACTCGGAATTTGGCTTTCCAAACTGCGTTTGCTGAATTGTGACCCGTCAGCAGACGCCGGCCAGGCAGACCGATAACGTTATCGCTGCTTCATGCTCTTTGATCAACTCGAATTTGGTCGCAGGTTGCAGCGAGCTGCAAAGTCTTTTCCGGGAGAATGGACCTGCATTGACAACCGAAACCGCCACGTCCTGGCGCATGCGACCGTTTATTCAAAATGCAGAACTGACTGCCCTTTCGGCAAGTCAAAGCACGCCAGCCAGCCGGAGTCAGATTCCAGGCATGTGCCGGCTGCAAGTTTGTTACGGTCAGTGACGATCGTGAGCGGTGTAACGGTATCCTTGTTTCTCAGTTGCATGCTTGTGACACGAGTGGTTGATATCAACACAGTAAATTCCGGTGACGCAAATGGCGCTGCAAAAGTCACATCATTGGCATTGTGGCTGATGGCAGTGAGTTCCTTCGCAGCCCAGTAGCGAGCGATCTCGCTGAGCTTCATCCAGTTCAGATTATTAAATCGCTGATGCAGCCGATCAACAACGGTCTTGAAGACGTTAAACCCGTGTTCCGTGCCGTTGTAGTACATGCCCGGCCAGTGACAGACCATAATCGCGGGTTCTTGTTTTTCGATGACATCCACCATTCGGCCAGATTGCAGATCCGCCGTAATGAATTGATCCGGACTGCCTGGTTCCGTGCCATCCCAGCCTCCAAACCAGTCGCCCGTGCAACCAATGACTGACACCACACACTCCGGGTTGTTGCCATCAAGGCCTTTGGCATATTCAACTCGCGGTACGACGCTGGTCGCATCCGTATACAGAAATTTAAAGTAGTGAGGGATCTCAGAACCGAACACGTGGCGAACCGATTGTAGTGTCGCCTGGGCAAGTTCCGGGACGACTTTACCAGCGAAGCCGCCAGGTGTTGTGATACCGTCACATGGCAAACCAGCGTTCTTCAGAATCTGCAGGGAGTATGTCAGATAGTCTGCAAGCTGGTCCACAGATTTTCCGTCAGTCCATTGCCAGTTTTCCATCCATTGCGGTCCACGATCGGGAAACGGACGTCCCGTTTTGGTGTCGATCACGCGTGTGTGAGTCGCCATTTCCGGATGAATGTCCCAATTCGGCAGCATCAGATCCCGCACAAGCTGAATGCTGTCTTCCAGTTGACGATGACTCCAGCCGGGCATTTCACGATCTACCCATCCGACACAGGCTGGCTGAGGCACAATACTGTATTTGCCGCGCACGCCGCGTGCAGCACACCATTCTCCGAAGTCTCGCACGAAACTGTCGGGGATCTCGCGTGGCCACGTTGTCCATGGCCTGCGATAGTCGTCTCGCTGCGGCCATGTCTCAGAGAATTGCGGCATCGCAAAGTAAGCCAGATTCACCAGACATGTTGAATCATCAATGATCATTGAAACAGGCACGCGGTTTCGAGGATTAACAACCTTGACTGTCGGATCCTGCTGTGGCCGTTCGCCGCTCACTTGCACAGGTTCAACAGACATTGCAAAGCCAGCGAGACCGTTCGTCAGACAGCTCAGTCCCACTGGCCCTAAAACTGCAGCAGCGTTTAAAAATCGGCGTCGCGTCATGTCACCCATGGAATGAACTTTCGACATAAGAGGATTGAATAGACTATATCAAATACAATATCGTTGACTGAACGGAAACAGATACCTGTCTACTGAACTCGGGAGAGTACACGTAACTTTTACTTTTTCCAATGCTTGTGAAGATCTGACAAACCCGTCTGGCAATGTAGGCCAAATATACAGTCCTTGCAAATATACAGAGTTTCACGTTTTGGGGACTGATGTAAGTAGCTGTCTCTCAGAGGTGGCATATTCCGGTAGCGCTGTCTACCATGACAGCTCTTTGCTGATTTCTGAAGGCAATGGCTAAGCGTCTGCAATTCCTCGCCTGTTACCGCTAAAAAATCACCGCTCAAATGGCATCAGTTCCAACTCGTATTGATGGTCCAGTCGCAGTTATTGGCGACGTTCATGGCCAGACAGGGCAGCTTCGTGAGATCATCGGTCAGCTCGCTCAACTGCCCGACATTCACAAACGATGGATCGTGTTTATCGGCGACCTTGTTGATCGCGGGCCGGATCCTGCCGGCACAGTCCAATTGTTCTGTGATCTGGTAACTCAGCATGAAAAAGTCACGTGGGTCTGTGGAAATCATGAACTGGCGATGGCTGGAACTCTGGGGTTGATTCCAACGCCGGATTATATTGATTTTCGAGGTCGCTGGACTCATCATTATGATTCGCACACTACGTTTGAGTCGTATGGTGTTGAACACAAAGACATCGAAGGTCTGAAAGCAGCTGTGCCAGAAGCGCACGCACGACTGTTGTCGGACTTGCCGTGGAGCGTCGAACACCGGGACTATCTGTTCGTCCATGCGGGGCTGGACCGAAACCTTCCTTTCGAGACTCAGATTCGAATTCTGCGGGAACGCGACTACACACTCAGCCATCCGCCGTGGCTGTATTCCAAAGACTTCATCTTGATGGGCCCGCCAACCGATTGTCCGGTGCCGATCGTTCTCGGACACGTGCCAGTCGGTAAAGTTGAATTTGCTAACGGGATGATTAAGACCGACACTACCGGCGGTATAGGTGGCGCTCTCAGTTGCGTGCTGCTTCCCGAAAATATTGTCCTGCAGTCGAGCGTTGTAGGGACTGCACCGGTGGCTGAGGCTCCTGTCAAAAAGAAGCGTTCGTGGTGGTAGTTCGACTGCCGCAGGTTAATTTTTTTTCGAAATAACCGAAAGGAAAAAGTCATGCGATTTGTATTTGCGGCGCTGATTTGTGTGATTTGTCCAAGTCCGGCAGGTGCAGAAATCAAGACACAGGTTGTTGAATACAAAGACGGTAACGTGACTCTGGAAGGCTTTGTTGCCTGGGATCCAGCGAAATTCGACAAGCCGATGCCAGGCGTGCTCGTCGTTCATCAGTGGATGGGGCTGACAGATTACGAAAAAGGCCGTTGTCGCCAGTTGGCAGAACTTGGATACGTCTCTTTCGCGCTGGATATTTATGGCAAAGGCATTCGCCCGGACAATCCGCAGGATGCTGCCAAACAAGCGGGCGTCTACAAGGCCGATCGGGAACTCTACCGCCGCCGTTTAAATCTGGGCTTAAGCAAATTGAAGGCCCAAGCCGCAGTGTCACAGAACCAAATCGCCGCGATCGGATATTGCTTCGGTGGCACAGGCGTTCTGGAACTAGCTCGCAGTGGTGCCGAAATCTCCGGCGTGGTCAGCTTTCATGGTGGACTCGATTCACCTCAACCGGAAGCCGGCAAGAACATCAAATGCAAGATCCTTGTCTGCCATGGCGCCGACGATCCATTCATTCCAGTCAAAGACATTGACGCTTTCAAGTCGGAATTGAATGAAGCAAAAGTCGACTGGCAGATGGACATTTACTCTGGCGCCGTGCACTCGTTTACTCAGCCGATGGCTGGCAATGACAATTCACGCGGTGCAGCGTATAACGAAAAAGCCGACAAGCGATCATGGACAGCCATGAACTCGTTCTTTGGTGAGCTGTTTCACTAAGACAAGCGATGCCATAAAAATAGCCCGGCTCTGATAGCAGAACCGGGCTTCAAATTTCCGCGAGAATCTGGCGAGCGGGATGCGTCAGCTTGCCGGTACAAGAACAACGTACCGGAGGTCTGACGCCACTCCGCTCGCCCGTTTCCACTGTCACGAAATCTGCGGATCGCAGCCTTTGAAACTACTTGGACGCTACCAATTCGATGTCGAAAATCAGCACTGAATTTGGTGCGATTGATGGACGCCCTGCTTCGCCATAGGCCAGATCACCTGGCACGAACAATCGATATTTGGCTCCCACCTTCATCAACTGCAATGCTTCAGTCCAACCGGCGATAACACCAGTCACTGGAAACGAAATTGGTTCTTCAGTTGCAGTCGGTTCGTCACCTTTGTAAGAACTGTCGAACATTTTGCCGTCAATAAATGTGCCTCGATAGTGAGTCGTCACGGTGCTGGCTTTCGTAGGTGTCGCGCCAGTTCCTTCCTTGATTACAAGGTACTGCAGGCCAGACTTTGTGACTTGAATGCCGTCCTTCTTTTTGTTCTCTTCCAGAAATGCCTTGCCAGCCTCCAGGGACTTTGCGGCTTTCCCTTCGGTGGCCTTTTGCATTTCAGCACCGAGCTTTGCAAAAACGGCCTGGATCTCTTCCGGTGTTAATGCCGATTTTTCGTCAGCCAACGCCGCAGCAATTCCGGCAGTCAGTGCTTTTGCATCCGGCGTCAGGCCGTCATTCTGCAATTTTTTTGCAAAGTTGAAGCCAATGGCATAACTTGCTTTCTCGATAGTTGTTGCTAATTTTGGAGCTTCCGTTTTCGGCGTTTCTTTTTTTTCGGCCGCTGCATCCTGAGCGATCGCAGAAACAGAGGTTGTCAGGAAGAGGACTAGAGCACACACACGAATAATCATGGCACCAACTTTCGATGTTTCAACGTTCGGTCAGCCCGCATCAACGCGATGCAATGGCGACTGATACATTTAATTGGAAAAACACAGCGGGACTGTCCCGCAGACGCGCTTGCAGAATTTTTAACAGTGGCGTATCGACACTATGACGATTCAATCAATGATTGCAAATCGATTGAGTCGAAATGAAGGCGCCTCGTCAAAGTTTAGAAATGCTTTCATCCAGATTGAGCAACACGCTCATCGCCGCTGTCCACGCAGCCAAATCAACTGAATTCAGCTTTCCGTCGCGTGTAGATTGTCCGACACTCAGCAGATCCTCAGCCGCAGACGGATTTGCAGTGAAGTGAGTGTGGGCTTCGTCGAGAATCTCCTGAAGTGTCGTCTTTTCGGTAGCGCTCGGCGAACGAGTCAACACGATTCGAAACGCCAGGTCCATGCGTTCCTGATTGCTGGTCGCTGGCAGGAATAAGCGTTCTGCCAGCTTTCGAGCGGCTTCGACGTATGTCGGATCGTTCAGTAGTAATAGCGCCTGCATCGGGGTATTTGTGCGAGCTCTTCGAACGACGCACGTTTCACGATCAGGCGCATCAAACGCAGCCATTCCCGGTGGCGGACAAGTACGTTTCCAAAACGTATACATGCTGCGTCGATAAAGGCCATCGCCACTATCGGCGACGTATTTGTCTCGACGCTCCACGCTGACATCTTCCCAAAGACCGTCGGGCTGATAAGGCTTGACGCTTGGTCCACCAATTTTCTCTTTCAGCAGACCACTCACAAACAACGCGGTGTCGCGGACAGTCTCAGCCGGCAATCGATAGCGAGGACTGCGGCCGAGAACTTCATTTCGAGGATCCCGCTGCAACTGCGCGGCAGACACGTTTGAAGACTGACGATACGTGGCCGACATGACGATCAACTTCAAGATGCCACGTTGATCCCAACCTTGTTGCATGAGTTCCGTGGCCAGCCAATCGAGAAGTTCCGGATGACCTGGCAACGCTCCCTGAATTCCAAAATCTTCCGCCGTCTCCACAATCCCAACACCAAACAACATCTCCCACCAGCGATTGACAGCGACGCGGGCTGTCAGCGGATGTCCTGGATCTGTCAACCAGTGAGCAAGCTGCAGTCGGTTCAACGCGCGATCCTGCGTCGTCACCACTGAGACATCCGGCGAAACCAGCGCGATTGGAAATCCGGCCGTCACCTGTTCGCCTCGTTGGTCGTATTGACCGCGTTTCAAGACAAAGATCGGGCGAGATTCTGCCGGTTCTGCCATGACCATTGTGGCCGGGATCTCAGATTCCAACTTCCTGCGTTGTTCCGCTAACGCGGCCTTTTCTACCGTCAATGCGGTTGTGTCGGCACCTTCCTGAGCGGCCAGTTTCGCAAGTTCAGCATCAATATCTTTTGTGCGCGAGTCAATCCTGTTGAGCTCAGCCTGTTGCTCGGGCGTTGGCAGACGCAGCAGCGGCTCGGCCATGCGAGCTTGATTATACGAGACCACTTTGTCCGGTACGTTGTTGAAGAACGCCGCGAATTGATAGTATTCCTTCTGCGTCAATGGGTCGTATTTGTGATCATGGCACCGCGCGCACTGCAGAGATGTCGCCAGAAAAACGGTGGCCGTTGTGTGAACACGATCCGCAACGTATTCGACATGATACTCTTCCTCAATGATCCCGCCTTCGGTTGTGAGCACATGATTTCGACTGAAACCGGTGGCGACTTTTTGAGATACTGTCGCGTCGGGCAACAGATCGCCAGCAAGCTGTTCCGTGAGAAACTGGTCATACGGCATGCCGTCCGTAAACGCCTGAATCACCCAATCACGCCACGGCCACATCGTGCGAGTTTCATCGTTGTTGTATCCATTTGTGTCTGCATATCTCGCCGCATCCAGCCACTGCATCGCCATGCGTTCGCCGTAGCGTGGTGATTTCAGCAAGCGATCAACGACCTGTGCGTAGACCACTTCGTTTGCGTCTGTCTTCAGTTGATTTTCGAAGGCATCAAGTTCTTCAATCGAAGGTGGCAGGCCCGTCAGATCCAGTGTCACGCGTCTCAACCAGACATGCGGAGCCGCTTCTTCATTAGGGCTGAGTTGTTCGTCTTCCAGTCGCTTCAATACGAATGCATCGATGGGATTCTTCGGCCACGAGTTCTGTTTTATCTTAGGCGCTTCCGGCCGGATCGGTGGCGCG
>Ga0335394_10004757_pt1 | contig 15447 bp, 16 predicted proteins | sample MAT03_FD_205741 | JGI IMG/M metagenome (GOLD analysis project Ga0335394, IMG submission 205741) | Freshwater microbial communities from Lake Fryxell liftoff mats and glacier meltwater in Antarctica - MAT-03 (spades assembly) (version 2) ...
AGGGATCAGTGGAACACGGGTGTCGGGTGGCGATTTTCGTTCTTTACTGATACCGATTTTCATGGGACTGTGTTAGGTGACAAAGATATTAAAAGACGCCTCCTTCTTCCATTTTAGCTTCTTTTTTTCTTCTGCAGCCGCGATAGCTATCGGGTTTGCAGATCTTTTTTCTCCGCCGCGGCGGATGCTCTGCTTTCCCCTATCATGCGCACCATACGGCCGTCACTATCTCGCTGAAGGAAGTTCCATAGGCGCTTCACATGAGTGGGATGTATTCATACTCAAAGGATATAGGAGAATTTGTGGGCATTAGAATTGAAGAAAATCAGTAAGATCAGCGAGAGAAAAAGAATACAGGCGGCTGAAAATAAGGATTTTAGATGCCCATTATAGATGATTAACTAAGTTTTGGTGCCGGAGACTTGTGTATTCAAAACCAATTCACGAAATTTGTTTCTCAATTTTGGATTTAGCTTATGATAAAGTTTTTTGATTCATGGAATCCTCAGGTAGAAACGGAAGAGGATATTGAACTTCTTACAATTAGTGAAGAGGTAAAAAAGTTGGTATTGCACAACGATGATTTTAATACATTCGACTGGGTAATTGAAGCTCTTGTTGATGTATGTAAACATAATACGGAACAGGCTGAGCAATGTGCCTACATTGTGCATCACAGAGGAAAATGTCAGGTAAAACATGGTTCGGTTGATCAAATGAATCGCTTACATGCCGCATTGGTACAAAGAGGATTATCTGCTACGGTAGAGAATTAATTCCAGATTACGATATTTGAGTTAAGCCTTTAGGAAACTAAAGGCTTTTTTTATTGAAACAAGCGGCTCTGGATAGATCCTGACGTTTCTCTTCGTTACAGTCAAGACAAGCACTGATACTTCGATCAGTATAAAAGCGGCATCCTTTTTATTGTTGCTGCAAGGCAGAATCAAGGCCGTTTGTAGAGACGGAGCACTATCCGTCTTTGCTACTGGCTGATTAAAGAGCATTATCGCATCAATAAAAAGATAAAGCGTATGGTGACGCTTGCGGTCACCATGATGACCAGCTTTGCTGCGTCATTCATAGTCGGTGAAGCCGCCAAAAGAAAACCATTTTTAAATTCTTGCGTAAAAGCCATCAATATTACAAAAACACTAACTTAGCCGTATGACACTTACCACTATTATCATTCTTATCCTTGTTGGATTGATCCTTATTGTTGCTGAAATTTTCTTTGTTCCCGGAACTACCATTGTTGGAATTGCAGGCGGATTGATTCTTCTCTCAGGCATCATTTGCAGTTTTATTTATTTAGAAACTTCATACGCTTGGGTAATTTCCGGAGGAACAGGAGTCGCTTGCGTTGTGTTGGCGTATTTTGCCTTCAGGCCCCAAACCTGGAAAAAGATTGGCATGAATACCACCATTGACGGTAAAATTGTGGATGAGGTACAAAATCTTCAAGCTGGTTTAGAAGGTGCAACACTAACCTCCTGTAATCCTATTGGTAAAGCTAAGTTTGGCGATAAAATTGAAGAAGTTTATTCGATAATTGATTTTATTGAGGCCAATACAAAAATTAAAATAGATAGTATTAAAGAAAATAAGATATTTGTTACAGTAATTCAATAATAAACCCAATTACCCGAGCGAAGTGAACGCATGAGTTCCGGTTAAAAAAATCATTAAACTAATAATCATTCTATGGACGGATCAGTTGTTTTAATAGGAATCTGCGCAGTTGCAGGTCTTATATTTATTATTTTCTTTTTCTACCTACTTCCTTTTGGTCTTTGGATCTCTGCACAAGCAGCGGGAGTTCGTATCAATTTATTACAACTTGCGTTTATGCGAATCAGAAAGGTTCCACCATCTGTTATCGTAAAAGCGTTGGTAACTGCTACCAAAGCAGGTCTGCAATTAAAGAGAGACGATCTTGAAGCTCACTATTTAGCAGGAGGAAGAGTGGTGTCGGTTATTAATGCATTGATCTCAGCCGATAAAGCAAATATCGATCTTGATTTTAGAACAGCAACCGCAATTGATCTTGCAGGTAGAGATGTATTTGAAGCAGTACAACTTTCAGTAAATCCTAAAGTAATTCATACACCACCAATTGCTGCTGTGGCGAAAGACGGAATTCAGTTAATTGCAAAAGCAAGAGTTACTGTAAGAGCAAACATTCGCAGATTAGTGGGAGGTGCCGGCGAAGAAACCATTATTGCTCGTATTGGTGAAGGTGTTGTATCTTCAATCGGTTCTTCAATAAGTCATAAACAAGTATTGGAAAACCCTGATATGATTTCAAAAACTGTTTTGGCAAAAGGGTTAGATGCAGGAACAGCTTTCGAAATTCTTTCAATTGATATTGCAGATATTGATGTAGGAAAAAATATTGGTGCACAATTACAAATGGACCAGGCGCAAGCTGATAAAAATATTGCACAGGCAAAAGCGGAAGAAAGAAGAGCAATGGCTATCGCTTTGGAACAAGAGATGAAAGCCAGAGCACAAGAAGCTCGTGCAAAAGTAATTGAGGCGGAAGCTGAAATTCCTAAAGCAATAGCATTTGCATTTACAAGTGGACAATTAGGTGTAATGGATTATTATAAAATGCAAAATGTCCAAAGCGATACCTCTATGAGAGATTCAATTTCTAAAGGCTCAAGCAAAGGTGGAGGGAAAGACGATACTAAATAAAAAATAGTTCAAAAGTGCAATGTTCAAGAGGTTCAATAGTACGTGTTACTTTGAGCCTCTTGAGCATTTTGAACGTTGAACAAAAGCGAAGCATTTTATGATTGACGAAAAAAAAAATCCCTGGACGAAATTATCGGAGGAGATAAAATATGAAAACCCCTGGATAAAAGTTGAGGAACATCAGGTTCTAAATCCGGCAGGGAATCCGGGGATTTATGGCAAAGTTCATTTTAAAAATGTTGCAGTTTGTGTTATTCCCATTGATGAAAATGGAAATACATGGATCGTTGGCCAATATAGATATCCGCTAAACGAATATAGTTGGGAGATAATAGAAGGCGGAGGCAAAATGGATGCTGATCCATTAGAATCGGCTAAGAGGGAGCTTCTTGAAGAAGCGGGAATAATCGCCGAGGAGTGGGAACTCATTTCAACAGTACATACCAGTAATTCGGTATCCGACGAAATTGGATTGATCTATATTGCAAAAAAGTTAACGTTTACCGAAGCAATCCCTGAGGAAACAGAACAGCTACAAATAAAAAAGATTCCTGTAAAAGAATTGATTCAAGCAGCAATGGAGGGAAAGATTACAGATTCATTAAGCTTAATCGGAATCTATAAATTGGCCATCTATCTTTTACTTCCCCAGCGTTAAGGTCTTCGTTTCGTAATTGATCTTCGCTTTATACTTCTTTAGAATATCGCCACCTAATACTCCATGTACTTTGGGGCGACCTACCATTTCATATGCCATGTTTACATGGGTAAGATCTAAAATGGCACAATGATATTTTTTCATCTTCAATGTTCCTATCTCTAATTCTTTCAGCACCGTAGAAAAACTTTGAAGTTCATTGCTTCCAACCCCCGATGTGGTGGCATCGTGTTCCATCAAATCAACATCAGGAATAAATTCACCAATGGAGTTTTTATCAAGAACCGTTCGGGATGCTCCCGTATCTAAAATTAGATCTGCCGGTTTCCCATTGATCTTTACTTTTAAACGAACATGAAATCCGTCCTTATCCAAGGAGAAAACGGTTAATTTAATTCTTGTAGCCATGTTAATATTTTGATAAAGAAAAACGACGGGCAATCGCCCGTCGCTACTTCAGATTTTATTTAAAAAATTCGATTAAAAAAGTTTCATGTTATCCAACACATCCATCACTTCTTTAACGGCAATGGCAGAAGAAGCAACTAATTTTTTCTCTTCATCATTCAATTTCAATTCGATGATCCTTTCAATTCCGTTTTTACCAATTACTGCAGGAACTCCTAAGTAAATATCTTTTAATCCATATTCTCCTTGCAACCAAGCACAAACAGGTAATACTCTTTTTTGATTTTTTACAATCGCTTCTACCATTTGAGCAGCAGCAGCACCCGGAGCATACCATGCAGAAGTTCCTAAAAGATTTACGATTTCTCCACCACCTTTTTTTGTTCTTTCAATAATTGCATTCAATTTATCTTCAGCAATCAATTCAGTTACCGGAATCCCACTTACAGTTGTATAACGAGGAAGCGGAACCATGGTATCACCATGACCACCCAATAACATTGCTTGAATTTCTTTTGGAGAAACATCTAACTCAGTAGCAAGAAATGCTCTGTAACGAGCAGTATCCAAAATACCGGCCATACCCATTACTTGTTTTGAATCCATTTTCGCTGTTAAGAAAGCGCAATAGGTCATTACATCCAATGGATTTGAAACTACAATGATTTTCGCTTTTGGCGAATATTTAATAACGTTTTCGGTTACCGATTTTACGATGCCTGCGTTGGTAGCGATCAAATCATCACGAGTCATACCCGGTTTACGAGGTAAACCTGAAGTAATTACAACCACTTCTGAATTTTTGGTTGGTTCGTAATCATTTGTATAACCTTTAATTCGGCTATCATAATAATTTACCGGAGCAGTTTGCCACATATCAAGCGCTTTACCTTCGGCAAAGTTTTCTTTAATGTCAATCAATACTACTTCTTCTGCAAGTTCTTTGTGTGCAATTACGTCTGCACATGTTGCACCTACATTACCGGCGCCGATTACTGTAACTTTCATGGTTTTTTTAGTTATGCGTTGATACGTTAATTCGTTATTCTTATTAGGTTATTTTGGTTTACTATCCAATAAGCCAACGTATAACGAATTATCGTGTAACGCATAACGATGGATAATAATGGATGCGAAGTTAGAAAAGGGGTTTACATTTCAAAATGAAAAGGGTGATTCAGTTGTGATTTTTTAATAACACTATTGGATTTCTTATATTTACTGGAAGAATCAATGTATGAAAGGGCCAATTATCTTTCAATATAATTCCCTATAGTTCAACCACAGATTTTGACTGGGCTCTTTATAATTTAACTAATGCCTCATGTGTCGATATTTTTGGCGATGCTTCGCTGGATGTGAGATGCAACTATAGCAATGGGGTATCTAATTCGGGAATTACTGGCGCCAACGGAGGGTAGAACAATCAGGACGAACCAACTTTAACCGTTATGCCTGGTGATTTTTCAAGTTGTATGTGAGCAATTTTACCGAAGATCAAAATGGTTTTCAAATTAACATGAATGCATCAACCAGTACTTTTATCCAAACTGTTGGAATTGAGCCAGGATCTATAATCAATAACATCCATTTAGGTCCTAATCCTACCAATGGATTATTAAATGTTTCTATAAATAGCGAGTTTGTAATTGAGATGAGTCGACTTCAAATAATAGATTTACATGGTAAGATTATCTACACTCAAACCACCGGATTTTCAAATGAAATCATTGTGGACCTTTCAAATCAAGCAGCCGGCCTGTATTTCTTGCAAATGAACACATTATCCGGGTAACATAGCTTTCGTATAATCGTACAATAACGGGCACTATAATTAACCCAGCATCGTTTGTAACTAACGGGCCCAGACCCATAACTACATCATTGAGTCTGTTTTCTTTGTATTTTTGAGCGTTAGTGTGCATGCAGCCATTGCATGTATTCTAACATCTTAGTTATAACAGGTTTTTTTTTGAGACTGTTTAAGTACATATTGCTTTTTTGGGTGGTAGCCTTTTCTATCAAGGGTGCTTTTAGCCAAGTGGGTTCTGTTGATTGCATCAATGCCACTCCTGTATGCCAAACATTGTACAATGTACCAACTCCTCTAAGCTATCCTACAAATACAATTTCAGGTGAAATTAACGGAGCCCAATCTTGTCTTGCTAACGGAGAGCAAAATGGATTCTGGTACACATTTACAGTTCAAACCACAGGGATGCTAAGTTTTAATATTAAACCCTTGGTTTCATCCGATGATTATGATTGGGCATTGTTTGATTTAACTAATAATGTCTGTTCCGATATATTTGGAAACGTGTCCCTTGAAGTTAGCTGCAATTATAGTAACTCAGTAACCAACAATGGAATTACCGGAGCAAATGGTGGTCCTAATAACCAGGATGAAGACACTATTCATGTTACGGCGGGTCAAACGTTCGTTCTCTTCATAAGTAATTTTAGTGCCAGTACAAATGGATATACTTTGGATTTTAGCGCATCTACCGCTACTATTCCTGATAATTCAGTTCCTTCTATAATATCTGCAGTTCCCAGTGATTCCTGTGGAGCAACATCTGTTATCATTGAGTTCAGTGAAAATATATCATGTGGTAGTATAAGCCCGGGTGATTTTACTTTAACCGATCCAAACGGAAATCCCGTAACAATTGCATCCATTTCGGGTTGTGGTGCCAGCTACGGTAAGATCTTTAATTTGAATATTAGTCCAACCATGACGGTTTCGGGAACCTATACGTTAACCATGAATGGATCTGTAAGTGACGTTTGCGGAAATGCACTTAATGGGCCGATAGTAGTCAATATCAATAACAATGCATTGGATGTAACGGTAACCGTGGTGGATGCAACTTGTGGAAACAATGATGGTAGTGCAACGGCTCATATCAACGGGGGCCATGGTCCTTTTAATTATGCCTGGGACGATGGTTTTGTAGCTGACTCAATACATCCGGCTAATTATCCGCGTGGACCACATTCGGTTACAGTTGTTGACGCTTTAGGATGTACGATCACCGTTAACTTTTATGTTTCAGATCCAACCAGTTTTACATTTACAGTAAATGGAATTCCTGATACCTGCAGCAAAGGAAATGGAGTTCTTTCCGCCAATGTAATTGGAATAACAGGTCCATACATTTATGATTTTTCAGACTTGCAAACGAGTCCTTCCAACACTTATACAAGTGCAATTGGAGATTCAACTTATATAGTTACAGTAACTGATGTCTTGGGATGTTGGTGGTCGGATACTGTTGGGGTGATGAATATTCTGAATGATTCATTGGAAGCATTTTATTCGGTAAGCGATCAGGAAGTAGATTTTCTTTATCCGTTTGCAACATTCTATAATCAATCTCTCTATGAAAATAGTGTGGAGTGGCTGATCGACGGACAAAATATTTTTGGTAATTCTTTCCAATATGAATTTACTAATTACGGAGATTATCCTGTGAGTATCATTGCATACGATGCCAATGGATGTCGTGATACATTTACAATGATGATTACCGTAAAAGTAATCCTTTCGCTTTTTATTCCGAACGCAATAACCGTTAATGAGGATGGATTGAATGAAGTCTTTTACGTAAAAGGATTCGGAATGGATACTACCACTTATCAGCTCAATATTTTCGACGGCTTCGGTGAAGAAATTTTTACCAGCAATGATGTTACCGAAGGTTGGGATGGAAAAAGAAAACAAGGGACTAATACCAGTCCGCAAGATGTATATGTCTATCGTTTAACCGTAAAAGATATTTATGGTGATCCGTATGTTCGAACGGGAAGAATAACGGTGATTAAGTAATGTCGCCCCTGCAGGGCTTCTTTCGTATATAGAATGATTCATGGTATCACAGGCCTTCGACCTGTGGTATCCAATGTGGTCCTTTCAGGACAAAAAATCAGAAAATAATTGAGAAAAATCGAAATTTCCAGACATTTATAAAACGCGTATGGCAAGGCGGACGAGAAAAGCCGCCCAAAAAAAATCCTGACGTTTAATCAGGATCTTTATAAGAATTTTATATGTATAGACGTATTATACTACGTCCATTCCTAATTACCTAACATGATTGGCATCACCAACATAGTTACATCTTCTACTTCGGTATCTATTTCAGTTGGACGAATAATTCCTGCTCTGTTTGGTTCAGACAATTGGAAGGTTACTGTTTCTCCATCAATATTGCTGATCATTTCCATCAGGAATTTTGAATTGAAACCAATTTCCATATCATCACCTTCGTAAGAACAAGGAAGTTTTTCAAAAGCTTCGTTTGCGAAATCTAAATCTTCCGCAGAAAGCTGCATTTCATTTGCTGATAACTTCAAACGAACCTGGTATGTAGTTTTATTTGAGAAATTACTTACCCTTCTTAAAGATCCTAATAGTGGAGCTTTATCAACGGTTAATTTATTTGGATTTGTTTTAGGAATAACCGCTTCATAGTTAGGATATTTTCCTTCAACCAAACGACTTACCAAAGTGATGTTTTCAAATTTGAAACGAATGTTTGCTTCAGAATATTCAACGGTTACAGGAACATCAATCGTTGCAAGAATATTCTTTAAAAGGTTCAATGGTTTTTTAGGAAGAATAATGCTTGCGATACCGCTTGCCTTTACATCTTTTCTGTGGTACTTAACCAATTTGTGAGCATCTGTTGCTACAAAATTAGAACCGTCGCTTCCCATTTCAAAAAGGATTCCGCTCATTACTGGGCGAAGATCATCGTTACCTGTAGCGAATATCGTTTTATTAACTGCATGAGCCAAGGTCATCGATTCGATGGTTACCGTATTGAATTTTGACAATTCAGGCATTTTAGGATATTCATCCGCATTATGTCCTGCTTGTTTATATTTCCCTGTTTCTGAAGATACCACTACACCGTTGGTTTTGCTATCAACAGTGAAAGTTAAAGGTATATCAGTGAAGCTTTTAAGGGTTTCCATTAAGATTTTAGCTGGGATACAGATCCTGCCAGCTGACTTAACGGTAATATCAGTAATTCGGGCGGCAACTGTGGTTTCCAGATCCGAGCCATAAACTGTAAGGCCCTTATCATCAGCCTCAAACAAAAAATCATTCAGGATTGGTACATTCGAGTTGGATGCAATGGTACCATTCACTATCTGTAATTGTTGTAATAATGTCTTACTAGAGACTACAAAATTCATATTCTACAATTTTCCACAAATATAATCGAATCGGGATAGGTTGAATCGAAAATTTGCTGCCACTTATTAACGACCGGGGTAGGAGTTGCCAATGGGCTTCTGTCCCATGAAGAAGGTGATTGGAACGGCCACCGGATCATAGGTGAAGTACTGGCAAATAGTAGTTGTGGTGCCATCAACAATGCCATACATTCTGTCAACGTCCACCTTGGCCTCTTTTCCGTCCATGGTATAAACACCGGGCTGCATAGGTATTTCGAATAGATCTAAGGTCCTTTTTTTACCATCGCGGCTCAATACTGTAATTTTATAAAGTGGGTATTTCACCTTTACAGAATCCATACGGGCATCATTTACTGTTACAAACGATTCAAATCCCAATGCCTTGAACTCTTTAAGAACCATTTTTACAGCTCCGGTATCAAACGGTTCAATAAATTCATTGGTCGAAAGGCTCTTCAGTTTGAATATTTTGTTATCCACGTTTTGGATTTCCCATGAAAGTTGTGGTAATCTGTAAAACTCTGTTCGAACAGTGGCAATTTCTTCTAATTGATATCTGAATACCTGGCGTGATCTCCACTCATCGGCAAGAGGAGTATAGAATGTGCTAATATAACCTCTGTGCCCTGGAAGGTAGCAGATATATGGTGTTTCCGCATCCTGCATAACCATATAGGTTCCAAAATGATCCTGTGTGGGTCCGCCAACATAATATACTTTATCTAATTTCCCTTTAACATAGATCTCCACCTTTGTAGCAGAAACCGACAGCAATTTCATCGTATTCTCAATGGCTGTTTTTGGAACGAATTGTTTTACTTCAACATTCCGAACAACATTCAACAAATTCGCAATCATATCAGGACGAGCCTCAAACTCATTGTTCACCATCCATTTGTTTCCTGTTTTAATAAGGGTAACGCTTTGGTTTCCTTTATTAGCAAGAAATATTTTATCAACGTTGGCTGTATCCTTTACTTTAAAATCATTGTCTTTGCCTTTTAAGGTATTCGAGCTGTTTCCACAAGAACAAACAACTAATCCAAAAACGATAAGAAAGATTAATCTAATAGTTCGCTTCATATTTTTATTTTATGGTGCTCATGCTCTCACGGCTGTGCAGTGCTAAGCAGCTGCTGGCGTTTTGGGTCATGCAAATCTGTTTTTTCTGATTTTGTTATATATCAAACCAAAAATGATGATCAAAAGTATTGGAACAACAATGTTAATTGCTCTTAGAAAATCAATCATTTTGAATTTTTGTCCCGCAAATTTTAATTTTGAATTCAGTTTATTTTTATCAAGCAAACGTATTCTAAAATCTTTGGAACGAAGTGGGATGAACCAGGTATCGTCCGTTAAATAATTAACTGCATTTAAAATAAATGTTTTATTTCCGGCATAATAGGTTCCTGTTTTTGTATCGAGACCCAAAGGAGCAACATTAAAATCACCTTGTTTTTCACTGTTGATCACAAAATCATTTTTGATGATATCACCGTCGCTTACAACAATCATTTTTGTAGGCTTGCTCTTTTTAATGGCCTTCAAATCTCCCAGCTCCACAATTCTATTGGCAAATGCTGAGGTAAATTCCCCTTCTAATAATACTGCTACGGCAACAGAATCCTTACTAAAGGTTTCCAAGTTTGGTTTTTGCTCAACCACGTTCAATGAAATTCTTACAGGGGCATATTGAACCTTGGTCATATTACTTGTGTGAAGCAATATAGTTTTTTTAATGCCTGGAGTTTTAATAGTATCCATGCTGTTGGCAAACTCCAGCTTAATGGAATTCAAATTCTTTACGATGGGATGTTGTCCATCAGGAGTGATTACAGGATGGTAATACCATGGCAACAACTGTTCGTTTCTTTGGGTTCCGTAGTTCCCAATATCCAAAACGATTTTTGCACATTCATTGTCTTGTATTACTGTTGGGTTAATTCGGACACCATATTTAAAAAGTTGCTCGTATAAACCAAGATCATAAGGGACTGCAACAGTGTAATTTTTAGTTCCGATGCTATCCATTCCCGTAAATACATTATCAAGTAACCAAAGAACTTTACCACCGTTCATGATATACTGATCCAAAATAAATCTAGAGGCATCGTCAAAAGCAGTATCCGGTTTTGCCATGATTACACAATCAACAGGCTGTCTGGTTAAAACGTTGATATCACTTCCAATATTAACTGCATTTACTTCATAAAACTCCCTCAACTCTTTTACCATATCGGCTAAATTGAGTTCAAACATTTCACCGTGACCTCTGGCGAACACAACATGCTTTTTTCTTTGGTAATTCATTACCTTATAAAAAGCTTTGGAGAAATTATATTCGAGTCTTTCAATCGATTGGTTCAATACAAACTCAGGATCTTGGTTAAATTGATTTTCCAACAATTGAACCGGAACTTCAGTACCTCCATAAGCTACAGTAGCTCCAGGAAAGATTTGGATCACCTTTTTCCCACTTGCTGTATTCTGCATAATGTCGGTTGGTACCAATCCTTTTTCTGTTAACTGATAGTATATGTTCTTTTGCAATTCAGGATCGGTCATCGCATTTTCAAATGGATCAACAAATCGATATTCAAAATTTCCGTTAGAATAATATCTGAACTCTCTAAGAATTTCCTGCGTGGCTTTACGTAATCTTTTAAACTCAACGGGCATATCTTTTTCATTTCCTTCCAGATATACCGTCACCAACATATTGTCTTTTAGATTGCCAAGAATTTTTTTTGTACTGTCGCTTAATGAATATCTTTTCTCAGCGGTAAGGTCAAATCTCTTAAACTGAAAATTAGAAATGAGGATCAATAATAAAACTATAACTAGACCAATTGCTAATTGGCCAAGATCTCTTATTTTTCTTTTTGCAAACAGATTCTTCATACCTACCACTTACGTTTTTGCAAAACTGTTTTTGTCCCTAAAAGGAAAAATGCATTTACCCCAACGAAGTAAACAATGTCACGGGTATCAATTACTCCACGACTAATAGATACATAGTGTGGTAAAATCCCAAGTTCGTATATTAAAAGATTAAGGGATTTAAAAAAGCTGAGGCTTCCCAAAGAGTTGAATCCCCAGGTCATTGCCAAACAAAGTACCACGGAGATAAGAAGTGAAACAATTTGATTATCGGAGATAGACGAAGCGAAAAGCCCAATAGAAACATAAATAGAAGCGAGCAAAAGAAGACCCATATAAGATCCCATTACGGCACCTGTATCGATATTTCCAACAGGGTTTCCAACGTAATAAAGACTTATATAATAGGTGAGTGTTGGGAGTATTGCAATTAGAACCAATACTACAGCCGCAAGATATTTTGCAAGAATGATTTTTGTTTCACTAATAGGTTTCGTCATCAGGCTTTCAATGGTTCCTATACTTTTTTCTTCCGCAAATAAACGCATTGTAATGGCCGGAATTAATAAAAGGAAAATATATGGAGCTCTGTCAAAAAATAAATCCATGTTTGCATATCCGTAGTAAAGAATGTTATCGTCTGATTTAAGCCAGAAAAAAATTGCATTTACAAGCAGGAACAGGATAATAACGATGTATCCTATAATGGAACTAAAAAAACTGTTGATCTCTTTTCTAAATAATGCTATCACAAATAATAGTTCAAAGTTTAACGTTTAAAGTTTAATGTTCGATGCAAAATTGGTTTCATGACAACTTTAAACATCAAACTTTCACCTTTCAACTTCTGGTCAAAATTAATGTTTTTATCGGGTTTTTGGGTCAATGGCTTCTTACATTAAAATGGGTTTGTCAGGTCTTCCACATTTTTACCCAGACTATAAGCAACGGGTGGAGCGGAGAAAAATGACTTTGTAATCGCCCAGGTATCCTAAAAAGATTGGATTTTCTGTATTCTTCCAGATGCTCGGAGTTATCCCATTTACTTATGGTATAAAAGGTGTTTGGTTGTTCTTTGTCCTCATATAGTTCTAAGAAACGGCAACCATCAAAATTTCTTATGTGAGGATAGGTTTGATTGAACAAATTTTTGAAATCTTGTGTTTTTTCAGGAGCAAACACCATTCTTACAATCCTTAGTAGCATATTCACAATAGTAGGCAGAGTAGCGTTAAAACCAAAAAATTCAAAGCGGACGAAAGACGAATAAGCGCAGTTTACCTGCGTAAATGAGCATTTTGAGCTTGAGTCCAACGCTGAAGTTTGAAGTTTTAAAGGATGCTACAGATCCATGAATTCTACAACCATGGAACTTCTAACCTCTACGCCCAGCATTTTGGCGCAATTTGCATTGTGCATGGCAATTTCAACAAGCCCCGAATAGTTGATCACAGCTACCATTTCTCCTTCGATTACCTCATTATAATTATTTGAAATTTTGGAAACACTATAGGTGGCACTTCTTACATAAATTTTAAAACGTCGGCCATTTCTAATTTTCTCGAAAAGATTACGGCTTACATTGGTGATAAGATTTCCATAAACGTCTATATACAATATGCTTCCCACCAACCTATTGGGTTCAACAGTGGGGTAGAACATGGTTTTTTCAACCAGCTTTATCTCTGCAGCCCCTATCTCTTCTATCTTTTTACCGTTTTGAATATCTACAGCAACTGGCACAAAAATGTCCATGAGTGGAAAGGTTGTAAAGCTTTTTGAATAACTCGTAATGTCATACACTTTCTCGGGATGTTCTCCCATACACATGAAGAAGATTCCTCTATCGGCCCCAATAAAAAAGTGACCTTTATGTTCAAAGGCCACGAATCTCGATCCAAAATCCAGGGTAGTATTTACAGAAATGATATGCATGGAACCTCTTGGGAATTGAGGAACCACATTTCGAAGCATAAAACTCCCTATCATTTCATCTCCTGTAATGGTTGGGTCGTGTGATACGTCAATAATCTGCAAATCCTTGATGCCGCTGAGTAGCTTGCCCTTGGCCATGGCCAGATAGGGATCGCGATAACCCAGATCAGTAAGAAGTGTAACAATTGGCATGCTCCGCAGATTATGTGGTAAAAATAATGAGAAAAACAGGCTATATTTTATTTGATTCGCCTATTTTTGAGCAATATAATTCTGAAAACTATTGAGCGAAAAGATAATTATAGTTGATTCATTGGATCCACTTCGGTTTTTTGGGCTAAAGAACGAGCACCTTATAACCATCAAAAAATTCTTCCCGAAATTGCAGATTGTAAGCCGTGGAAGCGAAATTAAAGTAATAGGAACTGAGTCGGTAATAGATCATTTCCAGGAGAAGTTTTTACTTCTTCTCAATTATTACGAAAAATATAATCAGCTTGACGAGGAAGCAATTGTTGAAATTTGTGGAAATAATAACCACGATTATGCCAAGCTTAAAAATCCTGTGAATAGCGATGTAATTGTTTATGGGAATGATGGATTGGTGGTGAAGCCAAGAACTCATACTCAAATAAAACTGGTAGAAGCTTGTAATAGCGAAGACCTGGTTTTTGCTATTGGTCCGGCGGGTACTGGTAAAACTTATGTAGCAGTTGCTATGGCGGTAAGAGCATTGAAAGATAAAAAGGTTCGTAAAATAATTCTAACCCGTCCAGCTGTTGAAGCAGGAGAGAATCTTGGATTTCTTCCGGGTGATTTGAATGAAAAACTAGCACCCTACTTACAACCATTGTACGATGCTTTACGTGACATGATTCCTGCTGAAAAGTTAAGACAGTATACCGAGAATGGAACAATTCAGGTTGCTCCGTTGGCTTATATGCGTGGTAGAACATTAGACAATGCCTTTGTTATTTTAGATGAGGCACAGAATACCACCAAGATGCAAATGAAAATGTTTTTGACAAGAATGGGTAAATCTGCAAAGTTTATTGTTACCGGTGATATTACTCAAATCGATCTTCCAAGAAGCCAAGGTTCGGGTTTACAAGATGCCATGAAGATTTTGGATAAAGTAAAAGGAATCGGATTTGTGTACTTCAACGAAAAAGATGTGGTAAGACACGAGTTGGTAAGAAAGATTTTGAATTCCTATGGTAAATACGATACTTAATACATTATTATTATAAATATAAAATGACTGAAACTACTACAAAGACGCAGTATAATTTTCCAGGACAAGACAAAGTTTACTATGGAAAAGTACGTGATGTTTATACAATAAATGATAAACATTTGGTGATGATTGCCAGTGACCGTATTTCGGCTTTTGATGTTATTTTGTCCAGACCTATTCCTTATAAAGGACAGGTTTTAAATAAAACAGCCACTGAGTTTTTGAATCTTACGAGACATATTTGTCCTAATTGGTTTATTTCAGCACCTGCACCAAATGTTGCTATTGGTTATAAATGCGATCCGTATAGAGTAGAAATGGTAATTCGTGGTTATTTAACTGGACATGCATGGAGAGAATATAAAAGTGGGATAAGAATTTTATGTGGTGTCACCATGCCTGAGGGATTGAATGAAAA
>Ga0335394_10004764_pt1 | contig 15435 bp, 8 predicted proteins | sample MAT03_FD_205741 | JGI IMG/M metagenome (GOLD analysis project Ga0335394, IMG submission 205741) | Freshwater microbial communities from Lake Fryxell liftoff mats and glacier meltwater in Antarctica - MAT-03 (spades assembly) (version 2) ...
TTTGTTGATGCAACTGACATTTCTTTATGTGATAACAATGTGGCAATCGGAGTTTATCTGAGTACACCGGGACCATCACCTTCTGACAATTCTGAATCAGTTTCAGTTAATATTTCTGATATTTCTAATCAATCAGAAAATAAAATTGATCATGAGATTTATGAGAAAACAAAAAATATGCAGCCAAGAGAAAATATATTGAAAGACAGAAAGTATAATATTTTTAATAATGGCAGAATTGAAAATAAAAATCTGAAATAATTATTGTAAGTAAGAATAAAAGTAAAAACGAAATAAAGTAAAACTTTAATCTCCTGTTTCATATACATTGAAGCAGGAGATTTTTTTTCTGAATAAGATTCTATAATAAATTTAAAGAGATTTAAATAAAGTATATATTAGAAAAAATTATTAAATTTTCTTCAGAAAGGAATAAAATGAAAAGATTAATTACTTTAATAGTGTTTGCAATAATAGTAATATTTTTAATGCAGCAGGAATCATATTCGCAAACTGCAAGAGGAAATATTCGGAAAGATAATATTCAGCAAAAAAAATCTGAGATTAAATCAGGTAATAAAACAAAGGTAAAGACATTCAAAAAATTTCCAAATCCAAGAAACAGCGGTGTGAGTAATTCTTTTGTTTTGAAAGAGAATTTTGAATCGGGAGTATTTCCTCCGAATGGCTGGTACTACACCGGAGGATATCCACATTGGTTTTTGGGTTATAATTCAGGATATGGTACAGGGAATCATTGTGCTTTATATGAATTTTATAATTTCTCAGGCAGTAATTCAGAATTATATAGCAGCACATTTTTATATGCACCTGCCGGCGATACATTAAGTTTTGATTATGCATATACTTCGAGAGACGGCATCTATGATGATCTGGAAATTATTTTTTATAATGGTGCTGAATTTCAATATGCATATATAACCGGATCAGAACTTCAGACTGCGCCCGATAACAGTAATTATTTTAATCCTGCAAGTAATGAATGGGGGACATTTTATGTGATCATTCCAAATGGAGCAATAAGTATAATTTTTCGTGGGATTGAAAACGGCGGGAATAATTTATATATAGATAACATAGTAGTAACAGGTCCGCCATTTACAGATGTTGCAGTTACTGCAGCATATTCCAAAGGCAGATATCCGAGAACATTTCTGTCAAATGATACTATCTCGGCAAACTTAAGAAACACAGGAAATCAGGAAATAAATAATTTAAAAGTTTATATGAGAATGACCGGAGCGAGTAATCTGTTTGATTCTACAATAGTTACAAATGTTCCTCCCTTCAGTGATTATGAAGTAAAGTTCAAGCCGTTTACACCTGTATTGAATGGTAACAGTTCGATTAAAATCTGGGTGCAGGGTGGTGATGAAAATATAAACAATGATACGGGTAAGTGTATTACAAATGTAAATTCAAATTATTATGCATATACGGACACAACTGAAAATTATTACGGTTCTATAGGAACCGAGGATAATTTAAGTTTGATGCAAAAATTCAGAGTAACAAATGCAAATTCCAGAATTACAGAAGTAAAAGTTAAAATACATCCTTATGCAACGAATTCTATCGGGCAGGGAATTAAAGGCATAGTTCTTAACGGCAGTGGTACTGTAGTGGCAAAATCCGATGAATATAAAATTAAAGCATCAGATTTAGGAACATTGCTCACATTAAAACTTACAAACCCGCGTCCATACTATCCGTTAACTAACAATTCTTACTTCTATGCCGGGGCAGAATTGACAGACGTTGTAGGATTACAATATTATAATAGTTTGGTTTATGTACCGGAAAATCCGATAAAACCGGGAGCTCATTTTTTACTTTATGGCTTGAAGAATATTGGAGAGACAGCAGGTACTCTCTATGAATACGGAAAAATTGCAATTGAAACAAAGATAGAAAATATGCCGACGGTAGATGCAGGAATTTCAGTAATGGGAAATTTATATGATCAATATTATAATACAACAACTGCACCGATGTCAGGAAAAGTTTTCAATAATGCATTAACCGGAACAGCGAATGCAACTGTAATCAGAAAAATTACACCGGGATCATATACAAGTTCTGTTGCAGTTTCTATTCCGGCAAACAGTACAATAGATGTTAACTTTTCAAACTTTACATTTACACCGGGTACAGTTTATACAGTCCGGGATTCTGTAATTTTAGCAGGAGATGTTAATTTAAATAATAATTCTATGAGCCGTGAATATACGCCGCGGATTGCAAAACAGCTTGCAGTAATTTATCAGAAGGATGAAGATAAGGACAGCTTAGAGCGTGCTATACTTGAAGATGGCAGATATGTGAATAATTATGATTTGATAGATTTAAATTATACAGGTACATACCGTACGTGGAAAATTATTTTTAACTGTACAAAAACTTACAGCATAATTTTACCTCGTCAGCGGGATTCATTGAAATCATTTATAGATAACTCGACTCCGGGAGATAAAAAATCACTTATAGTATTTGGTGATAATCAAATAAGTTACGAATTCAGTACTGTACCGGCAGACACAGTTTTTGTCTTGCAATATCTAAAAGCTAAATATGTATCATACAACTGGATAACTGAGTATTATAAAAGTGAAAGTAAATTCAGAGGTACAGGATTTTTCAGTGGAATATCACAGGATTCTGTAAGCCCATCGCAGCCGGATTATGCGAATGTTATAAAGCCTGTGAATGGAAGCACTGCAGCATTTGTACCAAAATCACTGACAGGTCCGGAGAGTGAAACAGCAATAGCAGTAAGCTTTGCAGGAACAAATTATAATACATTTTTTATGACGAGCAGATTTTCTGATTTGCGTTCGACAAATGAGTCACCGCTTGACGGACCAATTTTAGTTTATTCGAAAATTATAGACTGGATACAAAGTGTAAATACCGGAGTGAAAGTTCTGGATTTGACCGTTATACCGGAGGGGCTGTATAATGAAACTGCAAATTCTATTACAAGAGATACAGTAAAAGTTTACATTAGAAATTCTACTACACCATTTGCAATAGTAGATTCGGGTAAAGCATATTTAAGTTCATCGGGTCAGGCGTCAATATTATTTAACAATGTTGTTAACGGAGTAAATTACTACATTCAGGTAAAGCACAGGAACTCAATGGAGACATGGAGCGGGACACCGGAAATGTTTTCGTCCAATCAATTAACGTATGATTTCACTTCTGATTCATACAAAGCTTACGGAGACAATATGAAATTCCTTACATATAAATGGGTGATTTTCGCAGGAGATGTGACTGATTTTGGAGCGATTGATGCAACTGATATTAGTTCGATAGATGCTTCTGCAGATATTGGAGAGAGTGGTTATGTGACCAATGATCTGAACAATGATTATTTTGTAGATGCATCAGATATTTCTTTATGTGACAATAATGCTTCAGTTGGAATTTATCTGAATTCACCCGGACCATCGCCATCATTAAGTTACGGGAAAGTTGCATTTAATAATCCAACAAATTCAGAAAATAAAATTGATCATGAAATTTATGATAAGACAAAAAATATGACTCGTAAAGAAAGCAATTTACAGGAAAGAAAAATTATCATTTCGAATAATGGCAGAACAGAATATAAAATTTTGAAATAATAAAATTAACATTTTTAAAATAAATCTCCTGATTCGGTTTTATTAGAGTCAGGAGATTTTTGTTTAATTAAACTTTTAATTTGTATTAAATTAAATCATATAAATATAGATTACATATTTACTTCAGAATTTCTAAATTATAAAAACAATTCTTAACTTAAATAAATAAACAAAATGAATAATCAAATACAACGTTTGTTTCCTTTATTAAGGAAAACAATATTCATTTCAGCTTTAATAATAATTTCAACTATTTCATGTAAAATAAATGCAGCACCCGGCGATACTACATGGGTAACTACATTTAATCAGAACTTTCAGAACTGGGCAGATGTACATTATGCGAATTTTACTTTGCCGGATACGAATACACATTACAAAAAAATTATGATGTATTATACTATCGGCTGCCCGCCTGCGGGCTGTGATCCATGGGACAGACTTGGCTGGATAAGATTTATACAGGATACGAATACAAACTATGAAATCGCAAGAATTATAACTCCTTATAATATTGTCGGAGGGGGTTATCCCGGACAATGTGTATTTGTAATTGATGTAACTGATTTTATGCCGTTGCTGCATAATCAGGTTAGGCTTGCAAGCTATATCGAAAGCTGGATTGGCGGAACGCGAGGCTGGCTTGTGACAGTTAAGTTTGCCTACATTGAAGGCGAGATGACAAACAAACCTTTTAAAGTAATTAATCTCTGGCAGGATAATCATGTTCTGTATGGTGATCCGCTTGATCCTCCGGAGTCACATTTACCATTGAGAAATATTTTAATTGATCCTCAAACGACTCAGGCAAAAGTGAGAGTTATTACAACAGGTCACGGTCAGGGAAATACGGATAATGCATCAGAGTTTTCTTTTAAGATTCATACACTTCAGGTGGGTACAACAAATTTTGATCATATCTTATGGAGAGGTGATTGTTCTGCAAATCCATGCAGTCCGCAGGGAGGTACATGGCAATATGCAAGAGCAGGATGGTGTCCGGGTGCGAGTGTAATTCCGTGGGAAAATGATGTCACGGCAAATTTAACAGCGGGACAGAATGTAACAATTGATTATAATTTACAACCGTATGAAAATTTTTGCAGACCGAATAATCCATTATGTGTGCAGGGAGTAACCTGTTCGGATTGTAATTACAATTACAACGGACATACAGAGCCGCATTATACAATTCAGTCTCAGCTTATTTTATACAAACCAAATCCATTTTCAAGTGTAGAGATTTTAAGTTCGGAAATTCCTGAAACATTTCAGTTGAAACAAAACTATCCAAACCCATTTAATCCGAATACAAATATAGAATTCGATCTTTCAAAATCTGCAAATGTAAAATTAAATGTATATGACATTCAGGGAAAGTTTATTGAGACATTGGTAAATGGAGAGTTAACTCCGGGTTCGTATAAAGCTGAGTGGAATGGCAGCGGCTTTGCGAGCGGGATTTATGTTTATAAATTGGAAACGGGTGGATTTAGTGAGACGAAGAGGATGATGCTTGTGAAGTAGTTAGACAGTCAGACAGTCAGACAGTCAGGCAGTCAGGCAGTTAGATAGTTAGACAGTTAAGAGTTAGTAGTTAACAGTTTGTTGTTAAACTGATTTAAGTTAATTAATATTTATGCGTTAATTTTCAATTGAAAGGAATAGTATCATGAAAAAAATTATATATGTTTTCCTGACAATTTTGTTTTTACCAAACAAAATATTTTCATCAGGTATTGAATTAGAGAAATCAATATCAATAAATGGAAATGCAGGTGCTTATGATTATTGCATGGATAATAAATATACTACGGATGGAGGTATAATTTCAGCAGGTTATAGTTCGGATGAATATTCAGCAAATGCTATACTAATAAAGTATGATGCATCAGGAAACAGAGAATGGTTAAAAACATACCGTAATACAATTAACGGTATAGATTTCTATTCAAAATTACTGACAGATAATACAGGAAATATATATGTAGCAGGAGGAGCATATAACAATTTAAATAATCAGGATATTTTAATTCAAAAATATTCATCTTCAGGTAATATTATATGGACTAAATTTATAAATTCTTCTGCAGGAAATTTTGACACACCTATAGATTTTAAAAAAGACAATTCAGGAAATCTGATAATCGTATTTAATGAAGAGGATGGTAATTCGCATTTAAATGTATCAAAGCTGGATGTAAACGGAAATATCTTATGGCATTACAGAATGGCTGATTCAGTTTCATCAGCATTTTCATTTGAAATTGATGAATTAAACAATATTTATGTAGCCGGTGAAAAGGCAACTTCAATGTACAGTACCGGGGGGCAGTTAATAAAATTTAATTCATCGGGAAATATAATATGGAAGAAAGAAGGGATTCCGGGTAATTTTACTGAAAATCCATTTTCAAAAATTAAAGTAACAAGTGTCAATGAAATCTATGCATTAAATTATAAAGATACTAATTTTGCAAGATACACAGTTGTGAATAAAATTGATTCTTCCGGGAATACAATATGGAAAAGAGATTTAGTATTGAATTATCATGGCAGAATGATTGGTAAGTCAATAGAGTCGGATGCTGCGGGAAATATATACATAATAAATTCTGTAATTCCGGATGTAACCAATAGCACAGGAGATTTTTATCCCGGCTATCTTTTTGTCAAATACAATTCTTTTGGTGATTCTTTATGGAGTAGATTAATTATTAATCCGGACATTTATTCCGATGATGATGCTTATATGAAAATTAATTCCTCAAATGAAATATACATACTTTGTTATAAGAGGGAAGGAAAGCAGGTTGGAAAGATTTTGAAATTTTCTTCATCCGGTGATTCCTTAGCTTCAGGAAATTTTTATCTAAACAATACCTTCGGAAAAATATTATCCTTATCAATTAATTATCTCGGTAATCCGATAGCAACCGGAACTGTTTTTCAAAAGTACAATTTAAATGAATATTACATAAACTCTTACAATAATAATTGTCAGACAATCTGGGAAGACAAATATGATTCAAAAGGATTCAGCAATGACGCGGGAAGTAATCTTGCTGAGGATATCAACGGAAATATTTTTGTTACCGGGTCTAATAACAGGGAAGCATACCTAATCAAATACAATAAATCCATGATTGAGCAATGGAGATATAAAATAAATGATTCCGATGGTTTTGATCCGCCTTACAATTTTGCGCCTCTTATTTCAATAGACAATTCAAATAATATTTATATTGGTTTATCAGTCAGTGGAAATAATACAGGTTATGATATTTTAATTTCAAAAATTGATGCAAATGGTAATAAATTATTTTCGATTCTGAATTCGGGAAGTGGTAATTCTTCAGATATTTTAAAGGCAATGACAACAGATGAAAATAACCTGTTCATAAGCGGAATTAAAAGTATCGGTTCAAATTATTATTCTTTTTTTTCGAAATATTCCAGTTCCGGAAATCTGATTTGGGAACAGAGTTTTGATGATCCTTACAATCAGAAAATTATAGTAAAGGCTGAAGTAATATATTTTATGATTGGTAACATTATGATGAAATTAAATTCCGATGGAGATGTAGTCTGGCAAAATATTTATCAACCAAATAGTTATGTAAACATATTCTATGATTTTGCATTGGATAAAAATGATAATATGATTGCATGTGGAGTTGGAGTGATTCCGGAAGAATCCGAAAATTACATTATTGTTAAGTATGATAATAATGGAAAAATGAAATGGGAGAAAAAATACAATGGACTGAGAAACTCTACTGACATTGCAAAATCTGTAGTAGTTGATTCAATGAATAATATTATTGTAACGGGAAATGCAGATGAATATCAAAATAATTATCTTGCTTGTATAACAACATTAAAGCTTGATACTAACGGAAATATAGTCTGGAAAAGAATTATTTCCGATCCGGCAATTCGTGAAGTTGCAGTTGGAAAGGTAAAATTAGATAAATATGATAATGTTTATATATCTTCAGGTTATAATTTTTATACTTCTATAAATTTTTCATATATGCTTGTAAAATATAAATCAAACGGAGACAGTATCTGGAGTACCGTTTATAATAATCCGAAATTTAAAAATTACGCCAATGATTTTATAATAACAAGAGATCAGGATATAATTATGACAGGAAAAGCATATGGAATTAATACAGGTTATGATATTACTACATTAAAATATTCTCAGACTTCAGGAATAATAAATAATAATACTAATATTACTTATAAATTTTTATTAAATCAAAACTATCCAAATCCTTTTAATCCTATTACAAAAATTAAATTTGATATTCCGAATAATATTAGACTCAATTTAAAGGATGTTAAACTGGTAATATATAATGTTCTGGGGAAGGAAATTCAGACTCTTGTGAATGGAAAATTATCCGGAGGAAGTTATGAAGTTGAATTTAACGGAAGCAATCAATCAAGCGGGATATATTTTTATAAACTGGAAGCAGATGGTTTTATTGAGACGAAGAGGATGACGCTTGTTAAGTAGTCAGGCAGTTAAGCAGTTAAGCAGTTATACAGTTAATAGTTAAGCATTTCGGTTGTGAGAAATTTAAGCAATTAACATTTTTATATATGAAATAAGAGTGCAAATAAAATTATTTAACTACTAACTATTAACTACTAACTAAAATTGTTATTTTGCATAAAAATTATTATTAATTGAACATCTGCATATTAGCATCAGGTGCCGGGACGAATTTTGAAGCAATACTTGATTCGACTGATAATGGAAAACTTAGTTCAAAAGTAAAACTACTAATTACAAATAAATCTGATTGCGGAGCTGTTGATATTGCAAAAAAAAATAATATAGATTACAAATATATAAACAGAAAAGATTTTCCACTGCTTACCTCCACAGAATTTTCAGGAATATATTTATCGGTGTTAAAGAAATATGAAATAGATTTTATAGTTCTGTGCGGTTATATGCAGATAATTCCTGATGAAATAATCGCTGAATATAAAAACAAAATTATAAATATTCATCCTTCATTACTTCCTGCATTTGGCGGAAAAGGAATGTATGGAATGAATGTTCATAAAGCTGTGATTGCAAGCGGAGCAATGGTTAGCGGGATTACAATACATTTTGTAAGTGAGAATATTGATGAAGGGGAAATTATTTTTCAGGAGAAATGTGATGTAGGTGAAGATGATGATGAATTTTCTTTGAGAGAAAAAGTCAGAGAGCTCGAGCATAAGTATTATTCGGAAGTGATAAAGAGATTTGAATAAGGGAAAATTTTTGTGAGGTGGGAGCCCACGATTTAAATCGTGGGCTGGCAAACCGTTTAAACGGTTTGCCTCCAAAAAACAAACAATCAAAATTAAATTCAATTGATCAAAAGAGCTTTAATAAGTGTTTATAATAAAAACGGCATAGTTAATTTTGCAAAAGAATTAGAAAAACTCTTTATTGAAATTATCTCAACAGGCGGAACGTATAAACTTCTCAAAGAAAATAATATCAAAGTAAAATCAGTAGAAGAAATCACAGGTTTTCCGGAGGTATTAAACGGCAGAGTAAAGACACTTCATCCGAATATCTTCGCGGGAATATTAGCGGACAGAGATAATCCCGAGCATATTATAGAATTGGAAAAATTTAATGTTAAAACAATTGATTTGGTAGTTGTGAATCTTTATCCCTTTGAAGAAACAATTTTAAAAGAAAATATCACTGTCGCTGAAGCTATAGAACAGATTGACATTGGTGGTGTTTCACTAATCAGAGCATCTGCAAAAAATTATAAAGATGTAAATGTAATTGTCGAAATAAATCAGTATAAAGAATTCATAGAGTTATTACATTCGACAAACAATAATATTCCATACGAATTCTCACAGGAATTAGCAGTAAAAGCATTCACTTCAACATCTAATTATGACAATGAAATTCAGAAATATTTTTCTAAAACAAAAACTTCCGAATCAAAAATACTCCGAAAATTCCCTGATATAAACAATTCAAATACAGAAACTTTAAGATACGGCGAGAATCCACATCAAAGTGCAATTCTCATAAAAGAAAACTTCGATGAAATATATAAAGTGCTTCACGGTAAAGAATTGTCATATAATAACTTATTAGATATGGATGCGGCATATAATTTAATAGCAGAATTTGAGAATGAAAAACCGACCTGTGCAATCATAAAACACGGTAATCCATGCGGTGTTGCTGTATCCGACGAACTTTCGTCAGCATATCAGAAAGCATTTTCCACAGACACGATTTCCCCTTTTGGAGGAATAATTATAATAAATAAAAAAATAGACTTTAAAACTTCATCAGATATTGATAAATTGTTTTCTGAGATTATTATGGCTCCGGATTTTGATGAAGATGCACTCGAATTTCTTAAAAAAAAGAAAAACAGACGGCTTGTAAAGTTTAATTTTTCTAAGGAGAAAACAGATTATAGAAAGATAACCGGGGGTGTATTGTATCAGGATAAAAATAATTATGATGTGAGTGATGAGGAGCTAAAGATTGTAACAAAAAGAAAACCGTCTGAAAATGAAATAAAAGATTTGCTCTTTGCTTTTAAGATTGCAAAACATGTTAAATCAAATGCGATAGTTTTTGCAAAGGATAACAGGACGCTTGCGATCGGAGGCGGGCAGCCGTCGAGAATTGATTCGACAAAAATTGCAATATCAAAAGCAAAAAACTTTGGACAGAGTTTAAAAGGAAGTGCAGCAGCATCTGATGCATTCTTTCCGTTTGAAGACGGACTTATTGAGATTGCAAATGCCGGAGCAACATCAGTAATACAACCTGGAGGCTCGGTAAAAGATGAAGAAGTAATACTTGCAGCAGATGAAAATAATCTTGCAATGGTACTGACAGGAATCAGACATTTTAAACATTAAAATATTAATTAAAAAATTATTTCTAACCTAAAGAATTATAAGGAATTTTAAATGCCACTATTTGGAATGTTTTCCAACGACATAGCAATTGATCTGGGAACAGCGAACACATTGATTTACATGAAAGGAAAAGGAATTGTACTGAATGAACCCTCAATCGTAACTTATGATGTAAGCTCCAGGAAAATAATTGCAATCGGGGAAGAATCAAAAAAGATGATGGGGAAAGTTCATAAAGAACTCGCAACTATCCGCCCGATGAAAGACGGAGTGATAGCAGATTTTGAAATTGCAGAAGGAATGATAAAAGAATTTATTAAAAAAATAAGTTCGAGCTGGATGCCTGCAAGAAGAATCGTGATTTGTGTGCCGAGCGGAATTACTGAAGTGGAGAAAAGAGCTGTGAGAGATACAGCAGAGCATGCCGGAGCAAAGGAAGTTTATCTTATATCCGAACCAATGGCAGCAGCGATAGGAATCGGACTTGATGTAATGGCACCTTACGGTAATATGATAGTGGATATCGGCGGCGGAACGACGGAGATAGCAGTTATAGCATTATCGGGAATTACAAACGGAGCTTCCATAAGAATTGCCGGAGATGAACTCACTGAATCAATAATCAGATTTTTCAGAAATAATCACAATATATTAATCGGAGAGAGAACAGCTGAAGAAATTAAGTGTCAGGTCGGCTCTGTAATGCCTTTGAAAGAAGAAGTTATTATTGAAGTAAAAGGAAGAGACTTAGTTGCGGGAATTCCGAAAATAACGGAAGTAAGTTCGATTGAAATAAGGGAATCATTGAACGCTCCTATAACACAAATGATAGAAGCCGTGAAAGTTGCATTGGAAAAAACTGCACCAGAGCTCTCATCAGATTTACTTGACAGAGGAATATTTTTGACAGGTGGTGGTGCATTGATAAAAGGACTTGATGAAAGAATTAAAATGGAGACAGGAGTGCCTGTGCATGTAGCAGAAGATCCGCTGACGGCTGTAGCGAGAGGAACAGGTAAAGTTTTGGAAGATTTGGATTACTATAAGAAAGTTTTATTGAGAAGATAGAATAAATTTATTCCAATATAGAAATAATATTTAACTCAGATTGTTTTAATAAACAATCTGAGTTTTTTTATTTTTAAATGTTATTTGTTTTATAAAAATAATGTAAGAATAAGATAACATCAAATATCTTTCAAACCAAAACACACATTTTCAAACTTTGCGGGATTTTCAAGAATTAAATATTAGTTTCATAGCAACATCTTTTGGAGCAGCGAGTTGTTTATTATTGTTGTAATAAATAAATGTTCCTACCATACTGAAATCATCGGGAGAAACATTTCGTAATTTTGCCTGCATACCTGTATCTTCAACTCCCGGACCGACAGAAAATATATAAAAAGGATTATCCTGTTGTTTAAATGTTTAATTTTCTGTTCGATATTCACAACTTCACTTATCATATCCGGGGCAGACATGGAGGCACAATAAGTGCTCACTACATAAAAAACTTAATTTTCTGTGAGCCGGAAAAGTAAACTCAAATAAGTCACTCTTTCATTACTTTATTACTTTAATCTTTTCTTTAACATAGTTATTTTGTTTCAAATCAGAAAATTTGGAATATAAAATCCCTGTCGAAAAAAATATAATTACCTTGCATTTATGAAAACAATCGGATTATTTTTAATTCAGATCCGGGAATATCTGATACTTTCATTGCTGGTAGTCATTTCATTTATCCTAATAGTATCCAACGATAATACACAGGTAAGATATTTAAGAGCAGTTGCTGTCGGTTTTGTTGGTGCCATACAGAGCGGCTTTTCGGCAGTACCGAATGTATTTGAAATACAGAAAGAGAATGAATTCCTCCGCGAAAAAAATATTGAAATGTCGAATGAAGTTTCAGCGTTGAAGGAAGCAAAGCTCGAAAATTTAAGATTGAGAAAAATATTAAATCTGAAGGAAAAAAATATTTCCGGAGTTATCATTGCGAAAATTATAAATAAATCTCTGATACAGGCAAGGAACACGATCACATTAAATGTCGGAGAAACGGACAGTGTAAAAATAAATATGCCTGTAATAACAGACGATGGATTGGTAGGAAGAATTGTTTCGACGAGTAAGAATTATTCGATAGCCCAGATACTTTATAACAGAAGTCTGAGCATTACTGTAAAAGGTCAGAGAAGCAGAGTGGACGGGATATTGAACTTTGACGGTTCGGGAAATCTCGTGATAAACAACGTACCGAAAAGTGCAGATGTAAAAGCAGGAGATATATTTATCACTTCCGAATACAGTAACTTTTTCCCTGCGGGAATACCGGTCGGAACCGTCGTCGAGGAAGGAAATCTTGATAACCTTTTTAAAAAAATAATTATAAGACCATTGGTTTCATTTACAGGACTGGAAGAAGTATTTGTCCTGAGGCATTTACCCGAAATGGAAAAAGTAGATCTGGAAAGTTCGTATCTGAAAAAATAGAAGTCATAACTGTATTTAAAATAAAAGTTAAAAATAAAGTATAATTGTATTTAACATCATATCTGAAATATGCCGCAATATTTATAGTATTAATAATTGTACAGGTTTCATTTATCGGATATATTCTTTCAATTCCTAATTACAACATCACACCTGACATAGTTATTTTATTCGTAATTTTCCTCGGATACACACGCGGGCACATCACAGGAATGATTTCAGGATTTATAGCCGGACTGATATTAGACATACTCAGCGGCTCGTTTATCGGATTGCTTGCTCTATCGTATTGTGTCTCTGGATTTGTTGCAGGATACTTTAACACTCAGCTGAAAGAAATGTCATCAAAGAAAAGTTCATTTATCGGAATTATATTTGTGTGTACATTAGTTGCATACACTATATTTTATGTTTTATATTTTCAGGGATCCAGTATGAATTTACCGGATATTTTCCTTAAACATATACTCACAACGACTTTATATACTTCAGTATTCGGATTAGTCTTTGCCTTATTATTTAACAGATTCAATTTTAAAAAAACTTTGTGAACAATTTTAATAAATTGTCTTAATTGTATTCGTTGTATTAAATCAGCTTAACTTAACAAATGGAATTAGATAAAAGAAAATATATTATTTATGCATTCTGCCTGATAGTATTTTTTGCATATGTTACAAGACTCGCATATTTACAGCTCTTTACAGCAGATGAGTCAATGAAAGAATCCGATAAAAATTCTGTAAAGACAATTACAATAACTCCTCCCAGAGGTTTGATGTATGACAGGAATGGTAAAGTTTTGGTTGACAATAAGCCTTCATATTCTGTAACAATTACACCTTCCCAGTTTGATAAAAATAATCTTAATGAAATTGCAACATTACTCGAAATTCCTCCCGATGATTTATTAAATAATCTGAAAAACATAAAAGGAACAAACAGGTTTAATCCGGCAAAGATTAAACGTGATGTTGAATTTAAGGTCATATCTTATCTAGCTGAAAATAAAGACAGACTTGCCGGAGTAGATTATCAGATTGAAGCAACGCGTTATTATCCTAATAATTTCAGGGCTGCTCATTCATTTGGTTATGCAAGCGAAATTTCTCCCAAACAATTGGATAAACAAATCGGTGATTATTATAAACAGGGAGATGTCGTTGGTTCGAATGGATTGGAAGCAAATTATGAAAATTATTTACGCGGAGTAAAAGGATATAAATTTATTACAGTAGATGTAAAAGGTCGTGAAATCGGCGGTTTGAATGAAGGTAAAAATGATATTCCACCGATTAACGGTTCTGATCTTCTGCTTGGAATGGATAAAGAATTACAGGAGTATGCAGAGAAACTTATGAAAGGTAAGAGAGGTGCAGTGATAGCTGTCGATCCGCGTAACGGAGAGATATTATGTTTTGTATCAATGCCTGATTTTGATATTTCAGCATTTGCCGGAAAAACAGATTCTAAAATATTTTCTGCACTTTTAAATGATCCTGAGAAACCTCTTTTTAACAGAGTTACACAGACTAAATATCCTCCTGGCTCAACATGGAAAATGATGATGTCGCTTGCCGCAATGGAAGCAGGAATAATAACTCCTACTTCTACAGTTGTCTGTAGCGGTTCTTTTACTTATGGAAACAGAACCTTTGAAGATCACGGAGTATACGGTGCAATTAATGTTACACGGGCACTTGAAGTATCAGCTAATGTATTTTATTATAAAATGGGACTTGCGCTGGGAATAGATAATTACAATAAATACTGTAAAATGTTTGGATTTGGAAATAAAACAGGAATTGATATTCCTAATGAAACTACCGGCTTGCTTCCTTCAAAAAGTTATTTAGATAAAAGATACGGTGAGAATAAATGGACGCAGGGTCTGATGGTTAGTCTTGGAATTGGTCAGGGTGAACTCGGAGTTTCACCTGTGCAGATGGTAGCTTATACTGCTGCAATTGCAATGAGCGGTTTATATTGTCAGCCGCATTTTGTTTCAAAAATTAAAAACACAATAAATAATACAGAAGAAAATGTAACGTATGAACAGAGAAGAATTGATATGTCAGAGAAATATTTTGAAGCTGTAAGATACGGAATGTATTTAGTTGTTAATGGAAACGGTACTGCAAAAGGTATAAAGAATTCTGAATATACTTTATGCGGTAAAACAGGGACAGCTCAGAACTCTTCAGGAAATAATCACTCATGGTTTGTAGGGTTTGCTCCTTATGATGATCCCCGGATAGCAATTTGCGTATTAGGCGAAAATGAGGGCTGGGGAGCTAAGTTTGCAGCACCACTTGCAGGAACTCTAATGCTTAGGTATCTTGGCGGAGATAAATATGAAATT
>Ga0335394_10004766_pt1 | contig 15434 bp, 12 predicted proteins | sample MAT03_FD_205741 | JGI IMG/M metagenome (GOLD analysis project Ga0335394, IMG submission 205741) | Freshwater microbial communities from Lake Fryxell liftoff mats and glacier meltwater in Antarctica - MAT-03 (spades assembly) (version 2) ...
AGGCGTTCTGAGTGCCCGAGCTGAAAGTCGATACGTCGGAAGACTCTGTGAAACTCGGGTGTAACCGCTTGGTGAACCGTTCCAAAGATCCTGCGATCATGGTCCAGTCGCTGAAGGTCGATGTCGCGGGTTACCGAACTCACCAGGTCGTTGTCTTGCTGCAAGCTGAGTCCGGTCCCGATTCGCTCGGACTCGGCGAGCAAAGAACCATTCTCAGCGATCAAGCAATGAGCTCCGAAAACCAAATCGGTGGTCGATTCGGTTGGCCCGGCGCTGGCATAGACATACGCCGCGATGCATTTTCCGGACTGCGTAGCAACCAGCCGTTTGCGATATGTCGCTTTGCCGATCGTTTCATTGCTGGCCGATAAATTCAGCAAGACATTGGCGCCCGCCAAGGCCTGGCATGCGCTAGGTGGAATCGGAACCCATAAGTCTTCGCAGATTTCGACTCCAATGGTTGCCAATCCACAAGTAAACAGCAGATCGGTTCCAAAAGGGACAGCTGCATCGCGACTGCTCTGCGTCAGTGGAACATGACTGGGCAACGCTATGGCCCCCGATTGAAACCAACGAGCTTCGTAGAACTCTTGATAGGTCGGAAGATGCTGCTTTGGAATCAAGCCGAGGACGGTGCCTGCGTTGAGCACCGCCGCAACATTGAAAAGCTTGCCGTCGACAGAAAGGGGCAAGCCAACGACAACCAGTTGGTTCGTCTTCACAGATCGAGCCAAAGAGAGGAGTTCCGTTTTGCAAGAATCCAGCAACGCTGTCTGAGCAAAAAGTTCTCCGCACGTGTATCCGCTCAGGCATAGCTCACCTAACACGATAATATCCGAATCAGGCAGCGAACCGATGGCTGTCTGAATAGAGCGGCGATTGGCCGACGGGTTAGCTATCGCAGTTCGAGTGGAGGCGGCCGTGACACGCAAAAAACCTAATGGATGCATGGTATTCGATCAGCGTGCCGGACTGCGATGGAAATGAACGTGCTTCCATTTCCCTTGTTGCCGGTGCCAAACCCGCGTTTCCTCCATCGAAGAAGAAACCGGTTTGCCCTCGTGGATTCGTTGAGTCAAGCGCACATATGCGATAACGGCCACGTCACCCATGATACGAATGTGAGGTGCGACTATGGTCGATTGGACGGCATTTGGCGTTCCGGAAGAGGGTAAATTGAAATAGTAGTGATGGAACTCAAGGCCATCGACTAGATTCCCGAGGGCTTCGGGTTCGAAACACGTCAACGACTCATCGCAGATATCGGTATAAGTGTCCCAGTCACCGGCGGTAATTGCGACCAATAACTTCTGAGTCAAGTCGAGTACAGCATCGCGATCGGATTCTAACGACATACGGAATTTATTCCCTTTCAAAAAATTAGATGGCCATTCAAATTTGCGAACCTTGCCGGAGACCGCTATTCTACACCGACATAATATAGTTGTGCCGCCCCCTCAGGTCCTCCAGGGCTAAGTTGTTGATCATTTTTCAAACCGGGGCCTACCAACCCGTGCAGTGGACAACATCTGAATCGTTATGCACCTAGGTTTGAAAAAGCGTTCGGGCCTCTGGAAATCGAGTTGCGATAAACTCGATGGAGATCCCTGAGGAGACTTGAAAAACTTTCCGCCATTCCATTCAGGGAAGCCATTCCATTCAGGGAAATCGAGCAACGCCTTGTTTGCCCCTCGGCGGGGCGAGTATGCTAAGAGCCACTTAATCCTCGGACCCTCGGACTTAAACACCCTAAGGTAGTACCCATGCTGCATTTCTCCCGTGCCGCTTTTGTTCTTTCGTTCTTGATGTTTTCTCTTTTGGTTTCGGTATCTGGCTGCGACTCAGCTCCGTCGCGTAGCAACGACTCGAAGTCCGCAACGAAGGGTGGAAAGATTCGGATCGCGGTGGTCCCAAAGGGGACTAGCCACCAGTTTTGGCGTTCGGTCCATGCAGGAGCCGAGGCGGCCGCGAAGGAGCTGGGCGATGTTGAGGTTCTCTGGAAAGGTCCAGAAACAGAAGCCGACACGTCGGGGCAAATTGCGGTTGTGAAGAACTTCATCACCAATCGAGTGGACGGCATCGTTCTGGCTCCGAATCATTCCAAGTCATTGATGGATGTCGTATCCGAAGCGAATTTGGAGCAGATCCCTGTCGTGATTTTTGATAGCGGTCTCGGCGAAGGGCCAAAGATTGTGAGCTACGTTGCAACCGACAATCATCGTGGCGGTGTCTTGGCTGGGAAATGCCTAGCGGATGCGATTGGACACCAGGGGAAAGTGATCTTGCTCCGATATAACCCAGGCAGCGAAAGTACGGAGCAGCGCGAGGTCGGTTTCTTGGAAGCCATGGCCGAGGAAAAGGGGATCGAGGTTCTCTCATCCGATCAGTATGCAGGCACCAAAACAGAAGAGGCCCTAGCCAAAGCAACCCAACTGCTCAACAAGTTTCGCGATCAAGTGAACGGAATCTTTGCCGTCTGCGAACCGAACTGCAACGGAGTGCTCGAAGCGTTGGTGCAAACCGGTTTGGCCAGCAAGGTCAAGTTCGTTGCGTTTGATCCTAGCGATACTCTTATTCGGGGAATGAGCGAAAATACGGTAGCTGGCATCCTGTTGCAAGATCCGTTTGAGATGGGGCGACAATCGGTGCTGGCCCTGGCGAAGCACATTCGCAATGAATCGGTTGATGCAATGATCTCAACAGGTGAGTATGTGGCTACGCCGGAGAATCAAACAAAACCACCCTACGACCGTTTGTTGCGTCCAGCGCTGCACGGGCAATGATCGAACGTCCATGAGTTTTTCTGCGAACGAACGTGAACCGTTGCTGGTCACGCATAGGATCACCAAAAGCTTCGGTGCAACACATGCCCTGCGAGGTGTGTCGTTGCAAGCCTTTGGCGGCGAGACGCTTGCGATTATCGGTGAGAACGGCGCCGGCAAGAGCACACTGATGAAGATTCTCGCCGGTGCTCATCGACCGGATTCCGGTCACTTGCAATGGAATGGTAAACTTTTCCAGCCAGCTCGGCCCAGCGACGCGAGACGCGCTGGCATCGCCATGATATACCAAGAACTGAATCTGGCCGCAGATCTGTCCGTAGAGGACAATGTCATGCTGGGACGGGAGCGAAGCAGGTTTGGAATCGTGAGGACGATCGAACAGCGAGCAAGCGTCCGTCGCGCTCTAGGCCTTCTGGGCCACGCCGACTTGAACCCGCAAAGGCGAGTGGGTTCGTTGTCCATCGGCGTTCAGCAAGTGGTTGAGATCGCGAGAGCCTTGGTCTCGGATGCCCGCATTATGATTTTTGATGAGCCTACTAGTTCGCTTTCGCGGTCCGATGTTCAGCATCTTTTTGCAATGATCAAACGTTTGCAGGAGCGAGGGCTAGCCATTCTTTACATTAGCCATTTTCTCGAAGAGATACGGGAGATCGCCAGTCGAGTCGTAGTTTTACGCGATGGGCAATCGGTACACGAAGGTACGATTTCGGAGGTCAGCGATGAGCAGATTGTATCGCTGATGGTGGGCCGGAGCGTTGGGAAACTGTTTCCGAAAATTGATCATACGATCGGTGAGTCGGCCCTAAGCGTAGATCGGTTGGCAGGAACCAAGAAGCCTAGCAACGTCAGTATAGAACTGAGGCGTGGTGAGATTTTCGGGCTGTTCGGTTTGATTGGGGCAGGTCGTACGGAAACGCTTCGCTGTCTTTTCGGACTCGACCGAATCGAGCGCGGACATGTTCTGTTGAATGGTCGCTTTCCAGCGGCGAACCCGCGTGCTCGCATGGCTGCGGGATTTGGACTCGTTTCCGAAGATCGCAAGAGCGAGGGCTTGGCGCAAAAACTTTCGATCGCGGATAACCTGACCCTTTCCGCGATCAGCCGATACAGTGTCGCGGGTTTACTGAAGCTCAAACGAAGGCGTTTGGAGGTCAAAAAATGGATGGACCGGCTGTCGATCAAGGCCATCGGTCCAGAACAAACGATAGGAGAGCTGTCGGGTGGAAATCAACAGAAGGTGGCTATCGCGCGCGTACTGCATCAAGACGCAACGGTTCTATTGATGGATGAGCCGACGCGTGGAATCGACGTCGGTACCAAAGCGGAAATTTATCGGTTGATGGGAGAGCTCGCGAGCGAGGGAAAGTGTATCCTGTTCGTGAGTTCTTATTTGCCAGAACTTCTCGCCGTTTGCGATACCGTTGGGGTTATGTCGCGCGGCCAACTTCGTGAAGTTCGGCCTGCGGAGAACTGGACGGAGGGTGAAGTTCTATCGGTCGCAATAGCCACCGAAGACACAAAACAGCATGTGAAGGAGAAAGTGTGAGCCCAGTTTCCACGGATACCATCAATGAACGAGAGGGCATGCAACGGGGATGGAAGCTGTGGAGTGAGCGACTGGGACCGTTGTTGGCCCTGGTCTTGGTCACGATCGGCTTTGCGGTGGCAGATCAAATTTGGGGGCAAGGACGCTTCATCGAGATTCGAAACGTTCGCGTCATTTTGGTCTTTACTGCGCCGGTGGCGGTGGCTGCGTTGGGAATGACGCTGATCATCATGACAGGCGGCATCGATTTATCGGCTGGGACGTCCAGCATGCTCTGTGCGACCATCCTGGCTTGCACCATGAACGCGGATTTCCCGGTAACCGTGGCGGTTCTGGCTGCCGTCGGAACGGGTGGGCTCTGTGGACTGCTCAATGGACTGTTCATTGGAGTCCTCCGACTTCCACCGTTTATCGTGACTTTGGGATCGATGACGATTTTTTTGGGTATGGCGAAGCACTTGGCGAACAGTTCGACGGTGTTCGTAGATCGCGAGCGCATACCGGAGTGGCTCTCCAAATTCACGTCTACCGCACCTCCGCATTGGTCAGGTTGGTTGCCAAATATCCCCAGCGGTGTATGGTTTGCATTGGCCATCGCGGTCGCGGTTGCAATTCTATTGTCGCTGACAGTCTTTGGGAGACACGTGCTCGCCGTCGGCTCGAGCGAAGCCACCGCGCGGCTTTGTGGAGTCAATGTTTTTACGACGAAATTGGTTGTGTATGCTCTGGCAGGGGTTCTTTTTGGAATCGCAGGTCTATATTCGTTTTCCTTGTTGCGAATGGCCAATCCAGGCGAGGGCATCGGCAAAGAACTGAAGTTTATAGCTGCGGTGGTTATCGGTGGCGGCAGTTTGAGTGGCGGACGCGGATCGGTGCTCGGGACGCTGGCTGGTGCGACGATCATGGGGGTGATTTCCAGCGGTTGCGATCAACTGGGAGTTGCCAACGCCACTCAGGATATCATGATTGGAGTGATTATCATTTCTGCCGTGTCAATCGACCAATTGCGTCAACGTAGACGCGAATGAGTCCTAGCATTCAGCATTCGCTAGATCCACCGCTCACGACTGCATCGATAAAACGGCGCGGTAGCCAACTCACAGTTACGAGGAAACGTATCCATGACTTCCGACCACACCTCCAATCACCGACCTCTGGAAAACTTAGAGGAATGGGAGGATGACCTCCTGCGGCGATACCCAGAACCGACATCTAACGCTTCGGCAGCATTCCGCAACTATGCAGCCGAAGCCCGGCCGAGTGTCAAGGAATTCTATCGTTTGAATCACCAGTACCAGACTCTAGAATTCGTCAAGAAAAAACGCGAGCAGTACCTGTCCCTCGACCACCGGCGCATGGGCATATGGGACGCGATGGAGTATCTCAATACGCTGATCGACGACAGCGACCCGGATATCGATTTGCCGCAAATCGAACACTTGCTCCAAACTGCGGAGTCGATTCGCAAAGCGGGCCGTCCTCGTTGGTACATTCTAACAGGCCTAATCCATGACCTGGGCAAGATCCTGTGCTTGTGGGACGAACCGCAATGGGCGGTCGTGGGTGATACGTTTCCTGTAGGTTGTCGCTATTCGGATCGGATCGTGTTTTACGAAGCCTTCGAAGCGAACGCGGACTCTCGCAATGACCTTTATCAAACAGAATTGGGAATTTACCATGCAGGCTGCGGACTCGATCAAGTCATGCTGTCGTGGGGGCACGATGAATATCTCTATCATGTCGTCAAAGACTACCTACCTTTACCTGCGCTGTATATGATTCGCTACCATTCGTGCTACCCAGTCCATCGCGAAAAGGCCTACCAAGCCTTGTTGAACGACCGCGATCGCGAGATGTTTGTTTGGGTTAACGACTTTAATCAGTACGATCTGTATACTAAACGGGACGAGCGTATGGATGTCGCCGCTCTGCGACCCTTCTACGAAGAGTTGATCGCGGAGTACATTCCGACGCAAATCCGCTGGTAACTGAGAATAAGCCCATAGCTTCCCATGGACTTTAGAATTCGCGATTCACTTCAAAGGTATGCTATGTTCCGCTTTGTTTGCTCCGCGCTTGGCTTTGCCGCCTGGTCTTTAATCTGTCCCATTTCTTTGTCAGAGGCGCAATCCACCATCCCAAATGTATCTGCGGAAGCTGTATCTGTTCCGCCCAGCCCAGTCCGCCCCCCGATAGCTGCCAAAGTCCCGTGGCAAGAAGTCCGCCATGGCGAAACGGTAACCGACGACTACCGCTGGTTGCAAAGGAAAGAAGATCCAGCCGTGATCGCCCATCTGAATGCCGAGAATGCGTACACCGAGTCCCTGACAGCTGGCATCCAACCGCTGGCCGATAAACTCTACGCAGAAACCAAAGGTCGCATGAAGGAAACCGATTTGTCGGTACCTGTACGGCGTGGACCTTACTTTTACTATTCCCGCACCGAGGCGGGCAAGCAATACGGTATCAACTGCCGTCGCCGCGCCGACCAACAGATGAACTACGATGAGAAAGCGCCCGAAGAAATACTTCTCGACCAAAACGAATTGGCCAAGGGGCAGAAATTCTTCATGGTTGCTGCCACCGTAGTCAGTCCCAACGATCGTCTACTGGCATACACTACGGATACGACGGGCTATCGCCAATTTCAACTCCACATCAAAGACTTGACCACCGGCGAATTGCTGGGAGACACGGCAGAACGGATTACTTCCCTAGCATGGTCGACCGATAACAAGACGCTTTTCTTTGTACAAGAAGACTCTACGACCAAGCGTTCAGATCGTCTGTTCCGTTTAGAACTGGGGAACAAACCGGAAGAGCTTTACCATGAAGCAGTCGAGCAGTTCAATATTGGGGTTGGCAGCAGCTTGGACAAGAAGTTCATTGCGATGGTTGCCAACGCGACCGACACTAGCGAGGTACGGCTACTGCCAGCGGACAGTCCCAAGGCAGAGTTCCGCTCGGTTTTGGGACGAGAGAAGGGGCATCGGTACAGTGTTCAGCATCGTGACGGACAGCTCTTTATTCGAACCAATAAGGACGCAAAAAACTTTCGAATCGTGACCGCTCCTATGGCTTCCCCGACCCAAGAGCATTGGAAGGATATCGTCCCCCACAACGACGCTGTCTTGATCATGAATATCGAAGTGTTCCAGGACTTTCTCGCTGTCACCGAAAAAACTCAAGCGCTCAACCGTACTCGCATCTTTAACTTCAAGACGAACGAGTGGAAGACCGTCGCGTTCGACGACGAAGTTTACCTGGCGATGAGCGCCGGCACTCCGGAGGTTTCTTCGCGTCGCTTGCGCATGTCGTACCAATCGCCCGTCACACCTCCGACGGTGTTGGACATAGACATGGCAACCGGGGAACGGCATGTTCTTAAACGGCAAGAAGTAGTCGGAGGTTACGACCCAGAGCGTTATGAAAGTCGGCGATTGTGGGCAACAGCAAGCGACGGCGTGAAGGTACCTCTGTGGATTGTGTATCAAAAGGGAATAAAGCTCGATGGCACCGCACCTACCCTGCTCTACTCCTACGGTAGTTATGGCAAATCTTCCGAAGCCACATTCTCCTTAAGCCGTATCAGCTTGCTAGATCGCGGAGTAATCTACGTTCAGGCCCATATTCGAGGCGGTACCGATTTAGGGGAACGATGGCATGAAGACGGGATGTTGATGAAAAAGAAAAATACCTTTACCGATTTCATCGCCTCGGCCGAGTACCTCATCCGGGAAAAATGGACCAGCAAAGACAAGCTCATTATCCAAGGAGGCAGCGCGGGCGGTTTGTTGATGGGGGCAGTCGTCAACATGAGGCCTGATCTGTTTCGTGCCGTACATGCAGCGGTCCCTTTCATGGACGTGATGAATACCATGATGGATGCTAGCTTGCCTCTTACCACCGGCGAGTATCTGGAATGGGGAAACCCTAACGAAAAAGAGGCGTACGACTATATGCGCAGCTACTCTCCATACGACAATATTGAAAAGAAAACCTATCCAGCCATGTTGGTCACGACTGGCTTGAATGACAGTCAAGTCATGTATTGGGAACCGGCCAAGTATGTAGCCAAGATGCGCGCTTCCAAGTCCGACAACAACCCGCTGTTGCTGAAGACCAACATGGATGCCGGGCACGGCGGTGCTTCGGGCCGCTATGATGCCATCAAAGAAGGTGCATTCAATACAGCTTGGATGCTCTCGCAATGGGGCATTGCAGACTGACTCAGATAACCCCAGAGAACCCAGACGGAGGCGTTTAGGATGTTTTCAGAAATAAGTGTCGCAATGCTGCTCAGGCGTATAGTGTCGGCTCTTTTCGTTTCGGTTCTTTTCTGTACCGCCTCTTTTGGCGAAGATCCATTGGTTGCAGAGTCATTGGAAGCCATTCAAAAGGCTGTTGCTTTTTTTCATGATCGAGTGGCGGATGAGGGTGGCTATGTCTATCAGGTGAGCGACGATCTGAAATTGCGTGAGGGGGAAGGCATTGCGGCCCCCGGAACGGTTTGGGTACAGCCACCAAGTACTCCCGCGGTTGGCATGGCGATGCTGGACGCTTACCGCCGGACGGGAGAACGTCGCTTGCTTGAGGCCGCAAAGAATGCAGGCCATTGTTTGGTTCGAGGTCAACTCAAGAGTGGAGGATGGCAGGCACATATCGACTTTTCCTCAAAACTCCGTCCGCAGTTGGCGTACCGTGTAGATCGCGCAGTCGGAAAGAAGGCAAAGAACCTATCGAGCTTCGACGACGACAAGACGCAATCTGCAGTTCGTTTCCTGTGCAAGCTTGATGCGACACTGAAGTTCAACGATAAAGTGATCGGCGAGGCGACTCTGTTTGCTTTGGATTCCATTCTCAAAAGTCAATTTCCGAACTGTGGCTGGATGCTTTTGTAGAATCAGGAGACCGTAAATACCTGAAGCCTGTTCCAAAAGCGCTGGACTATCTCGAGAGGTCGACCTTGCCGGACGGAAGGCTGGCTCGATTCTACGAGTTGCAAACCAATCGTCCCCTCTTTTTTGACCTAAACTATCAACTGACGTACGCCTCAGACAACATGCCGAAACACTACGGATTCATCGTGAAAAGTGAGATCCCTAAGCTTCGGAAAGAGTACGAACAAGTCTCTCAAGGAACTCTCTCGGAGTTGCGAATTCGGAAGCTTGCAAAGCGGAACGATCGCTCCTCCACTGTTCCGACGGAATCGGAAGTTCGAAGCATTATCGAATCTCTAGACGCAAGAGGCGATTGGGTCGAACCAGGCACATTGAAGTATCACAAGGGACGCAACGACGTGGTCCGCGTCATTAAGAGCGAGACGTTCATAACGAACCTAAATGCACTGAGCCAGTATGTGGCGAGCAAGAGAAAAATCTTGGCCGCCGAACTGACGCCTCCACCCTAAAGTACAGATCTTCAAAACTACTGGACGGAATTTGCAACGAATGCGAGAAGACACTTGGCTCGCTCTCCGGTCGCTCGCATATGCACGGTTCTGGCTTCCGGGATCTCTCCGACTTCGAAATGCATATACAACGTGTTCCTAGGCAACAGGCGTGGGAATCGATCGGCCCATTCGATAATGGTTACGGCATCGGCATCCAGCATTTCCTCCAACCCTAGTTCCAACATCTCTTCTTCATCGCCGATTCGATAGGCGTCCAAGTGGAAAATAGGAGGCTGGCTGTTGTACTCATGAACCAACATGAAAGTCGGACTGCTGATGGACTGCGGCTGGGCATGCAGCGCGATAGCAAAGAAACGAGTCCACTGCGTTTTCCCGGCTCCCAGCGTGCCGGAGAGGGCGATGGCGAGCGGCGTTCGTATCTGGCTAGCCATCCGTGTTGCAAGCAAACGGCAGTCAGACAAATTGTCGATTGCAAGCCTACAGGTTGCAGCCATATAGTCTGAGTGGAATAAACGCATTGGGCTTGAAAGTGCGGGGGGTTAAGTTGGCTCAACGACTCGGCCAACCGAGTCCCTGTACCAACTCGGGGTCATTGAGCTGATCGGCAAGTGGGGGGCACAGTCGAGCAAAGTAGAGGTTTTCGGTTCCCGGAATGAGCGTTACTTTGAAACGTGAGAGTTCGTCGGGGCCTAATGGAGCCAGCATGCGCAACGACTGCTTGAGGTCCTCCAGTTTCACGCCAACCGGAATTCGGATGGGAATAACCCGTATCAGTTTGCGTCTCACGTCGGGCGTTGTTATCCAAATGGTACGTTGGTCGATCGGCACGAGCACCATTGCGTACTCCGCTAAAAACCGATTCGCCACCTGCGGCATCGTTCGATTTCGCAACACCGACGCATCGACTACATTCGGAACGAATCCATGCGTCCAAGCCCGTTGCCAATCGATGATCAAGTCTAAGTCAACGTCGGCGGCAGCCGTCATCAGTAAATCAGGGACAGCCCGTCTTTCGGGCACGATCACTGTGGGGCCGACCTGACGCGAGAGTCTGGTGTAGCATTCGTTCCACTCGGTCGACACAAAAAGGGGGGCTACTCCCGTCGGAGGATACCATGCACGATCGGAATCCAGCTTCCGGATTCGTGCCAGTTCTACGAGTGATGCCTGAAGATTGGCTTTGTCGAGTGGCATAGCGTTTTCCGTCCATTGAATACGTCCGTCTGCAAAGCTGCATACATCGTCCAGTCCCCAAAGCCGAATCAGCGTCTCGCAGCCTGACTGTTCGTTCCCTTCGGTGAATAAACCTGCAATCGACCAATCGGTTGGTAGCTTGGCTTCCATCGCCGCTTTAGACGCGAACACCACGGGCAGCCCGGATGGGTCGAGCGTCCATTCCAATCCCTGGGACAGGATCACTTGTTCCACTAGCGCGCCGATCGATTTCTCTTTCTCGTTCAGTTTGATTTTTTTCGAAAGGTCGATTCCCGCTATGCGGCATGACTGCCAATCCACCGAAATCCCCACGCCGGTCATTCTTCCGAACATATCCAAGCACCGAAGTAAACCGATGCCGTCGACTTGGAATGCTGACAAGGTCAACTGAGACCGTTCTGCCCAGTTCGGGATCGGTTTGGCCGGAGGGTGGTAGATCTGTCGTAAATAGAGTTCCGTAATATCCGAATCGCTTTCTTCGGTTGCAACTTTGTCGCCGAACCCGGCATCGGCCGTCGTGTTTCCTTTGTCAAAGAGCTTGCCAAACTGATTAAAGATGTCCGGCAACGAGTCGTTCGCAGCAATATCCGCTGCTCCAGCCGGTATCGCATTCGGAGTGACGTCGGATGTTGCTGCGTTGAGAGAAAGGGGGAGAGGCAACCCCGAAATTTTACTCGAGCTCTCCTGTGCGATGCCTCCGGAGGGTGGAGCGGTCGTGCTCATCTCCGATGGTTTGACATCGGCAAGGGTTGGCGTTACCAACTCGGCGGGTTTTTCTTCATTGCTTAAATTGGAGCCAGCGGTGACTTGACCCTCGGCGGTGACTGGACCCTCGGCGGTGACTTGACCCTCAGTGGTAGCTAGACCCTCAGTGGTAGCCAGACCCTCGACGGCGGGTTTTGCCGAACCATTGCTGAGGGGAAGCGTTGGTAGCCCCGAATTGGTCAGATCGCTATTGTTTTCTGCGATGGGCATCGTTGGGACTTTGCTAGGCGCACCGATCCAATTTAGAAAGACGGTGAAGCTACCGATGGCGAAAAGTGAGCTGGTTATGGCGATGGTTGCCAGCATGAGCATTTGGCGACGTTTGGCTGCATGCGTGGTCTGCCATTTCTCTAAATGGATAGGCTTGGTGGCCCCAGAAACCGGCATGGGGATAAACGGGGTATCCGAGGGAGCCGCCGAGGGATCAGGCGCACCGATGGAGCCCATGCGACGGTTCGTATCGAATTCGAAGGATTCTCGCTGTGCGACTTCGCTGGCCAAAAGCTCCGACCAATCTACATCGCCCACTTTCGTCATGGCGGTCGAGTCGAGTACGGGAGCGGCGACCCTTTTTGCCGGCGGCGCAGGGGGTAGGGCGGGTTTGGCTTTTGAAGGCTTGTTCGGGACCTGCGTTGAGTTCGATGCAATAGGGACTTGAACGGGGACTGCAACCGGGCCCTTGCATTTAGGGCAGGGGAGCGTTTGCCCAAGCAATGCTTCATGCCGCACTACAATGCGGCTGGAACAATGAGGGCAAGCGAGTCGAAAGGGTTCCAAAGGTGCACCGAATTTAAAAACTTGAAAGTCCATGGTCGTTCTGCAACGTACCAGATATTATCCCAACTACCCTACGCGTGGCAAAGGCCGCTTCACTTCCTCTCGCGAATTCCTTATGTTTAGCCCTACTTATTTTCCGATTTTTCCAGTGCTGCACGAGGGAATCTTCCATTAAGAGCGTCGATTTGATGGTTCTGGGAGCTGGTTTGGCAGGTTCCGCGATGGCTTGGAATGCTAACTGGAGCGGCCTTTCCGTCATGGTTATCGATAGGCTGGATGCATCGTCCGCGTCGCGAGTGGCGGCAGGCCTCGTGACCCCCATTACCGGTTCGCGTGCGGCTGCGAGTTGGCGATGGAACGAGTTTTTTCCGATTGCAGAGGACTTCTATCGCCGCGTGGAGGAAGTGACGCAGTCCCATTTTTGGAAACAAGAACCCGCTCTGCGTTTTTTTCGAAACCGAGCGGAACACGAACTTTATCAGAGTAAGTGGCTCGGGGGCGCTGCGTTATCCCATAAGAGTGAGGTACGGGTTTCCGGTTTCTCAGAAGCGGATTTCGAATCAACATCTGAGGCCTATTTGATGAAAGCACCGTTCGGCTCATGCGTCTTTGCACCTGCGGCAAGGCTCGATACCAAGACCTACCTGGAGGAAACGCAAGCCTACTTTGAAGCCAGGGATGCATTCCGTCAGATCCATTTGGACTGCGATCGCGACATCGTTATCGACCCTACCCATGTCGATAATCCCATTCGCATCGAGTCACTCGACCTGGCCGCCAAGCGGATAGTATTGTGCCAGGGAGTTGCAGCACGAGAGAATCTATTCTTTGCCGATCTTCCATTGCACCCAGCCCGAGGAGACATACTCATGGTAGAAAGCATTGGACTGCGTCTTGAGCAGGTAGTACATCATGATGCGTGGGTCGTTCCCCTCGGCCTCAATCGCTATCTCGTCGGCGCGACTTACGATCGTTTTGCATTGCATGCGAGGGTTGATTTGGGCGACTCGGATGCCCAAAGATTTCGTCGTGAGCTGATGGCGAGATGGGAAGCTCTCGTGTCAGGTACCTTCGCTTCAGGGCAGCATCGGGTGTTAGAACAGCGAGCTGCGGTTCGGCCCGCCAGCTACGACCGCCATCCGCTGTTAGGATGTCATGACGCCCATTCGAATGTCTATTGCTTGAACGGCCTGGGCTCGAAAGGAACTCTGATGGCCCCTCTCTTGGCGCAGATGACACTCCAATCCATGCAGGGTATTGCCCTGGACCCCAAGCTCTCACGATCGCGTCGCAAATAGATATGCACTTTACCGTCGAAGCTCAAAGGATTGCGAACGATTACTTGACGCCAGGTGCTATCGCCGTAGATGCGACCTGTGGAAATGGTTTTGACACGTTGTACCTGTGTGAGCGAGTCGGGAATGCGGGGCTGGTTTATGCAATCGATCTCCAAGCCGAAGCGGTTGCGAGAGCGAGCCATAAACTCGTCGAGTCCGGGTACCTCTCCCGATGTCGATTGAGGGTCGGGTCACATGCTGATTTGAAATCCATGGTAGCCGAGGAGCATGTTGGCACAATCGCGGCGATCATGTTCAATCTGGGGTATCTACCGTTCGGTGATAAATCGATCGTAACCGAAGCGACTTCGACGGTAACGGCGCTCGAGCAAGCGTTGGAAGTAGTTCGGCTCGGCGGTTTGATTAGCGTCTTGGCCTATCTCGGACACCCTGGTGGGCAAGCCGAAGGGACAGCCGTAGAGCATTGGATTGCCCGTCATGCTTCCCGCTTGGAAGTCAAAAAATTTCAAGATCCCAATAACGCGAGCAGTCCCATCCTGTGGTCGTTGATTCGCAAAGAGCCATGATTTTTTGACACTTCTCGCCAAACGCCAGTCGTTTAGGCAATATATTCGTACTCGTACTCAATGGAAAGGTGCTCGTACTCGTACTCGTACTCGATTTTGGTTGTGCTGATCGAGTACGAGTACGAGTACCGCAATCCCAATGGTTTGCCGGGTTGCGTATACTGTTGTGACTTCTCCCAAAGCGAATCTCCATCACATCTTTATCTTCACAAGCGATCCCATCGGAACCACCAAGGAAGCATATGTACTCCCGTAGATTTTTTGTTACTGCTAGTCTTTCGCTGGCGTGCGTGTCATCCACACTCAACGTTCCAATCGCGATCGCCCAAGAGCAACCCAATCCAACCACGGGCGCCGGCCCATCACTGGCATCGGGCATCGAACTGGAGAACTTTGATAAATCTATCTCGCCGAATCAAGACTTCTTTCGCTTCGTAAATGGTACCTGGTTGGCCAATACCAAGATACCGGACGACCAGTCCAACTATGGCTCGTTCACGGCCCTCGATATTGCAACGAAGGAAGCCATCAAGAAGATAATCGAGGATGCGGGTACGCAGTCCGATCCCTCACCCATTGCAAAGCAAGTTGGCGATTTCTACCGCTCGTACACCGACATCGCTCAACGAAACAAAGCGGGACTTAAGCCAATCCAAGGCATGTTGGCGGAGATTCGGGCAGTAAGCGACAAAGCGCAACTGATTCAGCTCGCCGGAAAGCTGTCTCGACGTGGAATCGCGAGTTTCTATGGTTTCTATATTGAACCGGACGCAAAGCGGTCCGACCAATATGCTGTTTACGTCAATCAAGATGGCACGACGTTGCCTGATCGCGACTATTACTTGGAGGATGCAGAACGCTACCAAGTGATCATGTCAGCCTATGTCAAATTCATCGAGAAGATGCTTACGCAAATTGAGTGGAAAAGCCCAGCCGATGCGGCCGAGAAGATTGTCGATTTGGAGCGTTCCTTTGCCAAGGCCCAGTGGTCGCAAGTCGAGATGCGTGACCCCGTTAAGTCCTACAACAAAATGCCTGCTTCCGAATTGAGTGGTCAATACGGAAATCTAG
>Ga0335394_10004768_pt1 | contig 15432 bp, 9 predicted proteins | sample MAT03_FD_205741 | JGI IMG/M metagenome (GOLD analysis project Ga0335394, IMG submission 205741) | Freshwater microbial communities from Lake Fryxell liftoff mats and glacier meltwater in Antarctica - MAT-03 (spades assembly) (version 2) ...
TGATCGACCGCAAGCCGGTAGATGTCGAGCGCGGGATCGACCTCGATCGCCTCGGCTGCCACACCCAGCCTGCTGGTGACCTGAGCACCTTCGCGGTCGAGCTTGGTGAGCAGGAGCCCGAACAACTCGCGCGTGGCGAGATTGTGGTGGATCTGCAGCGCCATGGTGCTCTTCCCAGAGCCCATCGTGCCGAAGCTGAAACGCAACGTGGCCATGGTGAGCCACGACCCTAACCGGGCACCGGTATCGTCTCTGAATGCGGCACTGGCGTTGGTTCGTGGTGTTCGGCGGTGTCGCCGTACTGTGCCTGCTGCCGGTGCTCGTCGCGCTCCGCCCGGTTCCTGCGAGCGACATCAGCACGGCCGAACTCGTCGCCCGGGTCGCCGAGTCCGCCGACGATCCCTTCGAAGGACTGTACGAATCACGTGGTGGCCTGCGGCTGCCCGACCTCGGTCGACTCGAGGACGAGGTGGCGCCGTTCACGCAGACCAGCCGGGTGCGAGTGTGGTACGGAGGCCCCGAGCGGTGGCGGACCGACGAGCTGCTCATCGGTGCCGAACGCTCCATCTATCGCGAGCCCGGCGGGATGTGGTTGTGGGACTCGGGCACCCGCCGAGTCATCTTCTCGCCCCGCGAGAGCACCGAACCGCTGCGCATCCCTCGACTCATGGACCTGAGCCCAGCCGAACTCGGCCGCCGGCTCCTGCACGAGAGCGACGGAGAGACCGTGACGCGGATCGGCGACCGGTGGGTGGCAGGTCATGCATCAGTCGGCCTGCGAATCGTGCCCTCCGACGAGACGAGCACGATCGAGGCAGCCGAGCTGTGGGTCGATCCCGAGACCGGTCTGGTCACTGCGGTCGAGATCGAGACGGGCGGGACAGCACCGGCGTTCGAGACCGAGTTCGTCGATCTGCGCCTGAGCGCGCCCTCGCTCGCGGTGATGCAGTTCGACCCCGACGGTGCCGGCGAACCGGTCCGTACGTCGGCCACCGTCGATCCCGTCGAGTCGGTGAGCCAGACGAACTTCCTTCCGCTGCCTCAGGAGCTGGCCGGTCTCGCCCGCCGCAACGACCCCGCCGCCGGGCTCGCCACCTATGGCGAGGGCTTGTCCGTCGTGAACATGTTCGCCATCCCCCAAGGCAACCTCGGTCGGCAGATCAACGCCCTCCCCCGCGTCGAACGACCGTGGGGCGGCGATGCCGTGGTGGTGAGCACCTCACTCGTGAACATCCAGATCATCACCATCGCCGGGTTCGATGTGGTGCTCAGCGGCACGGTCGACGTCACCGAGCTCGATCGCATCGCGGGCGTGCTCGCGGCACGGGGGAGCTTCTTGTGAGTGTCAGCAGCGTGGTCCGAACGCACCAGCTCACCAAGCGCTTCGCGGGCGGTCTGCTGGCCGTCGACGGCATCGATCTCGACGTGCGCGCCGGCGACCTGTTCGGCTTCCTCGGCCCCAACGGCGCAGGCAAGACCACCACCATCCGGATGCTGCTCTCGCTGATCTCGCCCACCTCCGGCTCGATCGAGGTACTCGGCCACGAGGTCACCCTGCACTCGCCGCATGCCCTCGAGGGCGTCGGAACGATGGTGGAAGGCCCCGCCTTCTATCCGTTCCTGTCCGGCGAACGGAACCTGATGATCTTCGACGGTGCCGGCGCCGGCGGACCACGCCGTACCCGACGCCAGCGGGTGCACGACGTCATCGAGCGCGTCGGCCTCACCGACGTCGGCGAACGGCCGGTGAAGGCCTACTCACTCGGCATGCGGCAACGGCTCGGCCTCGCCTCCGCGTTGCTGCGGGCGCCGAGACTGCTCGTGCTCGACGAGCCCACCAACGGTCTCGATGCGCAGGGCATCCACGAGCTGCGCACGATGTTCGTCGACCTCGTGCGCGAGGGCACCACGATCATGTTGTCGTCGCACCTGCTCGCAGAGGTCGAACTCATCTGCTCGCGCGCAGCGATGATGTCCGCCGGCCGGATCGTCGCCCAGGACGACGTACGCAACCTCCTGGCGCCCTCCGGCTGGGTACGCGTGGTCACACCCGACCTCGAGCGGGCGGTTCGTGCGCTGCAGGACGGCCCGTTCCTCTACGAGCCGGTCGATCCGTTCACGGTTCGGGTGAACATCGGCGACCGTGCGCCCGAACTGCTCAACAAGGCGCTCGTCCAGGATGACATCCGAGTCCGCGAACTCGTCGTCGAACGACCAACGCTCGAGGACGTCTTCCTCGAGCGAACCGGCCATGGACACATCCGATGATCCTCGTCGAACTGTCCAAGCTGCTCCGTCGACCCCGTACGTGGGTCACCATTGCTCTGCTGTCGGGGCTGCCGGTGATCGTCGGCATCTTCGTGAAGGCGAGCGGGCTCGCTCCGCGGCCGGGCGAGGGACCGGCCCTGCTGTCGGAGGTGTTGAACAACGGTCTGCTGTTCCCGGCCGCAGCGTTGGCGATCATCCTCCCGCTGTTCCTGCCGATCGCCGTGTCGGTGATCGGTGGCGACACGGTGGCTGGCGAGGCCGCGAACGGCACCTTGCGCTACCTGCTCACCCGGCCGGTCGGACGGAGTCGGTTGCTCGCCGCCAAGCTGTCGACGATCATCATGTTCATCTTCCTGTCGGTGGTGATCGTGGCGCTCGTCGCGCTGGTTGCGGGTGTCGTGCTGTTCGGCATCCGCCCGCTGTCGTCGATCTCGGCCACCGAGCTGAGTCCGTTCGAGACCTTCATCCGAACCACGATGGCGATCCTCTACATCGGCTGGTCGATGCTGGGGCTCGGAGCGATCGCGCTGTTCGCTTCCACTCGAACCGACTCGCCGCTCGCCGCATCGCTGGCGACCCTTGCGGCGTTCGTCGGCTCGCAGGTGCTCGACCTCATCGAGGCCACCCGGTCGATCCAGCCGTTCCTCCCCACCCACTACTGGTTGAAGTTCGTCGACTTCTACCGAGACCCGATCCTCTGGCGTGACGTCACGGCCGGCATCATCGTGCAGCTCGTGTACGTCGCGGTCTTCCTGGGTGCGGCCTGGGCCAACTTCACCACCAAGGACATCACCAGCTGACCCGTCGCGCTGCGGTCCGTCGTCCGGTCAGGTGTGCAGGTCGACGACGACCGCGACGTGGTCACTGGGCACGACGCCGTGCACCGGATCGACTCCAGCGAGCCACGCGCGAACCGGATTGCCGAGCGGCTTCGGGCGCGGCCAACTGATGAAGACGTAGTCGAGCCGCCGGTCGGGCCAGGCGCTGGCGCGCTGGTAGGGGTTGTCGCTGCGCCAGGTGGCGCCCGGTCCTTCGCCCACCTGCTCCCAGCTGTCGCTCAGCACCAGGTTTCGGACCGGGGCCGAGCGCCGGCCGGTGAGCAGCCGGATCTCGTCGCTGTCCGGGAGCGCGTTGAAGTCGCCGCAGACGATCACCGGCGGTTCCGTGTCGGGGTCGCGACGCAGCCCTGCGACGACGTGCAGGATCTCTGTCGCCTGGAGCTGGCGCACCGCCGAATCGTCGAAACGGTGGTCGAGATGCGTCGACACGACCGGCCACACGCGACCGTCGATCGCGACCCGCGCCGACAGCGCGCGCCGGTGACCGGGTGTGCCGTCGAAGCGGGGCAGGGGATGGCTTGCCACATCGGTGAGCGGCCCACGACCGAGGATCGCGTTGTGGAATCCCGCACGGTCATCGCCCCGGCGGCCGGCGAACGGGTCGTCGGTGATGGCGTGGTGGTAGCCGAGTGCGTCGGCGAGGCGCGCCGCCAGCGAGTCGCCCGCCACGCTCCACACCTCCTGCAGGCACAGAATGTCGGGGCGCTCGGCGGCGATGACCGCGGCGATCGCGGGTGCGCGTTCCTCCCAGGGCCCGAACCGCCACCAGAGGTTCCAGGTCATGACGCGCATCAGAGCAACCCTTGCACACGTTCGATCGTGTCGGCATCGGCCGGCGACTTGTCGGGCCGGTACCGGCGTACGCGTGCGAAGCGCAGTGCGACCCCGCCTGGATATCGGCGCGACACCTGCGCGCCATCGACGGCGATCTCGACCACGAGCTCGGGTCGCACGTGCACGGTGATGCCCTCCGTCGCGATCGCACGGGCCTGCAGCTCGTCGGTCTGCCAGCGCAGGAGCTGATCGGTGAGGCCCTTGAACGTCTTGCCGACCATCACGAATGCGCCGTCTGCGCTGCGTGCGCCGAGATGAAGGTTGCTCAGCCAGCCCATGCGCCGACCGTGGCCCCACTCGGCGGCGACCACCACGAGGTCGAGCGTGTGCACCGGCTTGACCTTGCGCCACGTGGCTCCGCGCCGACCGGCCTGGTACGGCGAGTCGAGTGCCTTCACCACCACGCCTTCGTGGCCAGCGCGAACTGCCTCGTCGGCGAACGCGTCGGCCAACCGGCCATCGTCGGTCTGGATCGAGGGCAGCACCAGCGACGGAGGCACCACCGTGCGCAGCACCTGTGCCCGCACCGACAGCGGATCATCGATCAGGGAACGGCCGGAGGCATGCATCACGTCGAAGAAGAACGCAGCCGTACGGTTCAGCCCGGTCATGGTGTCCTGGAACCGAAGGGGGAGACCGTTCTCGTCCAATCCCAACGTCTCACCGTCGAGCACCACATCGTCGATCGCCAGGGCTGACACCACGTCGACCACGTTGGGCAATGCGGCGGTCACGTCGTGCAACCCACGCGAGAACAGCCGCACCCGCTCGCCCGACTTGTGCGCCTGCACCCGCATCCCGTCGAGCTTCCATTCCACGCTCGCCGGCCCAGTTGCCAGGAGTGCTTCGCTCGCACTCGCCGACGTGGCGGCGAGCATGGGCTGCACGGCCACCAGCGGCGTCAGCCCCACGTCGAGCGAAGCGCCCGACAGCGCACGTTCGGCGGCCGCCCCCAGATCGCCCAGGAGCATCGCTGCGCGGCGCAGACTCGCCGACGGTACGCCAGCTGCCCGAGCCGCTGCTTCGGCGACCACACCGTCGTTGGCTCCTTGGCGCATCTCGCCAGTCATCGTTCGCACGAGGTGCAGTTGTTCGGCCTCGGTGAGGCGGTGCATCATCGAGACCAGCAGCCCCTCGCGCTGTCGTTGCGATCCGGGCCCCGTCGTGACGGCAAGCCGCTCGAGCAACTCGTCGATCTCGGCGATGCCGACGGTGGCATGATCGGCCGGCGGCACTCGGGCGTCGCGCAACGTTGCCCATCCCACCCCGATGCGCCCTTGACGCGGCTCACCGACGAGCAGTCCCACCACGGTGCGTACCTCTGCCGTCGCCGTGGCACGCAGCAGGTCGGCCAGCGCAGCGATCTTCGCCGACCGCCGTGTCGTCGCCCCGACGGCAGCCGACACCGTCACGATGTCGACGTAGTCCACCCCCACATTCAAGCGCCGGGCAGTCCGTCAGCCAGCGACCTCGGCGAACTCGATGCGTCTCATGGTCGACAGTACGCACCTCTTCCCGCTGGGCACGAGAACCCGAGGGCGGCCGTGTGCCCCGGCGAGCCAGGCGCCGCTGGCGCTCAGCGGTCGCCGCGAAGCGCGTCGACCCGCTTGAAGTAGCGACGGGCGAAGGCGAGCAGTTCCCCGTCGCTCGGATGATCGAGCGACTCGACACCGACGACCTTCTTGGCCAGCACAGGATGCCGCTTCTCGAGATCGGACATGTACGCGACCTTCGCAGTTCCCGGACCTGCCACCAGCACCTCGTGCGACATCTCGATCGTCTTGGTGATCCCGTCGAAGAAGTGCCGGTCGTCGGGCGCCCGCCCAGCACCCATCGGTCCGGATTTGCGGTGCAACTGCACCGGGTGCTCCGACGCGACCCGTTGGACGTGTTGGTCGTCGAACGAGAAGTCGATGATCGTCGCCTTGTGATGATCGAGCCAGACGATGACGTGCGGGTATGACATGGTGACCAGCTTTCTGCGCCCCCTCGGCGCGCTCGTCGCTTCCGTCATGAACGTACGGTCGCCGTTGCGCCCGCCGGCAGGGCCCTTGGTCCCTCAGTCACGGGACCTCCAGCGCGAACCGTGCATGCCGCTGCGCGCCGCTGCGAGCACCACCCGCGCCTCGATGAACGACGTCCCGGGGCCTCATGACACGATGGGCGCATGAGTGCACTGCTCGAAGAACTCGACACCTGGCTCGACGCGAACTGGGACCCCGACATGAGCGTGGCCGCGTGGTGGGAGCTGCTCGGCCTCGCCCGGTGGGCCGCACCGTCGCTGCCCACCCACGCCTTCGGCCGCGACGTGGCTCGCAACGAAGCCATCGCGATCGCCAAGCACATCGCCGCGAAGGGTGCGCTCAACGCGCCCGGCGGGCTGGGCATGCTGCTCGCCGCGCCCACGATCGCGACCCACGGCACCCCCGAGCAGGTCGAGCGGTTCGTGAAGCCGATCGTCACCGGGGCCCAGGCGTGGTGCCAGCTGTTCAGCGAACCAGGCGCAGGCTCCGACCTCGCCGGTCTCGGCACCCGTGCCGTCATCGACGGCGAGGAGTGGGTGGTGAACGGCCAGAAGGTCTGGACCTCGAGCGGACACATCGCCGACATGGGGATGCTGATCGCCCGCTCCGCCCCCGACGTGCCCAAGCACCAGGGCATCAGCTGGTTCGCGTTCGACATGCACCAGCCGAGCGTCGAGGTGCGCCCGCTGCGCGAGATGACCGGTCGGGCACTGTTCAACGAGGTGTTCCTCAGTGATGCGCGCGTGGCCGACAGCGCGCTCATCGGCGGGCCGCACAACGGGTGGGCGGTGGCGAACACCACGCTCGCCTACGAGCGCAGCGGCCTCGGCGCCGGTGCCGGCGCGCCGATGGCGCTGGCGAATCCCGGCACCATTGCCGGTGACCTACCCAAGCGGGCCGGCGACTACGTGGTGAAGCAGCGCTCCCCCGGCGCCGGTGGTGGCGGGGCCATGACCGCCGGCGCTCAGCGGTTGTTCATCGAGATGGCCAAGCAGAACGGCATGATCGCCGACCCCAGCGTTCGCCAGGCGCTGATGAAGCTGCACACACTCAGCGAGATCGGACGGTTCACGACCCTGCGCCAGAAGGCGATGCGCGAGCGCGGTCAGGATCTGCCGGGTGCGGGCAACATCGCCAAGCTGTCGATGAGCGACATCGTGCGCCAGTCCCGAGATCTCGGTCTGGCGATCACCGGCGCCTACGGCACGCTCCACGCCTACGACGGCGCACACCGGGCGGCGCTCGACGCTGCCACCGGCAACCCGTTCTTCGGACACATCACCGAGATGGCGCTGTTCGCGCAGGGTCCACCGATCTACGGCGGTACCGACCAGGTGCAGCGCAACATCATCGGTGAGCGCGTGCTCGGCCTGCCGAAGGAGCCGAACAACGATCGCACGATGAGCTGGAGCGAGCTCCCGAAGAACGGCTGACCCGAGGGTCGCTCCCCCGGGTCAGGATCAGGAGATCACGTGGTCGGCGACGCCGACCCGGCATCGGCCGGCCCGCTTTGCCACGTACATCGCCCGGTCGGCTTCGATCAGCAGCGAGTCGGCATCGGCCAGCTGCCCGTCCTGGTGGGCCACACCCACGCTCACGCCCAACTGCACCGTCACGTCACCCACACTGAGCGGGGCGCGGATGGCATCGATGATCCGCTGCGCGATCCGCACCGCAGCACCTTCGTCGGTTCCTGGGCACAGCAGCACGAACTCGTCCCCGCCGGTGCGCGCCAGCGTGTCGCCGGGGCGCGTCACCCGTCGGAGACGTGCGGCGACCATGCGCAGCACCTCGTCGCCGACGATGTGGCCATGGGTGTCGTTGACGTGCTTGAACCCGTCGAGGTCGAGGAGCAGCACCGACACGTGACCGAAGCGGTCGTCGTGGGCGACCGCCGCCTCGAGTCGACGTTGGAGCAGGATGCGGTTCCCGAGCGTGGTGAGCGGGTCGTGCAAGGCCTGGTGCTCGAGTTCCGCCTCCAGGCGTTTGCGGTCGGTGATGTCGCGCAGGCTCGCGCGGAACTCGACGACGTTCCCGGTCAGAGGGTCGCAGACGGCGGAGGTGGAGTTCGCCACCCAGATGTACGACCCGTCGGCTCGGCGGATCCTCATCTCCGACATCGCCCAGCCGCGCTCGAACAGGAGCGGGACGTTCTTCCACGAGATCTCGCGGTCGTCGGGATGGATCATCTCCACCGCCCGTGTGCCGATCAGCTCGTTCGCCGGCACTGCGGTCAGCGCCATCGACGACGGCGAGACGTACTTCAACAAGCCGTCGAGACCGACGAGGATCACCAGATCGGCTGCCGTCTCCGACAGCAGACGGAAGCGCGCCTCACTGCGTCGGAGCGCCTCGTCGAGCCGTGATCGCTCGAGCACGTGAGCGATGGTCTCGGCCACGATGCGGAGGAAGGTCACCTCATCGTCGGCCCAGTGGCGGGCAGCCCCGGCTGCGCCGGCCATCGACACGCCTACCACGCCCATCAGCTCGCCCGCCGATGACATCGGCACGGCGAGCACACCGCGTTCGGCTCCCAGCGCCTCACGCTTCTCCAGCGCCCACGACTCGGTGCAGAGCGTCACGTCGTCGATCACGACGGGCTCGTTCAGCCGGAGACGCTCGAGCCAACTCGGCATCCGCGAGAACGGGATCGGCTCGCCGGCGTGCAGGCTGTTCGGCAGGTCGGCGCGTGCCCATCTGGCGATGTTGACGATCACGGACCGCGCCTCGTCGAGCTGGTCGACGTAGACGAGGTCGACGCCGAGCAGGGCAGCGACGTCCCCGCAGAACGAGGGCAGTTGCTCGATGAACTCCAGCGAATCGACGTCGAGCGCTGTCTGGGCGAGATCGAAGGCGAACCGCAGGAGTGCCACCCAGCGCGTCGACGCCACCTCGTCGTCGAGCCGCGAGGTCACGTCGCGGCATGCGAGCACCCGGCCGCCGGTGATCGGATCACGCGCGCCGCCGCTGGTGACCTCGAACGAGGCCACCCTGCCATCGGATGCTCGGAGACGCACGACGGTGACGGGCGTCGGCTGGCCAGCCTGGAGCTCGGCGAGCCGCCGCGCCGCGAATACGTGGTCGTCGGGCACGACGAACTCGGCCACGTTCCGACCCACCATGTCGCCGGGCTCGTAGCCCAGCGACCGGAGCACCGCTGCATTGGCGAACCGGACGGTGCCGTGATCGTCGACCACCACGACGACGTCGTGCGATCCGTCGAGCAACGCCGCGAGGCGTGCCTCGCTGGTGCGCAGCGAGGCCTCCACCTGCTCGCGAGCGATGAGCGCCGCGACCGTTCCGGCGACACGCTCGACGAGCGCCACCTCATCGGGCTGCCACACACGAGGCGCGGTCACCATCGACACCCCGAGGTTGCCGAGACATCGTCCGCCCGACACGAGCGGCACGTTGAGGCCGGCGCGGTCGACGACGGGGAACGATCGCCACTCGTCGGCCCATGCGCCCTCGTGCAGCGCGATGTCGTCGATCACCAGTGGCTCGAGCGACCGGTAGCGGGCCACCAGCGCCGGGAGTTCGCGATCGTCGTCGGGCAGCTCGTAGGCGAGCATCGATTCGTCGGACGACCAGCCGGCCACGTTGCGAATGTGGTCGCCATCGAGCAGGGCCGTGAAGGCCGCATCCGCCCTCAGCGCGCGCCCCAGCAGTTCGAGGTGCCCGTGCAGGCCGTCGAACACGCGATCCGGCGCCACCTGCAGCGCCCATTGCGACACCTCGAGCAGCACGCGCTCGTGCGCGACGAGCCGCATGGCCTGCTGTTCGCTCTCATGACGGAGGCTCACGTCGCGGAGCGAGATCATGAATCCACCGACGACCGGATCCTCGATGCTCGACGAGTCGACGTCGAACCACACCGACGAGCCATCGGCGTGGAGCACCCGCAGTTCGAGTGGCGGGGCCTCGATCCCTGCGACCTGAGCGGCGAATGCGTCGATCGCGTGCGCCCGATCCTCGGCGTGGACGAGGCCGATGAAGTGGTGGTCGACCAACTCGTCGGGAGTCCGGCCGAGGGAGGTCTCGGCGCTCTGGTTCGCGTATCTGATCCAGCCGTCGCGGTCGATCACGAGCAGCACGTCGCGGACACTTGCCAACATCGCACCCAAGCGAGTCTCGCTCGCCCGAAGCGCATCGGCATCGCGCAGTCGGGCCAGCAGGTTCGCCAGCGTGTCTGCCACCTGCTGCACCGTGTCGATCTCGAGCTCGCTCCACTCGTGCTGCACGTCGCCCGATGCCACACCGAGCACCCCGAGCAACACGCCCCCCACGCGCAGCGGTGCCACGAGCGCCGCCCCGCCCTGATCGCCGGGGAACACGTCGCGCAGCTCCTGACTCCAAGGCGACGTTCCGACGCGCCACGACGGGGACACGCCACTCGTCCGAGTGAGGTGGGAGATCCAGTTCGGGATCCGGTCGAGTGACACCTCGCTCGACATCGACGTGCCCGGCGGGTATGCATCGCTGCGCCACCCACCGATCGGCCGCAGCACGTTGCGGTCGAGATCGATCGAGTCGATGAACGCGAACTCTGCACCGATCAGCTGGCCCAAGTCGGAGATGAGCAGGTCGAGGCCGTCCATGAACTCGTGGCGGTTCTGGTCGAGCGCCGACTGGGCGACGCGCGCCGCGAAGTCGCCGAGCGCCCGACGACGGCGCATGGCTGCCGCAGCACGGTGCTCCTCGGTGACGTCACGGCACACCGCGGCGAAGAAGCGCACCCCGGGACGCAACGGATCGTCGACGTACTGCACATCTGCGACCACCTCGGTTCGCTTGCCGGTCACCCGGTTGACGAACACCGACTCGCCCTGCCACACGCGCGTCTCGCGCAGTGCCGGCAGCACGACATCGCCGATCTGTCGTCGCTGCTCGAAGCTGAACGCCGTGTCGGTGGTGATGCCGTCGAGCGGCTCGTCGAGCTCCAGCCCGAGCGCGCGACGCTGCGCTGCGTTCGCATAGACGAGCTTGCCGCCGCGCTCGGCGATGAACACGAGCGACGTGGTCTGCTCGATGAGGCCCTGGAACCGACGACGATCGTTCTCCGCAGCCATGCGCTGCGTGAGGTCACGTCGCACGTGGAGCCAGTGGGTGTGCACGCCGCGTTCGTCGGAGATCGGGCTGATCGACACCTCCCCGAGGAACGTCGTGCCGTCGTGGCGTCGAGCGGGGATCTCGCGAGTCGCCGCCTTGCCGATCGCGTACACGTCCGCGAACCAGGCGAGCACCTCGCCGGAGACATCGTCCGGGAGCAGTGCCGTCATCGTCGAGCCGACCACGTCGCGCGACCTCAGGCCGGTCTCGACCTCGAATGCGTCGTTCACGTACACGATCGGCGGGCTCACATCGTCGCCGCCCGATGCCGCCGTCACGATCACCGAGTCATGGGTGCTGTCGAGCGCAGCCATCAGCAGGCGGGCGCGTGGCGACCCGAACCCGGGCAGTTCGTCGGCGCGGTGCACACCGGGATCGGGCTCGGTTGCCGGCGGCTCTGCGCCGCACCAGGGCAGCGAGAGGCGCGACTCGAGTTCTTCCGGCAGCACCGGCCTGCCGAAGTAGTAGCCCTGGGCATGGTCGGTGCCCATGCGGACGAGTGCCGTCGCCTGCTGCACGTCCTCGATGCCTTCGGCGATGACGCGAAGACCGAGTGCGTGCGAGAGGTCGATGACCGCCTCGATGATCGCCTCGTCGGTGAGCGAGTCGCCCAAGCCCTGTACGAACGAGCGGTCGATCTTCACCGCCGTGACCGGCAGGCGACGAAGGTACGACAGCGACGAATACCCGGTGCCGAAGTCGTCGAGTGCGATCTCGAGACCCAACTGACGCAGTGACATGAGCGCGCCCGTGGCAGCCGGGAGATCCTCGAGCAGGCTCGACTCGGTCACCTCGAACCCGATGCACCGTGGCGTGATCCGGCCGGCCTCCAGCGCCGCCTGGACCCGCAAGCGAACGCCGTCGCCGTCGATCAGCTGCTGAGCAGCCAGGTTCACCCACACCCGCATCGGTTCCCCCGCACGGTGCGACCGCCACCGTTCGGCGAGGTCGATGGCGGCGTCGAGTACCCACTCCCCCAGCTCGACCATCAGCCCGGCTGCCTCGGCGTCGGGCAGGAACGCCGCCGGAGCGAGCAGTCCATCGGAGGGGTGCTGCCAACGCACGAGTGCCTCCACGCCGACGACACGGCCGTCGCGGAGGTCGATCTCGGGCTGGACGAAGAGGCGAAGCTCGTCGTGGGCGATCGCCCGCCGGAGCCCCACCTCGATGCGCTGGCGGCGCACTGCCTGCTCACCGAGGGAGTACTCGTAGCCGACCACCGTGCCGGGTGCGGTCGCCTTCGCCCGGCGACAGGCGAGGTACGCATGTTCCAGCAGATCGATCGGAGCGTCGTGCTCGGCCTTCCACGCGATGCCGGCGCTCGCCCGCACCACCACGACGTCGCCGCCGTCCATGTCGATCGGCTCGCCCACCGCCTGCAGCATCCGCTCTGCCAAGGACATCGTCAGCCACCAGTCGGCGGTAGGCACCACTGCGACGAACGCATCACCGTCGGTGGAGCACACCACCGAGCCGGCCGGCAGGCAGGCGGTGAGGCGCGGGCCGAGCAACGCCAGCACCAGATCGCCGACGCTGTGGCCCCACTGGGTGTTCACCTGGTGGAAGCGGTCGAGGTCGACGTGCACCACACCCACGCTGCGCGACGACGCCTGCACCTCGTCGAGCACGCGCATCGCCTCGGGGCGCGCTACGTACGAGCCCATCGGGGGCGTCGGCGTGTCGGCGGTGCCGTGTGGTGTCGAGGGGGTGACGTGCATGGGTCTGGGGATGGCGCTCGTGCCGTTCATGATCGTCCGCTCTCACCATCTGCACGCCACATGGTCCGTTCGGGTGAGGTGGGGATGTCACCCGGGTCGAGCGAGTGCCGCGTGGATCTCGTCGCGCACGGTCTCGAGCAGCGCCAGGTGCTGGTCGACGCCACTGCAGGATCGGCCCGCTGACCCGAGCATCGAGCTGGTCATCGTGCTGACCGCGAGGTGGGTGCCGCCCTCGGCCGCCCACTCGGCCGCCTCGGCCGCGATGATGTCGGTGCCCTTGCCTGCGTGCAGGATCGCCTCGGTCGGGAACGACTCTACGTCGCGCCCGGCCCCCTCGAGCAGTTCGACCAGGCGTCGTCTCGCATCGATGATGCGCTGCCCCGCGGTGCCGAACGAGAAGCCCTGGCCGAGACGCGCCGCCCGCCGCAGCGCAGGCTCCGCCGATCCGCCGAACCACAACGGCAACGGGCGCACCGATCGAGGCGCAAGGCCAGCTCGGTCGATGCGGTGCCATCGCCCCTCGAAGTCGACGAGCGCGTCGTTCCACAACAGCTGCAACACCTCGACCTGTTCGTCGAGCCGCTTCGCCCGGGTACGGAAGTCGGTGCCGAGCGCCTCGTACTCGACATGGTTCCAACCGGTGCCCACCCCGAGCACCAGCCGACCGCCCGACAGCAGGTCGATCTCGATCGCCTGTTTCGCCACCAGAGCGATCTGTCGCTGCGGCAGTACGAGCACGCCCGTCATCAGCTCGACGCTGCGGGTGACGGCAGCGAAGTAGCCGAACAGCACCATCGGCTCGTGGAACGGGTCGCGCTCGGTGTACGGCCCCCACAACTTCGGCTCGCGCCCCTCGTGCACCGCGCCGAGCACGTGGTCGTAGGCCATGATGCGCTTGTATCCCAGCGACTCGACTCCCTCGCCCCAGGCGCGGATGGCGCCGGGATCGGGGCCGATCTCAGTGGTGGGGAACACGGCCGTGAGCAACATGCGGTCACGATGCCAGATGGCTCGGCGAGTGGTGCAGTCGAAACCACCGACGCCGATCAGGGGCTGCGCCGTGTGCTCGGTTCGAGCGACCAGGCAGGTGGCCGCACGTCCGCCGAGTCGCTCGACCCTGGCGGCTCCGGTGCCTCGGCGAGGTATGCGACGATCTCGTCGATCGTCGAGCGCACGGTGTGCGCCGCTGCCGAACGTGGAGGGAACAGCGGCTGACGTGGCGCCGTGAACTGCGCCTGGAGTTGCTGCACGGGATCGATCGCTGCGGACGGGGCATTCGGTGCGAGATCGAGCACGTCGAACCGCATCTCGGAGGTACGCAGGTCGTCGGCGGCCACTGCAGCCCCGAGCCGAGCGGGTGTTGCGGGTACTTCGGCCCGGTCGGCCCGGTCGGCCCAGGCTGGGGGCTGAGCCGGGATGCCGTCGGGCTCCCACCAGTGCACCGCACCGTCGGTCACCACGGCAGCCCATCCGTCGTCGCGCACGAGCACCGCCGAACCGGTCCGATGTGCGATCTCGTCGAGGCCGTCACGCGACGAGAGCCGCACGCGCAAGGGCGTGTGCGGCAGCTCGACCGATGCGACGCGTGTCACCGGCGCCAGCGCCAGCGCCGGAATCGGAGGCGGCGGCTGGTCGATCGCGTGGAGGGGCGCTGCCGGATGGGTGCCGGCGCGACCACGTCGACGGGAGGCAGCGTTCGGCCAGGCAGTGACGGTTGCCGCCAGCAGCACCAGCAGCGTCACGACGAGCCAACGCCGTGCAGCGCGCGGCACGCCTCCCACGTCGCGCGCGGCCTCCACCGTGTGGCGCGCCGGCTCGCTGAACGCCACCACGGGTCCGTCGAGGGACGGGCTCACCACCGAGGCTTCCGCGAGGTCGAGCCCCAGCTCGTCGAACCGGAACCACATCTCGTGACGGTACGGGGTGACGCCCCCAGACGATGTGGGATCCGGGTCCACCACCGCCTCGACGCGGAGCTGCACCGTCGTGAGCGTCACCCCGGTCGCGTCCTGCACCCGGGCCAGCATCTCCCTGAGTTCGACCATGTCGATCGTGCCACGAATCACCACCCCGCCGGCGGAGACCGGTGTGAGCGGAGCAAGGGGCATGGCCGTGGTCCACCCGCCGGCTGCGTCGAGCACGAGCCGAAGACGTGCACTCGCCAGCACGCCGGCGACACCCTCGTATCGGAACGTGACGTCGACGTGGTCGACGATCCGTAGGAACGCCGTGTCGCCGGTGTCGATACGACCCTCGGGGTAGGCGTCGCTCACCGGCACGTCGACGCCGTAGGAGAGCGCGCCGATGTGCATCGGCACCGGCTCCGGGACGACGACGGTCGGTGGCACGAGGAACGCGGTCACCAGGCCGGCCACCACTGCGACGTCGGCCACGATCAACAGCGCGTGCCACCACCTCCAGCGACTCAGTGCGAGATGGTCCGGTGCGAGATGGTCCGGTGCGAGGTGGTCCGGTGCGAGATGGTCCGGTGCGAGATGGTCTGGTGCGTCCGCCGACCGCCCCGTGGTCGGGTCCTCGGCCCGCGCGTCGATGTCGGCGGGGTCGACGCCCGCGGCGATGGGTCGCCCCGATCGGCCGAGCGTGAGCAGACCTGCGATCCCGATCAGCACACCGGCGGCG
>Ga0335394_10004769_pt1 | contig 15428 bp, 14 predicted proteins | sample MAT03_FD_205741 | JGI IMG/M metagenome (GOLD analysis project Ga0335394, IMG submission 205741) | Freshwater microbial communities from Lake Fryxell liftoff mats and glacier meltwater in Antarctica - MAT-03 (spades assembly) (version 2) ...
CGCAGCGCGCGGCGTCCGGCGCTCGCGGCGTCGGGGCTGAACGGTCCATCGAAGTGGAGCGAGTCGTAGAGTGAGCGGAACATCGCTTCGTTCGAGCCAGCGATTGCGGCCGCAAGCCCCTCGCGTGCCGCGAAAATGACATCCGGGTCGATGTTCTGGCCGATCTCGCGGGCGATATCGGCTTCGCCGGGCAACGCCAGCGCAAGCGCTCGGAACGCGTGCTCCAGCGTGTCGTCCACCGCAATCGCGCCCGCCAGGTCGATCAGCTTCGCTGCGAAAGTCGGCTTCTTACCGCCGCGCCCGTCCCTGGAGGCCGAAATCAGAGCCTGGGTAAGCAGCGTGTTGTATGCCTGCCATCGCGCAACCGGATCGCTGTCGTGCCGGGCGAGGAAGAACTGGTCCTGCGGGCGCTGTTCCACCGAAAGCGTCACTGGCGCGGAGAAACCCCGGTTGAGCGAAAGGGCAGGGCGCTCGGCGACGTTTCGGAAGCGCACGACATGGCGACGCTTCCTGACGTGGATAACGCCGTTCTCCACCGAAGCGCCATCCGGAACAGCATCGAGGATGTCTTTGCCGTTGCGGCCGACAAGGCCGAAGGCCAGCGGAATATGCAACAGCCTCTTGCGGGCTTCCGAGGGTGTCGGCGGAACCGACTGCTCGATCTCGATGACGAACTCGCGCTTTGCGGCATCGTGCGATGCCGATACCGTCAGGTTGGGCGTGCCCGCCTGATGATACCAGAGGGCGAACTGCTGGAGGTCGCGGCCCGAGACGTCCTCGAAGACCTTCAGGAAGTCCTCCACCGTCGATGCCTCGCCATCATGGCGCTCGAAATAGAGGTCCATCCCCTGACGGAACGTATCCGCGCCGAGGATCGTCCGGATCATTCGCACGACTTCCGAGCCCTTCTCGTAGACGGTCGCCGTGTAGAAATTGTTGATCTCCCGGTAGCGGCGCGGACGGACGGGATGCGCCAGCGGCCCCTGGTCCTCGGGAAACTGGTGCGCGCGCAGGGTACGCACCTCGGCGATGCGCTTTACCGGGCGCGACCGCTGGTCGGCGGAGAATTCGTGGTCGCGGAAAACTGTCAGTCCTTCTTTCAGGCAGAGCTGGAACCAGTCGCGGCAGGTGATGCGGTTGCCCGTCCAGTTGTGGAAATACTCGTGCGCGATGATCGCCTCGATATTGGCGAAGTCGGCGTCGGTCGCGGTTTCGTCGTCGGCCAGAACATATTTGTCGTTGAAGATGTTGAGGCCCTTGTTCTCCATCGCTCCCATGTTGAAGTCCGACACGGCGACGATGTTGAAGATGTCGAGGTCGTACTCGCGACCGAATGCTTCCTCGTCCCAGCGCATCGAGCGCTTGAGGGCGTCCATGGCGTAGCCGGCGAGCCCTTCCTTGCCATGCTCCACATGGATGCCGAGATCAACCTTGCGCCCCGAAGCAGTGACGAATTCATCGGTTACGACGCCGAGATCGCCGGCCACGAGGGCGAAGAGATAGGAAGGCTTGGGGAAGGGGTCATGCCAGACCGCATAGTGCCGGCCGCCGGGCAGTTCGCCGGCCTCCTGTCGGTTACCGTTGCTGAGGAGCAGCGGAGCCTCGAGCTTCGCTGCCTCGATGCGGACGGTATAGACGGACAGGATGTCGGGGCGGTCGAGGAAATAGGTGATCCGGCGGAAGCCCTCGGCCTCGCACTGGGTGCAGTAGACGCCATTGGTGCGGAACAGTCCCATCAGCGCCGAATTGGTTGCGGGCGAGAGTTCCGTCTCGATCGCCAGCATGAACTTCCCAGCGGCGGGCGGAGCCAGGATGACAAGCTGTTCCGGCGTCGCCTGGTAGGCCGTCGCCGGCAGCGGTGCGCCGTCGATTTCGATCGACTTCAGCACGAGGCCGTCGCCATGAAGGATCAGCGGCGTCTTCTTGGCCACGCCGTCGCGCCTGGCGACAGTCAGTTCCGCCCGGACCAGGGTGGCGTCCGGGTGCAGCCTGAAGCTCAGGCTCGTACCGGGTATCAGGTAGTCGCTGGGGCGGTAGTCCTCGAGCCGAAAGACCTGGCCGGTATCTGTACGCATTCTATTGGTTGCCCTGTCGATTGGCCGCCTGGCACCGCCGAAGCGCGCAAGGCAATTTGACGAAGGTCGCTCTTTACACGATCGCGCCGCGCCGACAAAACAAACTCGACAAAACTGAAACGCCGCTTGTTTCAGGCGCACTCCACGTCACGAGGCAGATATGACGGTCGCCGGGCTACAATACGGGGAGGACGGCGCCGTGCGGGTGGGCGACAATTGAACCAGGCGCACGGCCATGGATCGAACCCGCTCATTGGAATAGGGTTGAAGATCGTGTCGGTAGCCATTTTCGTGGCGATGTCCTCGTTCCTCAAGGCCGCTGGCCAGCTCCCTGCAGGCCAGCTCGTCTTCTTCCGGTCGTTCTTCGCCATTCTGCCGGTCTTGGCGTATCTGGCGTACCGGCGGGACCTTCGGATAGCGCTCAACACCAAACGGCCCCTCGGCCACATTGCACGCGGCGTCATTGGCGTCTGTGCGATGGGGATGTCGTTCTTCGCCCTGACGCGACTGCCGCTGCCGGAAGCCATCACCCTGAACTACGCGCAGCCGCTTTTCGTGGTGGTGTTCAGCGCGCTCTTTCTAGGCGAGACGGTTCGGATACATCGGTGGACCGCGGTGGCTGTCGGCCTGGTTGGCGTGTTGATCGTGTCGTGGCCCAAGCTGTCGCTGCTGACCGGGGGAACGACAATCGGCAGCGGCGAACTCGCCGGCGTCATCGCCGCCCTGGGGGCCGCCGCCATGGCGGCAGTGGCAATGCTGCAGGTCAGAAGTCTGGTGCGCACGGAATCGAGCGCCGTCATCGTCATCTGGTTCTCGCTGACGGCCAGCGTCGTGGGTCTTTTGACACTGCCGTTCGGCTGGCAGCCGATCGATGCCTGGCAGGCGGGCTTTCTAATTTCCGCAGGCATCTGCGGCGGTATCGCCCAGATATTCATGACCGAGGCCTACCGCCACGCCGAAGCCTCTACGGTGGCGCCGTTCGAATACACCTCGATCATCCTGGCGATCGTCGTCGGCTACCTGGCCTTCGGTGAAGAACCCACTGTCTACATCATCGTCGGCGGTGCGATTGTGATTGGCGCTGGCGTCTTCATCGTCTGGCGCGAACGAAAACTCGGCATTGAGCGCCGCAGGGCGCGAAAAGCCTCGCAGCCGCAATAGATCGCTTTTGACGCAACAACTGCGGCATTGCATTGATACGGGAAACACGGTCCAGTTCTCTCAAACTTATCGCCACTTGGCCGATCTGCTGGCAAGCACTGGGGGGGTCGGCATGCGTGTGTTGTTTTCATCCATGCGGATGACGGGCCACATACGGCCGTTGCTACCCTACGCACATGCGCTGCTGGACCGCGGCCATGAAGTTCTGTTCGCTGCCCCTCAGGACGCCGGTGCAGTCATACGCGACGCCGGTCTTGACCATGCTGTGTTCGGTCATCCAGGCGACAAGCAACTGGGCCAAGTCTCGAGGCATTTCGCCAGCATGTCGGCCGACGAGGTTATAAAAACTGCCGTCTGCAAGATATTCGCGGATCTCAACGCACGTGCGGCGTTGCCCGGACTGCGCTCGACAATTCAAACGTGGAAGCCAGACCTGATCGTGCGGGAATCGATGGAATTCGGCGCGGCGGTCGCGGCCGCGGAGGCGGGCATTTCAACCGCTCGAGTTGCTTCCATCAACACTCAAGGCGAGGCCCGGGTGGTGGCGTTGGCCACCACACCACTCGACGCCATCCGTCAGGAGGCAGGACTCGAGCCTGACGAAGGGGCAGCTCTGCGTGCCGAGCCGGCCTTCACGTTTTTTCCCCCCTCGCTTGACGGCCACACACTGGCCTCAGGCTTGCGACCGCCGTCTCGTGTGCGGTTGGCGAGGGAGCGGCTGGACCCGGAGCAAAGCCCTCCTCCATGGGCAGTCGATGACGGGTGGCCACTGGTGTTCATAACCTTCGGCACGCTCGCGGCAGGGTCGGAAAGCAATCACGGACTGTTTCGGGCAGCGCTTGAAGCCGCCGGCGCCCTGCCTGTCAGGGCACTGTTCTCGACGGGGAGAGCGATGGACATGGCTGCGCTCGGCGCCGTCCCCCAAAATGTGACGGTCACGTCGTGGGTCAATCAAGGCGATGTGTTTCCGCGGGCGGAAGTTCTTGTCTGCCACGGGGGAGCAGGCACTGTGCTTGCCGGGCTGAATCACGGCGTGCCAATGGTCATCACTCCGATTTCCGCCGATCAGCCGGACAACGCACGCCTGGTGGAAGCAACCGGCGCGGGCATCGCGCTGTTTAAGCCGGATGCGACATCGCTGCTTGCGGCAGTAGAGAGAGCGCTCGTTGATCCGGCAATTCGTGCCGCGGCTGGTCGGATCGCCGAGGAGATGGCGACCATGCCGAGCATGGACGATGCTGTCAGCAAGATCGAGCGTTTGAGCGCCGGTTGATCAAGAGCCGGCCCTCAGCGCCCGCAGCTTCGCCTTGACCTCGAGAAAATCCCGCCAGGCGAGCTTCTTGTGGGCGGGGTTCCTCAGCAGATAGGCCGGATGAAGCGTCGGCATCGCCGGGATCGACGTCCCTGACGCCGTGACATGCTCTTTCCAGGAGCCGCGTAGCCTCAACACGCCCTCGGTGGCGTTGAGCAGGGTTTTCGCGGACGGTCCGCCAAGCGTGACGAGTACCTTGGGGCCGACCAGTTCGACCTGCCTCTCTATGAAGGGGCGGCAGATCTCGGTTTCCTGCGGCGTCGGCGTGCGGTTCCCCGGCGGGCGCCATGGGATGACGTTGGCGATATAGACGGACTGCCGGTCGAGCCCGATCGCGGCGAGCATCCTGTCCAGCAATTGCCCGGAGCGCCCGACGAACGGCAGGCCCTCCAGATCTTCGTCGCGGCCGGGCGCCTCTCCGACGAACATCACTTCGGCCGCCGGATTTCCATCCGCGAAAACCAGGTTTTTTGCGGTGAATTTAAGGTTGCAGCCCTCGAATTCAGCCATGTGTTGGCGCAACTCATCGAGTGTCGCTGCTTTCGACGCGCGTTCTCTGGCCAGGGCGACCTGCCCCTCGTCGGGCACGGCGACCGCCATCCTTGGCGCGGAGAAAGCTGGCGCTGGCCTTGCCTCGTCTGGCGCGGCAGCCGGGCGTGGTTTGTCCATCTGCCGGATTGGAGCGACCGTGCCCGTCTCGTCAGCCGCGAACCGGTTGCTCGGCTCCTCGCTCAAGGCAGCGTCCACGCCGGCTTCCGCATAGAAGGCGAGCAGTTCCCGCAGCTCTTTTTCGCTCGACAGATCCATGGCGCGGACATTCGGACGCCGGCATGGCATTTGCAAGGTCACGACGACGGGATGCGCGGATCCTGCACCAGATAAAACTCCCAGCGCGGCGTGAAGTCGGTGATCAGGAAGTTGAAGGATGCATTGTCGAGATGATCGACCTTGCCCTCGCGAAACAGCAGCCGGTCATATGGCTCGAAGGCACGGCTGTGCTTGCCAAAACTCTCCGACCAGATATTGCCGCTGTCGACGCGCCTTTGGTCGAAGGAGAGCCCATCGCCGAACTGGCTCGCCTTGCCGAGTTGCTCCTGCAGTTCGAACTCGAATTCGATCCAGGGAAGCTTGCTGTTGTTGAGCACCTCGATCCGCACATGAAGGAAACCGCCGGCAAAGTCGCCCGATTGATCGAATTGGCGGATCGGCCGGATGTTGCGGATGACCAGCGTAACCGGCGTCGCTGAATTGAATTCCTCGCGTATGACGAACGGGTCGCTCTTCGTGCCCTTGCCGGATGCGCCTGTGATGACAAAACCGCCGAGTTCGTCCGAAAAGCTGTAGGCGCCGGCTTCCCATCGCTTGGTCGGCTTTTCCTGCGCACTCGCGCTGGGCGCGATCAGCAGGGCCGCCGCGCAGAGCCCGGCTAAACGGCGCATCCAAAGGGAAAGCCGTTGATTTTGCTCCGATACGGACCGTGATATCGCGGTTGGCCGCATTTGCACACTATGGCCGACAAGCAGGGCGGCGAACACTGCAAATGCCGCAGGAAACGGTTTCACGTCGCTTTCGGATCAGCTAAGGACCCGATAAGCCTGAAAAATGGCTAACCCAAGCCAGCCTGTGCAAGCGATACGGGGTATACAATGAGCGAGATCGAACGCGAAAGCATGGAGTTCGACGTTGTGATCGTCGGCGGCGGGCCGGCTGGTCTGGCGGCGGCGATCAGGCTGAAGCAGGTGAACCCCGAGCTTTCCGTCGTGGTGCTGGAGAAAGGTGCCGAAGTCGGTGCGCATATCCTGTCCGGCGCCGTGGTCGACCCGATCGGCATCGACCGGCTCCTGCCGGACTGGCGCGAAGACTCCGAGCACCCCTTCAAGACGCCCGTGACGGCCGACCATTTTCTGGTGCTTGGTCCGGCTGGATCGATACGCCTGCCGAATTTCCTGATGCCACCCCTGATGAACAATCACGGCAATTACATCGTGTCGCTGGGCAATGTCTGCCGCTGGCTGGCGGGCAAGGCCGAGGCGCTCGGCGTCGAAATCTACCCAGGTTTCGCCGCCGTCGGACTGCTCTACAACGAGGCCGGTGCTGTCACCGGTGTCTACACCGGCGACATGGGCGTCGAACGGGACGGATCGCATGGGCCGAACTATGCGCCCGGCATGGCGCTGATGGGCAAGTATGTGCTGATCGGCGAGGGCGCTCGTGGCTCGCTGGCCAAGCAGCTCATTGCGAAGTTCAACCTGTCCGAAGGCCGTGACCCCGGGAAGTTCGGCCTCGGTCTGAAGGAACTGTGGCAGGTCGCGCCCGAGAAGCACAAGCCGGGCCTGGTGCAGCATTCCTTCGGCTGGCCGCTCGACATGAAGACCGGCGGCGGTTCGTTCCTCTACCACCTCGAGGACAATCAGGTTGCGGTCGGTTTCGTCATGCACCTGAACTACAAGAACCCCTGGCTGTCTCCCTTCGAGGAGTTCCAGCGCTTCAAGACGCACCCTGCCATCCGCGACACCTTCGAGGGCGGCAAGCGCATCTCCTATGGCGCGCGCGCCATCACCGAGGGTGGCTGGCAGTCGGTGCCGAAGCTGACGTTCCCCGGCGGCGCGCTGCTCGGCTGTTCGGCGGGTTTCGTCAACGTGCCGCGCATCAAGGGTTCGCACAACGCCATTCTGTCCGGGATGCTTGCCGCAGAGCATGCCGCCAAGGCGATAGCCGAGGGACGCGCCAACGACGAATTGACCGCCTATGAGGACGGCTGGCGCGACGGCGACATCGGCAAGGACCTGAAGAAGGTCCGCAACGTGAAGCCGCTGTGGTCGCGCTTCGGCACGGTCATCGGCATCGGGCTCGGCGGCTTCGACATGTGGCTGAACACCCTGTTCGGCTTATCGCTGTTTGGCACGCTGAAGCACGGCAAGGCCGACTATGCGACGCTCGATCCGGCGTCCAAACACAAGAAGATCGTCTATCCGAAGGCGGATGGCGTGCTGACCTTCGACCGCCTGTCCTCGGTGTTCCTGTCCAACACCAATCACGAGGAAGATCAGCCGGTCCACCTGCAGGTCAAGGACATGGCGCTGCAGCAGCGTTCGGAGCACGACGTTTTCGGGGGGCCCTCGACGCGCTACTGCCCGGCCGCTGTCTACGAATGGGTCGACGCCGACGGAAATTCCGCCGCCGATCCATCGGCCAAGGATGTCCGCTTCGTCATCAACGCGCAGAACTGCGTCCACTGCAAGACGTGCGACATCAAGGACCCCAACCAGAACATCAACTGGGTGCCGCCACAAGGCGGCGAAGGGCCGGTCTATCCGAACATGTGAGGGTAGGCGCGGCCTAGCGAATTGCCGCACCGGTCGAAGGCGTTCCTGTGAGCCATGCGGTCGCCGATTGCGGGCGGGGTTCGCCTTCTTCCGGAATGACGGAAAACTCGACCAGCACCGGAAGATGGTCGGATCCGACCGCCTCGAGCGTCTCGACGGAGAGAATGTCGACATCGCCCTTGGCAAAGACACGGTCGATCGGCAGGCCGGCAAAGCGGAGATATTCCGGCAACCTTCTATAGAGCCAAGTCGGCTGCGAAGGGCCAAATGCAGTCATGCCGCCGGCTTCGGCGACCCTCGCCGAGGAAGCGCTCCACGGCGTGGCGTTGAGATCGCCCGCGAGGATCGCGGAATCGCCCATTGCACCCAGAAGAGGCGCAAGAGCCTCGATCTGGTCGGCCTGGTCGAACGGCCATGGCCAGTCCAGGTGCATCGCGCCGAATTCGACGGGGTACCCGCCGATGTCGAGCTTCGCGGTTGCGAATGTGCCACCCTCAAGGCACTGGCCCTCGTCGCCGTCGGCAAAAGGCCGCAGCGACAGGATCGCCACGCCGCCAGCGTGATTGTGGATGTGGCAGACGACCCGGTTGCGGTAGGAGCCGGCAAGCAGCGCGGTCTTTTCTGCCCATGCCGGCGATACTTCGTTCAGCGTGATGACATCGGGCATCAGGCGTCCGATCAGCGACAGCACCTTGCCGTGTTCGGGATTGTCGTAGCGCAGGTTCAAGTGAAGCAGCTTGTAAACTGCCGCCGTCTCGTCTTCCGGCTGAAGCGCGGCCTGCGAGGCGCCCGGCCCGACAAGGTTGGAAATGCCGACGACGGAGAGGATCGCGCCCGTTCCGAGCGCGGCAGCCATGACACCGTTCCACCTGAAACCACGCAAGAACAGCAGCGGAATCGCGGCAATCAGGAGGAAAACCGCCAGATGTATGCGGAAATGGGCGAGCGAATCGAAGGCTGGATGCAGTCGCGCGAAGAAGCCGCAAATCAGCGGCAGCGCCACGATGCCTGTCGCGGCAAGCGCGAACAGGCCGATGATCCGAGATGCCCCTTTTGCGTCCATCGCCGCCTTGTTCCGCGATATTGCGGCCCATTCAAGATGGGTTTGCCGGTTACTGGAACGCCGTCTCGGCAAAGCTGCGCAGCTTGCGCGAATGCAGCCGCTCGTTCGGCATCTGGGCAAGCCGTTCCATCGCCTTGATGCCGATGGTCAGGTGCTGGGCTACCTGCCGCTTGTAGAACTCGGAGGCCATGCCAGGCAGTTTGAGTTCGCCATGCAGCGGCTTGTCGGAAACACAAAGCAGCGTGCCGTAGGGCACGCGGAAGCGGAAACCGTTCGCCGCGATGGTGGCCGATTCCATGTCGAGCGCGATGGCCCGGCTTTGCGAGAGGCGCTGCACCGGGCCGCGCTGGTCGCGCAGTTCCCAGTTGCGGTTGTCGATCGTCGCCACCGTGCCGGTGCGCATGATGCGCTTCAGGTCGTAGCCGGACAGCCCGGTCACCTCGGCCACCGCCTCCTCCAGCGCCACCTGCACTTCGGCAAGCGCCGGGATCGGCACCCAGACCGGCAGGTCGTCGTCGAGCACGTGGTCCTCGCGCACATAGGCATGCGCCAGGACATAGTCGCCCAGCGCCTGCGTGTTCCTCAGCCCGGCGCAGTGCCCGAGCATCAGCCACGCATGTGGCCTGAGCACCGCGACATGGTCGGTGATGGTCTTGGCGTTCGAGGGACCGACGCCGATATTGACCATGGTTATCCCGCCATGGCCGGGCTTCTTGAGGTGATAGGCGGGCATCTGCGGTATGCGCGCCAGCGCCGGCCCGTCGAAGGGCAGGTTTTCGCCTGCCGGCGTCACGATGTTGCCGGGCTCGACGAAAGCCTCGTATCCGCCGCCGCCCTTGGCCATCAGTTCGCGGGCGTAGACGGCGAATTCCTCGATGTAGAACTGGTAGTTCGTGAACAGCACGAAGTTCTGGAAATGCTGCGGGCTCGTCGCCGTGTAGTGCGACAGCCGGTGCAGCGAATAGTCGATGCGCTGCGCGGTGAACGGCGCCAGCGGCCTTGCCTCGCCGGGAAGGAGTTCGAAGGTGCCGTTGGCGATGTGGTCGTCGGTGCCGTCGAGGTCGGGGACATCGAACAGGTCTCGGATCGGCCGGCTGATGCGGTCTGCGATCGCGCCGTCGACATGCGTACCCTCGAGGAAGGCGAAATGCAGCGGGATCGGCGTCTGCGATTCCGAAACGACGACCGGTACGCCGTGGTTGCGCATGATGATGCGCAGTTGCTCGGTCAAATAGCGTTCAAACAGGTCCGGACGCGTGATGGTGGTCGTGAAATGGCCGGGCGTCGGCATATGGCCGTAGGCCTGGCGGGAGTCGACCTGGCTGTACGACGAAGTCGTAACTCCGATCTCCGGGTAGAAAGCGCGGTAGCGCCGGTTGGGATCGGCCCCTTCGGCGAGCGCGGCAAACGAGTCGCGCAGGAACAGGGTATTGCGGTCGTAGAGCGCCTGCAGCGCGGCGACGGCCTCACCGGCGTCGGTGAAGCTCTTGCGCCCGACCGGTTCGGGCGAGACGACTGATTCGATCGGTTCGGGATAGATTCGTTTTTCCATGGCCCAATATAGTGGGCGTTTGCGACCGTGTGGAGATGCTGCACAAGAATTCGGCAGAATGCCTGCGCCGCTCAGGATCCGCGGTCAGCCGCGTTGCAGGCTGACCATCAGGACGAAGCCCGCGCCGCTGTTTTTCATCGTCGGGGCTTCGATTGTCGTCTGGTCCGCGGCGCGCAGGCTTGTAACCGCCAGAAGCGGCGCGGAAACGACCAGCATCACCGCCATGGCCCGAGGCAGCAGCCTGAGGCATTTGAGGGTCTCGTTCAGGTGACGGGTCATTTTGATCTGGTCGCTTTCGGATATCTGTGTGTTTGAAGACGGTTGATTTACGGGGCCTGGCAGAAGATTTTCGGTTGCGCGAAGCACGATGGCGCGCTGGCTGTCTGGTAGTACTGGCGGGTCCGACCCGCATCTGCGACCAGAATGGCGAAGACCATTCCAAACAGCGTCACGAGCAGGCACACGATGGTGAAGCGGCGGGCGAGCATGTCGGTCTCCTTCGATATCGCGCTCCTTCGATATCGCGGAGAATGCCAGCACGCGGCTGAACGGCCTCTGAGATGGCCGTTCATGTGTCGTTCAAATTTATTGAAGGCCGTTAGGCACTCCGCGCTTGCGTCTTTCGCAGGCTCGCCTATGTCCGGATTGCAGAACGCGGAGAACGCCGATGACGACGCAGACCAAGCCGATCGAGCTCTACTACTGGCCGACGCCCAACGGCTGGAAGATCACGATCATGCTGGAGGAACTCGGCGTTCCCTATGAGGTCAAATACGTCAACATCGGCAAGGGCGAGCAGTTCGAGCCGTCCTTCCTCAAGATTGCGCCTAACAATCGCATGCCGGCGATCGTCGATCCCGAGGGTCCCTCTTCAGATGGAAAATGGGGCGGCGAGACGATCTCGGTTTTCGAGTCAGGCGCCATCCTGCAATATCTCGGCCGCAAGTTCGGCAGGTTCTACCCGCCCGACGAGCGCGCCAGGGTCGATGTGGAGCAATGGCTTTACTGGCAGGTCGGCGGCCTGGGACCGATGGCGGGGCAGGCTCATCACTTCCGCCAATATGCGCCCGAGAAGGTGCCCTACGCGGTCGACCGCTACACGAACGAGGTGAACCGCCTCTACGGCGTGATGAACAAGCGCCTTGCCGACCGCGATTTTCTCGCCGGCGACTATTCGATCGCCGACATGGCGGCGATCGGCTGGGTCAAACCTCACAAGAACCAGGGGCAGGACCTCGAAGACTTCCCGCATCTCAAGCGCTGGTTCGAGGCCATGCTTGCCCGGCCGGCTGTCGAGCGGGCTCTGGTCGTTGGCCAGGATCACCGCAACAACCTTGCCGACGACAAGGACGCGCAAAAAGTGTTGTTCGGGCAGCGCGCAAGGACATAGCCCGAAAGGGCTACCGCCTCGTCCAGCTTTGCGACTGACAGATCAGGCCGCCAAACACGCAGCCGCTCATCGTCAGGCTGTTGCCAGCCAGCCTTCCTTTGCCCGAATATGTCTTGTCGTTGGCCGGGTCGGTGATGTTGCCGGTGTAGTATTTTTCGCCTGCGGCCTTCAGCTTTCCGATGCTCTTCCCGGCATGGACGCCTGTTTTCAGCTGGATGCAGAAACTGCCGCCGCATGAGCTGATCTGTGCCGTGGTGCCGGCCTCGGTTCGCCAGTTGCCCTCGATCGGATCGGCGTAGGCGATCCCGGCGGAGACGAGCGTTGCAGCTGCGGCCACCGCCAATGCGCGAAACATGGACATCCTCCCTCGGGCGCCGGCCCCATTGATGCCGCCGGCTCGACTTTCCGCGTCAGGCTAACCCAAACGAGATGAGTGCGGAAGCGATCTGCAAAACGAAAAATGGTTGCGCAACACGTCGCGTGGTTACTGAACGATTGCGCTTCACGCTGCGCATTTTCGACAGTTTTTCCGCAAATCCGCGCCGCGCGTAGGGTTCCTATCCTTAATGATTTCCGGTGTTTACCGCTTGTTTGAACTTTGTTTGTCTCAAATTAAGCAAGCCATTTAACGACGCGTTCAAAGCTCTGGCGGCATCCTCGAAAACATCGGAAGAGCAGCCCGGGGACACCAAATGGAGCCGCTCTCTGCAGTTTGGACAGGGGATACAAATGGCACGTTTTGAAATGCTTGAGCAGGGTTTCGGGATCATGGGCGCAAGCGCCCAGGCGGACATCCTTTTTGAACTGGGCATGATGTATGCGACCGGCCGCGATTGCGACGCCGACATCGTCGCCGCCCACAAATGGTTCAACATCGCGGCCATCAAGGGTTCGACCCGCGCCGCCGAGTTGCGCTCGGAACTGTCGGCGACGATGAGCAAGGCCGACATCGCCAAGGCGCTTCGCGACGCCCGCGAATGGATGACGATGCACTGATTTAAGACTGGCCGAGGTCGCGAAAGACGGCCGGGCTGCAATAAGACGCGGAACCACCGTGCTGTGACGACAGGGCAGAGGCGATGCCAGGTATGGGGATGCCAGGCGAAACCACATAAAGCCGCGACCGGACAAAGATCCGGCGCGGCTTTATCTTTAGTGGCTCAGGCGTCTTCGAAGGTCACCAGGACCGTGCCTTCGGTGATCTGCGCGCCCTCGGCGGCGATTTCCGCCACGATGCCGTCACGCGTCGCGGCGATCGTGTGCTCCATCTTCATGGCTTCAAGCACGAGCAGCGGCTGCCCCTTGCTGACTGTGTCCCCACTTGCCGCGCGGACGATCTTGACGAAGCCCGGCATCGGCGCGCGCATGCCCGTGGTGTGCTCCTCGCGCTCGGCCGCCCTGGCGAAGGGGTCGGCCATCGCGAAATCGTGGCAGGCGCCTCCGGAAAAGACGCTGACATGGCCGGGCCAAAGGGCCGTTCGCGGCGCGTGGTCGCGCGCAATGGCCTGCCTTTCGCGTTCGCCGTCGAAGCGGATCATGGCGCGCCCTTCGGCACCCGCCGAAAGGAAGGCGACGACCTCGCCCTGCGCGCCGCCGAGCGAAGTGCGCCTTTCGACCGGATGGAAATGCGAATAGCCGGCAAGCGACGACCACGGGTCATCTCCGGAGGGCAGCTTGTCCAGGCCCGAAGCCGCAAGCAGGGCTGCGGATACGATGGCGGGAGTGGCCGGTGCGACGGCGGTCAGCGCCTCCTGCCTGCGTCCAATCATTCCAGTATCGACTGTCCCCTTGACGAAATCGTGGTCCCGCGACAGCGCGGCAAGGAAAGCGACATTCGTCACCGAGCCCGCGATATCGGTCTGTTCCAGCGCCGTGGACAGGCCGTCGAGCGCCGTAGCCCGGTCGCTGCCGCTGACCACGAGTTTGGCGATCATCGGATCGTAGTAAGGCGAGACAGGATCGCCGGCCCGCACGCCGGTCTCGACACGCAGAGACTGCGAAGCCGTCGGAAACGCGAGATGATGGAGCGTTCCGGTTGCGGGCAGGAAGCCGCGCGCGGCGTCCTCGGCATAGATCCTCGCCTCGAATGCGTGTCCGCACAGTGCGATCTGCTCCTGCGTCCTCGGCAGGGGCTCGCCGGCCGCGACCCGAAGCTGCCATTCGACGAGATCCGTGCCGGTGACCATCTCAGTGACCGGATGCTCCACCTGCAGCCGCGTGTTCATCTCCATGAACCAGAAGCGGTCGGGCCTCAGCCCGTCGGATGCGTCGACGATGAACTCGACGGTGCCCGCGCCGCTGTAGCCGATTGTCTTGGCGGCCTTCACCGCGGCGTCGGTCATGGCCGCACGCATCGCCTCCGTCATGCCCGGCGCCGGCGCTTCCTCGATCACCTTCTGGTGGCGGCGCTGGGCAGAACAGTCGCGTTCGTAGAGATGGACGACGTTGCCGAAATTGTCGCCGAAGATCTGAACCTCGATGTGGCGCGGGCATTCGATGTATTTCTCGACGAGCACGCGGTCGTCGCCGAAGGCTGCCCTGGCCTCGCGGCGCGCCGAAGACAGCGCTTCCGCCAGTTCGTCCGGGTTGTCGACCTTGCGCATGCCCCTGCCGCCGCCGCCCGCCCGTGCCTTGATCAGCACCGGGTAGCCGATCTCGCGCGCCTTGCTTGCCAGCAGCACGAGCTCCTGTCCTTCGCCATGATAGCCAGGCACCACCGGTACGCCGGCGCGCTCCATCAGCCGCTTGGCGGCGTCCTTGAGGCCCATCGCCCGGATCGAGGCGGGGGATGGCCCGATAAACACCAGCCCCGACGCGATCACCTGATCGGCGAAGTCGGGGTTCTCGGAGAGGAAGCCGTAGCCCGGATGCACCGCCTCGGCGCGCGAATTGATCGCGGCGCTGACGATGCGGTCGTCGCGCAGATAGCTCTCGCCCACCGGCGACGCTCCGATGTGGACAGCCTCGTCGGCCATCTCGACATGCATCGCCCGTGCATCCGCATCGGAATACACGGCGACGGTCGCGACGCCCATGCGGCGCGCGGTGCGGATGATGCGGCACGCGATCTCGCCGCGATTGGCGATGAGAATCTTCCTGAACATTGCTGCTATCCGTCCCGTCCGCCCGCTGCTGCATTGCATACTAGGCGGTGGGGCAAGGGGACGTCCACCCTGCGGGCGGCGAGGCGCGCTGGCCCGGCCATCAAGGCGACCGATGGAGCTCGGACAGTCATCAAATAGAAGATGCCGCCGTCTGCTGCAACGGCGATGAGTTACTTCGCATGCATCAAAAGATGCGCAACAACGAAGTGGGCGGCAGCCGCAAATCGAAATCTCAAGAGCATTTCACCACCGCACGCAACGACTCTGTTGTGTAACTGCAACGGTTGGAGAGAATTGGCGAAAAAACCGTTTGTTAACTATGCAAGCCCGCTCCGTGTGCTAGGAATGTAATTGCTCACCCCCTATGACGCCGGCGCTGGCAATGGGGTGCCGGCAAGGGTGAGGCGGATGGCTTCGAGAGCACCGATGGCGCGGCGACGTGCTG
>Ga0335394_10004772_pt1 | contig 15422 bp, 13 predicted proteins | sample MAT03_FD_205741 | JGI IMG/M metagenome (GOLD analysis project Ga0335394, IMG submission 205741) | Freshwater microbial communities from Lake Fryxell liftoff mats and glacier meltwater in Antarctica - MAT-03 (spades assembly) (version 2) ...
GATTCTGTGCTTGTTCAACCTACAAAAGCCGGTCATGTGCGTGGACGTGTGGACATGAATAACAGGGGCTTGGCCTATTGGCGACTTTTTGAAAACCGGTCGCCGAAATTTGCAAACGGAGCGCCAAGTGCTCTTGGTTATGCACCCACCCCTAAGATTGTTTTAGGCAGCGAAACCAATCTGAATGCAAGTTCTTATCCAGGCAAATTCATAGCCGACGGCACTCAATTGGCTTACATCCGACTTGAAGGTCAGGGTTATGATACCACGTATTCCTGTTATGATATTTTTTATACTAAGAATGGGGATTACCCGATTGCTTTTTATCCAGGTGGTACTTTGCTAAATTACTCAAGATACTTCGACTCTTTAACGCCTATTTCTATTGACGAAACAACTATTTTGCGGGTGATAGCTGTGCCTAAGCCTGGCAGGCCGCTTTGCCCCATGCAAACACTGCCAAGTTTTTGCGAAACAAATACTTATTTTATCGACCCGGAGCATAACGCCTTTAGTGAGCAGTTTGGAGTGGTATCTATTGCAATAGACAGGGCAGATATGGCGTGGTTTAATTCACAAGGCACTCCACCTACTTCTGTGCATGTAGAATATTTTGACAAGAAAAAACAAATGAGTGAAGGTTACGCCATGATAAACAGGCCTCCAAATGAATCCTGGTTAACAAGTCAAAAAGGATTTTACATCAACATCGATGACCGCTTAGGATCAGGCTGTAATTTTGAGGGAAATGTGTTTAATGTAGATGAACTGGGTACAACCAGCAGGACCGTGTTCCCAACCCTTCATTTAAAAGGTGGCGACTATGAAAGCCACTCTATTAAATCAGGCGCTACCGGAACTCTGGCCACCGCCGATTATGGAACCGGAATAAGAGACGTGGTCATGCAATCGTTGGCTGCGAAATACGACCTGAATGTAAGCCCATTGCATGTGAAACCCGTGGTTACTTTTGTAAATGGCAAGTATTGGGGCGTTTACGACTTGAGAGAAGTTTACGACAAGTATTATGAAGAGTATTATAACAAACAATCTGTAGATAAAGTAGACATGCATTTCGTACACAATAACCAGGAAGCTTCGGTTACTTCGTGGGATGGGCAGGAGTCGCGTTACACCCCCGTGTCGAGCTTTAATACGACGGTTTACAACATTACACAGACTAGGCAAATGAATAATGCGTCAGATTATGATAGGGTAATGAACGCTATGGATAAAGCCAGCTTTATAGACTATATGATTTTGAACAGCTATGGTATGAATAGTGATCTTTGGGTTAATAACGTAACAGTGGCAAGGGGCGGAGATGCAGGTAAAGCGGGTGCTAAGTGGCATTTTTATTTATGGAATATGCCAAGTATCTTCAATTACACGATAATCGCTCCTAGTGGATTACATTTTGCTAATCCTTCGGTGCCGGCGTGCTTTTTATACAATGCTGTGAATTTCACGAACCTTTACCAGCCAACAGCGCAGGCATACAACGGACATGGTAACATTTTAACGAAGCTGATGCGTAACAACCAGTTTAAGTCGGAGTACATTGCAAGGTATCAGGATTTGCTAAATGGTCCGCTGAAATGTGATAACATCATCAAACATTTTGACGCCGTAGCAAAACTGTATTCTAAGGAAATGAAATACCATGAAGACGTTGCTTCCACACCTTTTCCGGGGATGTTTACAACCTCCGATCCTTTGCTTGTGTGGGATTCGAATGCCGTGAGGCTAAGAAACGTGATCAAATTGCGTTGTTTTTTCTTTGCGGATAAAGGATTCAGTTCAACGAGCAGTTGCTATGGTCTTACTGGGCCGTATCCGATTAGTATCGACGTGAGACCTTCAGGCTCGGGAAAAGTAAGGTTAAATACAACAATTCTTAATGATTATACCTGGTTCGGTAGTTATTATGGAGGCAATATGGGATTTAAAGCGCTTCCAAGCAGTTCACAGTTTAAGTTTCATCACTGGGAGTTTGACGGACTTAATGTAAGTAACGGATATGCTTTGAGTATGGATTCAGTTGTAGCAAATTTCCAACGCAACTCAAACATAGTTGCAATATTTACAGATAAGGGTAATGACATAGCATACAGTGGAGATAATCCAAACTTACCTACAGGATTTACGCCAAATGGTGACGGATTAAACGATGACTTCAAGCCTTTAGGAAGTGGTGAATACTCTACAGAATATACTATGACAATTTTTAATCGCTGGGGGCAGCAGGTATTTAGAAGTCAGGACCCACTTAACGGTTGGGACGGAAGGTATAATGGATCTGAGGCTCAGACAGGAGTGTATGCTTATTACATTACCTACAAAAATATTTATAACGAAGACAAACTGCTGAAGGGAAATGTTACCTTAACCCGCTAGTGTTTGTTTAAAAAATGTATGAAACAGGTAAAACTCCTAAATAAAAACACCACGAATAACATGCATAAGCAGCTTTATACCGCTGCTCATGCTTAGAAGCAAATTATAGTATATGAAGAAAATAAAATACTTTTCAGCTCTTTTAGTTTTTACTTTATCAGGTGTTGTTTTGCGCGCGCAGGACATTCACTTTTCGCAGGTTTATGAAACGCCTTTATTAATAAGCCCGGCAAATACCGGTTTTTATAATGGGTATTTCAGAGCAATTGCTAATTACCGCAGCCAGTGGGCTGCAATGAACAATGCTTTTCAAACAATGGGACTGTCTTTGGACGGAGGATTATTTAAATCTAAAAAACGTCCGGCCTTTATGGGTCTGGGCCTTACCATTTATAATGACAAGGCCGGTGTTGCGAGTATTCGTAAAACAACTGCCATGTTAAATGTGAGCGGCCTTGTAAAAGTTGGAAAGAACAGTGCATTTAGTGTAGGTTTGGCAGGAGGTACGGCGGCAACGAGCGGTAATTACAACAAGCTGACTTATGCTTCACAGTACAACGGAAACTACATTGATCCGGGCATTGATTCCCGTGAGCCCATCTACAGACAGTATACGACGGTAGATGTTGCAGCAGGTGCTGCATACGATTTTGCAAAATATAAAAAAGATCAGGATCACGATGATGTATCTTCTTTCAGGATTGCTTTAGGGGCTTATCACCTTAACAGAGCTGTGCAAGAATACGGACCGGGGTCGGCATACAAAACTCCGGTAAGATGGACAGCTGCATTCACTTCAGTATTTGACATGGAGGATACTAAATTTACTGTGACGCCAACGCTGATTTTTCAGGCACAAGGAACCTTCCAGGAATTATACATGGGAAGCTATGTAAAATACCGCATGAGCACAGGTACAAAAGTAACCGGCGAAAAAACACAGAATGCAATCGGTGTTGGGATATTTTACAGAAGAAAAGATGCACTGGTAGCTAAGCTAATTTTTGATCTCGGTGATTACTCCATCGGTATGGCTTATGATGCGAATGTTTCTGCTTATCGCCGTGCCAGTAATGGTTTTGGTGGATTCGAGATTTCTTTGCGTTATAACAATCTTGCCAGTTCTTTATTTGAATCCAGGAAAGAATTCAGGTAAAAGAACTTATTATCTATTTCAAAGAGTCTTTGCTCCTTCTATGAAAAAATCCTACTCTTTTGTCATTATTGCTGTATTGCTGATCCTTGTTGGGATATCTCTTTACATTTATAAATCCAAGTCCTCTTTAAGCACCGTAGATGAAGACGCGCGTAATTTCAGGTTCAAGGATACCGCGGCTATTAGCAGGATATTTATTGCTGATAAAGATGGGAAGCAATGCGATCTTCGGGAAACAAAAACGGGTTGGGTTGTAAACGGTAAATACAATTGCAGAAGCGAAGCAGTTTTGAACCTTTTGGAAGTGATTAAGTTGGTAGAAGTGAAAATGCCCGTGCCTAAAGCTGAACGTGAAAGCACGATTAAATACCTTGCTGCACAGGCCATAAAAATTCAGGTTTATGCAGGTGATAAATTAGTGAGGCAATATTATGTAGGACATGAAACAGCGGATTCAGAAGGAAGTTATATGCTTTTGTCGGACCCCGAGAGTGGTAAAAATTTCAAAGATCCTTATATCTGTTTTATAGCGGGGTTTAAAGGGTATTTGTTGCCAAGATTTATTTACGATGAAAATGATTGGCGCGACCGGCTGGTGATGAATTACATTCCACCTGAAATGAAACAGGTGAGCGTTCGGAACTTAGAGGCGGCTGCGGATTCGTCTTTCACCATCGACCTTGTGGGGCCTAACCAGTTTAAATTAAAAAATGGCACTGGCAAAGAACTTGGTTTTGATCCGGAGAAGATGAGGCAATATTTGGTTTATCTTCAGAATGTTTCTTACGAAGTGTTGTTGACAGGAAAAAATAAACGACTCCAGGATTCACTTTTAGCAGTAAAGCCATTTCAAACAATTACTGTTACAACGAAAGATGCGAAAGTAGAAACGTATAATTTTTACCGAAAACAATTTCCGGGAGACATGATTCCCGATCACGGGGTGAAATACGATTACGATCCTGATCGTATGTACATGAGCTTTAGCAATGATAAGGAGTGGGCGCTGGTGCAATATTTTGTGTTCGGCAAATTAATGGCGAGCTCAAATTATTTTTCGCCAAATTCTTCTGTTAAAAAGTAGTTTAAAACTAAAGGACCGTTTCTCGTGATTTTCCCTTGCTTACTGTAATTTCGCTTCTAAAATCAAGTATATGAATTTTGTTGTTTCCGCGTCAGTTTTATTAAAACATTTGAAATCCATCGGTGGGGTTTTAAATTCAAATAATACCATTCCTATTTTAGATTGTTTTTTATTTGAGATCAATAAAAATGAGTTAACACTTTCGGCAAGTGACATGGAAACAACCATTACCACTTCTTTAAAAGTAGATTCGAATGACAGTGGCAGTATTGCTGTTCCGGCAAAAACACTTTTAGATTCTCTTGCTAACCTGCCAGAACAACCAATTTCATTTATCGTTGATAAAACCAAACACTCTATAAAATTAAAAACAGAAACGGGTGATTACAACATCTCTGGTCAGAACGGAACTGAGTATCCAAAAATGCCAAAGCTGGAATCACAAACGTCTATCGTTATTAAAAGTGATGTGCTTGCAAGTGCAATCAATAAAACTATTTTCGCAACGGGTAATGATGATCTTCGTCCAGTAATGAGCGGGGTTTTTTGCCAGTTCAGTGAAGTAAATTCCATATTCGTTGCTACTGATGCACACAAACTTGTACGTTATACGCGTAACGATGCAAAGGCTGGTGCTTCAGCTTCGTTTATCATGCCTAAAAAACCTTTGAATGTTTTAAAAACATTGTTGACAGGTGTGGATGATGCGGTGAAAGTAGAATTTAACAAAACCAATGCTTTATTCAGCTTTGGAAATGTAAATTTGATCTGCCGTTTGATCGATGGTAAATATCCAAACTACGAAGCAGTTATTCCAAAACAAAATCCGAACAAACTAACGGTTGACAGGTCAGCGTTTTTAGGAGCTCTAAAACGTGTAAGCGTATTCTCCAATAAGGCAACACATCAGATTCGTGTAAAAGTAACAGGAAGCCAATTACGTGTAAGTGCAGAAGATCTTGACTTCGCTAATGAAGGACATGAATTGTTGACTTGCACTTACGTGGGAGAAGACATGGAAATAGGTTTTAACTCCCGTTTCCTTGTAGAGATGGTAAGTAACCTGGATTGTGATGAGATCATCATTGAGATGAGCGCTCCCAACCGTGCGGGGATTATTTTACCTAATAACAAATCCAATCCGGGAGAAGATGTGTTGATGCTGGTTATGCCGGTAATGCTGAATAACTAATTTATTTTTCGACTAGTATTTACATTTTAATCTGAAACTTTATGATCAGGAAATTCTTCTATGGATTTATGTTTATTGCTATGAACATTTGTTTGAATGCCCAATGGGTGAGCAGCAACAATGGACTTCCAGAAAAAGCGGGTCCTTCATGTTTTGCTATGAAAGGGAATATTTTGTATACAGGTCCGTCAGAAGGCTTGTTTTATTCAACAGATTAGGGGCTCGGCTGGCAACAGAAAAATCTAAATGACGACAGGAAACCTTTCGTGGGTACATTTAGCTTTGAGGGCTCTACCATGCTTGCTGGTGGATCGAATTGTGTTTACGCTTCAATAGATGAGGGGGCTAACTGGCAGAAGATTGCTAATCAGACTCCAGGTGGAATGGGTGCTGATAAAGTGATGACTAAATGCGACGAATTTTACGTGGGAAACTACTACGGCCTTTTTTATTCGCCGGATAAAGGGAAAAGCTGGCGGGAAATAACTGGCGGAATAAGGCGAGATGGTTTTCTGGATGATGATGGAGATAAGGTCATGGTTAAAACCATACGCGCCTTTGTGCTTGTAGAATCGGCGCTGTATTTAGGGGCATCGACAGGCGTATTTGTCTCGACAAATATAAGGAGGAAGCTGGAGACCATTGAATGAAGGTCTTCCGACCAACAAGTATATAACGTTTATGTGTTTGATCGGAACAAATCTGTATATCTCTGTTCGAGATGGCATGTATGTTTCGGGTGATCTTGGTGTTTCGTGGAAGAAAGTAACAAATGGTTTCGCGGAAAATCAAACGGTAAATGCTATGGCGGCTTCGGGTTCAACTATTTTTGCGTCTGCCTGGGAGAAAGGAGTTTATATCTCAAAAGATAACGGCGTAACCTGGGCAGAATTCAGTGAGGGATTGCCAAAAAAGGCTAACGTGAGGTCAATGCTTCTAGAGGGAAATAAATTATATGCAGGAGTGTATGGAAAAGGTGTTTATACTTACGATGTCACTAGCATTCTTGGAAAGTAAATAGCAAGGTCGCTAAATAATTACCTGGTCCGGTAACTCTATTATTTCATTTTTCAGATTAAAAACCAAGTCACTGATGCCATTGGTGATCATTAACAATTCTGCCTTTACCGTTATGTTGTAGCGCAGGGCTTGTTCCACCACCATTCTGTCTAGTTCAATGTACGGCGCTTTGCATTCAATGATGAGGTAGGGCTTTAACTCACGGTTATAAACCACAACATCATACCGTTTTTTAATGTCGTTAAGGAATAATTCTTTTTCCACCGAGATGGATGAAGCGCTGAATTTTTTTACGGTGACCAGATAATTCAAAACATGTTGTCTAACCCATTCTTCGGGGGTAAGCACCAGCCATTTTTTACGAATAAAATCGAAAATGAAAGTCTGCGTGCCTTGTTTTTTCAAACGTACTGCAAATGGTGCATATTTTAACGGGAAGTTCAACTTAAAGAAATTTATTTTAAATATATTTACATTAAGTCATTCGGAGATTTTTTTTTATCACAATTAATCAAGGTAGCTATGAAGACGAAAGAAGAGATTGTAAATAATTGGTTACCGCGATACACTGGTGTGACACTGGATAAATTCGGGCAGTATATTATCCTGGTCAATTTTACCACTTATGTATACATGTTCGCAAAACAATACGGAGTTGAGGTAGATGGCAAGGAAAGGCCCATGTGCAGTGCTACAGCAGAGAATATTACCATTATTAATTTTGGCATGGGAAGCGCCAGTGCAGCAACCGTTATGGATCTGCTGACAGCAATATTGCCAAAGGCAGTTTTATTTCTTGGTAAATGCGGAGGCTTAAAAAAGAAAAACCAAATAGGCGACCTTATTTTACCAATAGCAGCTATACGTGGCGAAGGTACCAGCAACGATTACCTTCCGCCTGAGGTGCCGGCATTACCGGCTTTTAGTCTGCAAAAAGCCATTTCTTATTGTATTCGACTCAAGTCTTTGGATTACTGGACTGGGACTGTTTATACTACCAATCGTAGAGTTTGGGAGCACGATGAAAAATTTAAAGACTATTTGAGAAGTCTGCGTACCATGGCTATCGACATGGAAACCGCGACTATCTTCACGGTAGGTTTTAGAAATGGAATTCCTACTGGAGCTTTGTTGCTGGTAACGGATCAACCCATGATAGCAGAAGGTGTTAAAACAGAAGTGAGTGATATTAAAGTCACTGAAAATTTTGTTGATCAGCATTTGCAGATTGGTATTGAGTCTTTAAAAGAATTACAAAACAAAGGTGTAGCCGTAAAGCATTTGAGATTTGAATAAATTAAGCAATAACAAGCAACCAGATTTTTTTATTTCAGGCGTCCTGAGGGGAGATGTTGCAATTTTAAGTCGTGCCATTACGCTGGTAGAGTCGCAAAATAAATCGCATCAGGTTTTGGCACAACAAGTCATTGACGGGATAATTTCGAAGACGGGACACTCGATACGCCTTGGTGTTACTGGAGTTCCTGGCGTTGGAAAAAGTACATTCATTGAAAGTTTCGGGAAAGAAGTAATAGCGAAAGGTCATAAATTGGCTGTATTGGCTATTGATCCGTCCAGCACAAAAAGCAAGGGAAGTATCCTTGGTGATAAAACACGAATGGAAGAACTTTCTACCAAAGAAAATGTTTATATCCGGCCTTCGCCCAGTAGCGGAACTCTGGGGGGTGTGACGAAAGCTACTTACGAAACTATTTTGTTGTGTGAAGCCGCAGGATATGATTTTATTATTGTAGAAACTGTTGGGGTAGGGCAGAGTGAGGTGGCGGCAAGCAAGATCACAGATTTTTTTCTACTCTTAATGCTGGCAGGCGCTGGTGACGAGTTGCAAGGGATAAAGCGTGGTATAATGGAAATGGCAGACGCGCTCGTTATTACAAAAGCCGACGGTGAAAATTTTATAAAGGCAAAAGCTGCGCGGTCAGAATATGCGCACGCCATGCACTTGCTGCAGGCACCCGATAGTGGTTGGACAAGTCGCACACTCATTTGTTCAGCTACAGAAAACGCAGGCATCGCTGAGATTTATACAATGATTGAAGATTACCGGAATTTTACGGTAGCGAATAATTATTTTTCCGAAAAGCGAAAACAACAGCAATTCGATCTTTTTCTAAATGCTATTGATGAACAATTAAAAGAAAGATTTTATTCAGACCCTGAAATTAAAAGTAAAATTGAGGGCATAAAAAAGAAGAGTCCCGGTCAACCCTTTGCGGAGGCAAGAAAATTACTTGATGAATTTTTGAAATAAATCTGACGGAAATAGGCCCCTTGTTGAAAGAAATTCCAAAAATGAAACGCTTTTCAGCGGCAAACGTGCCATTTAATCCGCCATGAGGCGGCCCAATCATCATTTAGTTGATTCAAAGTATTGATAATCAGTATTTTGTGAATTTTGAGAAAAAAGCCTAATATTTATAAATATTTCTTTTTTCTTATGAAAAATTTTTTTTCTTTTGCAGGAATTAATAAGCCTTAATAAATTAGAATATATGTATTGGACATTAGAGTTAGCGAGTTGGTTAGAAGATGCGCCTTGGCCTGCAACAAAAGACGAGTTAATAGATTACGCTATGAGAAGCGGAGCTCCAATGGAAGTAATTGAAAATTTGCAGGAGATGGAAGACGAAGGAGAAAGTTACGAAAGTATCGAAGAGATTTGGCCGGATTATCCGACCAAGGACGATTTCTTTTTTAACGAAGATGAATTTTAGAAATAAGGACCGCTGAGAGGCGGTTTTTTTTGCTTTTTAATCGATGGACTTACGGTTGTAAATAATATAACCGATGTGAAAGAAGGGAGAGAAATTATATTTGTTTTGATCGTAATAATTTACACCAATGCTAACGGGTCCCACAGCGCTGTTGTAAACAAATGCGGCCATTCCCGAAAAATACCTGTATAAGAGTGCCGGGGAGTATTGGGCTTTTCCCGGAGAGTTTGGATCGGGACGAATAGACTGATACGGCTGAAAAATATAGGCTTCCAGCCGAATGTCGAAACTTTTTGCAGGACTTGTGATTGCTTTCAGCCCCCCTGCAAAATAACTGTGAGCCCGGTAAGCATCAATAAAAAAAGTTTGACTTTCAGGAGTTGGATTAAATGCAGGTGCAGATAAAATAGTGGATTGGTAGTTGCTGAAAAAACTCTGTGTCGAATACACGCCTTCTAAAAAAACACCGAGTTTGAATTTTTTAAAAGTACGGATGTAGCTGTCAAAAGTGAGTTTCAATTGCAACCACCCAGGTTGAAGCTCATTCTTAAATCTGGAGGTATCGAGGCTTGTATTTCCCGGATAAAAACTTTCGCGCCCCTGCAGATATCTTGCGCGGGCATTGAGCAGCGTGCCTTCAGTGGCATACATTCTGCGGTTAAGCGTGTTTATCTGGTAACTGGCCTGTGCATACCAATAATCGAAATAGGTAACGTCTGCTGTATCGGTTTTTGCGAAACCGTCCGTTTGATAATATTTGTTTTTCCATTCGGTAAAACCGCCTGCAACGTTAAACTGGGAAATATTCCCTACGGGAAGCCCAATTTTTAATTCACCGAATTTATCTTGCTGAATAAGATAGGCGGGTTTTTCGAGGTTAAAAAATAAGACGCTACTATTAAAGTAATCCCAGCGTGAAAAAGTAAAAGAAGGTTGAATGAAAAGCTGAATACGACCTGGAAAATCAAACCTCAAGCGCATTAACGTGCTGGTGTTTAATTTTCCAAGGTAACCATTTGCATAAGCACTGAAGCCAATGCGTCCAAGGTGATTGTATTGCAAACCCAGAAAAGCTTCACTGATTGGCCTGTTGGAGATAATGGCGCCCGGTTCAATGTAAAAGGGCTTTTCTCTTTTTCCGAGAAGCTTGAGTTTGTAATTATTTGTAGCCGAATCAAGTTGCGTAACCGGGAAAATATTTTTGATCTTATCTTCGCTGGCGAGCTTGAAGTATCTGCGCTTTAATTGTTCAAGTGTAAAAGGTTTCTTATTGAAGAAAAGGCTTCTTTTAATGAATGCCGTCTGTTTTCTATTGAATCCAACCACTTCTATATCCATAAATTTAATACCGTCGAGTTCCCGGTAAGTTTGGTAGGACTGTCTTTTTTTCTGAATATCCGCCGTGTTAGAACGTGCCGCCACCTGTTTTTTTATTTCCGGCATTATGCGGATTGTCGATATGTAGCCGCTGTCGATCAGGCGTTGTACGTTGTCAAAATTAAAAGCATTTACATCGCTCCAAGGTTCAATCAAAACGCCATTCTCGCAGACTGGACTAAAATTTGTCTGGCTCATCAAAAGACTTCTCAGCTGCAAATACAAATTGTCCTCATCGGGTTTTACATTTTTTTCTGCTACGTTGGAACCAATAATAAAATCGGGATTAAAATCTTTCAGCATTACATCCGTTGGAAAATTATTGTATAATCCTCCGTCAAATAAAAGCCTTCCGTCAATGGTAATGGGACGCAAATAAAATGGATAACTCATGCTGGCTCTCACGGCGCTGGGTAGATCACCGGTTTTGAAAACAATCGACTTTTTGGATTCAATGTCGGCAGCCACGCAACGGTAAGGAACAAAAAGACTATCGAAGTTATTGTGCATTTTATTGGCAACGCCTGTGAAAGTTTCCATCAGATAATAATCAATGGGCATGGAGTTAATTACGTTTGTAGGCAGGTTTTTGAGGAAATTATCTCTGGTGTCGTATTTAAAGGTTACCCAACCGGCAAACTCCTCTCTTTTTTTGCTCATGTACTCATATTTTACCGGAAGTTCCCCCCGCTGAATACTTTCAAAAAAGGAAGTCCGCACAAGTTTTTCGATCTCTGCCGGAGAATAACCGATCGCATAATAAGCACCGATAAGGCCGCCGATAGAAGTACCACAAATGTAATCAATGGGGATGTTGTTTTCTTCGAGCGCTTTTAAAACCCCAACGTGGCACATGCCGCTGGCACCGCCGCCACTTAACACCAGTCCGATTTTTTGCGACTGCAAAGCTGTGAAGCTAAGACAAAAGAGAAAAACTATCAGTATGTTTTTGGGGATCACCACAAATAAAATTTGTCTCTGCAAAAGTAAGGATATAACGTGGCAATTGACCTAATATTATAATATTTAAGCACAGGAAAAACCTGACATCTTTCAACAAATTGGATGCAGCGGCAATGTTAATGACCATTTAAAAAGTACCAGCCCACCAGATGATACCGCTAAGTATAAAATATTATATTAGGGCCTGTTAAGACGTGGTAAAATTTATTTTAAAGAAATTTTTTTATGGGTTGGTAGTGCTTTTAGGAGTTGTTACTACCATCTTCTTTTTGTTCAATGTTCTGCCGGGCGATCCTGCCTCAGTTATGTTGGGACAAAGGGCAAATAAAGATGCTATAGAAGCTATTCACAAAGATTTGGGGACAGACCGCCCTTTGCTGAACCAATACCTGAATTACCTCAATGATCTTTCACCTGTTTCCATTCACAATTATGTGGATGAAGATGATCTGGCCTATTTGAACCCGAATAAGTATAGCTGGACAGCTTTGTTTACGCTTGGTAAAAAGGAAGTGGTGGTTCTGAAATATCCTTACCTGAGAAGGAGTTATATTACTAAACGCGATGTTTCTGATATTATACGCGAAACCCTGCCAGAAACGGCCGTGCTGGCTTTTGCAGCTATTGTGATCGCTTCTTTAATTGGTATTCTTCTGGGAATTGTAACCGCGGTAAAAAAAAATTCTTTTTTAGACAGATGCATTTTTTTCTTCGCTACAGTATTTGGAATGAGCGCACCTTCTTTTTTAGTGGGATTGATCGTTGCCTGGTTGTTCGGTTATGTGTTGGCAGATTACACAGGTTTAAATCCGTCGGGAAGTCTTTATGATCTGGATGTATGGAACGGTGAAGAATTAAAGCTCAAAAATCTTATCCTGCCGGCAGTGACATTAGGAGTGAGGCCTCTGAGTATTGTGATTCAGTTAACCCGTAGCTCTTTACTGGAAGTATTGTCGCAGGATTATATCAGAACGGCAAAGGCAAAAGGTTTATCTTTTAGCAGAATTGTTTTTAAGCACGCTTTAAAAAACGCATTGAATCCCGTGATTACCGCTATTTCGGGCTGGTTTGCGGGATTGATGGCTGGTGCGGTATTTGTGGAGAAGATCTTTAGCTGGAAGGGCATTGGCAACGAAGTAGTAGACGCTTTAAATAATAACGATTTGCCCGTGGTGATGGGCGCAACTATAGTTTTTGCTTCTATCTTTGTAGTTATAAATATTAGTGTGGATATTATTTATGGGGTTTTGGATCCCCGTGTACGCGTAAAATAAATGGAAATGAGCAGAAAAAAAATAGTTGCCGGAAACTGGAAAATGAACCTGAACTGGGAAGAAGCTTTTGATCTTGCCTCTGCGATCAGGGAAAAATCGTTGCATATCAAAGGCGTTCAGAAGATCGTCTTTCCTCCTTTACCTTATTTGCAAATGCTAAGCGTGATTTATAAAGAGAACACTGATTTTTATGTAGGCGCACAGAACTGCAGCGAACACGAGAAGGGCGCTTTTACCGGAGAAGTTTCCGCTGCGATGATCCGTTCTTCGGGAAGTAATTTTGTACTGGTGGGTCACAGCGAAAGACGTGCTTATTTTTCAGAGACAAACGAACAATTGATTTCTAAAATAAATCAGGCTTTAAAAAATGAATTGAATATTGTTTTTTGTTTTGGAGAAGTAGTGGCGGAAAGAAAAAGTCACGTGCATTTTGAGGCAGTAAAAAAACAACTAGAAGAGGTATTAGATCATTTTCCAAAGGAAAATATAAGTCAATTGGTACTTGCTTACGAACCAGTTTGGGCTATCGGCACAGGTGAAACTGCTAGCCCTGAGCAGGCGCAGGAAATGCACGCCTTTGTAAGGATAATAATTGCGGGTATTTTCTCAGAAGAGATAGCAAAGAATATTTCGATTTTATATGGAGGAAGCTGCAATACTCATAACGCAAAGGAATTGTTTTCTTGTCCCGATGTGGATGGCGGCTTAATTGGCGGAGCAAGCTTAAAGGCTGAAGATTTTTGCACCATTATGCAATCGTTTTCATGAGTTACATGGCTTATCATTTTACGGTGACCCCACCACAGCCTGGTTCAGAAGTACTAATCGCCATGATCTCGGATCTTGGGTTTGAGAGTTTCGATACAACTGAAACAGGTTTCATCGCTTACATGAAAGAGGAGGGTACAGAACCGGATCTTTCTGAATTTCAATTTGAAGAGTTTATTTTTAGCTACAGCATAGAAAAAATTCCGGATACCAATTGGAATGCGGAGTGGGAGAAAAACTTTGAACCTGTTTTTGTCGACGATCTCTTGTGTATCCGCGCACCCTTCCATGAAAAAAATGATAAAGTAAGTAAGGAGATCGTTATCATGCCTAAAATGAGTTTTGGGACTGGTCACCACCAAACAACGCGCCTGATGTGCCGTCAGATGTTCAGTACAGATCTCCAGGATAAAAGAGTTTTAGATATGGGTTGCGGCACCGGTATCCTTGCCATTCTTGCCAAAATGCTTGGCGCTGCACAAGTCACCGGAATTGACATTGACGAGTGGAGTGTAGAAAATTCAAAAGAGAATTGCGCTACAAACGGGTTTCCGGAAATTATATTAAAAAAAGGTGACGTTGACCTTTTGGAAAATGAAAAGCCTTTTGATGTGATTTTAGCCAACATTAATAAAAATATTTTGAAAGCTCAGATCCCGTCTTATTCAAAGATCATGAAGGGCGGAGCAACACTTTTTCTTAGTGGCTTTTTTACCACCGATTTGGAGGAATTAACCAAAGTGGCTGCATCTAACGGCTTTAAATTTCTGAGTTCTTTTCATGAGAACGAGTGGGCCATGATGGTATTGGAGAAGGGATAGTTGTAATCTTGATTTGCAAGAAAAAATTCCTCCTTCGTCAGAATAAGGCAAACCATGATCGCAACTCGGCCATCTAAGCGCGAAACCGCGAATTCCTGTAAGCCCGATTTGGAAGAGCAAATTCTTACGGAATGACAAAGCAGCCTTTGAATTTATATTCTATACAATCAGGATTGAAAACTTTGCCTTAATCGTTAGAGATCTTCAAGGTCTCATTGATAAATTTCGAACAGACCTTGAAGGTCTTACCACGATGGGTTATCTCGCTATCACAAATCGCTTACTAACTGTTCCTGACTTGTCGCTTTCTAACTTAATAAAATACATTCCGTCTTCTAACTCGGTTGTTTTTACGTTGATCTTCTTGGCTTTAATACCGATAGTTATCGGGACTTCTTCACGAACCAACTGCCCAAGATTATTGTAAATACTTAAAGTTTTAAAGTCGTTTAGTAATTCAGGATTTGAAATGGACATCTCTAAAAAGTCAGCGGCGGGGTTTGGAAAGAGCTTAATGTCCTTCTCGACTCCGCTCGAAGTGACAAGCCCGAGTGGATTCATGTAAACCACCACCGTATCCCATTTTTCTGCACTGCAATCTAATATCTGACGTACAACATAAGTTGTAGTAACGA
>Ga0335394_10004773_pt1 | contig 15421 bp, 12 predicted proteins | sample MAT03_FD_205741 | JGI IMG/M metagenome (GOLD analysis project Ga0335394, IMG submission 205741) | Freshwater microbial communities from Lake Fryxell liftoff mats and glacier meltwater in Antarctica - MAT-03 (spades assembly) (version 2) ...
GTCGGTCGGTTTCCACGACGTAGCTCAACTCGACAACGTCGCGCTCCACGCTTTCGTCGACATCGCTGGCGTAGAACTCACCAGCTCAACCGCTGCCGCAGGCTCCAGCTGACACTGCGACAGGCGACCGCATTCCGACGTGCAGAACCATCGCCGATCCACCACAACACCCGGCCTTGCCGCGACACGACAACCCGCTCGGCGACGAGCGTTATAGCGCTGGTCTGAGCCAGGACTCCAGCGCAACCAGCACGTACTTCTTGCCGGAACTCGGACAGGTCGAACTCGCGCGGGTCACCGCTGTTATCGATCGGGTTCGTTAGCTGTGGAGGTGAGAGAGTTCCCTACCGGCACACGAACCGCTCCGAATTCTTTGGCGGGTCGTCGCGGAATCACGTGTCGGGAGACTCTCTTTGAATGTGACCTATCAGGACTTCGTGACTGCGAACGGAGCGCGACTTCGCGCTGCTCTGGTCACTGCGTACGGGCCCGAGGTCGGGATCGAGGCAGCTTCGGAGGCGTTGGCTTACGGATGGGAGCATTGGGAGCGGCTGGGAGCGATGAGCAACCCGACCGGTTACTTGTATCGGGTTGGTCAGACAGCAGCAAGACGGGGACGCCGGCCGAGCGGCTACTTACCGTCACCACCACCCGAGGTGTTGCCAGAGTTCGAACCGCGGCTCGTACCTGCCTTGGAGCAACTGAGCGAACAGCAGCGTGTGGTGGTCGTGCTCGTACGCGGCTTTCAGTGGACACAGGCCGAAGTGGCCGAACTGCTCGGCGTGTCGCCGTCGACGGTGCACGCCACCTTGGGACGGGCGATTGCACATCTACAAAAGGAACTTGAGGTTGAAACCGATGACTGTCGACGTTGACGATCAGATCCGCACCTACGCCCTGTGGCTCGAGCAGGACATCGGCATCGCCCTCAGTAGATCGGCGCCGGCTAGTTCATCGCCCGGACGACCGCGACACTCACGGCTCCTCACTGCGGCAGCCTGCGCCGTGGCCGTGCTGGCCGGCATTGCCGGTCTGGTCCTTGTTGCGACGCGGCCGTCGGATCGTCCCGCGTCGTCGGCGGTGCAGTTGGCTCCTTACTGGTACAGCGCCGTCAGCCGTTCGATACCTGACGGGTTCGACCACATTGCGGTGCTCACATCAGCAGACGAGTACGTGGCGTTCGAGGCGTTCGATCCTGTTACAGCGCGTCGGCTCATCTTCACGGTGTCTCGGCAGCCAATGTCTCCAGATCCGGGTGGCGCGATGACTCTTGATCGGGCACGGTCGCAAACGTGGACCGATCCTGGAGACGAGTACGACATCTCACTCCCTGACGGACGCCAGGTCGGCGTCTCCTGCTCGCTGATACCCAACGACCGCCCGCCAGGATGTCCTGAAGTCAACGGTGTGACGACCAACGCCGAGGACCTGCGAACATTCGCGATCAGCCTCGCCACCGACGTCTTGGTCACCGACCTTCCCGAACCCGACAAGGAACTCGGCGAAACATCAATCGTCGAGCTTCGAGCTGCCACCCAGAGCTTCAACGCTCTCAGCGAAACCGGACAACTCGCAGCCGACCACTACGCCTTCGCGTTCATCCAATTCGGTGACATCGACAGCGACCAACTTGTGAGCGTGCGAACCGTGACCGGTTTCTTCCCCGCTTTCAAACAAGCCGGGCCACGGACTTCAGTCGTGATCGACGGACAACGTGCAACATGGCAAGCAATCGAACCAGACACCGTCTGGTTCGTCTTCGACACACCCGCACGCGGCCTCGACGTCGCCGGACAAATTCTTGACTCCGCGGCAGCGCTCGCCGACGACTGAGACAACCATCAATTCACCGCCACGCGATCGCATCATCTCGGCAGCCGCCCGGTGAACGCACGACATCGCTGAAATCGGAACTCGTCCCCTCCCGGCGCCGCCACCGCACACGTCAGGGCGTCGTCCGCCTCGGACTCCTGGACCGACGCGAATATCGGAACCCTCCAAACCTGACGATCGAGCGCTCACCACCCTGCAAACACACTGAATCCTGCCGGCGATGCGCTACCTCGGGCAGAGTTCGGAGTGAAGAGTTTCGGATGGTCTGTTGGTGATCTCGCCGACGCCGAATGGAGAAGAAGTCAGGGTTTCGCTTCAGGCGATGCCGCGTCGCGTGCGGCACGTACCCTTCGCCGAATGCACCCGACGCCTCAACGATCGTTCGACGCAGTTTTGTTCGACTGGTGCGGAACATTGGTCGAGTACCCGTTGCGGGAGGATCGCTTCCGGCCTGTGCTTCACCGCCTGGGACTCCCTCACGACGACGATGCGGTCGCTGACCTCGTCGCGGCGATTCGAGCTGCCGAACAGCACCCCGCCGCGATCGAAGCCGACAAGCGCTGCGACCTCTCTGCTGATGATCATCGAGCGACGAAGCTCCTCATCTGCGAACTCGCCGGAATCGACGATGAACTCGCCTTCGAACTCGAACGCACCTACGGCGACTTGGCCACCTATTCCACCTACCCCGAAGTTGTCGACGTCATCTCCGCACTGGCAGCCGACGGTGTCAAGATCGCCATTGTCAGCGACTTCCATGTCGACCTTCGCCCACATCTCGATTCGCTCGGGCTGCTCGACTTGATTGCTGGCATTGCGCTCTCGTGCGAGGTCGGATTCTCCAAACCCCACCCGAGGATGTTCCAAGCCGCCTTGGACATGGTCGCTGTCGCACCGGAGCGATGTCTCATGGTCGGTGACAACGCGACACCCGACGCCGGCGCGTCCGCCCTGGGAATCACAACCCTCATCCTTCCGCTGCAACGATCACCTCGACCGCCCCTCCTGAAGAGCGTGCTGTCTCTGGTGGGTACGGGAGCCGCTCAGACCTGACCGCCACCGACGCAGGGCGACCGCAAGCGGGCCGCAGCAACAACGTCATCGCGGTATGGCGCTTGCGTGACGAGCGGTCGAGGGACGAGAGTGGGTTCCAGGTTTGCCGGATGACGGGTGGCCTGGACACGCTTGGCGGGCTGTCATGATGCGTTAGCAGTCGAGTTGCCGAGAAGGTTGTCGGCTGAGGCTTCGAGGTACCGGCTCGCGGAGTGGGCCTATCTTCGTTCGGCCGTGAAGAAGTAAATGGGGAGCCTAGGAGTCCGTAGGCGAGCAGCGGACAGACGGCGCGTGGTCAACGTTCGTCGGAGTGAGCGAAATGTTGGTGCCGTGGAGCCCTCGCGAGATGCCACGCCGTCGTCGGTGATTTCTGGTGGCGGTGTGCGGCGCTGTCAGGGGACGAGGCGTCCGCCGATATCCAGTGCGGCGCCGGTGTTGAGGCCGGTGCCGTCTCGGATTACGAACACAACCCAGACAAGGTCGCCTTCGGGTTCATCCGAGCCGCTTGCGGGCCTGAGTGCAATCGCCGATGCGCTCGAGATCGGGACAGTGATCTCGGACACCTCATTGCCGAGGCGAAACTTCACTCCGATCTGGGTTGCCGTTGCAGGCAGGTCGCCCCGCAGCTTGAGCGTGGCAGTTGGCTCGGATTGGTCGATCGTGAACGGTGTCATGCCCTTGATCTCGGTGACTCCGATCGCGTCGGCACTCTCAGCGATCGTCAGTCGGGCTTCGAACCCGGGCCCAGCGGGAAGGACACTGCTTCTCACTGTCACGGTGATGGAGGGCGGATCGAGAGAGGTGTCGATGGTGCCGGCGCCGAACGCAAGACAGCGGTCGCCTGCGGCGGGATTCAACAGGGCCCGCACAGCGAGCACGCGTGGCGGTGTTCCCAGTGGCAAAGCAGCGAGAAATCCGGGGTTGTCGAAATCGAGTTCCGGCGCAGGGTTGCCGACATCGCGAGAGCCGGACGCGCAAGCCACCGGGGCGGTGTCGTCGAGAACGTTCGACGACACCCCCGCCGACGAATCGATGCGGAGCGCAATCATCAGTCCTGCACCAACCAGCAGCACCAGCGACGCCGCCGCCACTGCATACCGCGGCCAAGCCGAAGTGTTCGCATGCTCTTGCGGTTCGACGTCGTCGAAGCCCAAGAGGTCCGCTTCGCTGGCACGGTCAGGGCGCGCAGCGTCCACTGCCGGGGCGGGATTCTGTTCGAGTGCCGAATCGAGGGGTTGGCGGTAGCTGGCAAGGCGGTCTTCCACCGTGCGATGTGAGGTAGTCATCAATCGTTTCCTTCTGTGAGCATCATGCGGAGTTCCCGAAGACCTCGACGGAGGTGAGAGCGAACGGTCGCTGGTCTTGAGCCGATGATCTCAGCGAGCTCGGTAGGTGTCCAGCCGTAGGCGTGCACCATCAATACAGCGGTGCGTTGCTGCTCGGTGAGCTCAAGAAGCGCTGCACGTAAGTCGGCGTCGAGCGCGACATCGACTTGTCGGCCGGTCGCAGTTTCAGGTGGGTACGACACTTGCCTTCCACTCTGTCGATCACGTCGCGCATGAGTCTGCGCGACTCGATAGAGGTAGCCGGCCGCGTTGTTCATCTGCGACACGCGCTCCCATTGCTCCCACGCCCACGCCAATGCTGCATTCGCCGCATCAGCGCCGATGTCGATGCCGTACTGGGCTGCCATGACCCGACGAAGCCGCTCACCGTCGGTGCGCACGAACTCCTCGAATGGAACGACCGACCGAACCGTAGAAGCCCTCACACCCCTGAAAGCATCCACACACCCCCAGCGTTGCACTTCCCCGACAACTTTTTTCGATTTCCCAACGGTGACATCTCGAAAGGGCCGATCCCGGTTGATGCGCAGTCGCCGAGCCTCGCGTTACGGCGCTCCCGCTAGGGGCGTCCTCAATCGAGCATCGAGCGCCCATCGTGCCGGATCAAGAGCGGGTCCGAGCACGACGCAACGCCGCGAATATCGGGCACGGCATCAGGGCTTCGCAGTGCGGCGGTTGGTCACCAGACCCGGGCGCTTCAGTCCGCTCGACGTGCTGGTAGCGAATATGCGTGTCGATATCGGGCGCCGAGACATGTCCCTGATCAACCATCATCGCCAGATGTTTTCCGCCCACGATCAACCGAGTGACGTGGTGTTCAGGCAGGTCGTCGCAGCTCCCGATCGCCAACAAGCTGCAAGCCGTGCTGTGCGACTTGGCTCCCAGCGGTGCTGCGCTGGCGCTCACTGCCAAGTCCACAGCGACGCACCGACTCTCGCGTGCCGGCGACCGGCGGTTGAACTCTGCGGTTTATCTGATCGCCGTCACCCAAGTCCGGATGCGCAACAGCGTCGGACGCGCCTACTTCGACAAAAAGATCGCCGAAGGCAAGTCGCAGAACGAAGCCATGAGGTGCCTCAACCTCGACTCGCCAACCACGTCTGGCGCATAATGATCGCCGACGAACGCTGCCTTCCGCCCGCCCGCCAAATTACGGCTTGACGAACACGGTGGAACCATGGGTTTTCCGGAGGCTCTCGCGTTCGGCCCACATCTCGGAGACATCGATCTGGGCGAGTTGTTTGTGGCAACAACGAGGGTGAGCGAGGTCGTCGGGGCATCGGCGGCCACCGACGATCGCACCAAGCAGGAGCCTGATGAGGAGTCGACCGACGGCGAACTGACCAAAGACGATGCATCATGGACGGCAGTCGTATCGTTGCGCTCAGCGCGCGCCGATTGACGCCGCGTCGTACGTGCAGATCTTCGCATGTATGCCAGCGGGCGCGGAGCCCGCTGTCGTAGGCGACCAGCAGCAGGAACAACAGCCGGACGCGAGCCACAGGGCTATGCCTCCGACTCGTCAACGTCTGGTGGTCGAGGGTCCCGGCTGAAGACCTCGATGTCATCGAGCAGATCCAACGCCGTACCAGCGAGGTCGGGGTCGTTCGCGAGGCGTTCAGCTGCGCTCCGCACGGCAAGCAGGTCAACACGTCCCGGGAACCGTCGAACGAGCATGCCAAGGGCCAGAAGCCCGGCGCGTTGTAGCTGACCATCGAGAGCCCGGGTCAGCGCCAGGGCCGCCGCTTCAACCCAGTCTGGTTCATCCGATCCCTCCGCCGCGCCCAGAATCGTGTCGATAACCACCGCCTCATTACCGTAGGCCAGTGCGCGCAGAACCACCGAGCGGCCCTCGAACCCGAGCTCCCGGTACCGCCCGCTCACAGGATTCGCCCTTTGAGATCGGTCAGCCCTGCCTTGTACAGCGACGACCTCATCTTGTTGGTGATTTCGTCCCAGGTCCTTACGTGCCCATGGAAGATGCACTGCCCGGGGTGGGTCTCGTCGAACACCACGATCTCGCCGCTTGCCTTGTCGACTCCGACTCGCCTGGTGCTGTTCTCACTCAACTGGACCGAGTGATCCAGAGCCGACTGCCCATTCCTGGGCTGAGAGCCGACACGCGGTCGGTTCTGATCGTGCTTCGGCGACGGGTCGAACACGTTTGTGGCATTCCCGAGGGCGGAGGGAGTCGTAGAGGTGTCTCGACCCGACGACGATCGCTCTACCTGAGTCGCAGATGATGAGCTGAGCAGGCACGACGCGTCGACGGCCGCTGTCGCACCGGCAACCTCCGTACGCACAGGTGGTGGGCCGTCGTAGGTGTACGCGTCGGCATGTACGACGTTGATCGGCTGCGCCGAGCCGAGCAGCACCGCGAACAGCACGAGCAGCAGCCGCACGCGCTCTGCACAGCGATTCAGCGGCCGGTCTGCGATCACTTCACTCTGGGTCCGGGTCGATGCCGTGTTGCAGCAACAAACGCAACTCAGCTGGCAGCATGGCCCGAATCGACGCGGTCGGTTCATCTGGGTACGGCAGGTTCTCGACGAATGAAACGTCGATCAAGTTCTGCACGGACTCGAACCCGCCAGCGACGCCGTCGGCCAGGAAGTCGAGCAGCGCCGCGAGTTCGCCAGTGCGACCCGCAAGGAGCGACTCCGCCCACTTCTCGACGGTCGCCATGAAGACGTGAGGCAGCAGCTCGCGGTTGTTGTCGGCGAGGTGCTCGCCGAGGTCATCCATCAAGTCGGGGAAGCGCCACACGAGCGCTCCGATGAATGCGTGGTCGGCTGGGCGAATCGTCACGGCTCGTACCCCAGCGCTCTCACGAGTTCGTCGTACAGGGTCTGCGCGAGCAGCCGATCGCAGTACGGCGCGTTGGGGTTCTGACTAAGCCAGTTGCGAAGACCTCGTGCGATCTCCTCTCCCTTCTGAATGTGTCGCCCACCGCCAGCTGCGATCTCGCCCGGTATGGCGTCCGTGGTCGTTCCGTTGCCAACCGTGCCCGGCTTGTTGGCGTGCTTGTACAGCTGGTCGATGTAGTTCTGAAGCTTCGTGTTGGTTGAACTCGGGATACCAACCGTGTTTGTGGCATGGAATCAGCTTCCATCGACGAAGAGGTCATCCGCGATCACCTCCACTCTGATGTCATGAGGCCCAACCCGATAGCGCGCGCCGACTAGGCGGCCACCTTCGTTCTCAATCGCCTGGACCGCCTTGACCCGCCGTCCGATCAGCGCCGCAAACCGAGACTCATCTCGAGCGTCGACCGCGGTCCACTTTCCGCACTCAGCGATGAACGCACGGTTCTCTTCGTCCAGGTGGCCCTCGAACGGATCGTGCCACGCAACCTCATCCGCCCGCATCAGTTCCCCGTCGGCACCTGAATCAAGAACCACTACCGAGCCGTCATCAAACGTCAGCTCCAACGCCCCTCGCGACCGATCCAGTTCGCCACCAAACTCGAAGTAGACGCGACGAACACCAGTGATCACCCGGCCCACCGCACGAACGAGCACGTCAAGAACTGTGCTCATCTCTCAACCCCCTGTAGCGCCATGGAACCAACCATTGGTGATCCCGCCTCTCAAGATCGTGACGAACGTCCCGTCGGCCTTCGTGACGACAACGTCGTCGCCAAGCCGGTAGAAGCAGTAGTCCGAGCCACCCCCGCCGTTCGGATTCCACGCGCCCTGTCGAACCTCGGCTGGGCTCGCATGAATGTTCTCGATCACGGATCGAATTTGCGCTCGTGCGGCCGGGTCGCTGGGATCCAGACCGAAGTCGCTCGCATGCTTACCGACCTTCGCCCCAAACTGTCCACTGTCAATCCACAGTGAGTTTGTGGCGCAGTTGTTGCCGCCTGATCGTGCGCTTCCTCCCGCTGTGGAGGTTGGGGGGACGGGTGTGGGGGTGGGTGTGTCGTCGTCTTGGTAGGGGTTGCCGAGTTGGGTGAAGCCTCCGATTTCGGCTTCGAGTTTGGCGTTGAGGTAGGCGGGGTCGTTGGTGAGTCGGTAGTAGTCCCATTGGGCGCGATGCTGGACGAGAGCGTGGTGCATGATGCCCGCCGAGGGTCCGAACAGGAGGAGGGGTGTGGCAACGATGATGCCGCCGGTCACTGCTTGCGGGCCGACGGTGGTGAGTAGTCTGGGTGTAAGGCTGAGGCCGGTGCTGCTTGGGCCGGTGACGAGCAGGCGGGATGCGCCGACCAGGTATGGGCCAAGGTTCGGAGGAGACTGCACGAATCCGTAGTCGGCCTGGGGTTGGCGTGGGGTGCTGATGGGTTCGGATGTGAGGGTTTGGTCGGTGATGGAGTAGAGGCCGAGTGGGTCGGTGTTTTGGAGGGGTTGGTTGTTGGCGTAGTGGTAGGGGTTGGTGAGGGTGGTGGTGCCGGGGACGCCTTGGATGGGGTCGGTGGTGGTGAAGGTGGTGGTGGTGGGGTTGTAGTCGCGGTTTCGGAGGTGGATGAGGGTGTGGGTGTGGAGTTCGCCGCGGTAGCCGAGTTGGGGTTCGTGGGTGTTGGTTCCGGTGGTGGGTTGGCCGTAGGGGGTGTAGTTGGTGGCTCGGACGAGTGTGGTGGTGGCGGTGGTTTGGTGGGTGCTGCCGTAGATGTCGGTGGCGAGGGGGTGGGTGGTGTTGCCGGTGCGGGCGGTGGCCCATCCGTGGGGGCTGCCGGTGAGTGTGGTTGTGGTGGTGGGGTTGGTGAGGGTGAGAAGTTGGGGGATGGGGGTGGGGTCCCAGTCGAGGGTGGTGGTGCCGTTGGGTGTGGTGATGGTGGTGAGGTTGCCGGTGTGGTCGTGGGTGCGGGTTTGTTGGGTGGTGATGCCTGTGGTTTGGGTGGTGATGTCGGTGAGTCGGCCGGCTGGGTCGTAGGTGTAGGTGGTGTGGTTGGTGGGGTTGGTGGTGTGGTTGGTGAGTCGGCCGGCGGTGTCGTAGGTGTAGGTGGTGGCTCCGGCGGGTGGGCTGGTGCAGGTGGGGGTGGTGGGGTTGGTGGTGGCGGTCCAGCAGAGTTGTGAGGCGGCGTTGTAGTGGTGGTGGGTGGTGCTGGTGTTGGTGGTGGTGGCGAGTCGGCCGAGTGTGTCGTAGGTCCAGGTGGTGGGGGTGCCGGTGGTGGGGGTGGCGGCGGTGAGTTGGGAGGCGTTGTCGTAGCTGTAGGTGGTGGTGTTGCCGTTGGTGGTGTCGGTTTTGATGCGGCCGGTGGTGTCGTAGGTGAGGGTGGTGGTGCGGGTGAAGCCGGGGAGGGTTGCGGTGAAGGTGGTGGCGCGGCCGTTGGTGTAGGTGCGTGTGCGTGTGCCGCCGGGGAGGGTTTCGGTGGTGAGTTGTCCGTCGGTGTTGTAGGTGTAGGTGACGGCGGGTGTTGGCGGGTTGGTGGGGTCGTTGTGTTGGTAGTTGTCGAGGCGGATGGTGCCGGTGCCGGAGGTGCGGTTGATGGTGATGTGGTTGGTTCCGGGGGTGGTGACGCCGGTGGCGTTGGTGACGGTTTTGGTCCAGTTGGTGGGTTCGGTGGTGGTGTCTGCCCAGACTTTGACGCGGACGGTGGTGCCTTGGGCTTGGACGCGCAGGCGTCGCGCGCTGGTGGAGACGGGGACGGTGAAGGTGGCGAGTTGGGTGGAGGTGGCGCCGACTTGTTTGAAGATGCGTCCGGTGCTCGAGTTGTTGGTGATTTCGACGCGGAGGTTGCCGTTGGCGGAGTGGCGCAGGGTGGTGGTGAGTTTCGCGACGTGGGAGGCCGAGGTGGTGCTCCATTGGTAGCGGTAGTTGAGGTCGTGGTCGCTTGCCGCGGTGGTGAGGCTGGTGAGTTTGGTCGTTGATCCGGCGACGTTGGCCCAGGCGAGGACGGCTTCGTTGTTTTGGATGGAGGCGGTGGCGGATGCGGTGAGCGCTGTTTGCCATTTGCTGGGGTCGGGTGCGGTGTTGTTGGGGGCGGTGAAGGTGTCGGCGGAGCGGTAGGTGGGGGTGATGGAGGCGAGTTGTCCGGCGGTGTTGTAGGTGTAGAGGTTGGTGTTGCCGTCGGGGTAGGTGAGTGAGGTGCGGCGGCCGGCGTTGTCGACGCTCCAGCTGGTGGTGCGCCCGGTGGGGGTGGTGCGGCTGGTGAGTTGGCCGCCGGGTTCGTAGGTGTAGGTGGTGGTGCCGGTGGCGTCGCTGGTGCTTGCGACGCGCCCGGCGCCGTCGTAGGTGTAGGTGATGGTGTTGCCGTTGAGGACTTGTCGGGTGGCGATGGTGCCGTCGGGGTTGTAGGTGAGGGTGGTTTGACGGCCGGTGGGGTCGGTGATGGACGCGAGGCGGCCGACGGGGTCGTAGGCGCGGGTGGTGGTGTTGTTGAGCGGGTCGGTTTGGGTGAGGATCTGGTTGGCCGGGTTGTAGGTGGTGGTGGCGACGCCGCCGTCGGCGTCAGTGACGCTGGTGACGTTGCCGCGGGTGTCGTAGTCGTAGGTGGTGGTGGCGCCGGCGGGGTCGGTGACGGTGGCGAGTTGGCCGGTTGGGCGGTAGGTGAAGTTGGCGGTGCCCTCGTTGCCGGTCTTGCGGGTGAGGAGTTCGCCTCGAGTGGACCAGGTTTGTGTGGTGACCACTCCGGCGGGATCGGTGATGGTCGCGACACGGCCGGCGGCGTCGTAGGTGGTGGTCGTGGTGAGGCCGCTGGGTGACTGGACCGTGACGAGTTCGGATTCGGCGTTGTAGTTGTAGGTGGTGGTGCGGTTGCCGGGAGCGGTGACGGTTGCTTGGCGGCCGGCGTTGTCGTAGGTGTAGGTCGTGACCAGCCCCGCCGGGTCGGTGACCGTGGCGACACGTCCACCCGGTGTGTAGGTCGTTGTCGTGGTGCCGCCACGAGGGTCCGTCATCGTGGTCACACGCCCGAGGGCGTCGTAGGTGTAGGTGGTGGTGAGGTTGCCAGGAGCGGTGACCGACGCAATCCGCCCGTGGGGGTCGTAGGCGGTGATGGTTTCGCGAGCGGTGGCGTCGATGGTCTTGAACGGTCGACCCGCCGTGTCGTAGACCGTCTGGACGGTGGCGCCGGCGTGGTCGGTGGTCGTGGTGGGTTCGCCGTTGGCGTTGTAGGCGTAGGTGCTGGTCCGGTCGGCTTGATCCGTCGAAGACGTGACTCTGCCGAGTGGTCCGTAACCGGTCTCGGTGGTGCCGCTGGCGGGGTCGGTGGTCGCGACGAGTTGGCCGTTGCCGTCGTAGGTGTAGGTGGTGACGTGTCCTGCGGGGTTGGTGGTGGTGGCCAACAGCCCGGCGGGGTTGTAGGTGTTGGTGGTGACGACACCGGTCGGGTCGGTGACGGTGAGGATCCGTCCGGTAGCGTTGTAGGTGTAGGCGGTCACACCACCGTCGGGTGCGGTGCGAGAAGTGAGCCGACCGTTCGCGTCGTAGGTGTTGGTGGTTGTCCGCCCCGACGGCGACACGACCGAGGTCACTCGGCCTTGGGTGTCGTAGTTGGTGGTGGCGGTGTTGCCATACACATCGGTGACGGTGTGGGGTCGGCGCTGCGTGTCGTAGGTGTAGGACGTGACGACACCGTCGGGGTCGGTGATCGAGGCGATCAACCCGTTGCTGTGGGTGATGGTGGTGGTGTGGTTCAACGCGTCGGTGACCGTCGCCGGAATCCGTGACGCCCCGAGGTAGGTGTAGGCCGTGACGGCCCCGCCCGGTTCGGTGACCGAGGTGACTCGGTTGGCGGTGTCATAGGTGTAAGAGGTCGTCCCGGTCGCTGGGTCGGTGACGTTGACCGGGTTGCCGGCCGGGTCGAACACGGCCGCGGCGATCAGATCGGAACGGTCGATGACAGTGTTCAGGTTGCCGCCCGAGTCGTAGCTGCGATCGACACGTTTGCCGTAGGCGTCGACGATGGTCAGCACCCGCCCGGTCGAGTCATGCTCGTAGCGCGTCGACGACCCCGACACGGAGTCCGACACGGTCGTGACGGCGTTGGCGATGTCGTAGGCGAATGTGGTGACGCCTCCTGACGGTCCGGTCTGGTTCACGACCCGCCCGGCGGCGTCATAGGTGTTGGTCATCGCGACCACACCATCGGGTCTGGTGAGCGTCTCGAGGCGTCCGTCGCCGGTGTAGGCCATGGTGGTGATGCCGCCGTGGACGTCGGTCACCGATTCCAGCAGCCCCCCCGCGGTGTAGCTGTAGGTGACTGGGTTGCCTGAGGTCGGTGTGAGCGTCGACAGGCGCCCGGAACCGTCGTAAGTGAACCCGACCGACTCCCCGGTCGAGGACACCACGGTCGAGAGACGACCGTTGCCGTCATAGGACAACGTCGCCGAGGCCGTGTCGGAGTTGATCTGTTCGATGAGCCGCCCCGTTGTGTCGTAGCGGTCGACTCGGCCATCGTTGAACACGAGGCGCAGCATCGGCAACGTCCCACCGCCCGACGGTGACGCCGCGTCCTGCTCCAGTTGTGCGTTCAATCCCTCGGGTTTCACCCACCCGCCCGCACCGTCGGGGACGAAACGGAACGGGGAACCATCAACCAACGTGACCCGATAGCCGTCGGTGTCAGCAGCGACCGAGGATCCGGTGCCGATCCGCCACCGAGGGCCGACCGGACTGGGCGAGGCGTCGAAGGTGTTGTAAGTGCGTGTCACCGTCAACCCGAATGCGGGCCGTTCTAGATCGACTTCGGAGTGCACCAGATTGCCTGACGCCGTGTTGACCGGATCGGCCACCATCTCACCGACCGCTGGCGACACACCGACGGTGTCCGCCGATGGGGTCGTTACCGGCACTGGCGCCTGACCCCGGAACCGGAACACGTAGTCGCTGAAGGAGGTTCGCCCGACGATGCGGCCCTTGCCGTCGAAGAAGAACCCGGCGACGAACACCTCGGAGCCGTTGATGAACGCCCGTTCGCGGCCGTCATCGGAGTAGGACGGATCACCGATCGTTCCTTCATGTGTGGTGCGACGGATGCCGCCGGCGACGCCGCTCTGGATCGGGTACGACAGATACACGCGACCATCGGGACCCATCTGCGTGCGCACCGAGAACGCCCCGGTCCCGATCACCTTGTTCGGACGTTGGGGGTCCAAGGCGCCCGTCGCGGTGAAATGCCACAGTTCTCCGACCGCCATCACTGCGATCCCCGTAGCACTCAAGTGTGACGGCAGATGCGGATTGGCAGGTCGCCACATGATGTCGAACGGGTTCGACGAGAACGACGAATTCGACACGATCCCCGACGCAGAGAAACCGGGCTCCGGGGACCCGTTCGGAAGATACTTGTACAAACGATACGTCACCGTCCCCGAACACGGATTCGCAGACCCGCACGCCTCGGTCAGCACGATCACGCGTCCGTCCTCAGCGGCTTCGATGTCACGAATCAACAGGCTCGCGAAGGTCCGCACCCCGCCCGAACCCCACGCTGTATCCATCACACCTGCCGCCGTGACCCGCAACACATAGCCCGTCCGGCCAGTGCAGCCCGACCCCACCGTTTGGTTCGCGACCAGCACCACCCCGCCAGCGGAGTCCACCGTCACATCACGAGCGTTGTTAAACGACGAACACGTCGGAGTCGACACGACCGCCACTCCGCCGGTACCGAACGTGGCATCCAGCACGCCCGTCGCATCAACACGCACCAACAGCACCTCACTGCGCGTCGGCGAACTCAGAAACCGGAAGAACGTGAACAGCGTCGCACCGCCTGGCAAACCAAGCGTCGTGTGACGCGTGAACCCGGCCAGGCCCGCAACAGCAAGCTGCCCGGAATCCCCATCATCCGAGTACGACGCATCCGGAACACCACTCTCCAAGAAGCGTTGGACACGCACCCAGCCCGCCCCGACGTTGGCGCTGCCCACCGAGAACCTCGTACCCGGAGCAGGCACCGCCACCCCCGACACCGCCATCACACCAGTACCGTTCAACGACAAGTCGAAATCGGACCGCGCCGCTCTAACAGGATCGACCGGCACCACCAACAACCCGGCCCCCACCAGCAACGCAGCCACCACGCACAACAACCGCCGACCGGCCAACCTCAGCATGGAAGCCACAGCAGCGCTTGTCCGACGCAACGATCCCAAAGACGAACCCGACAGCCGCACAGCGACCCCCATACTCGACCAGCAGCCAAGCCGGATCGCTGGGCAGCGAGCGCAGCGTCCCACACCGAACCCGACCGCGTCAAGTAGCAATCCAACCGCGCTCAGAGAGCACACCCGGGCAGACCAGCCGGCGCTCGTGCTAGGACACTCGCCGCCGATCAAGTACCGATCTTCGCCGCGTCGACCATGGCGACCCGACCGATAGTCCCAGCCATGAACGGTCACGACCGCGCCGCACCGCCGGAAGTGTTTGAGGTCAGGCCCCCGATCGGGTAGCGCATAATCACGCGCCGGAGAGAGGCGGCCACCCGCACAGTACGGCACTTGTTCTCTCCCCCGCCACCGCACCGACAGTGGGGTCGAAGGCAGCGCATATTCTTCCTCGGTACCCGGGGATCACCTGCGAACTCGACACGGATATTGGCAACTATCGGTGTACTCGGTTTATCGCTCGTGCCCCGGTCGTCTGTTCCCCCACTCCCCGACCTGCTACCGAACCGTACCCAGATTGCAAGCGCTCTTTGCTCAATCAGTCGCTCACGTGAACTTCCACTGTCCGACTGCACGAATGGCACCAACCGACGAACAGAGTCACCCTCAACCAGGCATTCAGACAGTTCCAATATCCGACTCTGCCGTTGAGACACGCCAGCCGAGATCTCGTCACCGCCCTCGACGACGCCGGTTGGCTTCGTGCATCCGCCGTGCCACATGCCTGCCACGCACGGACGACAGCGATCGGCCGAAGCAAGTCCGAGCGACTATGAATCTGTTGGACACTCGCTCAGTCGAACAACCGATCGATCGACGACGCCACCTCGGCGTCGCGTAGTTCGACCAGATGCTGATACCGCAGCGCCGCCCTCGGCGAAGAGTGGCCCATCCTCGCCATCGACTCTCGAATGCTTGCTCCCGCAGTCGCGTTGAGCGTGCCAGCGAGGTGACGGAGATCGTGGAACGTGTAGTCGAATCCGGCAGCGTCACGAGCGTTCTTCCACACGCGACGCCACACCGTGATCGTCGGCGTCTCCCCAGTGCGCCGATCGACGAACAAGAGGTCGTTGACTTCAAACGGACCGAACGTATCGAGGTGCTCCTCGATGGCCGGCGTCAGTACTGCCGGAA
>Ga0335394_10004776_pt1 | contig 15420 bp, 11 predicted proteins | sample MAT03_FD_205741 | JGI IMG/M metagenome (GOLD analysis project Ga0335394, IMG submission 205741) | Freshwater microbial communities from Lake Fryxell liftoff mats and glacier meltwater in Antarctica - MAT-03 (spades assembly) (version 2) ...
TTGGCGCGCTGCGCAAGGCGGGATATCGATTCGTGACGCTCGCAGAGGCGGCGAGCGCGTATCGGGCGCGCGGCTGAGGGCTGCGGGAGGCTACGGCGAACGCTGCACCTTCGCTGCACCTTCGCTGTCGCTGTCGCTGCCGCCTTCGCGCAGCGCGCCGCCCTCCCGTGCGCAGCCGCCTCAGCGGGAGGGCGGAATCACGCTCACGTCATCGTTGCGGAAACCGTCGGTGAGCAACGCGGCGACGCCCACCGCAATGCCGGCGACCACGAGGAGGATCCCGGCGACGACGACCGCGACGACGACGGGAGTCGAGTCGCGGGGGACAGCTGCGACACGCAGTATCTCGGGCGCATTCTCGGCCCCGAGCGTCGCCACGGGCGCATCGCCCGGTCCGGAGGCCGTGAGGAAGTACTCGATGCGGACCGCGTCGAGATTCGGCACCTCGAGCCTCAGGTCGTCGCCGAGCAGCCTGAAACGCTGCCCGGGGAGGCGCGCATGCACTTCGATACGACGCACGAGCCCAGCCGCGTCATGCTGTGCGCGGGCCGCGATTCCGACGCGGCGCGAGTCACTGGTGCTGGTGACGATAGGGCTCGCGGCGAGCGTGATGGGCTGCATCGACTGCCTCAGCTGGTCATAACGTCGGGCCACCGGGGGCGGCAGCACGGGCGGTCTCTCTGGCAGTCCGAGCGAGACCAGCGCGCGGAGGGCGTCCTCGAGCGCGCCGAGGCGCTCGTCGGCGTATGCGACCACGCTGCGCAGCACGAGAGTCCGAATCAGCAGCGCGCGCGTGGCCGGGCACATCGAGGCGCGGTCGAGCGCAAGCACGGCCGCCTCGAACTGCGTCGCTTCGAGGGCCTGCTCGGCGGCGTCTAGCTCGCTGCTGACATCACACGCCGCCGGCGCGTCCTGAGCACGGGCACCAGGCGGGCATAGAGCGAGGACGGCGCCCGTGGAGGAGAGCACCAGCACCAGGAACCGAGTCATGGCGTCTCCGGACAGACGAGGTTATCCGGCGCGGTCGCGTATGCACTGCCGGCTGGATCATCCTCTGGTCCGGCAGTCGTAGATAGATTCGAGCAGAGGATACTGCCGTCGCCAAGCGCGGCGAGATTACGGCGACAGAGTGTACCGCCGCCAACAGCGAAGCCGGCTGCCGCTCCGAACGACCGGGGACTGGAGTCCATCGCTTGTAGATTCACGCAATCGATGCCACCCGCGAAGCGCCGCACACAGATACGGCGCACGCCACCGTCGTCTGCGGAGAGACGGAATGTCTGGATGTTTCGAGTGGTCGGTCGGGGAAGATCGTCTAACGCGCTAGGGGTGCAGCATAGAACACCATTGCTGCGTAGCGCGCATACGATGTTGCCGATGGCATCGATTGCGACATGGTCCGTAAAGGTTTCGCAGCCTGAAAAGCCAAGGATGGGTTCCTCTCCGTAGCACTTCACCATTCCATTGACGATAGCGCAGAGTCCATCCGTGCCTGCGGCGAGTCCCCCTACCACCTGTTCGGCCTCCGACGCCATGATCAGAATATAGTACGGTGTTAGAAATTCTTGCGTGGCAGGGGGGAACGCAAAGGAAACCGTGCCCCAGCAGATGAAGCCGCCCGTCCTGGCCGTGGCGAAAACAGCGCATACGTAGTCATGGGTGGTGTCGCCGGACGACAAGCGCCCCATCGTGAGCTGTCGGAAAACAACATCTTCAGTAGGAGAACCAAGGCCCAACACAGCGGGGCTAGGCGGCGGGAGTGTCATCCACTCCTCGCCGGAGCCGGGGATCGGACGGCAGCGAATTTGCCTTCCCTGATTGCCGCCTGGAGCCTGGACCTCTCCCGCGTAACAGAGTATCTCCTCGCCAACCGCGAAGTCGCGCACGTTCGTATCCGTCTCGAAGAGCATCGGCGCGGAACCCGGGGTGTTGGCCCAACACCACAGCTTGCGGGCATCCGACTGCGCGACGCACGTCCACTTCGTAGACGCCCGCAGGAGGTCACCTGACAGCGGCTCCGGGCAGTCACCCCCCGGTGTCACGCAGCTTGGGGCCCGCCCGCAGGCACAGCGCGAGGGCGCACACGCAGGATTGCACTCGGCGATCTCGGCGACCACGGCGTCCCACGCAGGGCTCTCCGAAGGATCGACGCAGCTCGCCGCGTCGAGCGTGAGGGTGACTTCGTCGCGCTCGGTCGGCAGAACACGGCGGACGGACGTTCCGGCGCGAATCTCGCAGGTCTCTTGGTCGACGGCGAGCGCCCAGAAACAATTCACGCCGGAAGAGACTGGCGTCGCCATCGACAATTCACCGACTACGCCCGAGGCCGCGAAGGTGCCCGGCCGGATACCGCACTCACCCGACGAGACGCCCCAGTGAATTTCCGTATCGACGCCGACGCCGCACACTCCCGGCGCGGGCGAGACGACGCGGGTTGCGACCTCGGTCGCGCAGCCGCCAGCGATCGCAGATACGAGCACCAACGCCACCAGGGCGACGAAGACGGAAGTCGATACCCTCTTGATCGTCATTTACTCTCCAGTGCTGACCCAACGGTATTCACTCTCCCGTCGTCAGCCAACGGTCGAACCTGTCGCCCACCGCCGTGCGCCCGTGTTCGTCGTAGAGCGCGAGCGCACTATCGCTACCGCTATCGCTGCCGCCGGTCGCGCCGGGTCGAAGATACATCAAGTGCACACCGAATAGGTCGCTCGGCTTGAGGGCCGCGCGAAACGCGGACCAGAACGCTGCCGCAGCATCGAGTGCCTCTTCGCTCGGCGTCGCGAAATAGTAGCCGCTCTCGGTGACAGCGATGGGAAGATCACCGAACGTTCCGAGGAACGCGAAGTCCGCGCTGGAGATCTCCTCCTCGAACGGGTTCGCGGTCCCGACGCCCGCGTAGCGGTGGAAAGTCACCCCGTCGACGCGGTCGGGGCGGGTCACGAGCGCCGTTCGCAGCGTCTCGTTCCACGCGATACGGATCGCGTCGCCAGGCGTCGTTCCGCCACCATGCGATGCAGCGACAATGTACATGGGCAGGTCGAAGTCGGCGAAAGAGGGGATCCAAACGTCGAGGATTTCATCGACGTATTGCTCCTTCGTCCAGACGCGCGTGACGCCGAGCGCTGAGGTGTCTCCGCTACGGTACTTGGTGAGGTAGATCTCGTTCCCCATCTCGAGCATCGCGAGGTCGACACCCGCGGTGAGCAGTCGCACGACGAACGCGCGCTGATTGTCGAGCGTGTCGTTGATGTTCACAGCGTACACGACTCGAACACCTCTGAGGCGCTGCAGCGCGAGGATGGCGTCGATCTCGGAATCCTGCACGACGCTGTAGAGATTGGGCGTCGGGAGCAAGACCAAAGGTACGGCTTCCTCAGTCGGATACGTTGCCATACCGCGAGAGCCACCCCAAACGCGAATGTGCGAAATCCCCTCAATCCAAGGCTCCAGATCGGAGAAATCGGTGAAGGCCGGTCGGAGGTTGACGATCGCGCGGTGTACGGTGGACGGCGGCACGGCAGCGTCGCCGGCCGCCGCGTCGTCGCGGACGCCAGCGTCGGCGACCGAGGCGTCGGCAGCGGTCCCGTCGGGTTCCGCCGCGTCGTGGGCGACGGTCGCATCCGCCGCGGGCTGAAGATCTCCGCAAGCAATCGTCGCGAAGGTCGCGACCAACGCCCAGGCGTAGCGGCGGATCACGTCAGTCATCACCACCTCCGGCAAAGGCTAGGGAAATCAAGACGGGCGTCGCGGTGGGGGTGGTCGACGACGGGGCCGACGGATCGGCTTGTCCATGGTAGTTCCATCCCGCACACCTGACCTCATCGTCGGAGTAGCGCAGGCACAGATGGCGCTCGGCGCCATCGAGCTCGATCGCACCATCGTCGAACAAGGTGGTGTGCGGCGTGAGGAACCACTCCCGCGACGGTGGCCGGATCATCCCGGTCCCCTGCTGGTAGGAGCTGTTGTTGCCGACGCACCACAACGCGCCGTCGGCGGCCGCGACGACGCAGGTATCGGTGTCCATCAACGCCAGGTCATGGGCGAGCGGCATGCCGGGGATCGCAACCGGCACAACGCAGACACTGGCGCCGTCTCCCTCGGGCTCAGTCGGATCGCCGGTGAAGCCGCAGCCGTCGGCGGTCCACCCGGTGCCGAGGCCGCCGTAGTCGCTTCGGCCCCAGCACGCCAGCTCTCCCGACGAACGCCGGGCGCAGCTGTGGCGCAGGCTGACCTCGATGTCGACGGCGTCGGTCAGGGAACGTACGATGGTCGGGCCGCTCGATCCGTCGCTCACGGTGCCGTTGCCGAGCTGGCCAAACCGATTCTCGCCGAAGCACGCGACCCGGCCGTCGCGCAGCAGCGCACACGTGTGCCACATCTCGCACGCGACCTTGACTACGTCGAGGTCCGGCACCTGGCGCGGGCTCGGGACGTCGACGACGCTTGCGAAGCCTAGCCGGCCCTGCTCGGGGTTACCCCAGCACCACAGCGATCCGTCGGCGCGGACGGCGCAGACGTGGTTGCGCGCAGCGCACGCGTCGACGACGTCGACCATTCCCGGCACCGCGACTGGCGTCGGCTCGGGGCTGGCCGAGGACGTGCCCAGGCCGAGCTGGCCGCGGTCGTTCTCGCCCCAGCACCGCAGCTGGCCGCCGGCGTCGACGATGCAGCCGATACCGGCGCCCATCGCGACGTCACGCGGCGCGGTGACGCCGAGCGGCAGAGCCGCGAAGCCGCCAGGTCGACCCGTCCAGTCAGCGCGACCCCAGGCGACCGCGTCGCCGGCGTGGACGACGATCGACGAGGAGTGCCCGAGGGAGATCAGGTCGCCCCCGCAGCGGCCGCCTGCGACGCACACATCGACGAAGTCGCCAGCGGCCGGGGCCTCGCCTGGGACGCCCTCGGCAGGTGGCCAGGTCGGGGCCGCCGGATCGGCGTCTGGTGCGGGGGAAGCGTCGAGGTCGAGGCCCGCATCAGGGGCGCCGCCGGCGTCCACGCCAGGAGTTGGCTCGGCGCCACCCGCGCCACAGGCGACGGCCAGGAACGCGCTGAGGAAGATCGGGAGCAGCGAGCCGAGGCGGCTGATGACGTAGGTCATGGCATCCTCTCGCAGGTGTATTCGCGACAGCGCTCGGCGGTGCTCGGGTTGCCATCGTCGCAGTCGGCGTTGGCGTAGCATTCTCGCGCCGCGCACCGCTGCGATCGACAAACATCCTCGGTGGACGCGTCGCCATCGTCGCATTCGGCGTCGCGGGTGCACTCGCGGTTGATGCACGCGCCGGCGGCGCACATGTCCGTTGTCGATGGATCCCCGTCGTTGCATTGGGCCGCGGTCGTGCATTGCGGCGGCGGGCACCCATCGAGCACCCGTCGTGGCGCGGTAGCGTCGGTGAAGAAGTCACCAACGAGAGGCCCGACTGCGGTCCACCAACTTTCGACCTCGACCGTGGTGTGGTAGCGGCACAGGCCGGCAAACAGCCATGGCAGCCCGGCCAGCGAAGCATCCTGCACGGCGACCCACGCCGCGCGCGCTGAGGCGTCTTCGAGCAGCGAGGTCGCGTCGGAGGTCGCGAGATGAAACCCCAGCTCGAGGGTATCGAGGCGAGACTTGAGGACCAAGACCGGCAGCCCGAGACCGCCTTCGTCGCGTGGCCGCGTCAGCCACGCGTGCGCGACCACGGAGTCAGTGCACCGGGCCGGATCGCGGCCGGCCGCCGTCTCGCCGGCGACGCAGGTCGGCAGCATCGTCCCGCCGAGCCTTGCGAAAGACGTCGCTACCGCCGCCACATCGGCGGCGGTGTTGGTCGAATACTGATCGCCCATGCGGAACGATGCGTCGTCAAAGTCCGCAGCCCAGGCCCCGTCGGGGACCACGCGGAGATCGCCTCGGGACGCCGTGTGGGGCAGGCGTTCAACGAGGAGATCGGCCGAGTGCTGGACCCCGTAGGCGCCGGCGGAGGTGCCTACGTAGAGCACGCGTGCGGTTTGGTCATCGAGACCGAAGCGCTGCATCAGCACCTCGATCCCGGCGCGGATGTTGATGCGGCCGCGCCGGTACCAGCGACCAGTGCAGGGTGCGCCGTTCGGGCGGGTGGCCGTCTCGCAGTCCGCAGGGCCGGTGCCGGGGATCAAGCAACCCTCGTCGCGACAGGAGGTATCGGTCGCCGCCATCGAGTCGCCGGTCCACAGGGTCGACGATTTGTAGTTGAGCTGGGCGAAGTTGGCGTCCCACAGGAGCGGGTTGTCGACGTCGTTGGGGGTCGAGCCGGTCGGCCCCTCGACCCATCTTCGCCGCATGCCTCCATACTTGTCCGGCTCGATGTCAGTGCCATCGGCCGTGCGAACGCCCATCGCCAGGAAGCCGCGATCCACGCAGCTCAGCAGGTCGTCGTCGCAGAAGCCGCCGCCGCCGAGCCGGATGATCCAGACGTCGCTACCCGTCGGCGACAGACTGACCTCGAGGGACCACGGCTCGCCGTTGTTGGCGACGGCCGCGCTCCAGCGCGTCGCATCGCGCACGGCGGGCTTGACCAGCTCGTTGTCGAACCGCCGATCACCGCGCGCACAAGTGGTGACGTCGAAGCCAGTCCGGTCCGCACGGCAGGTCGCGGTTCCCGCGGTGAAGCTCGGCGCGAGCGCGGTGCAATCGCTGACCTCGTCGATGGCGCAGCCGACGAAGCTCGATGTCAGCGAGCCGCCGGAGTCAACGCTTCCCGAATCAACGCGCGACGCATCGCTTCCCGAATCAACGCGCGACGCATCGCTTCCCGAATCAACGCGGAAGTCCTCGTTCGCGTCTCCGCCCCCACACGCGGTGAGCCCGCCCGCTATCAGCATCAAGACCACCGCACCCAGCCCTCGATTCGTTCGCATGGTCACCTCGGTTGTTCCACAGGATGATTCGAATCGTTCGTGCATCGCTGAGGACCTAAAGCAACGCGCGTGCCCAGCGAAAACGGCTGGTTTTCAGGGTGCGCTCTGCGTCGATTGGCGCAGACCAGTCGACAGTGTCGACTGCCGGTCCACAGCCTGCGGGCTTGACAACGGCCATCAGGTCCTCCTCGAACCCGGTTGACTTGCGGGAGTCATGCGTCCGCGACGCGCCTGTTTGTCGCGCGCGAAACCGCGCCGCCGCTCGTTCCGCCGCCGAGAGCGTGCCGAACGGGCCAAGCCCCGCTTCTTCCGGTCCTGCGGTCGGGATCAAGACGGGGCCCGCCGGACGGTTACGGAGGCGCTTGCAAAGCGCCTTCGCGCGCTTGCGCGAGAGAAGCGGCAATGGGAGCTCACCGGTCGCGGGCCCGCCGTCCTCGAGGAACGAGCGCGCGCCCGCGCTCGAGCTCCTCGAACCACGTGCCCGATGAGCGGATCAAAGAACCGAATCGAGGCGTGAGCGTCGGAGCGAGAGTGGGCTCCGTCCCCCCGGTGCCCGAATCAGCTCGACGGCGCGCAACAGTTCGCGCTCAGCTCAGTAGGTTCCGCGATTGTCGATCAAATGCTCGCGCTCTGCTCCGGAAGCGTCGACCGTCACACGTCGACTTCGAGCTCCTGCGCAGTCCGCGGTCACGAGCCCCTCGAGCCAGTCGGCGGAAAATCGACCGGAAATGATCGGAAGTCGACCGCCGCCATACACGAAGCCGCTGCCGAAGACGGCGATCTCCGCGCTATGATCAGCTGTCGTTTGGCCCCAGCGCGAGCACCCCGTGAGGTCGTGACAGCTGCGCCAGGCAACGCGTCGACGACCGATCGCGTAGCGCCACGTCTCACCAAAATCGAAGTGGCTCGCAATCTCTGCGTTCGACGCGGGCGCTCCGCTGCACACGTATTCGGCATCCCCCGAGCGTGGCATCTCGGGCTCACGCGTCGCCGGCGCGAACACCCCCGTAGCGAGCTCGAACGCTTGGAATTCTTCCCCAGCTCGGTCCGACCGCTCGACGGTCGACGCCATCGACACACAGGCTTCGCCGCTTGCGAGCCGCGTCATCCGGACGCGAAACGCGCGCGGGTACAGGACCGTTGAACACCATCTGCGCATCGGCAGCTTCGACGACTCGTCGCTCAAGCACGTCTTCGGCGCCGTCCAGCTCGACGAGGGAGAGAGCGCCTGACGGATCGACGGCAAAGCCGACTTGAAAGTCCCAAGTAGCGGTCCCCGTGGTCGCCCACGACGTACATCCAGTCACGTCATTGCAGCGTCGATAGACCTCTGTCGTATTGAAAGATCTCCCGCTTCCCGAGAAATCTCGACCATTGACGAACCATACGAATCCTGTGCCCTGCGGCGCGTACGAGAGAACGTCCGCCGCAGTCATCGGTTCGCCTTCACACTCGAAGCGCGCGCTCTCGCGCTCGGGATCTGCGAGTTCAGGCAGATCGACCTCGCTGCCGCCGCCCCCGTCCGTTCGCGAACTCACGCCGCCGTCCACGCGCCGCATTCCGCACGCCGAGGTCGCAGGGCAGTCGATATCGACGGCGCAGCAATCGAAGTCCTCGCAGTCTGCCCATGTATCTCCGTCGTTGCTACAGTCGTCGCTGCAGTGATCGGGCGAGTCCTCCGGACCCGGAACGCAGACAGCTGCATCGACGTGCCCAGCATCCTGAGTGGCGCCGTCCTGCAACACGCCCGCGTCTACCGTGGCGCCGTCCTGCAACATGCCTGCGTCGATCTCGGAGAACCGTCCGCCATCGAAGCGACTACACGCGGAGCCAGCAAGCATCGACGAAGTGACCAGCACAGCAGTCCCAAACCACGATCGAAAGGGTCTCGACCTCACGACCTTCTTTCTGGGGCGCAGCCCTCGATCTGGGGCGCAGCCCTCGATCCGTTCGCATGGTCACCTCGGTTGTTCCACAGGATGATTCGAGTCGCTCGTGCATCGCTGAGGACCTAAAGCAACGCGCGTGCCCAGCGAAAACGGCTGGTTTTCAGGGTGCGCGCTGCGTCGATTGGCGCAGACCAGTCGACAGTGTCGACTGCCGGTCCACAGCCTGCGGGCTTGACAACGGCCATCAGGTCCTCCTCGAACCCGGTTGACTTGCGGGAGTCATACGTCCGCGACGCGCCTGTTTGTCGCGCGCGAAACCGCGCCGCCGCTCGTTCCGCCGCCGAGAGCGTGCCGAACGGGTCCTGCCCGGCGAAACGTGCTGGGTGTGGAACAGCAGTCGACACAGTCGACTGGTCCGCGCCACTCGACGTCGAGTGTGGGCACGAAATGAAGCCGTTTCGACTGCGGCACATAAATTGCTCAGGTCTCCGACTCTCGCTCTGACGCGACCACGGCGGGATCGTTCTCGCACGCAGTTCTTCGATGGTCCCGTCCGCTCCTCGCCCTCAGCGTCTTCGTTCGCGCCCCAGGAATCACACCATGTCTACGATCTCGTTCTCGATCGCTTCCGTTCTCATGTTCGCCCACCAGCTGCGCGCGGCGTCAGCCGCGATACGAACGATGGCGCCCATACGCTCTCTGCGCCGTGTGCTCCTGGCTTGCTCTCTTACGACCGTCGCTGCCTGCGGCGGCAGCCCAGCGGAGGACGCCTGCGAGGCGTTCATCGACGCGTACAGCACGCGCGTCGCCGACGAATGCGGGGCCGCCACGCGCGACGAAGTACGCCGCGGGCTGCTTGTCGGATTCAGCATGTTCGGCGTCGACGAGTGCAGCGATTTCACGGGTGTACGCGACGAGGGTTCGTTCTACGGCGAGTGTCTCCCGGCGATCGAAGTGCTCGAGTGCGATGCGCTCGATCTGAGTCCCGCGTCGTGCACGGATCAACTGCAGGTGGCGCGGTGAGCGGGTCAATCGACACCCACGACTGATCTGCGCCACTCGACATCGAGCGTGCGCGCAAATTCAGCCGTTTCGGGTGCGGCACGTGCGTTGCTTAGGTTTGACGGCGCATCGGTCATCCGATGCACCAGGAATGGCTGCTTCGCTCGCCAGGAATCACAACATGTCTAAGATCTCGCTCTCGATGGCTTTCGTTCTCATGTTCGCTCTCGGCTGCGGCGACATGGCGTCGCCCGCAGACCTCGGCGCCTTCATCGACAGTGGCGCGGTCGACGCGTGGGAGCGGTACTGCACGGTCGACGGCCCCGCGCGCGCCACTGCCTGTGGTGCCCGTACCCCGCGCGACGTGGCAAGTTGTCGTACTGACGCTGCCTGTATCATCCGCAGTGTTCACCCAAACATCGCCACCGGGATCCCCCCGGGATCCCCCTCTGCCTCACTACCTTGGAATGCGGCATGGTCGACGACAACTGTTACACAGCGACCGGCGCCGGCTTCATGCCAACCTCCGCGGCAACCACCTTCCAAGCCGCCTGTCTAGCCAAGCTCGCGGCCTGCCCTCGGGACGCGTTCGGTGACGACGCCTGCTTTCGAAGCGACATCTACACAGATGCCCTGAACGTGGAGTTCACGACGTGCCTCGACAGCGCGTGTGGCACTGTCGATGCCTGCTTCCTTGGCGTCCTCAACGCACACGCGCCAGGCTGCGGAGGGTGATCCACGAGCGTGACGTGGTGTCGGGCGCGACCTTCGCGCCGCGCCATTCCGAGATAGCGTGGAGTCCGAGTAGAACGATGCGGCGCGCGAACGGTTCGGGGTGATCGACGAATGGGCCGCATTGGACGGCGTCGGGCGAATCACGCTCGCCGATGGCTCGCGCCTGAGAGTTGGGGGCTCGGTACGCACGCACGCACGCGCTCTCGCGAACGCACGCACTCTAGCGTGGCTCGTCGTGCTCCTGCCGAGCGCTCCAGCGTCCAGTCGCTCAGGCGCCGCTGACGGGCTGTTCGATCGCGCCGGGATCACCACGCTCGGAACACGGGTCGAGCTGGGACCGAGTCGAATGACCAGTCTCGGGAAGTTCGACTTCCCGTTTCCCGTTTCTACTTCCGACGAAGTCCGCTCTACGACGACGTCCCGCACCGCGGGTTCGTCGCGATGAGCGCAGGTCCCGTGAGCGGGGGCATCGTGGCGAGCGCGCTCTTCATCGAACAGGTGAGCGACCTCGACGATGCCGACAACGCCCCCACCGATGCGATCATCGACATCGTGAACGCCGACAGCGGTCACTGAACGCGGGGGCTCGCGCTCGCCGGCTTTCCCGACGTGGTCACACGCGCTGCCCAGCAGAACGCGCTGCTCCGCGACGCTGCGTACGGAATGGCCAGCGCGAATCGCGAGATGGTGCCTGGAGAGCGGAACACCATCGGCGACATCGACTGCACGGTGTCAACGCACGACGGAGAGATGGTCGAAGTGTCTCCTCACTCACCCGGGCCGGGCTCGCGGAGCACGCGCAAACGGAAGAAGTCCTAGGGTACTTCGCGCACCGCGCGCGATAGGCGTGAGGCGTGCGCACCAAGGCAACGGATGTGCCGCAGCGGAAACGGCTGAATTCCCGCGTGCGCTCGGCGTCGATTGGCGCATCGCGATCGACAGTGTCGACTGGTCGTCCACACCCCGCGGGCTTGCCAACGGCCATCAGTTCCGGCACACAAGCGCATGACGACGGACGGCGACTTCTTCGACGACGCAATGCATACGGCAGCGCTCCGCAGCGCGCTGCCGGCCTACACCGCACTGCGCGTGGTCGAGTTCGTACATGACGGCACGGTATACTCGCTGGTCCTCGATCGTCCGCAATCGATCGGCTCCGCGCCCGCGGTCGACATGCGCCTCGAGCACCCCACAGTCTCGCGGCTGCACGCGCGCATCGAGGCGCGCAACGGGGTGCCGTGGATCGAAGACCTCGACAGCACCAACGGCGTGTTCGTCGACGGCACGCGCGTGGGGACAGCGCTGCTGCACGATGGCGCTCGTGTGCGGCTCGGTTCCCTGACGCTCGAGGTCCGCGTCCCATCAACGGAACGGCGCGAGGAACTCTGGCCGAGCGAGCGCTTCGGCCCGCTGCTCGGCCGCAGCGCGCCGATGCGCGCGTTGTTCGAACGGATCCGTCGTGTCGCCGCGTCGGATGCATGTGTGCTCCTGCACGGCGAGACCGGCACCGGGAAAGACCTCGTCGCCCAGGCGATTCACGACGAGTCGGCGAGAGCGTCCGCTCCGTTCGTGGTCTTCGACTGCTCAGCCATTCCCGAGGCCCTCTTCGAGGTTGAGCTCTTCGGCCACACCCGCGGAGCCTTCACGGGCGCAGACCGTGCGCGCGAGGGCGCGGCTGCCGCCGCTCGCGGGGGGACGCTGTTTCTCGACGAGGTGGGCGAGCTGTCGGTGACGACCCAGCCGAAACTGCTCCGGATGCTGGAAAGCGGCACGATCCGCCGGGTCGGCGACACGCGGCACGAACCCGTCGACGTGCGCGTCATTGCGGCGACCCACCGCGACCTCGCCAAGATGGTCGCCGGCGGCTCATTCCGCGAAGACCTTTTTTTCCGCCTGGTGGTTCTGCCGATCGAGGTGCCCTCGCTGAGGTCACGCCCGGACGACATCTCGCTGTTGATCGAGCACTTCGCGCGCGGTCGTGCGCTCGACTCCGGCGTGGTCGCGGAGGCCTCCCGCCGCCCGTGGCCAGGCAACGTGCGCGAGCTGCGCGCGTTCGTCGAGCGCGCGATGGCGCTCGGCGCGGAAGAAGCGCTGCGTCTCACGGAGCCCTCCGGCGGAAACTCGACCGCGGTAGGCACGGCTGCGATCGACTTCGATCGGACGCTGCGCGAGCTGCGCGACCAAGCGGCGGACGCGGTCGAGCGGGCTTATTTGACCGCCTGGCTCGCGCGCTGTGGGCGGAACGTCACCGCGGTGGCACGGGCGGTCGGGCTCGATCGGACGTACGTTCACCGGCTGATGCGCAAGCATGATCTGTGATGCGCGAACGATCGCAAGGTCCGATCGGATACACTGGTGGGGCCAATGGACGGACCGACGACTTTCGGGCGCTACGAACTGCTCAACGAGCTCGCCTCGGGGGGTATGGCGTCGGTATGGCTCGCGCGGACCACCGGCGAAGGGGGATTCGTCCACGTCTGCGCCGTCAAGCGGGTGCATCCACACCTCGTCAAGCAGGCGGTGTTCGTCGATATGTTCCTCGACGAGGCGCGCATCGCCGCGCAAATCCAGCATCCGAACGTCTGCCGCGTGTTCGACTATGGGCTCCTGAACGGCATACCTTACCTCGCGATGGAGTTCCTCGCGGGCGTGTCGTTCTCCGCGCTGTTGTCGACCTTGGTTCGCGAGCCTGGAACCAGCCGCCTCATCGCGGCCTGTCACTTGATCGCCGAGGCTGCCGACGGTTTGCATGCGGCGCACGAGCTCCGCGGACCGACCGGAGAGTCGCGCGACGTCGTTCATCGCGACATCTCCCCTCAGAACCTTTTTCTGACGCTGGACGGCATCGTGAAGGTCGTCGACTTTGGCATCGCCAGCGCGCGCGACAAAGTGCACGAGACGCAGACCGGCGAGGTCAAAGGCAAGTTCCCGTACATGCCACCGGAGCAGATGCGCGGCGCGCGTGTGGACCGTCGGGCCGACATCTGGAGTCTCGGCGTCGTGCTCTGGGAGCTGTGCACGCTCGAGTCGCTCTTCCGCAAGCGGACCCAGCCCGAAACGATGGACGCGGTGCTGCGCGCGCCGATCGCCCCGCCAAGCTCGCGCCGGTCGGATGTGACGCCCGCTCTCGATCGCATCACTGCGCGCGCACTCGCGCGCGATGTCGGCGAGCGCTACGCGACCGCCTCGGAGCTCGCCCGCGACCTCGAATCGGCCGCGAGCGAGCTTGGGGTGCCGTGGAGTCGGTCGACCGTCTCCACTTGGGTCAACTCGCTCTTCCCGAAAGAGCGCGCGCGCGTGGACTTCTTGGTCGCGAACGCCGCCGTTACGCCTCGCGTGTTCGCGGCAGCCGTCGGCGGCTCCGAGGCGGTGGAACCGCCTGAGGCCTTTTCGATAGAAGTCGAAGGCACCGCGGCGGACGTGGCGACCAGGCGCGCGCGGTCAACGCCGAAGCCAGTCGAGCGCCGCTCCAGTCGGGTGGTGTTGGCTGTGGCTCTGGCCGGACTCGCCACGGCTGCAGTCGCCGTGATCGGTCTGGGGCCGTGGGTGGGGTCGTTCGCGCCCGCTCTGGCGACGCCTGCTGAGTCGGCGCGCGACGAGGTCATAGCGCGCGCGGTGGTGACTTCGACGTCGCCGCCGAGGATCGTCGCCGAGGCGGAGGCCGCCACCGAGCCGATAGACTCGCCGCTCAACCGCCAGGCCGCGGGCAGCGCTGAGATCGACGGACCGGACGACGGCGGCGCTGCGGCCGCGCCTGAGGGAGCGACGGGCGAGCTCCCGTGGCGCGCGAGCGGCGGCCGCCCACACTACCGCCCGAGCCCGGTTCCGACTCCTGCGGGCGCAGCCCCGCAGGAGACGACGTCTGGTACGCCCGCCGCCCCACTGACGCCGCCGCCGACCGAAGGCCTCGGCTGCATCCGGGTCGGCCTGGGCGTGAGCGCGCGTATCCTCAACGCGCGCGTGGACGGCCCGCACTCGGTGCCAGTGCCAGCTGGCTCGATCACCGTCACGCTCCTCGAGCCGGGGAGCGGCGCAGTGGCGGGGACGACGGTGTTGGACGTCGCGCCAGGCGCCGTTTGCGCGCGGCTCGTGGCACGCCAGGACTAGGCGAACGAGAAGGCGTCGCACCTCGACGGCGCCATCACGTTCGCTGCGCGCGCCCATTCGGTCCTCTTGGGCGGTCGTCACCGGTGCGTCTGACGGGATTGGGCGCGAGCTCGGTGCTCACTGTTCGCGGCATTCCCGATCGGTGCGGCTCTGCACTGGGCGCTGCTCGTTGCGATGATCGCGATTCATGTGCTCGTCGCAGTGGGAACGCTGTTGCAGGCGTTCGCTGCGCGCCCTCTCGGGACCCGGTAGTTCGAGCAGACCATCTCCGTCTCAGTCATCGTCGCCTTCGGGGCCTTCACCGTATTGGCGCGCGCCGGTTGCGCGGGCTCGCGATGGACTTCGTTCCACTGGACGGGAGGCTCGTCGGCTTCCACGACTGAGCGATGCGCCTTTCCCCTGACCCTAGTGCTCGGCCCCGTGTTCGACGCACTCCCCATCGGGGTGGTGGTGCTGGACTCAGGCGGCCTCGTCCGCGTGTTCAACCGATACGAGGAGCAGCTCGCGAACAGACAGCGGGAGCGAGTCATCGGGCGCTCGTTCTTCGACGAGGTCGCGCCTTGCATGAACGTCAAAGAGCTCGCCGGAGAGTTCTTCGACAACGTCCACGCGACCAACCTCCACACCGAGGTCGAGTTTGCCTTCGCGTTCCCTCACGCGCCACAGCCGCGCAACGTTCTCGTGCGCATGCAGTCGGTCATCGTCGAGCGCGAGCCTCATGCGCTTCTCGTGGTCGAAGACGTCTCGGCAAAGCGCGCCGTCGAGCGTCTCAAGGAGACGCTGGCGACGTTGCTCGTCCACGACTTCAAGA
>Ga0335394_10004778_pt1 | contig 15412 bp, 11 predicted proteins | sample MAT03_FD_205741 | JGI IMG/M metagenome (GOLD analysis project Ga0335394, IMG submission 205741) | Freshwater microbial communities from Lake Fryxell liftoff mats and glacier meltwater in Antarctica - MAT-03 (spades assembly) (version 2) ...
GGTCAGCACCAGTCACTTTTCGAATCAACTTGTAAGCTTGCTTCATCGATCCGAAAGCAGCGATAACCTCTTGAGTCCCCGCAAACTCGTCTTCAAACGGTAATCGGCCTAGCTCAGAAGAAACTTTGATTAACGATTCGAGAACATCTCGATGGCGATCGAACTGGATCTCGGATACGCGGCGCCGCGGCGCTACCGCCCGTCGTCGGAACTTCGAAGCGGCAAACGATTCGCGAAGTCCGTCATCCTTAAACACATAGAACACCCCAGGAGCTGCAGGAACAGCCTCAGCTCCGAGCGTTTTTTCGATGTACAGTCGAAGTTCGGTTTGCGTGAAGTACTTCTGGAAAGTTTGAATTCGGGTGATAACTCCATCACCAAACTCGAAGTCGCCTTCACCACTACCATCCACTGCGATTCTGGCAGCTACGGCAAGAACGGTCCGAGTAAGACGCCAGGCCGACCGCAGCGTCTCCTCTCGCTCGGCTAAGTCTTCGATGACATTTATTACGTAGCCTAGATTCACAACATGTGCTTCGCGGTGCTCTGTATCGGACCGATAAGCAGGGTCCCAACCAACCGACTCAAATCCCAGCCGGACAACGTGTTCCAAATCATCGCCGTAACCACAACCGTAGTCGAAAAATGTAGTCTGGCTATTTAGAAGATTGTCTCGAACCAAACATTTGAGTGGCAACGAAGGTTCGGTTCGTCGTATCGCTGCCCTGTGCCTCAGTACTTCGATTGGTGGCTCAACTGCATTGCGCTGATCTAACTCGCCCACTACCTGTCACTCCTTCTCGCTTTGAAAGGCATGAAACGACTCTCAACCAGTGGTTGAATCTCCTAATGTTCGTCCGATTTGTTCAGTTCCGAACAAACGGCCCAACGAAAAATTCGGCATGTCGTGTACTCTAGTGGTAGCGAACGATACTTTTCGGGGAGCTCTGCCTCAGAAGGAATCGGCTGAAAAACACCGTTCGTGACCGATAACCGCCAATTCTCGAATTCGAAAGTATCTCTGCTTCCTGAAATGGGCTGGATAACAGCGTGAAGATTGTGCTCGTAGTTTGACTGTGGATATCCCTTTTTGATCACGCCACAAATGTAGATCGAACTGAACGAGCCCTCCTGCAATTCGTCCAACGCAACCACCGGCGAGACGGTAAGCTCCGCATTGTGCTTGCTCAGTACCTTCCCATACGGCCCTCGTAAGCAGTTTGTGCAGTGCTTCTGATCATTGACGCCGGTCACGTACTTCATCCAAAGCCACAGGAACTTCTCGGGCTCAAGGTTGTGTTGAAGTTCAATTGAGCTCTGTGCCATCTTCAACTCTCCGACTTTGCGACTAGGTCTGTTGATCTAAAACTTACGAACTGCCTTGCGAATTTTTGACCGTATTGTAACAAATGCAATTGGTTTCAAAGCTCACCGATATTCAACACCCGCTTTTGTTTGCGTCCAGACCCCGCCACCGATGAAGGAACCATCTCAAGCAATTTGGACCAAGTTCGGTGCAAACGAACTGAAGCGAAAAGGCAAACCAAATTTTTTCTCAAGTACTTACCACTCCAACCTCCGTTCAAGTATGCTTTATGTTGACCTTTTCGACCAATCGGTGCACTTGGACTCGAGTGCGAAGAACAAAGCCAAACCACCGCAATCGATGTACAGTCTTGAACTCAAATTTGATAATGCAAAACAACGATTTCCTGCAGTTGCTTTGGAACGATTGGTTGACAGACCCTTGTCAATTTGGACACTGCCTTCCGATCGACATCTACCGTCGGCCTTGATCCAAATGAGTTTGCGGACAATTTTGGAAATGTCCTTTGAGCAGCTTGACAGCATTCGAGGTGTAGGAACAACACGAGTAGAAAAACTAATCCAAGTAGTTGATCGAGCACTTTCGCAACTCGAAAAGGCAACAGGGGTCACTGGTCCGGATGGAATCGACAGGATTACTAACGATGAAAAGTTCGGCACGCATGAAGCAGATGCAAGCGAAACTGACGGGGGTGATCGTAGTCTTTCATTTCGAGAGACAAGATTTGATTCGCCCCAAAAGGCCTACAGCGACGTAACGCTGGATCTGGAAACTTGGCAAAAGTTAACCTCGTCCATTCGAGAACATGGATTTGAATGGCAACCCATTGGTAGATTTGCAAACTCGTTGAACGATCTTCCTCGGGGGCTTTGGGGCGAACCATTGGAGAAGTTTGTTTCGCTTCCCATGCAGTCACTTTTAAACACTCCAGGATTAGGTGATTCGAAGGTTTCCTCGATTATTCAGATCATTATAGAACTGGCAAATTCAATTCGAAGTTGCGATCCAAATACCCACTTTCGCTTCCAAGTCTATCCGGCGTCGATAAATCGAATCACGAATTGGATCAACCAGGTACTTGCCTCTAACACAGTCCCAGATGTCTTGTCCCTTTCTCAGCATTTTGTGATGCCACTGTTAAAACAAATCGAACTGGATCTTGGCATACAGGTCGCAGAAATGGTGGAACGAAGACTTGGTGCGAATGGTGTACCTCAAACACTGCAGGAAGTTGCAGAGGAGTTTCAACTAACTAGGGAGCGAATTCGGCAAATAACGCTTCGAGTTCCCGAGGTTATGCAAATTAGGTGGCCAGAAGGAAAACACCTTTTTGATGATTTTTTTGAGAAGTTTCACAACGATGATAGTGCTACAGAGCAGGTTGGACTGGTTCGCCGCACATTGGATTTGTTCTTCAATATTGACGTGCCTGAACGTGAAACAATGGACTCTATCCTGATTGCTTGGGAAACGGCGGGTCGACGAAAAGAGACTCCGATGTCAGAAAGCGAAATTCATTGCTGGCTTGGTGGAAACTTCCCGCGCTTGCAACCTGAGCTAGGTTTTCAACTAATCAAGAATGAAGCCCAGAATTGCGAATTCAATGGCACTACAATCTATTTCTCAAATGACGAATTGGATCGCTTGCTTCATCAACTCTACGTGGCAAAAACAGCGACGACTATTAACGACCTGTGTCAATTGGATGAGCGTGATGAAAGAAATTTAAGAAATCGCATGTTACGAGACCTCCGATTTATTGAGGACGAAGACAGACAGTGGCAACCTACCGAATCGCATGGTTTTGTGCGAGATTCGTGTGGTTGGCACGCGGAGTTAATCGCGCTCGACAAACAGAAATTTCCCGGGAGAACAATGATTGCCGTTGACAACCTCGCAGGAATGGCGGCCGGAGCCTTAACACGACTCGGAATCTTCGATGTTACTGTTTGGGGGTTTCATCGCTTCGTAGGCGAGATGTTATCGTCAATTTATAATGCAAGATTGCGTCCAGAGACCAATCCGTTTGTTTTGGCAGATATGGTTGTCAGGTTAACAAGCGGTCTAATCCGCCCCATGAGGAGAAGGCGACTTCGCTGGGACAAGGATAATCTGCCATACCAGGCAAAAGGTAAGCGAGGCTGGATAGAACACGTCGTGAATCACTTAGGAGTTCCAATTGTTTTGGATGAGCTTGGCGGACTACTAAATGCGGTCTTCCAAGACTATGCACCCTACGCGCTTGCCCAACTTAATCTCGATTCCGAGGAAGACGGCTCTACCGAATTTAGCGTTGCCCTGATACCTGGCGTTCCACACAAAGTTCCACAGTTGATTGTACCGGAGCGATGGTCATTTGATTCCGTTTGCGAAAACGTTTCGGAAGGTGTCAAGATTGCTGTTGCCCGTGGAGTTGTTTCCGCTAAAGATGGAACGCTGATGCGAAGTGATTTAGTACACATTCCCTGGTTCTGTGAACTTGTCAATAAGTACAGCTATGGAGAAGATATCTGGAAATCTCGCAAATCAGAACAAGCTTTACGAAGCGGCGAACCTGAGAGTACGCCGAGCTTACCAGTGCAACAGTTCTTCAAATCATTTGAGAATGAGGTTGAAGTTGCGACTAAACCGAAGGTTGTTGATTTGGATGTCGATGACCTTTTGAGCCGATTTATTTAATGGGATAGAATGGTGCATAGGTTGTTCGATGACGAGAACACTGAACTTATTCGCGGGACAAATTCTCAGCTTTTCGAAGGCTTTCTTAAGCGTTACCTGCCTGGTGCGGTCGTTTACAGGCGCGCAGTTGCGTATTTCTCAAGTTCGGTTTTTGATATTGCAAAAGGAGAGTTTAAGGAGTTTTTTGCCAAAGGTGGCAAAATGGAGCTTGTCTGTTCACCGACATTTAGTGCCGCAGATTTGGAGTCCTTGTTTCAATCGCTGTATCGCACCAATCCATTCCCGACAAACTCTAGTTTACCGGAAGCAAAAAAGAAATTATCTGGTAATCAGCTTTTGGCATGGGCCGTGTCAACCGAAAGGCTTTGTATCAAAATTGCGGTCATGGAAAATCAATCGGTTTACGGCATTTACCACGAAAAAATTGGTGTATTGCTCTATCCGAATGGTAAATTCCTTGCTGTTGAAGGAAGCGCGAATGAATCAGGCTCCGCATTTCGCGACAACTTTGAAAGGATTACGATTCATAGGGCTTTCGCGGATCGATCCTATTATGCAGAAAGAATCGTTACCGATTTTGAACGCCTATGGGGTAACGACACGCCTGGAGTCGTCGTCATTACGCTTCATGAAGCGTTTCAACGCCGATTGGTTCATTCACGACCAATTAGATCTGTCGGTTCGTTCGTCCAGCCAAAGGATCCGAAAATGGAGCTAGACTTGCCTGCCGAAATTATCAAATTGCCTTCAAGATTGACGCTTCGGAGCTACCAACTTGACGCCATTCGTAGTTGGTTTGCGAACGACGGTAAAGGCGTTTTTTCGATGGCGACAGGAAGTGGAAAAACGATAACAGCTCTTGCAACGGTTGAAGCCTTATTTAGAAAGGTCGGTTCCCCGCTGGTTGTAATCATCGTTGCTCCATATTTAAATTTGGTGGAGCAATGGATTGAAGAGTGTGAGAAGTTTGGGCTTCAACCGATCAACTGTTCTGGCGCAAGCCAAGCTTGGAGTCGTTCTGCGGACATGGCTTTGTACTTGAACCAATCAAAATCGAGGCCCATTTTGAGTCTAGTGACAACAAATGCGACGTTCGCGCTCGAGCCATTTCAACGTGTTTTAGAAAAGCTAAATGTTAGAACGATTCTGATAGCTGACGAAGTTCACAATTTAGGAGCAAGAAACCTAAGCCAAAAATTACCGAAGAAGATTGTACTGCGTTTAGGTCTTTCGGCAACGCCTGAACGTTGGATGGATGAAGATGGAACTAAGTTAATAGAGGACTATTTTGGCAAGGTTGTTTTCGAATACTCTCTTAAGGATGCGCTGAGCGGACACCCATCGGCGTTGTGCCCGTATGACTATCACCCAATATTAGTTAATTTGGAAGACGACGAAAAGGAAGAGTATATCGAAATCACTAGACAATTAGGAAGGCTGATGGTTGCGCCACAGACGGAGAACCTGAGTGACGCCGCTCTTGCGTTATTACTCCGTCGATCAAGACTTATAGGTTGCGCCCGACAGAAAATGCCTGCGTTTCGACGTGCGATCCAACCGTTTCGAAATACTAGATTCAATTTAGTTTATTGCGGTGACGGTCGTGCGGAAATCGAATCTACTAGCGATAGCGTGGCGAAAACAGTGGCGGAGTCGAGCGTGATCCGGCAGGTTGACGCCGTTGTCGCAATGCTTGGAAACGAGTTAAAGATGAACGTTGCGAAGTATACTTCGGAAGTCTCGAAAGACGAACGACGTATGATCCTTCGGGACTTTGCCTCCGGCGACAAACAAGTATTGGTTGCAATTCGCTGCCTTGACGAGGGAGTCGACATTCCTTCAGTACGTAGAGCATTTATTTTGGCTAGCAGTACAAATCCACGTCAGTTCATACAACGACGTGGAAGGGTACTGCGTCGAGCAGACGGCAAAGATCGAGCTGAGATTTTTGATTTTGTTGTCCTTCCTCCACTAGACGAATTGTCACCAGGTAGCAATGAATTTAATACGCTTCGAAATTTGGTAAAACGTGAAATGTCGAGAGTCTTGGAGTTCGCAGACCTAGCCACCAACGGACCCCAGGCTAAAGAATTGCTTCGACCTGTCTTGTTGAAACTTAAACTAATGCACATTTAACTTGCAAATTGAGAGAACTTATGAATACGTGGGAAGATGTACAAACGAAGAAGGCTGAAATGCGAAGGGAAGCAGTTTCTACGCTATCCAAAGAGGAAAAAGAAATATTAGTGAAAATCCTTGACTTGGAATGGGAAAATCGGCACATGAAAACGCCAGATATCAAGAAACAATTACGGACTTTTATTCAGCAGGTGGTCAAGTGATTTTACGCAAAATAGAAATCGAAAACTTCCGCCAGTTTTACGGAAAAGGCGCCATTCAGTTTGCCCAACCAGGAGCTCGAAACACGACAGTCATTCTAGGTCAAAATGGTGCCGGTAAGACAACGCTATTGAACGCGTTTCTCTGGTGTTTCTACGACCGCTTGGATGTTGAAAACAAGCATGAAGTATTGTGCCATCGTGCGGTTCAAATTGCAGCGATTGGCGAAGAAATCCCGTTGGCTGTGACAGTCATTTTCACGGATCATGAAACATCATACACAGTTACTCGAAGAAATTTTTATCAAAAATTGGATGGAGGCGTTGTTGAGGAGGTTAGATCGCCTGAATTCAGAATTGATATAAGCACCGAGAATGGCGAAACACAAAAGGCAGATGAGCCAAAGACCTTGATCCGCCAGATTTTGCCAGAAAAGTTGACCGGCTTCTTTTTTTTCCGGGGCGAGGAAATGGAGACACTTGCAATGCAAAGTTCAGGTCCGAATTTAGCTGCCGGTGTTTCTGAATTTCTGAACTTTACGCTACTTAACCAAGCCATTAAGCACTTGAAGGATGCGGGGAAGGATTTTGAAGCTGAATTGCGAAAGGTCGCCGTTGGCGATATGAAACGCCTCGAAGATGAAATTAAGGAAGCAGATGAAGCGATGGAGGCGTTGGAGGGTGTACTTGAAACTCAGCAAGCGAATCTTTCATCGCTATCGCGAGACCGGGAAGCGCTTGAGAAAGAGTTGGCTGAAGCTGATGAAGTACGCCCCTATCTCGACAAGAAAAACGAATTGCGTCAGCGAAAGACGGATTTACAACAAAGTGAAATTGAAAATCGCAGGGAACTTGCGAAAGTAGTCTCCCGCAATGGTTTTTTGGCCAAAGGCAATGAAATAATCGATGCGTTTTCGGCACTTGCGACGGCTGCAGTTAAAGCTGGAGAACTTCCAGCAAAAATAAAGCCTAGGTTCGTTGATGACTTGATCAATTCGGGGATATGCGTCTGCGGAACCTCCCTTGACGAAAATGCTAAGCAATACCTCCTTAGCTGGCGGGGAAAGGTGGGACTAGCGGTACTTGAGGAGGCAATAAATTTGGTTGACAAGTCTGTCGCAGGACTGACTGGACGAAAAGCCGATTTTGATAAGGATCTTGTCGCCGCTAGGTTTGCCTGGGCTAAAACTCAAGAGGAAATTGATCGAGTAACCAGCGAGGTCTCTCTAGTTGATTCCGAGCTTCAGGGAAAGGATTTCGGACTAGACAATATTCAGGCCCTACAATCCAAGCTGAGGACCGTCGTAGACGATCTAATTCATCGCAATGCTGAGGTACGACAAACAACTGATGGAGTGAACAATTGGTTATCGAAATTAGACAAGCTCAGGGACGAACGGACACGACTTGCAAAGGACCAATCTGAAGCGCAGGTTATCGGTAGACGATTTACTGCAACACAAAACGTAGTTAACACACTAAAAAAGTTGAAGGATGATTGGCTTGCGATTGTCCAGGGATACCTGGACGGACAACTCAAAGAAAATTGGAAACAGGTAGCCCAGCTTGATCGACTCGTTGAGTTTACGGAGGAATTCCAGCTTTCGATAAAAGAGCGTGGCCCGACAGGTGCTTGGACGATTTCCGCACCGTCATCTGCCAACTTGCGTGCGCTTGCTCTCTGTTTTGTTTCAGCATTGATAAAACTTGCAGCTCAAATTGGAAAAGCAGAAGCTGGACAGGAGAACAAACGCCAACAACCTTTCCAAGGTGGTGACTATCCATTGGTTATGGACGCCCCATTTGCAACTATGGACTCTCATTTTAAGCGAACTGTTCCGTTGGGACTTCGAAAAGTCGTCCCGCAAATGGTCGTGATTATCAACCACGATCAATGGAGTGGGGAAGTAGCCGAAACACTTCAATCATCGATTGGTAACGCTTACGTATTGGAATTGCATACTCCTGGGGGCGAGGACACAGACACTACTATACTTTTTAATGGTAGGAATCTGGACTACGTTGTCAGCGAACAAGATGCAAATACAGACTGGTCCATAATCAAAGAGGTATTGCAATGAGAGATCGAATCCGTCCACCGAGGGAATTTGAAAATGTACTCGATCGATTGAAAGACGACGAGGGAATATTTGAAACAAAGCAGAAGGCTATTATGTTTGCTGCTGCCGTTGGGTATGCCCTCTACAAAGAAACAATCAGCACAACCAACGTCGATTCGTTTGGGGAAGGTATCCGGCTAGAGTACTTCCGCTCACCGCAAGATGATGGATTTATAGACGCCCTAGCTGTCGCACATGCCGGCGATTTGAACATCCTTGATCCTGAGAGGCAAGAAGAACGTCTCGAATTGTTCGAGCGATGTTCGCTTCTCGGACTACGGGAGATGCAAAAACAGTGTTTCGACGATAGGCCCTCAGATCCAATTTTAGGAATTCTGGCGTTAATTGATCGCATGCAAAAGTCTCCTAGCAGCGATCTCCCAGGGCTCGACTATGTTGCCGAAGAATTGCGAGCATATTTTTAATTAGTTGCTTCAAGCCAAATAAAGTGCAACGGGTGAGAGCTAATGACGGAATGGAGTGCAGCAGGCATCCCGGCGCACGGGGCTAACGCGTTTTATCTTGTTTTTTGTGTGGAATACGTATTTAGAAAAGGGAGCTAGTCAATTTTTATTGATTCCTCGTTCAAGCGCGGAATCTGGTCAAATCAGTAGGATGGCATTCCGAAAAGAACGCGCGATCTCCGTTCCAAGGTGCCGGTTGAACCAGACCGGATGGACCAGCACATTGATAACCAAATAACGATTCATGTAGTGTGACCGAGCATAATGGGTAGGCAAGTTTGCCTCTTCCTAATTTCCATGTGAACGAACTGCGTCGAAAGGGCTACGGTGATGAACAACCAACTCGAGATGCAAGCCGAGAGGAGCTTATCGGCTTGGGATCACGGGTCGAATGGATCGAAGCTGAATGCGTTAGAAAGAAAATGGAGCACAATCGATGCTCAATCTAGGTATCAATCGCGGTTGATAATCTACGATGCATTGAGGCAAGCGAACTCTGGGATGTCACGACAGAACAACATCGGGCGATAAACCTCGCCAAGTACGGGAAAGACGTGCAAAACTACTGCAAAAGGTTTTTGACAATGGCGTCGTAACAAGCCGCATCGCCGGTCAGACCCGTTCCCAATCAGGATATAAAATGGTACGTTGGAGGAACGTTTCGATAAATTTTCCCGTCAAGTCGATCGCCCCGTCTTTAAGAGAGCGCTAAGGCAACCGCTCTATAAGGTGTGCCGATTCTTGTGCTTTGAAAAGTTGTGGTACCGACTTAATGCATCTAAAGACGACATGAAGCCGACTTTCATTGATAAAATCGGCGAGTTTTACGAGCGCGACGATGAGTAGACTGAAAAATGCGAGCCCTGTTCTTGGAAAAGCTAGCTAAACCATGACTGTTAGATATGCGTTTGAAACCTGCGGAGAACACCTGCTGTATCACGTCCAAATTTCGCTTCTGAATAGTGTTGATTGGAACCGTTTGTCGGCGGGACTTCTATCAACTGGACGGGCTGAACAGCTAACATTGCTTTTTCGAGAGATTTCCGTGGTGAATACCACTTGCCGGCTAGTACAGGCAGCTCGTTCGTTACGAATTGGAACTGGCGGGGAAAACCGACGTACTGATGATCCTAGCTACCTAAGGGATTTGAAGAAACTTCTTCGTGAGTCAATTCTCATTCCCCAAAACGTTGTGGATCAAACAATGCGACTATCCGTTGCTGCGGCGCAAGCGGCAGCGTCAAGTATCAACGGGACAACTCGGAAGCGAATGTTGCAAGAAGCAAAGAATCGCAATACTGGATGTTATTTATGTGGATGCGAACTGGATTTTGATCTCCAGCATCCCACTCGCAAGTTCGAACTTGAACATATCTGGCCAAATTCTTACGGAGGAGATAGTGATGAGACTAACTTGCTACCGGTTTGCCATGGGTGCAATCAGCAAAAGGGTAATCTTGCCACATGGGGAATGGCTGCGATCCAATCGCTTATACTTGGAATTAACCCCAGCGAAAACGCTTTGATACTTCGAGGTGAGTTCTCGTTCGCGGTACACTATTTTGCCGCACGTCGGTTACTCGCAAGTAATCCGCAAAGGTCGCTCAAATGGGCGATGCAAAAACTAGGCCCGCGTCTAAGTACCGCTAGAACAATTGACCCATTTCAAATTGCAGATTTTTTCAATCTTGAGAATCACGATCCTAAGGTCCCAATATGAGGAACTTTTAAATGCCAGATTTTCGTATGCCTTGCATTCGTTTTAGACAACGTGTAGACGACGTTTCTCCGGAGTACGCTTTAATGGTCGCGAACGCCGATGACGTGCTCGCGTGGGCGGCTATACGTCGCCGTGAAGACGATGCGCTCGGACCGCAACGAAGGCTTAATAAATCGAAAATTGCCGCTATTAGACGTTTTTTTAGCCTAGACCGTCGAAATACGATTCCGCCAGCGATAACCGTTACGCTACGAGTGGCGGAGAATCAGTTCTCTGAAAATGAGCTTGTCATAAGCTTGGAGCAAGATCTTGACAATGCTTTAAAGCCAGGTTTGGTAATTGACGGTCAGCATCGACTCCTTGGGCTAAAGGGATTGGGCTACAAAGTGGCTGTAGTCGCGTTGCTAAACGTTAATGACATGGAAACGGCTTTCCAGTTCTTGGTTATCAATCGTAAGGCTACACCAGTTTCCCCGGATTTGATAAGGACCCTCGCCCTCGACTACAAAGAGCAGGAGTTAAAAGAGCGGCTTGAGACAGCAAGGCTCAATTTGAGTGCGAATTTGAAATATGTTGGGATCATGGACAGCGACGATGCAAGTCCTTTCAAGGGGCAAATCTCGATCGTTTCAGATCAGGGCGACAATGTCCGCAGATTCATTAGTCCTGCGGCAATCGAGAGTTGTGTAGCAGTAGTTCAGGGAAATAACCTTCGGGAATTGGAAAATGAAGATACTCTGTGCGAGTTTTTGTACGCAATTTGGAGTGCCGTCAAAACAGAATGGCAAGCTCTTTGGAACACTGATTCTAGGCTCATGCAAAAAGCTTGTATGGTTTCGTTCACGACCTTCATGACCAAAGCGTTGGTTGGGAGATACGATTGGGGAGAAATGGACATCTCAGACCCCGAAGACGTTGCGAGCAAGTGTCGCCAAGTTCTTATTAATCTATCCCCTGATTTCTGGACTTACCCTTGGAAAATCAAGATTAGCGACTCTGCCTCAACTAGGGATTTGATCGTTCAAGGACTCGAAGAATCCGCAAGGAACATACGCGCTGGGCGTGGGTGGTCTGAGGGAGTCGCCTTGCTGGATGAGGCATTGGGTTAGGTTTCCTCAAAGGGTGACTCTAAGATTTTCAATAGATTGACTTAAGCTTGCAATATTCTCCTTCTCCGTATTGTGTCCCCACGAAATGCGTACTGATTCATTGGCTTCGTCTTCACTCAATCCCATAGAAAGTAGAACATGACTAGGATAGTAAGAATCACTCGTGCAAGCTGAACCGTTCGAGAGTGCTAGGGAGTCTCGATTTCCCATCATCAGTGCTTCGCTATCCACTCCCGGGAACCTTACGTTGACCACATGTGCTTGGCATCTTGACGCATCGCCATTGATGGCGTGTTCGACTTTGGCAAGCTCCTTGAAAATGGCGTTCCGGAACGCCTGCGAAGCCTTTGTCCTCGCTTGACATTCGAGTTTCGCAAGATCTGCCGCCATGCCAAATCCCAATACTAATGCAACAGGTACGGTGCCTGGTCGGAGACCGCGTTCTTGACCTCCTCCACGTACCAAACAGGTGATTGGAATGCGAGTGATTCCTTGCCGCTTTACAATGAGAGCGCCAATCCCCTGTGGACCATAGATTTTGTGGCTACTGGCTGAGAGCATGTCAAATTCAACGCATGCCAAATCGGCCTCTTTTCCAAAAGTTTGGGCGGCATCGATGTGAAAAAACACATCGCTATTTTGCAGAGCTGCGCCGATCTCTTTGACTGGCTGAAGAATTCCGGTTTCATTGTTTGCGTGCATGACTGAAACCAGGAGCGTATCATCCCGAACTCTTCGAATTACATCCTCGGAGTTAATGTAGCCACCCTTGCAAACTGTCGCTAACTCGATTTCGAAGCCTTTCTTGGCGAGGTATTGCAGTGGTTCCATAACTGCCTTGTGCTCGATCACCGTTGAAACGATGTGCTTCCGCCCAGTTTTTTCACCATATGCCGCCAGGCCGATAATCGCGAGGTTATTACTTTCCGTTGCGCCGCTGGTGAAAATGATCTCTTCAGAACTAACGTTGATCACAGCGGCAACTTGTGCTCTCGCATATTCGACAGCGTCCTTGGCACGCTGTCCGAAAACATGCGTTCGACTGCCTGCGTTGGCTGGAGGTCCAAGATACCACTCTTTCATCACCTCGAATACTCGAGGGTCAAGCGGCGTCGTTGCATTGTAATCGAGATAGATGGGCGTACCCGTTTTAGGCCTTGTCCTCATTGCTCACTCATTGCTCGCGTCGAATTTTCGCGTCGACAAAGACTCGATGGAATACAGACTTCGTAGTCTCCAACGCATCCCCAAATCAATGCACTGTCGCCGGAGTCAATTCGCATAATTGCCAATGGAACTAATGAATTGCAAATGTCAGTTTGAGGGATTTCAGATTTCTTCGCCGGGGCTTGCGATCGAAGATAAACACAGAACGCGTCAAAGGTACCGCAAAACTGACCAACTGCACTGATTTGGATTTCGCTAACAACCGGAGTCTCGCGAATGCTTGACCTAGGGCGAAACAGACGGCAAAAGGATGCTACACCATTTCCGCTGTGGTCTTCGGCCACTCCGACGACGTATTCATCACAACCATCCTCAACCGTTGCCGTCGATTCAGGGTATATCCGCCCAATCAGTTCAACCGCATCGATTTCAGTCCCGCTCATTTCTTACTCCCCCACGCTGCGCTTACAAAGCAATCACAACCGCCCAACATTTTCGATTGTCGTGCTTGCAAACCTGGAAGTCAATCGATAACTTGGTGGAAGTCAAATTGAACTTCCAGCTTAAAGGATTTTACGATGGCTACCTTTGAGTACGTTTTTCCTTCAATTCGTGGTGTCCAGGCATCTCGCGAATACTATGTTTCGATGTGTCCGATGCGATTGATTCCGAAAATCTTCATCTTCGATGAAGACGAGTTAAAGCCCGAACTGCGCTCACAACGTGTGCTTAACAAGCAACGCATTCCCGAGATCGCTCGATACCTTACTCGCAATCCCAAGAATTATACCTTTTCGGCCCTGACAGCGTCTATCGACGGAAAAGTTCGATTTGAGCCTTTGGGTGACGACGAGAGCGAACGCAATATCGGTCGGTTGCGAGTCCCAATGAGTTCCAAGTTTGTCATCAATGACGGACAACATCGACGAGCAGCAATCGAAGCAGCATTGCACGAGACCCCTGACCTAGGTGACGAAACCATTTCAGTCGTTTTCTTCTTGGACGTCGGACTCAAGCGCTGCCAGCAAATGTTTGCCGATCTTAACCGCCATGCAATTCGTCCAACGACTTCGCTTGGGCTTCTCTACGATCATCGAGACAGTTGGGCTGCTATTGCAAAGGGCGTCGTGGAAGCTGTGCCAGTGTTCAATGGGTTGACCGAGATGGAGCGTAGTACCATCTCCAACCGCTCGATCAAATTATTTACGTTGAGCGGAATCCACAATGCAACTCATAGTCTACTTTCTGGAATAGAACTTGCGGACGATCAGGCAAGAGTAAATTTGGCTGCAGACTTCTGGACAAGTGTTTCATCTCAGATCCCAGATTGGTCGTTAGCTCGAGATCGAAAAATAAGTGCGGCCGATTTGCGACAAGGATTTGTCCATTCGCATTCGCTGGCGCTTGCCTCATTGGCCAGAGTTGGTAATTCACTGATTACGTCTGAAACCAAGGGCTGGAAGGCCAAGCTCAAAAAGCTATCGACAATCGACTGGTCACGAAGCAACCGCCAATGGGAGGGGCGAGCGATGAGTGCTGGTCGCCTATCAAAACGCAACGTCAATGTGACCTTGACTGGTAACCTCCTTAAAATACACCTTGGCATATCGTTGACCGTCGATGAACAAGAACTTGAAAATCAATTCTATGGAGAAGGAAATGGCAGCAAAAAAACGAAGTAATGACACCCCCGTAGCAACTCAGCCCAAAGAGTCTGCGTTCGCAGAAGAAGGTTTGGGTAAAACGGTCAAAGCAATCTGCGAGGAGATTCGGGAGCTTTATCAGTGGGATCAGGTTCCATGGGTAATCGGCTACTCCGGAGGCAAAGATTCGACCGCAATCCTTGGACTTATTTGGCTAGCTGTGAAGGAACTGCCTCCGGAAAAGCGGACGAAGAAAATCCATGTGATTTCAACAGATACATTGGTTGAGCAGCCGCTCGTATCTGCTTGGGTTGATGCGTCACATGCAAAAATGCGAGAGTCCGCTGAAGCTCAAGGCATGCCGGTCGTGCCACACAAACTGATGCCCGCCGTGAAGGATACCTTCTGGGTGAACCTAATCGGCAAAGGCTACCCAGCACCGCGGAAGCTCTTTCGTTGGTGCACCAGCCGGATGAAAATTAGCCCGTCGAATGAGTTCATTCGAACGATGATTCGCGATAACGGTGAGGCACTCCTTGTACTCGGTACGAGGAAGGCTGAAAGTAGCCGACGAAATCAACGAATGGCAAAGACTGAGGCGACTTCTAGACGTGCGTTTCTCAATGATCGACTAACGCTAAATACGAACTTGCCAAATTCCAAGGTCTATACACCCATCGAGGATTGGACCAACGACGATGTGTGGCTTTTCCTAATGCAGGTTAAGAACCCTTGGGGATACTCCAACAAGTCTTTGCTTGGAATGTATCAAGGGGCATCGGCTGACGGCGAATGCCCGTTAGTTGTGGACACTTCTACGCCAAGCTGTGGCAATAGCCGCTTT
>Ga0335394_10004781_pt1 | contig 15409 bp, 8 predicted proteins | sample MAT03_FD_205741 | JGI IMG/M metagenome (GOLD analysis project Ga0335394, IMG submission 205741) | Freshwater microbial communities from Lake Fryxell liftoff mats and glacier meltwater in Antarctica - MAT-03 (spades assembly) (version 2) ...
CAAAGCCTACCGCCTTGGAGCTGATGTGGTTAAAGGTCGGCAGGCGTTCGCCGCGCTTTTTGGCCATGCCGCCCTGGCCGTGGTAGTCATGAATAGCCTTTTCCTGTGCTTCGTCATGCTGCGTTTCAAGTTGCGTTGCCAGCCGCCGGAAAATGATCAGGTCGTAAATCGAGGTCGAGTCGTAGTGCGACGGATGCGCCGGGCTGGCCAGGTCCTGAAAGTGCAAATCAAGCAAGGCTGAGCCGCCCAGTTTTAGCGCGGCCTGCTGGATCTGGCTTTGTGCGGCTTCAAACTCGTCCTGATCCAGAAAAATCCAGACAAACCCGTCGTGCGGCGGCTGCTCAGGCACAGCGTCAACAAAGCGCAGGCTGGCATCGGTAAATTCAACAATTTGCATGATTTGAGTCTGTTTTAGTGGTATTTTGGAGGCAATTTAGGGTTCTAGAACAATAAATACGGGTGCGAGCAGCTCCTTTTTTTAATAGCGATTAGCCGCCAGTATTTTGCAGCTTCCTGGCTGCATCGACGGCAAAGTAAGTCAGTACGCCGTCGGCTCCGGCGCGCTTGAAGGCCAGCAGGCTCTCCATCGTCACCGTGTCATGCTCCAGCCAGCCGTTTTGTGCAGTGGCTTTCAACATCGCGTATTCACCACTGACCTGGTAGGCAAAAGTAGGCACCTTGAACTCGTCTTTCACGCGCCGCAGCACGTTCAGGTAGGGCATGCCGGGCTTGACCATCACCATGTCTGCGCCTTCGGCAATGTCCATGGCCACTTCACGCAGCGCCTCGTCAGTATTGCCAAGGTCCATCTGGAAGACCTTTTTGTCGGCCTTGCCCAAGTTGCGCGCCGATGCCGGATGCGTCAAGGTTGAATCTGGCATCGGCCAGAAACCGCTGAATAAAAGCCTTAGCAGCATAGCAGCCGGGCGGGTGGACGCTGATCAGGCAGCGGTGAAACACTGCCAATCCCACCGCTTTGGAGCTAATATGGTTAAAGGCGGGCAGGCGTTGGCTGCGCTTTTTGGCCAAGCTGGCCTGGCCGTGGTAATCACTTGTGGCCTTTTCTTGCGCATATTCGTGCTGGGTTTCAGCCTGGGTCGCCAGCCGCCGGAAAATGATCAGGTCGTAAATCTAGGTCGAGTCGTCATTCGACGGGTGCGCCGCGCTGGCCAAGTCCTGGCAGTGCAGGTCTGGCATCGCCGAGCTGCCTAGCTTGAGCGCCGCCTGCTGGATTTGGGGCTGTGCAGCTTGAAATTCGTGCTGCTCAAGGTATATCCAGACGAAGCCGTCACGCGGGGCGTGCTCCGGCACGCTATTCACAAAACGCAGGCTGGCATCGGCAAATTCAACAATTCGCACGATTCAAGCCTGTTTTACCGTCTTCAAGGATGGTTTGTGCCTCTAAACCAATTAATACCGGCGCTAGCAGCTCCGTTTTTAGGAGCATCAGCACCTCTTCTATTGCAGCTTGCTGGCTGCGTCGACGCCAACGTAAACTCGCGCGACCGACCGGGGTTGCCTGCTCTGGGGTGTTGAAGTGCACGCTCCACGTTGTCTAAAAACAACTTGAATTGGTAATTCTGTGACGTATTTTTGTGTGAAGGAAATTAGCAAAACATCTCGTCGCAGTTTCCCTCAGTTACATAGTTTCGAGGCTAGCATCGCCCATGCGAAAAATTTGGGGATGTTCGAGATGTTGTTAATTCAAACAAAAGGCGTAGCTACTGCGTTCGGAAAAGCAAGGCGCTTTTTCCGGGGTGCTGCAGTCGTGGCGGCTTTCTGCGTGGCCAGCCCGGCCGCATTGGCGGCGCTGACAGCATCCGTCACGCTCGTTCCAGGGGACCTTACCTCTATTTATCCCGGTGAGATCACGCGCATCCGGATCACGCTGGGTAACAACAACATAACGTCGCCTGTCAACGCTGTCGCTTTTTCAAGTCAATTGTCGGGAGTGTTGCCCAACGGATTAAAGGTCGCAGGCGCAGCAGTCTATACATGCACTAACGGTGACGGATCCCCGGCGGCGACACCTGGAAGCGTGACTGCGACGCTTGGCAGCCAGTCAATTTCGCTGTCTGGAGGCGTGATCCCGCAAGGAGGTGCTGCTGAGGGCAGGTGCGTGATCGACATCCCGGTGACTGGCGGCACTACGACTGGCGCTGGTGCCACGTATGTGTACGACATTGGGGCTGGTGCCGTGACTGGAAATGATGGCGCACCTGTCGCCAACATCGGTGCAGTTCAGCAAAGTATTCCTGTGCGCGCTATTGCCCGGCCAACTATCACCAAAAGCTTTGGTACAGCGACGCTGGTGCTTGGTGGTACGTCAACCCCGCTGACCATCACGCTGGTCAACACCAATCCGGTGGCTATTCCCGGCTTCAATATCACCGATGTGTTTCCGGTGCTGGCGCCGGGTGGCGCCATCATCAGGGTAGCGGCGCCGCCAGGCACCACGGCAAGCTGCAACAACAGTGGAGGTGCGCCCAATGTTACAGCCGCCGCAGCCGGACTGACAGTGTCAGCCACCGGCACCATTCCTGCGCGGGTCGGCGGGGTCGATGGCATCTGCACGATCACCGTCAATGTGGACGCCCGCCAGACCAACGACCTGTTCACAACGGGAGCACAGGCCAATACTATCGATCGCAGTACCCAGTTCACCAACGACCTGGGTATACGGGCGGAGGCCAATGCCAGCGCGAACATCACCGTGCGGTCGCCTTTGCGCGTTAGCAAGTCGGTCAACAGCGACTTTGTGGTGACGGGCGGTACAGGCAGCTTTACCATTACCTTGTTTAACGACGGCCCGACGGATCTGACAGGCGCAGCCTTCTCAGACAGTCCGATTGACGGTGTGGGTGCAGGTGGCTATGGCCTTAAGGTCAGGGCTGCAGGCAGCAGCACCACTTGCGGGGGAGTACTTACGGCAGTTGACAATGCGATTGGCGTCAGCTTGGCAGGCGGCATCATCCCGGCTGGAAGCTCCTGCACCGTAACCATTGGCTTTACTGGCACGGTTGAATTTTCCGGTACGCCGCGGCAATACACAAATGTATTGCCAGCTAACGCTGTCACTGTTTCCGATCCAGCAATCAAGAGCCAGTTAGCTACCGCTGTGGTGACAGTGGCTGAAAACCTCAGGATTATCAAAAACGTGTTGCCGGCCAATGCGGCGCCGGGCAATCCGGTCAGGTATCAGGTGACGGTACAGAACTGGTCGAATGCAGTGATCAACACTGTGGCCATCAATGACGCCCTGACCAATGGGCAGACTTACCTGACGGGGACTATCAACGGCATCAACTTCTCGCCAACCCTGAGCGCTAGCTGTGGTGTTCTTGTGGCACCCAGCGCTCTAGGGGCTACCGCCGCCAACTTCACCATCCCAACCATACCGGGTCGCACGACAGTCAACACACCCGGCGCCTGCACGGTCGAATTTTGGGCCATGACACCCATCGGCGGGGTCGAGACGACCTACACCAACGTTTTGCCTGTCAACTCGGTTTGTTATGACAACCCGGGCCAAATCTGCAACGGTGGCAGTTCCAACACAACAACCGGTACCCGAACCCTTTCCGCGCTGAGCGTGCTCAAAAGCTTCAACCCCGCCGGGCCCTTGCCTGAAGGGTCGGTGTCGCGCATGACCATCGTGGTTCAAAACCGTTCAGCGCAGCCGCTGACGGGCATGACCATCACCGATAACTTTCTGGATGCTACGGGGCAGCCTGGCATCAAGCTGCGCGTCGCCGCCATCCCCAATGCGGTGACATCCTGCGCCGGCGCACCTGTGATTACCGCCGCTGCAGGCGCAACGTCAGTGGGTCTCGTTGGAGCCACCGTACCGCGCCGCGCGGATAACGGAACGGGTGCGCTAGGCACCTGTCAACTGCAGGTTGATGTGGTCGGTGGTGCTGGCTCGTATGACAATGTCGCCACAGTTTCGGCGACTCAGGCTTTCGCTAATAATGACACGCAGTCGGTTAATGGGACGTCGAACACAGCTACGCTGGTTTACACCTCTTCGCTGTCCGCGACCAAAAGCTTCCTGCCAGCTGGCGTCTCGTCAGGCGGGCGTTCGACCGTAAGCGTACGCCTGGCCAATTCCAGCGCCATCGCTTTGACAAATGTTGCGGTGACCGACCCCCTGCCCACAGGCATGCTGCTTGCAAACCCGCCTGCGGCCTACACCACCTGCGCGGGTAGCACGGTCATTACCGGTGCTGCGGGCGCTTCCAGCATCGGCTTGACCGGTGCCACGATTGGTGGAAACAGTACCTGCGATCTGGTGTTTGATGTTTCAGTGACAGGAATTGCAAGCTGGTTAAACAGCATTCCGGTGGGCAATATCACTGCGGACGGCGGTGTCAGGAACCAGACGGCTGTGACGGCGACGCTGGTCTTTACGGTGCCGAGTGGCCTGGTCGTGACCAAGGCCACCAACCCCAGCGCCGTGAGCTTCCCAGGGCAGACCAGCCGTTTAACCATCAATCTGACCGCTGGGACGCAGGCTGTCAGCAACCTGAGCCTGACCGACTATTTCACCGTCAACGGCACAGCAGCTGCAGCCCTGAACGGTATGGCGATTGCAGCAACACCTGATGCAACCACCACTTGCGCTGGTGGCGTCGTCACGGCGCCACCATCTGCTACCTCGATTGCCATCAGCGGGGTGTCGATGGCGGCTAACAGTTCCTGCCAAATAGCCGTCAATGTCCTGTCCACTGCGGTGGGCGGCATTACCAACTTTATTCCGATCGGTGCCATCATTACCAACCAGGGGCTGACCAATGCGGGTCAAGCCAGCACCAGCCTGACGACCCAAGCCAACTTCGGTATTGCCAAAAAGTTTACGCCGAATGTGGTCAAGCCGGGTGAGCGCTCGCGCCTGCGAATCACCTTTTACAACCCCACCGCGACACCCCTGACCAGTGTTGCAGTGACGGACAACTTGCCCGCCAATGTCACAGTGCCTGCTGGCCCCAACCCCACCACCACCTGCGCTGGTGCGGTTGTTACGTCGCCTGTCGCAAGTCAAGTCGTGGTATCCGGCGGAAATTTGGCTGCCGCATCCGGCGGTGCTCCGGGTACGTGCTTTGCAGAAATTGATGTTGTCGTCAGCACGCAGGGTGATTTCACCAACACCATTGCCGCAAACGCTGCCACTGCCAGTGCGGGCGGTACACCTGTGAACAATCCAGAGCCAGCCAGCGACGTGCTGCGTGCCAAACAGCCGCTGGTGGTACACAAAGCCATCGCAAGCCAGACGCTGGATACAGGTAACCCGGTTGGGTTTACAACTGGCACAGCCAGCCGCGCACCGGGCGCTACAGCCACATTGACAATCCGCCTGGACAATCCGAATGCCGCCCCGCTGACGGGCGCTGCCTTTACCGACACCCTGCCAACTGGCCTGGTGGTGGCCACTACCCCCAACGCCGCAACCACCTGCGCAGGCGGCGTCGTGGTGGCCAATCCATCGGGCACCAGCGTGCGGCTCAGTGGTGGCACTGTTCCTGCAGCGGGTTTCTGCACGGTCTCGGTTGACATTCTGAGCAATATCTCAGGCAGTTATGACAACGTCATTCCGGCTTCAGGTGTCACAACGGTTGAAGGCGTCGCCAATGAGGAGCCCACCCGCGCGCGGATTTTGATCTCCACGCCACCGACTGTGGGCAAACAGTTCTCGCCAGCGGTGATTTCGCCCAACGGTACGTCCACGCTCACGATCACGCTGGGCAACGACAATGCGTTCGCCATTACCCTGAGCGCTGCATTTGCCGATAACCTGCCTACAGTGCCGGGTAACGTGCTGGTTGCGGCCACACCGAATAGTCGCGGCAGCTGCACGCTCGGGCAGGTCGTGGCAGCGGCTAACTCTGATGTGGTGTCTTACAACAACGGCGCGACGATACCTGCGGGCGGTTGTACCATCATTGTGGATGTCACTGCTTCCACCGCTGGCGTACACACCAACAGCATCCCGGTGGGCGCATTACAGACCACTGCAGGCAACAACCCGCAGCCAGCCAATGCGCCGCTGTCTGTGAGCACGCTGGGCTTTATCTCTGGCAAGGTGTTCCGGGACAACAACGCTGTACCCAACGGCACGTTTGAAAGCGGTACGGACAATCCTATCGTCGGCACGAGCATTGAGCTGCGTACGGGCGGCAATTGCGCGGGCCCGCTGGTCAGTACGGTTAATACCGACGCTTCTGGCAACTATCTGTTCTCCGGACTGAATGCCGGAACCTATTCAGTTTGCGAGCCAGTGCAACCGACGGGCACCCTCAATGGCTCGACAACGGCGGGCATCAACGTGCAGACCGGGACCAGCAATGGAGCTCCGGGCGTTGCTTCCAATCCGAGCAACACCAGTAGCCAGATCGTGGGCATTGTGTTGGGTAGCAGTGCCCCGGGCGAAGTCAGCGGCTCAACGGGAAACAATTTTGCAGAGATCGTCCCATCATCGATTTCTGGCTCTGTCTTTCTGGATCAAAACAACAACGGCGTGCAAAACGGCCCGGACACGCCAATAGCCGGTGTCACCATCGAATTGCTGAACAGCCTTAACGCCGTGGTGGCGACCACTGTGACGCTCGCAGATGGCAGCTACCGGTTCTCAAATCTTGCACCGGGCACCTACAGCGTTCGCGAACCTACCCAGCCACCGTCCACAGCTAATGGCCGGACTGTGGCCGGAAGCACGCCAGGAACACTCTTCACCTTGCCAGTACAGCTGCCAAGCCTCATCAGCAACATCGTGCTGCCGCCCAACACTGCATCGACAGGTAACAATTTTGCCGAGATCCCGAGCGCACGCTCCATATCGGGCCGGGTCTTTCTGGACTACAACAACAACGGTGTGCTCAATGGTCCCGATTCTGGCTTGGGTGGCCAGACGATCAATTTGACGGGGACGGACATCAACGGAAATGCCGTGGTGTTGTCGACGGTCACGCTCGCTAACGGGACCTACCGGTTTGACAACGTTCCTGAGGGCAGCGCCTACACGCTGACGCAGCCGGTGCAACCAACTAGCACCACCAACGGCATTACGACGCAGGGCACCACCGGTGGCGTACCAACGGGGGCAGGCGTGACGCCCAGCGTGATATCCGGTATCAATCTGGCCGGAGCCAACATGGTTTCTGCAGACAATAATTTTGCTGAAATACCAGGAGCCGCTCCCGACCTGACGATTACGAAAACCCATGCGCCCGCTAGCTTTGCTGCCAGCAGCACCAGTGGTTATTACACGATCGTCGTTCGCAACGTTGGCAGCGTGGCCACGTCAGGTGTGATCAGCGTGGTGGACACGCTGCCCGCAGGCCTGACGATTGCCGAGCTGCCCACGGGCTCCGGTTGGACCTGCACCGGTGGGGTAGGCGCAACGTCTGCGACGTGTACCACCGCAGCTATCCTGGCGCCTGGCGCGTCGAGCACGGCCATCACCTTGCGGGTAGCCGTGGCGGCTGGCCTGACCGGCCAGATCCTGATCAACACCGCTGTGGTGTCTGGCGGCGGCGAGCCACCAGGCTTCACTGGCAATAACACCGCAACCGATCCTGTCACGGTGGCCCTGGGTGCGTCTGTGAGCGGCAGTGTCTGGCGTGATTCGGACCATGACCGAGTCAAAGATGTCGGCGAGCCGGTGGTGCCCGGTTGGGGCGTGGAGCTTTACAACGCCGGCGTGCTGGTGGCAAGAACGACCACTGATTCAGCCGGTGCCTACAGCTTCACCAACCTGGCACCGGGCTCTGGCTATGAGGTTCGCTTTCGCGACCCGCAAACCGGTGTCTTTTTTGGCCGACCAGTACCGAATGAAGGGGGGCAGACCTTTACTGATGGTGTTGTAGGCGCGAATAACCCCGCTGGTGCTACCAATGTCAACTATGTTCTTGGCGGGCTGACGCTCCCCGCTAACACCAACGTGGTGCAACAAAGTTTGCCAGTTGACCCGGCAGGCGTTGTTTATGACTCTGTCACGCGGGAGCCAGTTGCAGGTGCAATCGTTACCATTTCTGGCCCGCCCGGATTCACCGCCGCCAACCTGGTGGGCGGGTCCGCCGCCATCATCACGAGTTCAAATGGCTTTTACCAGTTCCTGTTGTTGCCAGGCTCACCTTTTGGCGTGTACTCGCTCACAGTGACGCCGCCAAACGGCTATCTGCCGGCGCCGTCCACTCTGCTCCCCGCGTGTGTCGGTACGCTCGTGGTCAACGCCGGACCGCCAAACCCTGCACTGGTGCAGACCTCCAATAACGCGCCAGTAGTTGGCACGCCCACCAGTGTTGGCGCACCAGGCGCTTGCTCGCTGGCAATAGCGGGGCTTGCGGCTGGCGCAGGCACGACGCAGTACTACTTCAGTTTTGACCTTAACGGCACCTCCGCCGATGTGCTGAACAATCACATACCCCTTGACCCGTTTGGAGCCACCGGCTTTGTGCTGACAAAAACCGGCGACAAGCGCGTGGTCGAAGTCGGTGACACGGTCCTCTACACCATTGTTGTGAAGCGTACATCTGGCGGCCCATTGCCGCAGGTCACGGTACTGGACCGTTTGCCTGCAGGTTTCACTCTGGTGCCGGGCACCGTGCGGGTCAATGGCGAATCCAGGCCCAACCCGGCAGGCGGGCTGGGCCCAGCGCTGGCTTTTAACATCGGGCCGCTGGCCCTTAACCAGCAGACCACGCTGAATTACCGTGCCCGCGTTGGCGTCGGTAGCCAGCAAAGCACCGGCATCAATTCGGCACAAGCTCATGCGTGTAACGCGGCGACCTGCGTGAACCCGGCGACGCTTCAGCCGATTGCAGGGAGCATTGCGTCGAACATTGCCACTTATCGGGTCAAGGTGACGGGCGGAGTCTTCACGACCGAGGCTTGTTTGTTGGGCAAGATCTTTGTCGATTGCAATGGTAACCATCTGCAGGACAAGGAAGAGCTGGGTATTCCGGGGGTACGGCTTTATTTTGAGACGGGCAGTTACCTGATCAGCGACAGCGAGGGCAAGTACAGCCAGTGCGGGCTACAGCCACGCAGCCACGTGCTGAAAGTGGACCCCCGCACATTGCCAACGGGCTCACGCCTGACCACATCAAGCAACCGCAATCTGAATGACGCCAACAGCCTGTTCATAGACCTCAAGAACGGTAAGCTTCACCGGGCGGACTTTATTGAGGGCAGTTGCTCCAACACCGTGCTTGAGCAGGTGAAGGCACGCCGCGCCCAAGGTGAGGTGAGGTCGGTCGAGACCGAAAAACGCCAGGGGCCGGCTTTGCGCTTTGAAAGCAAACCGGCAAAAGTGCCGCAGCAAGGGACGGACACCGCCAACCAGCCCGTGGTCAAGCCACGTGAAGGAGGCGCAAATGCACGCTGATCCACACCTGGCGACGGCCAACACCATGACGATGATGACAACCAAGACAAAGACGCCATTTGCCACTCGGCGCAGCCGCAATCGCCACATCCGTTACACGGTGCTCGCACTAGCGGTTGCTGCGTTGGCGCAGAACGTACAGTCGCAGCAGGCTTACGCCCCGATCACCGACAACGCGCGCACGCCCGTGATGGGGGTGCCAACGCCGCTGTATCCCATGGCGACGCCAGATTTACCATTGGGGGGCCAGGCTTCTGTGGTGTTTGCCGGAAGGCAAGGCGTTGTTGACTACAGCGTCAACAAGGTTGCCGCCCGGGTGATCGTTGAAGTCGCCCGCAACGCTGTGCCTGCTGACGGGCAAACGCCAGTTCTGGTGACGGTCAATGTGCTGGGTGCTGATGGCAAACCGCTCACACAACCGGTTTGGGCCACCATAGAGCACAGCGGCGGCCGCATTCAGCTGCCAGGTGCCAAAACAGATGAATTCGGGCCATTGGGCAAAGATGCTGACCGTACAGCAACAGGGGTGCAGGTCGAGGTCAAGGGCGGCTCTGCCAGTTTCATGCTGTTGGCGCCGGTAGCGCCGCAAGAGGTTTTGCTCCGGGTCACTGTTGGGGCCCAGGAAGCCTCTGGCGTTGTGAGTTTTGTGCCCGAGATGCGCGATATGGTGGCCGCGGGTTTGCTCGAAGGCATTATCAATTTCAGCGGTAAGACGACGGGCTTGTTGCAACGCCCGACGCGCGAAGATGCTTTTGACAGGGAAATCCGTGCCTGGGGCCGTGAGTTCAATGGCGGCAAGGCTAATCTGGGGGCGCGCGCCGCTTTTTTCCTCAAGGGGACTATTCAGGGCAAATATCTTTTGACGGCAGCCTACGATTCCGACAAGGAAACCCGTAACAGGCTGTTGCGCGACATTAAAACCGAAGAGTTCTATCCGGTGTACGGTGATTCGTCTCTGCGCGGCGAGGAGGCAGTTGCAAACAGCCGTTTGTATGTTCGTGTGGACAAGGATCGTAATTATTTGCTGTGGGGTGATTTTTCGACTGGCGACGGTTTTAGCCAGCGGTCGGGTGGCGGTACTTTGGCATCGCTGCAGCAACGAAGTCTTGGTAATTACAACCGATCGGCGACTGGCATCCGTTACCACCGGGACGAGAACGGTTATTTCGGCAATGTGTTCGCCTTTCGCGATTCTCTGCGTCAGGCCGTCGAGGAGTTTGCCAGCCAGGGCAGCGGCCCTTATGGCCTGCGCAACGGCGCAGTTTTGGAAGGCAGTGAAAAAGTGGAGATTTTGGTGCGGGATCGCAACCAGCCGTCGCGCATTCTGACCGCGACGCCGCTTGCGCGCCTAAATGACTACACGTTCGAGCCCTTCAGTGGCCGCATTCTGCTCAACTCTTTTTTGCCTTCGGCTGACAGCAACCTCAACCCGACATCGCTGCGGGTGACCTATGAGGTCGAGCAAGGTGGCGAGACTTTCTGGGTGGTGGGAGCCGATGGCCAGCTTCGCCTGAGTGACTCACTTGAGGTGGGCGGCTCGTTGGTGAAAGACAGCAACCCACTGGCGCCGCAGCAATTAGGCAGCGCTAACATCAGTTTGCGACTATCGCCTACGACCATGATCGTGGCTGAAGTGGCGCGTACCACCGGGCAGGTCAATACAAATACGGTTAACGCCACGACATCGCCCGGCCTTGCTGGCAGGACTGGAGAGGTGTCGGGCAATGCCTGGCGGGTTGAGCTGGCCCATCAGGGCGAGCAGACCGAAGCCCGCGCTTTTGTCGGCCGTAGCGATCCGACGTTCAACAACCTTGCAGCACCATTGACCGGTGGCCGCAGTGAGGCCAGTGTTTTTGGCGGTTACAAGCTGAGTGACTCGGTACGTTTGTATGGCAGGGCTGAACGCAGCGAAAACCGCAACTTGGGCGGCGCAGATAAAAGCGCGGCCCAGATAGGCGCTGAACTCAAGCTAAGCGACCGTCTGACAATGAACCTTGGCCTGCGGACCATGCGTGAGTCGGCTGGCTCGGCGACTGCGCTGTTCTCTACGCCGTTTTCTTCCACAACCGGTTTGACGGGCAGCATTGCGACAGGCTCGGGTGGCAGTGCGGTCGGCTTTGGCAACCAGACGATCAACCCTGCGAGCGGCCTGCCGGTGATCAGCTCTGGAACATCACTGGCTGGTACTGCTGCGGTAAATGCGACAGGGCTGAGAAGCGATACCGCAATGGTTGGTTTGGGCTTCAAAATCAACGACCGCTTGACTATTGGTGGTGAAGTTGAACATAGCATCAGTGGAATGCCCCGAAATCGTTACTCAATCGGAGGGGACTATCAGATGGGTGAACGAACTCGTCTTTACGGCCGCTACGAACGCCAGACGGGTCTGTCTGGAGACAACAGCGTTTCTACCAGTCAGCGCAACAGCAATGCCCTGATATTCGGTGTCAATTCTTCGGTGTTTCGCGAGACGCAGGTTTTCAGCGAATACAGGCTGCGCGACGCCATCAGCGGGCGGGACGCGCAAGCGGCCTCCGGGATACGCAACAGCTGGGACTATGCGCCTGGAATCCGGCTGAACACGGCCTTTGAGCGTACCCAGGTCATTGCAGGCACTGCGCCTGATACTTATGCAATATCGGCAGGCGTCGACTACACCGCGCAGGAGTTGTGGAAGGGCTCCAGCAAAATTGAATACCGCCGTGCAGGTGACGTCAAGAGCACAATAGCCAATGAGGGTTTCAGCACCACACTCTGGCAAGTGATGGCAGCCAGAAAGCTGGACCGGGACTGGACTTTGCTGGCACGCAACTACATGCTGGCCACGGACTACGACGCCCGTGGCGACGTGTTTCAAAACCGAGCACAAATCGGCATCGCCTACCGTGACACCGATACCAACCGGGTCAATGCACTGGCAAAGTATGAGCTGAAAGTAGAGCGTGATGGCAGCAATGCGGCGGTCGGCAACCTCTCTTCTGTGGCGCATATTGTGTCTGGCCATGCCGATTACCACCCGACTCGCCCACTGTGGCTGACGGGCCGTGCTGCCGCCAAGTGGCAGCAGGACCAGTTTGAAAATGGTATCCGCGACAGCTTCAATGCCCAGCTTTTCTCGGGCCGCGTGGTCTACGATCTCGACAAAAAGTGGGACATTGGCCTGATGGCTGCCGTGCAGATGGGCCAGCGCAATGCGCGTCAGTCTGCACTGGGAATTGAATTGGGCTACCAGATGCAGGAAAACCTCTGGCTTTCCATTGGCTACAACCGTTCGGGCTTTTCGGCTGACAACGACCTGGTGGGCTATGAGTACACCCGCGCTGGCGCCTACATCAGGCTGCGCTTCAAGTTTGACGAGAACCTGTTTGCCGCATCGAAAAAACCCGTCAATCCCTCTATTGACCGCTAACCCAAAGTCATGACATGAACAACGCAAAACTTGTCTCCAAGCTTTCGACAAAGCTACTCGCCCGGACCTTGATGGCGACTCTTCTGTGCGCGGGCAGCCTTGCGGCGTCAGCGCAGACGATGCTCGCCCCGCAAAAAGACCGTATCACGGACGGCGTCATACAGGCCGACCATGGGGCGTATCGGCAACTTCAGGATCGGCTGCATCGCATCAATGAAACTGGCCGGCCAGTTCGCGACTACCACCTGAGCAAGGCGCAGTGCTGGCTTGACGTGTCTTTTCACGAATACACCCGCAATGACCGTAGCCAGTTCCCGCAGGAGGCGCTGACTGAATCAGAAAAACTGATTGTTGCGATGGAGAACAAAGCCTCGCCGATATCGACCCAGACGCCGCTCGTCAATGGCGCTGCGCGTCTGCGACCCGATCTGTGGGAAAAGGCGGTTCTGTTGCGCCAGCATTCGGGATTTCAGTGCGCTCAGCAAAAAGCGGCATGCGCTGAAGTAGAGCTGGTGCATGCGGGCAATGAGTTCAACCAGCAGCAGTGGCGGCACGCCAAACCCTACATCCAGATAGCCGAAGATTTGTTGACCGAAGCCGATGCGCTGGCAGCTTCGTGCGTCGCGCCTTTGGCTGCCAAACCGGTGGTCGTTGCCGCTGTGACTGTGCAGGTACCAGCGCCGGCTCCGCTGCCCGTTTCACTCAAAGCGAGAGTGCTGTTTCAGTTTGACAAGGACGACATTGCGCACGCTGATATTTCTGATTTGAACCGGATGCTCGAAGCGGCAAAAGCCCAGGCGCTGACAGTGACATCCATTTCCCTGACCGGTCACGCTGACCGTCTGAACGGAACCGGTAATCAGGCCTACAATCTGAAGCTGTCGCAGCGGCGTGCAGCTGCCGTGCGGGCATTGCTGGTGCAACGCGGCTTTGATATTGCCAAAATGCAGATTGATTTCAAGGGTGATCTGCAGCAGGTTGAAGATTGCCGCATTGGCTCACCAAAGTCCGAGCAGGTCAGGCAATGTCTGGTCGCCAACCGCCGTGTAGAAATTAAGTTCAATGGCGTGTCACCAGCAACGCCTGTACCCGGAAAAAAAGGCCCTCTTGGCTGACTTGTTCCTGGGTATACCAACCGGATCACGCTGGTTGATGCCAATTTATGCCTTTAGCCCAATGAATACGAGCGTAAAAAGCTATATTTTTAATAGCGATTAGCCGCCAGTATTTTGCAGCTTTCTGGCGGCATCGATGGCAAAGTAAGTCAGCACGCCATCGGCCCCGGCGCGCTTGAATGCCAGCAGGCTCTCCATCATCACCGCGTCATGCTCCAGCCAGCCGTTTTGTGCAGCGGCTTTGAGCATCGCGTATTCACCGCTGACCTGGTAGGCAAAAGTAGGCACCTTGAACTCGTCTTTCACGCGCCGCAGCACGTCCAGGTAGGGCATGCCGGGCTTGACCATCACCATGTCTGCGCCTTCAGCGATGTCCATGGCCACTTCACGCAGCGCCTCGTCAGTATTGCCAGGGTCCATCTGGTAGACCTTTTTGTCGGCCTTGCCCAGGTTGCTGCTGGAGCCCACCGCATCACGAAACGGGCCGTAAAACGCCGACGCATATTTGGCGCTGTAGGCCATGATGCGGGTGTGGATGTGGCCTTTGGCCTCCAGCGCCGCACGAATTGCGCCGATCCTGCCATCCATCATGTCGCTGGGTGCAACGATGTCAACGCCGGCCTCGGCCTGGCACAGGGCCTGGCGTACCAGCACTTGAATGGTCTCATCGTTCATGATGTAGCCATTCGCTCCGGGCGTCATGTCAGGCAGGCCGTCCTGCCCGTGGTTGGTGAACGGGTCAAGTGCCACATCGGTCATCACCCCCAGCTCGGGAAAATGTTTCTTAAGTTCGCGCACCACACGCGGCACCAGTCCATCGGGGTTGGTCGCTTCCTGGCCATCAAAGGTTTTCAGCGATGCATCAATCACCGGGAACAGCGCCATCACCGGTATGCCCAGCTTCACGCATTCTTCGGCGACCGGCAGCAGCAAGTCCAGGCTCAAACGCTCCACGCCCGGCATGGACGCAATCGGTACACGCTGGCCTTTGCCTTCGGTCACAAACACCGGGTAAATCAGGTCGTGAGCAGTCAGTATGTTTTCGCGCACCAGGTTGCGGGTAAAGGCATCGCGGCGCAGGCGGCGCGGGCGGCCAGCGGGGAAAGGGGCAAAGTGTGTCATCGGCAAATTGTGCCAAAGCTTGGTGCTCTAGTGGCAGTCAAGTGACAGTAAATTGAGTTGTTGGGACAAGTTTTGATGGAAATGCGAAAAACTCCGGGCAAGCCACTAGCTTTTTTTTCATAAACAGGGCTTAGAATTAATATGTGCAGTTACTTTTAGTGGCTGCATCCCGCTTTTCCTCCCTGAGCGGGGCCTTTGCGTGTGACAGCAAGAAGGCTTACCGCCCGGACGGCTCTGCCTCCGGGTTTTTTTTGCCCGGCGCATCGTTAAATCCAATTGCTGGGCGAATTGCTGCACTGAGCGTTAGCGAACGCGTGGCATTTGGCGGTGCTCGCAATCCTCACGTACTGCTGTACGTTCCGGTGTCCTGGGCGACCATCG
>Ga0335394_10004792_pt1 | contig 15390 bp, 10 predicted proteins | sample MAT03_FD_205741 | JGI IMG/M metagenome (GOLD analysis project Ga0335394, IMG submission 205741) | Freshwater microbial communities from Lake Fryxell liftoff mats and glacier meltwater in Antarctica - MAT-03 (spades assembly) (version 2) ...
GCTGCCCGCGATCGCTATCGCGGCGGGGCTCGGCGCGGCCGCGTGGCTGCTCGGTGATCGCCTGCTCAGGCCGCTGCGAGGCCGCGTCGCGCGGCTCCCCGCGGCGCTGGTCATCGCCGCCGGCCTCGCGATCCTCGTGTACATGGCGCTGGCGATCCGCGGCGACGGACACAGCCGCCTCGACCCCGCGTGGCCGCTGCTCGGCGCCGGACTCCTGCTCGCCGCGACCCTCGGAGCCGCCCGCGTCGCCACCCTGCGCGCGCCGGCCGACACCCACGCGGTCTGGCTGCTCGCGCTCGCCAGCGTCCCGGTCGCGACCCTCGCCCTCTACGCCCAGCGCAACCTGCCGCAGGCGACCCTCTATTATTACGGCCGCTACCTCCACCCCGAGCTGCTCCCGCTCGCCTGCCTGCTCGCCGCGTACGCCTTACAAGGTGCCTATATCAACCTGTCCTACAGGACAGGTCCTCGCCCCGCCGCCCTGGTGACCGGCGCGCTGGCGCTGGTCTTGCTCGGCGGACAAACATGGGCGCACATCGCCTACCCGGTCACGCGTCTCCAAGAATTCGCGGGCGCGGAGCGGGCCGTCGACGCGCTCGCCGCCGAGATCCCCGAGGACGCGATCGTGATCGCCGGCGGCGAGGGCTGGCACAGCGCCCACACCTTCAACCAGATCGGCGGCGCCCTCGCGCTCGGCCGCGGCCGCAGCGTGCTGCCCTACCGCTCGCAGGAGGCCGCCTACGCCGCCCTGCACGAGCTGTTGATCTCGGCGCCCGCCGCGAACGAGCGCCTGCCGCCGCGCGTGTTCCTGCTGCTCAACGAGGCCAGCCACGTCTACCGCCCGCGCGACGAGCAGGGCGTGCCCGGAGCTCCGGTCGCCGGGATCGACGATCGCCTGCCCGCCCCCTTCGTCGCGCGACCGATCGGCCTCGTCGAGCTGCTCGTCGATCGCCTGACCCCCGTCACCGGCGTGCTGCCGACCCGGGTCACCCGCGCCGACCTGCGCATGGCCCTGTTCGAGGTCGAGGTCGACCCGGTCCTGCACGCGCAGATCCTCGCCTGGCGCTTCGACGGCGCCCCGCGCGGCCCGGACGGCCTGGCCCTGCGCCGCGCCACCTGGAGCGCCGGCAGCCTGTGCCTCGACCCGAACAAGCCGCTGACGATCGACCTCCCGCGCACGACCAGTCCCGAAGGACATGTCGCTTTGGTCATGGTCTCGGGGCCAGGTGCGCCGCCCGAGCGCTGGCAGCTCGCCATCGACGGTGAGGCGATCGATCTCCGCCCGCCCGGCGGCACGATCACGCGCGACACGCTCGGGCCCTTCGCGCGGCCCACGACCCCGCGCCGCCTGACGCTGCACGGCGCGCGCGAGGCCCGGCCAGGCTCGCCCTGCCCGCACGGCAGCCTCGCCGCCCTGCGCCTGCTCCCGCCCGCCACCGCTGGCCTCGCGCGGGGCGGCGCGTGGGCCCGCACCTTCGCGCCCGCCGCCGACCTCGGGCACCCCGTCGTGCCCGCGCGCTGGGTGGCCGGCGGCTCGCTGTCACGCGCGCGCCCCGGCATCACGCCGGCCCCGACCGGCGGCGGGCTCATGTTGACGCTGCGCGCCGGGCAGCGCCTCGACTTCGCCTGGTCACATGTCCCCGGGGACAGCCGGGCCGCGCACGACCTCGTGCTCAACCTGCGCGACCTCCGGCTCGGCCGCGACGCCCGCGTCGAGATCTGGGACGGCGATGATCTGCTCGCCGAGGTCGATCCGCCCGAGCGTCACGACGGCGCCTGGCAGTCGCCGCCGCTGCCGTGGCGCCCGCGCGGCCCGCTGGTCCGGCTCGGGCTCGTGCTGGTCGCCGGGGACGAACGCGCGCAGGTGCAGGTCCGCGATCTCGCGATCTTCTCCCGCGAGATCGCTTTCACCGGCGTCGTCGCCCCCCGCGACGGTGACGGACCCGTGCCGGTACACTGACCTGATGCGACCCCTCGCGCTCATCACCGGGGCGACCCGCGGCATCGGCCGCGCGATCGCCCACGCCCTCGCCCCCGAGCACACCCTCCTGCTCACCGGACGCGACCGCGGGGTGCTCGACGCGCTCGTCGACGAGCTGCGCCCCCTCGCCCACGGCCCCGTCAACGGCCTGGTCTGCGAGCTCGCCGACCCCAGCGACCGCCTGCGCTTCCTCGCCGAGGTCGACGGCCTGTGTGACACCCTCGGCGCCGCCGTGCAGGTGCTCGTCAACAACGCCGGCGCCGCCACCTCGGCGCCGCTCGCCCGCACCGATGACGCCGCGTGGGCTGGCCAGCTCGAGCTCAACCTCGGCGCCCCCTTCGCGCTCACCCGCGCCCTCGTGCCCGGCATGGTCCGCGCCGGCTGGGGTCGCGTCATCAACCTCGCCTCGACCGCCGCGCTCAAGGGCTACGCGTACACGGCCGCCTACTCGGCCAGCAAGGCCGGTCTGGTCGGGCTCACGCGCGCCCTCGCCGTCGAGCTCGCCAGCAAGGGCGTCACCGTCAACGCCGTGTGCCCCGGCTTCACCGACACCGACATCGTCGCGCGCGCCGCCGAGAACATCCGCGCCGCCACCGGCCGCAGCGTCGACGAGGCCCGCGCGAGCCTCGCGAAGTTCTCGCCGCAGAACCGCCTGCGCAGCCCCGAGGAGGTCGCCGCTCTGGTCGCCTATCTTGCGAGCCGCGCCGCCGACGGCATCACCGGCCAGGCGCTCGCGATCGACGGCGGCGAGACGGCATGATCTGTCCCGAAGGACAGCTTATCCCTGGCGGTCCCAGCCCTTCTTAATGTTCTCGCCGATGATCTCGTCGGCGATGCGGGTCGCCTCCGCCAGCGTCGGCGCCACCCGGACCTCGCGCTGCAGCGGGTCCTTGCGGCCGCCCGAGTAGTCGGTCCAGTGGATCACGAAGGCCGGGTAGCTGCGGTCGAGGCGGTCCTTGTTGGTCTGCCACATCACCAGCTTGCGCACCGAGACCTGGCCCTTGGCCTCCTTCGCGTACACCTCGCGGCGGACCACCGCGCTGGCCGGCAGCTCGACGCGCTCCGCCTTCTTGCCGAGGCCCTCGACCAGGCAGCGCTCGAGCACCTGGGCCACGCGGATGTCGGTCGGGTTGACGGTCTTGTCGTCGCGCACGCGGATGAACACCGGGTGCAGGATGCTCGCGCCCGGCATCTCGCGGACCGTCGTCCAGCCCCGCTCGCCGTGCTCGAGCACCATGCGATGGATCGGGTCGCCGCTCGAGTCCTCGCCCTGGATGTCCGTCACCTTGAACTCGATGATCGTCTCCGGCTTGACGAAGCGGTACAGCGCGCCCTTGCTGTTGGCGTAGCGGAAGTTGCTCGGGATCTCCTTGCCCACGAGCGCCTTCTTGAAGCGGTGACGCTCCTCCACCGGCATGTTGCCGCACGAACCAATCACCTGGAACTGCCCGTCGTCGCGCATCAGCGCCATGAGCAGCGCGCCGACCCCCTCCGGGTCGTCCGAGCTGTCGGTGTAACCGATGACCACCGCGTCGATCGTGATCGACGGCTTGGCCTTGATGACCAGGCCCTCCGCGCGGATCACCAGACCCTCGCCCTTGCCGCCCTCGACCCACTCGTTCCACAGCGCCAGCACCCGCTCGCTGCCGGTCACCGCCTCGGTCTTGATCGCCTGCAGGCGCTTGCCGCCGGCCAGCACCCGCTGCAGCACCGCGAGGCGCTCGCCGTAAACGATGCTGCGCTGCGGCGCCTCGGCGTCGCCGCCCTGCACGAGGTCGAACGCGTGGAACACCATGCGCTCGACCTGCGCCTTGTCCTCGCCGCCCATCACGTTCGCCAGGTCGCCGACCCGCGTCCGCCCTTGACCCGCAGGCTTCACCGCGAACAGCTCGCCCGCGAACACCGTGCGCCCCTTGAGCTTGCCCGCGACCGCCTTCGCCTCCGCCAGCACCGGCACGTCGCCCGACACCACGCGCCCGGTCGGCGAGCTGAGGAACACGTCGCCCTCGTCGAAGATCAGGAACCACAGCTCGCCGTCGATCTTCGGCGACACCAGCAGGTTCCCGTGCGGCAGAGCGGTGGCGAGGTCGTCCTGGACCATCGCGCGGTAGCTGCCGGCCACCACGCGCTTGTAGTTGCGGACCGCCGCGGCCAGCTCGAGGTCAGAGATGCTGCCCGCGGGCGAGTGCTTGCCCTTGCCGAGCGGACGGGCGCTATCGACGGAGTAAAGGCTCATGATGGGGTGTCCTTCGGGTCAACTGGCGAGCGTCGCCGCGCCGATCGTGCGCAGCTCGAGGTTGCTGAGGTGGAGCAGCAGCTTGTAGCGCGGCCCGTCGACGCGACCCTCGAGGAAGGCCTGGTAGCGCGCGCCGTTCTCCTGAAAGATCAGCGGGTCACGGCCCTTCGGCCCGGCGCCGAGGCGGGCGACCTCATCCTTGTCGGCCAGCTCCTTCGCCATCGCGTGCAGGAAGTCGAAGCTCAGGCCATCGACGTGCTTGATCTGGATCGTGCGACAAAACGCGAACTTGGTGACGACCTCGCTGCGCTTGAGTCGCATCTTGGTCCAGCGCACCGGCGACTCCTCGTTGGTGTTCGCCGCCACCGACTCGGCCGGCTTGCGCTCGCGCTCCTTGCCGTCGGCGCCGAAGATCACCTCGACCAGCGAGGGCGACGCGTGCAGCACCTCGCCGCTGCCCGAGAGGAACACCGTCTGCGTGTCCCCGACCTCGCGACCGACCATCTCCTTGTCGATCTCCGGGTCACCGTCGATCAACGCCTGCGCCAGCGCGTCGCCGTGCTGCTGCGCCAGCTTCGGGTGCAGGCCGGTCTCGGTGGTCGCGACGTAGCGCTTGAAGGCCAGCTTCTTGCCCGGCAGCCCCGTGGTCGGACCGTCCTGCTTGCGCACCGACTCGATCACGACCTGGGCGTTACGCGCCGCCTCGTTCATCAGATTGATCTTACGCATGGTGGCTCCCCGCTCAGAACATCTCGAAGTCCAGCTCGTCGTCGTCGTCGGACTCGCCGGCATCACCGGCGTCGGTAGCGACGCTCGCCAGCTCCAACCACGCCGTCTCGCTCGGCGAACCGACCAGCGCGAAGAAGCCGGTGCTGTTGCCGACCAGGAACGCGGTCTCGCTCTGGTAGCCGCCGCGGTAGCACAGCGTGAACTTGTAGACCTTGCCGGCCTTGAGCTCCGCCTCGAGCTTGGGGTCTAGCCCCTCAGGGTTGAGCGCGTACACCGAGCGCACCGCGAGGTCGAGCACCTCGACCGGGTCGACCGGCCCCGTCAACTTCTGCGGCTCGCCCAGCGTCGAGCCGATCATCGGCAGGGGCTTGCCGTCGGGCCCGAGGCCGACGAGCTTGTTGTTCGGGATCCACGAGCCGCCCTCGTCGAAGTAGCCCTGCGCGGTCATCCCCGTGCGCACCAGCAGCGTGCCGTCGCGGGTCAACTCGGCCTTCTCGCAGCGCGCCCCGCCCGGGTCCAGGACCTGCCGCTGGCGCTTGCCGTACAGCTTGGTGCGGTCGAGCTTCTCGTGGTCGAAGCGGGACTCGACGCCGCCCAGAGAGACGATGATCGGTTTGGCCATGGGTACCCTCGCGCAACACCGGAGCAGCCGGTGACGACGCGAAGCCCTTATCGTCCACGGCAAATCGCCCCGTCAACCGCGAACCTCGTTCGCCACGATCCACACCGGATCATCGCGCGAAACTGCGCGCATGCGCGCACACGCGCGTGACGAGATGTCCCAAGAGCCAGGTGACCTCACGCCCGCGGACGCACCAGCCACCACGTACAGATCGGCAGCGCCAGGTAACACAGCGCCCCGATCGCCAGCGTCGTCGAGATGCCCCACGCCATCGAGGTCCCGAGCGCCAGGCCGCTGGCACACACCCCGCACGCGCCGTTGACCCCCCACAGCCACGGCGTCAGCTCGTCGGGCGCCTCGGCGCGCGCGTGCCTCACCAGGCGCAGGCCGAGCGGGAAGCACAGGCCCATCGCCAGCGCCGGCGGGGCGATGATCGCCACTGTCAGCAGCACGCGGGTCGCCACCGCCGCGCCCGCGAAGCCGTCCATCACCGGGCCGAGCGCGACGCGGGCCGCGATCACCAGCAAGCCGGGCACCAGCGGGAAGAACCACGCCACCCGCGGGCGCTCGACCGGCACCGATCCACTGAGCAGGCTGCCGACGCCGGTCGCCAAAATAATGCCGCCGAGCACCACCGCCAGCGCCAGCGTCGGGTGGCCGAGGAACACGCCGACCCGCGAGAGCAGCCCGATCTCGACGAACATGAAGCCGAGGCCGATCAATGCGAAGTAGCCGCTGGCGGCGATCAGGGTCGCGCGGCTGCCCGGGGCCCCGCGCGTCGACCGGCGTCGCAGCCACAGCGGGACCACCAGCGCCGCGAGCGTCAGCAGCACGCTGACCAGCGTCGCGTGGACCAGCGTCTTGGTCGCCTGCAAATTTCCGAGGAAGCCGAAGTCCTGGCTGTCGACCGCCTCCGAGTCCGCGAGCCACGCCCCCGGCTTGAGCATATTGAAGAAGAACGGCCGGTCGTCGGTCGGCGGCGTCAGGTCGAGCGCCTGGGCCCGCGTGAACGCCCACAACGCCGCACGATCACGCTGCTCGATCAAGCCACGCAGCAGCGGTTGGGCCGGCAGGCGCCGCGGCGTCAGCACCATGTTGAAGCCGAGCCGCACCGCCTCGCGCTGCATCATGTCGAGGTCTCGCGTCGAGAACGGCGAGGGCGAGACCAGCAGCGTCGCCACGCTGCCCTGTTGCAGCAAGATCAGGTGCGCGCGAGGGTCCTGCGCGCCGAGCTGCCACAGCGTCTCCATCGCCAGCGCCAGCATCCGACCGGTCTCGCCGGGCGAGTCGGACTTGTACCACCGCGACACCGTGAAGATCCCCGTCGGCGTCAGCCGGCGCATGAACGCCAGCCAGCCCTCGACCGTATACAGCCCGTTCTCCGACAGCGAGTAGGCCCCCGCCCCGGTCGACGCCCACGTATCGATCAGCGACATCGTCACGACCTCGTACTGCCGGGCGTCGCGGGTGAAGAAGCTGCGCGCCTCGTCGACCACCAGCTCGGCCCCGGGGATCGCCGCGATCCCCGAGAACTCCGCCATCGCGTCGCGATGCAACGAGACAATTTTGGCGTTGAGCTCGACCCCCACGATCGGCGTGTGCCCCGCGCGCGCCGCCGCCAGCACGTCGCGGCCGCCACCGACCCCGATCACCGCCGCCGGGCCCGACGGCCGCAGTTGGTGGGCGAAGGTCGCCACGTCCCACTCGAGGTAGCTCGGGTCGGGCCCGGCCTTCGCCATCGCCGTCGCCGCCGCCCCGTCGATCTTGAGGATCCGCTGCTCGATCGGCGCGAGCTGCTCTGGCGGCGTGTTACGCCCGACCGCCCACAGCATCGGTGGCAGCGTCACCGTCGGCGACACCGTCACCCGCGAGTGCGTGTTCCAGCCCACGTACGCGTGCGCGCCGTAGTCCTCGTGCACCCCCTTGACCCACGCCGGTCGCAGCGGCGGCACCGCGGCGCTGGCGTTATACCAGGCCGCCGCCGACCACACGATCGCCAGCGCGGCCGCGGCGACCTGGCCCTTGCGACCTGTCCCTACGGTCGTGTCACCACGCGCCAGCGCGAACGCCAGGGCCCCGACCGCCGCGATCGCCGACGCGACCAGCACCGCGCTGGCCGCGTCGACCGCGTCGAGCACCGGGATCACCAGCACCGCCCCCGCCGCCGCGCCGAGCAGGTCGACCCCGTAGGCGCGGCCCGGCGGCAGACCGGCGCGCGTCAGCGCCAGCGTCAGCGTCACGCCGACCACCGTAAACGGCAGCGCCAGCACCAGCCCGAGCCCGAGCAGCGCGACGAAGCCCATCAGGTCAGTGACAGGCAGCAGCGGCCCCGACATGGTCCACGCGAACGCCGGGGGCGCCAGCGCGGCGAAGCCGAGCGCCGAGTCGAACAGCCGGCGCGGCACGTCGACGAACGCCCGCGGCCACAGGAACACGATCACCGCGCCCGCCGTCATGCCGAGCATCGCCAGGGCGATGACGAAGAACGCGAGGTGGTACCACGCGATCACGCTGGTGATCCGCGTCAGCAGGATCTCCAGCATCAAGGTCGCGAGCGCCACCGCGAAGATGCCGGCGTAGACGAGGGACCGCCTCATGCGCGCACCGTATCAGGATCGCGCGGGCCGTGGGCCTTCACTCGCCGCCCGCGACCTCGACCGTCGCCAACGCCGGGTCTGCGGCGATGTCCGCCTCCGTGAACACGATCGGGCGCCATTGCTGGCTCGCGAACAGCGCCATCTGGTCCGCGAAGTGCGGCGAGGCCGGGTCGTCCGACTCCCCGTAAGTCAGGAACGCCTGGCCGCGCGGGCCGTCCTTGCCCATCTCGAGCGCCATCACGAACGAGGCCCCGTAGTTGACCACGTAGCCGTCCTTCGTGAGCCCGGTCGCCGCGTTGAGCACCTCACCGCGCGGCGTCGACGGCTCGAGCGTCGTCTTGAGCACGGAGTAAGTGACGATGTTCGCCGTGCCGTCGCGGCTCTGGCCGCCCGGCACCCCGAACAGCTCGCTGCCCCGCGGCGCCCGCTGGACCGCCGCCAGCGGGCTGTCGATCGCCACGCCGGCCGACGCCAGCGCCTGTAATCCGCGTCCGAGGCCGACCAGCACCTTGTCCTCGCCCATCGCCGGCGGGTCGGCCAGCGTGTTCGGCGTCTCCAGCGGGTCCTCGGGGTCGAAGGCCACCGCGAGCAAGGGCCCGAAGTCGGTGACGCTCTGGAACGCGAACGCCCCGAGGAACTCGCGCCACACGATCGCGCCGACGCTGTCCGGGTCGTACTGGCCGTCCCACGCCGTGAGCAAGTCGCAGCCGGCCTGGATGTCGACCACCTCGTCGATCACCATCACCGACTTCACGCCCGCGCAGCGCTCGACCACCGCGTCCAGCAGCAGCTCCGCCGTGAACGAACGGTTGCCCATGATCGCCGCCTGCAGCTCCTCGATCGTGAACTTGCCGTCGGCCCCCGACGCGCCGCCCTGCTCGGTCAACAGGCGCATATTCATGCGCGTGCGCGGGCTCTGTGGCACCCGCTCGAACCCGTGCAGCGGCGAATAACCCTCCAGCGGGGCCGCCGGGTTACTCAGCCAGTGGCTGTCGTTCGCGTTGAACACGAAGTCGTCGCGCTCCTGCTGCGGCTGCTCCGCGAACGGCACCAGGCCCGGGCTACGTGCCCCCGGGACCTCCACCCATTCGTTGACCGAGCTGCTGCCGTCGAGCAGCACCAGGCCCTGCTCGGCGAGCACCCCCGTAAGAAACTCGCCCTCCTCGACCGCCTTCAGCCAGCCGGCGATCGCCGCCGGGCTCAGGCGCGGCGTCGCCGAGGCGTCGATGTACCAGGCCTTGCCGCTTCGGTCGGCCGCCATCGTGTTGACCCACGGCACCCCGCCGACATCCTCGTAGACCTTCTGGAACTCGGCCAGCGAGCGCGCGCTGTTCATCCCGAAGAACTGCTCGATCAGCCGCGTGTTCTCGATGTTCGCGTCGCGGTAAGTCAGCGCCAAACTCGAGCTCCAGCCGAACGGGTCGACGTTGAGGATCGGCCCGTAATGGCTGAAATACAGCGTGCGCTGCACCTTCGCCTGGGTGCCGTCCTGCTGGCGCACCGATACCTCGTAGTCACGCGCCTCCATCGCCCGCGGCTTGCCGTCGTACAGGTACGAGGTCGGGTCGCCCTCGACCAGCTCGAGCGCGTAGATATTAAAGCGCTGGCCATCCGAGAACGTATGCGTCCAGCCGACCTCATCATTAAAACCGATCAGCGCCCCCGGCACGCCCATCAGTCCGACCCCGTAGATGTTGAGCACGCCCGGCACCGTCACGTGGCTCTCCCACAGCTTGAGCTCGCCCTCCCACGGGAAGTGCGGGTTGGCCACCACCATGCCCGCCCCGCTCGCCGTGCGCGTGCCACCGACCGCCCAGCCGTTGCTCCCGAAGCCCGTCGCCTTCGGCCCGCGCAGCCCCGACACCGGCCCGCCCGGCTCGACCAGCGGCGAGCCCGGCGGCTTCGCCGTGGCGATGTAGTTGAGCAGCGGATTACCACTCGCCAGCAAGCCGAGGTCCACGTAGTACGCGAACAGGTCAATCGACGAGATCGGCCGCAACCACGCCTGCCCCTTGCAAGTGCCCGGCACCATGTCGGCCCCCGTGTCCGCCAGGTACTGGTTGTAGCCGGCCACGTAACCCTCGATGAGCGCCCGCACCGGCTCCGGCTGACTGCCGAGCCCCGCCTCCGCGCGGCCCTTCACGTCGAGCGCCAGATAGCCGAGGTCACTCTCGATGTTCGCGTCCCCGGGGCCCGGCCCGAAGAACGACGCCCGCTCGCTGCGGACCTTGACGATCTGATCGGCCAGCACGCACGCATGATCCTGCGCGAACGCGTAGGCCTGCCCAAAGCCCGCGCTCCCGAGGTCCTCCGCCATGATGTGCGCCACCCCGTAGCTGGTCCGGCGAATGCTCGCGCGATACTTCGCGGCCTCGCCCGTGCTCGTGCCCGTCCCCGTGCTCGTGACCTCCTCGGGGTCATCGGCGAATTTTTCGTTGCGCGGGCAACCCCCCGTGAACAACACGAGACTCACCCACGAGAGCCGGGACAGAGCAGGACGTACCATCGCGTCACGCTACCAAAACCCGGCGCGCCCGTCGCGGGTGATGCGAGCCTTGGCGCATCATCGAAACGTTATCGACATGCGTAGGCCCCCGTCCTACAGTGCGCGAAGCCCATCGCGAAAAACACGAAAGCTGTGGGACAAGTTGCTCGCAGGCTCCATATGTTGGGTGACCTCTCGCGCGCAGCGGATCTTCTGTAGGCCGCCGCGAAAATAACCCGCTCGCTGGAGAACCCGCTCGAGCTGCTCCCAGGTGTCCTTAATCGCGTCTGGATCGCGAAAGCCGGCTCTTTTGCCCAGATCCGGCGATACACCCGGGAAGGCGGCGCACAGCGCCGGGATGTCGCCAAAAAACCAGGACTCGAGCTCTTCGACGGCGAGCCGGACGAGCACCTGTGGGGTCGCGTTACGAAGAGCCTGGGACCTCAAACCAGCCTGTTTGGCCATGTTGAGGATCTGCCGCTTGAGCGCGAGGCAATTTTTGCGATCACGGTCGATGAGCACGATGATCCGCCAATTGGGGGGGAACCACGAGCGGTAGCCCTTGAATCGATTTGGGAGCTTCCCGAGAAGATCTTGACAGCCCTGAAACTCGTAGATGTTGAACGTCAGATCGGCGCGGATCTTTGGCACGAGCGTGCGCAAGGCGATTGCCATCGATGCTTCTTCGACGAAGAGCTCGATATGTTCCGTTCGCATCACCGCCCGGACCCCCGGCGTGAGTCACGAAAGACCGATTCACCCTCTCGTTGTAACGGATCACCGACATCGAACAGCCCTTCCATCCACAAGTGGCCGAGCTTGCCGCCCTCCTTGTACATCGCCATCGCGCGCGCCATCTCCTTGACGACTTTGCCCTGAGTGTAGCCTCGCTCGTCGCGATAGAGCACCCATACTTCTTCAGGACGCAGCTCGTTGACAAAGAACGGCGAGTGCGTGGTGACCATGAGCTGCGTGCGAGCAGAGGCGCCACGACACTCCTCGGCGAGCTCGGGGAGCAGCCGTGGGTGGAGCTGGTTCTCGGGTTCTTCGATGCCGACGAACTGGGGGGGGTTAGGATCGTAGAGGATGGCCAGATACGCGAGCAACTTGAGGGTTCCATCCGAGGCGAATTTCGCCAGCACTGGACGCTCGAATGGGGCATCCTTAATCTGAAGAAGCAACCTGCCATCGGGCATCGTCTCGGCAGAGACGTTCTCTAGCTTCGGCACGCGGCGCGTGAGGACGCCGAGGAGCGTATCCAATTGTTCGGGGTGCTGTTCTTTGAGGTACTGGATGACGTTTGGGAGATTGTCGCCGGTCTGGGACAAACGCTCTTCGGCGCCTGCTTGAGGGTTGCCGCGGGTATTATCTGCTGTCAAATACGACAGGTACCATCCAGTAATGAAGCGCCGGAGGGCGCCGACCCGCGGGTGTTTAGCGAGCTGGCCAAGAGTACTCACCGCGAGCAGATCGGACGAGTCGAGCCTTTCTTGAATGCGCTCGTCGTGCGCATCAGGTTGTTCGCCGGATACTACGATCCCTGCACCCCGCTTGAAGTCGACGAAGTGAAAAGGTGTACCTCCTTTGGGGTTGCGGTTCCACCCTAGCCACTCCTCGACGATAATGGGGCTGCCGCGCTCCTCATCGAGCGCCAGGTGGTACGTAATCAGTGGAGTCTTCGGCGCCTCTCGGTACTTGAGTTTAAAGACGAGCGGGCCATCCGCGCCGCGGGTGCGCAGTTCCTTGAGGCGACCGCGGCGGTCGAGGGCCTTGCGCAGTCCGACCGTGAAGCACTCGGAGAGGAAGGCGAACACGTCGAAGACGGTCGATTTGCCGCTTCCGTTCGGGCCCAGCAGGACCGTGAGCGGCGTGAGGTTTTCGAGGCGGAGATCGTGTAACGCCCGGTAATTCTGGACGCGGAGCGACTCGATGCGCGGCACGCTGGGCGCGGTCGACGGGCTTTTGTCAACGCGCGGATCGACACGAGTAGGCGGGGGAAGTTGAGTGCCTCGTCCTGTCCGCTTTGCCATGGCCGGAAGTATCTTCCCGGCCATGGCAGATGGTCAAGCGAATCGCTGCGATCGTCACCGCCGAGAGGCCCCGCTCACGACTTGCCGGGCAGCAGCCCGATCTCGATCAACCGCTGCGTCAGGTAGTCGTTCGCCGTGATCGGCTCCGGGTAGTGCTCCGGGTTCTCCGCCGTCACGCACCCTTCAAGCGATTTAATCAAAAACTCCGAGTTCGGGTGCAGGAAGAACGGGATCGAGTAGCGCGGCGCCTCGCTGTACGGCGACGGCGGGTTGACCACGCGGTGCGTCGTTGACCGCAGCACATTGTTCGTCAGGCGCTGCAGCATGTCGCCGACGTTGACGACGATCGTCTCCGGGATCGTCGTCACCGGGATCCACTCCCCCTTCAACGACTGCACCTGCAAGCCCGGCTCGCCGGATCCAATGAGCAGCGTGATGAGGTTGATGTCCTCGTGCTGGCCCGATCGCACGCTGTCCGGATCCCCGGAGCGCTGTGTGAGCGGAGGATAGTGGATCGGCCGCAGGATGCTGTTGCCGTGGTCGGTCTTGTCGGCGAAGAAGTCCTCGCCGAGGCCGAGCCCCAGCGCCACCGCCCGCAGCACGCGGTCTCCCAGCGCCTCGAGCGCCTGGTACAGCGCCCACGTCTGCTCGCGAAAGCCCGGGATCTCCGTCGGCCACACGTTGGGCGGGTAGTCCTTGGTCCACGCCGCGCCGGGCACGTGTTCACGGCCGACGTGCCAGAACTCCTTGAGGTCCACCGCGGGGTGGTCCTTCGCGTGTTCGACCCCGAAGCGGGTATAGCCACGCGCGCCGCCCGAGCCGGGGATCTCGTACGCCACCTTGCTTGCGAGCGGCAGGTCGAAGAACGCCTTGATCGCCTGGTACGCCTCGGTGATCAGCGGCTCGGCGATCTCGTGGCGGGTGATGCCGACGAAGCCGAACTCGCGGTATGCGGTGTTGAGTTCACGGACGAAGGCCGCGCGCTCGGTCAATCCCTGTTGATCGAAGCGGCGGATGTCGAGGACGGGTACTTGCTCGGCGGACATGGTCAGTGCTCCCGGTGGGATCCTATAGCAGCGCCCCGGCCACGCAGGCCGTGGAGAAATTAGCCAGGGACGCCGCGACCAGCGCCAGCAGGCCGAGGCGGGCGATGTCCGCCTTGCGCTCGGGCACCAGGGCCCCGAGGCCGCCGATCTGGATGCCGATGCTCGACAGGTTTGCGAAGCCACACACCGCGAAGGTCGTGATCGCCACGGACCTGTCGGCGAGCACCCCCTTGAGCCCGTTGAGCTCCTGGAACGCCACGATCTCGTTGAGCACCACCCGCGTGCCGAGGATCGACCCGACCTGCTGGGACTCGCCCCAGGGGATCCCCATCAGCAGCGCGAACGGCATGCAGGCCCAGCCCAGCATGCGTTGCAGCGTCAGCGGCACCGTCTCCGGGCTCACCCAGGTCGAGACCACGCCGATCATCCCGTTGACCAGCGACACCAGCGCGATGAACGAGATCAGCATGGCGCCGACGTTGGCGGCCAGCTTCATCCCGTCGACCGTGCCGTTCGCGGCCGCGTCGAGCAGGTTGCGGCTGCTGTCGACCGGCGCGTCGTCGACCCGGCCCGCCGTCTCCGGCACGCCCGTCTCGGGGATGATGAGCTTCGCGAACACCAGCGAGATCGGCGCCGTCATCGCCATCGCCGTCAGCAGGTGTTCGATGCGGACCCCGCCCAGCAGCACGTACGCGCCCAGGATGGCCCCCGACACCGACGCCATCCCGGCCACGATCACCGTGAACAGCTCCGACTCGGTCAGCTTGGCCAGGAACGGCCGGATCGTCAGCGGCGCCTCGCTCTGGCCCATGAAGATGCTCGCGGCCACGCACAGCGACTCCGCCCCGCTCGCCCCGAACACGTAGACCATCGCCCGCGCCAGCACGCGCACGATGAGCTGCATGACGCCGAGGTAGTAGAGGACCCCGAACAGCGCCGCCACGAAGATGATCGTCGGCAGCACCTGGAACGCGAAGATCACCCCGAGCCCGCTGGTCCCGCCGCTCGGCGCCCCGAGCTGCCCGAACAGGAAGGTCGAGCCCACGAACGCGTGGTCGAGGATCCCCTGCACCACCGACGCCCCCGCCGTCAGCACGCCTTGCCCCTGCGGCACCTTGAGCAGCAGCACCGCCATCAACCACTGCAGGCCCATGCCCCACAGCACCACCTTCAACTGCACTGCCTTGCGGTTGCGGCTCAGCGCGTAGCCGATCGCCAGCAACACGAAGTAGCCGACGACGCTCATCACCTGGTCAACGCTCATTGCGGGCCCCCGGGTCCGGGATGGACACCGCGTCCTACCACGAGTATCACCCCCCGGGACAGCACCCGAAGGACTCCGCAGTGGCCAAGCTCTACTTTCGTCACGGCACCATGGACAGCGCCAAGACCCTCAACTTGCTCGCGGTGGCCCACAACTACCGCAGCCAGGGCAAGCGCGTCCTGCTCGTCAAACCCCGCATGGACGACCGCTTCGGCGCCGCCTCCATCCGTTCGCGGGCCGGCATCGAGGCCGAGGCCGACCTGTTGGTCGACCCCGACAGCCGCCTCGACCCCGCCTTCTTCGCGGGCGTCGACTGCGTGCTGGTCGACGAGGCCCAGTTCCTGTCGGTCCACCTCGTCGAGCAACTGCGGGCCCTGACGCGCGGCGGCCCACCGGTGAT
>Ga0335394_10004796_pt1 | contig 15382 bp, 8 predicted proteins | sample MAT03_FD_205741 | JGI IMG/M metagenome (GOLD analysis project Ga0335394, IMG submission 205741) | Freshwater microbial communities from Lake Fryxell liftoff mats and glacier meltwater in Antarctica - MAT-03 (spades assembly) (version 2) ...
ACTCCGGCATGACGGCGGCCTTGTATTTGAGCGGAACGGTGAAGGAACCGTATCCGCGATTGGTGAACAGTTTGCACGGCAACTGCTCGCGACTGGCGACGAAGACGTCGACGCTGCCGTCGGCATCCAGGTCTTCAGCAATCATCGCTAGCTGCTTGAGGCTGGTTTCTGTGAGCTCGTTGGCTGCGGCCGTGCGTTCTCGCGTCCGTCCAGCCACATTGACCAGCAGGTGCACATCGGTGCCGGTGGAAAAAATCAGGTCGTGGCCATCACGACGCCACAACGGCGCGAATGCCGCGGTTCCTCCCAGTCCTTCCCCATCATCCAGTCCTGGATCCAGACCGTGGTCCACCGGCGCAAAGCGCCCGTCACCGCCCCTGACCAGCAGCAGGCCACTGCGTATGACGTAGAAAATATCGCTTCGGCCATCGCCATCCCAATCTCCGGCTGCGAAAAATCCGTCGCCGTCACTTCCGCATTCGGGCGCAGCAAGCCCCACCTCAGTGGTGGCATCCGCAAACTTGCCGCCTTTTGCACCGGAATTGAGATAGACCGCCAGTCCTTTTCCGCGGCGTGATATCACCACATCAGGCCATCCGTCGCCATCGATCTCCACCAGCGTAGCGCATTTGAAGTGATCGCTGGCACCAGCAGGCAGCAGATCCGCGCGCACGAACGTGCGCAGAGGGCCAACGCCAGAGCCCAGGTAGATCCGCGAGCCCAACAGCAGATCCGGAATGCCATCGCCATTCAGATCGCCGATGGCAACGCTGGGGCTGGCGCTTCCGTCCAGCCCCAGGGCCTTGGTGCGTTCACTGAACACCAGCGGTGCGGTCTGCATCCAGACCCGATCCCCTTGCTCGCTGCAAGCCACCACATCCAAGCGTCCGTCGCCATCGAGATCATACAGCGCAACTCCGCGCGCTGGTCCAGCCACCGTCCCGATCGTCACGACCTGCTTGAACCCGGCATAGGGCGTGGCCGGAAAGAAGTATCGGCCATCACGCGCGTCGGCCATCATCTCTGCTAGGCGATCCGGCGCGCCATTGAAGGTACCGAACATTCCAAGCCCAAGGTCCTGATCCCAGATCCAACGCGCGGGATCGTCTGCCTTTTCCAGCCGACCGGCCATCCAGCGACCACTGCCGAGATAGAACAGCACATCGCCTTCACGACCGGGCCGCTGATTGCCGACGAAGGCGACCACCGCATTCCCTTCCACCAACAAGTCATTGGCCGCCTTGACGGCGACGGGGCCAGAGAGCGCGACGCGAACGTCGGTTGCTGCCAGCGTGCCTTTGCAGACGTCCACCACCGCGAACGTCACCAGCTTCGTGTCGATGTCGACGGCGACGACCCGCATGCTGACCACCAGGCGATACCGCTCATAGAGCGCGCTCGGCTGGAGCGCCGGATTCACCAGCCCCATGGCCACCAGCATGGTGACGACCGCACCGATGAGGAATCGCAGATGACGCATGCGGGCTCCTGCTGATGAGGGGTGAGGAATGGAGGGGATGGGGGATTCTGCTCAGCGATTTTCGTCCGGATTATCAACCTTTCCTCCTCCTTGGGAGGCGGGCTTGGGCAGCGACGCCGCGCTGTAGACCAGTTTTGCTTCGATGGGCTTGGCGAGCACCATGAACAGGTCAACGGGCTTGCCGTGATTATGTTCCCCAAAGGTCAGCGTGCCGGTCGTCCGCATGGCCGGATCAGCGAGGTGAACGCCACCCGTGCGGATGCGATCGAAGTGGACACCCGTCAGTGAGACTTTTCCCTGCAGCACCACATCCACCCAGCGATCGATCGGATCCACCTCATCCGACTTGTGGTGCTGGCTGCTGCTGAGTCCGTTCCAGGTGATGACCAATCGCGCTTTCGCAGGGTCTGCGCTCTGCACGGACAGCGTTCCACTGGGATTCACTACTAAGCCGAAATCGTTCGCATTGGCGCCGTTCGGCTCAGGCGTGAGGATGCCTTTCTCACCCTTGGTCTTGAAGCTCAGACCCAGCGTGCAGTCCTTGGTCAACGGCCGTTCGGCGGTGCCCGCCAATAATTGCCCCGATACGATCAGATCAGTTTCGTACGGTTGGTTGCCGCGTTTATGGAACGACGAGCCGGACATCAGCACCAGCTTGGCATCGGGATAGATGGGCTGGCTGGAGCGGTTGCCCGGCACCAGACGGGCACCTGGGCCAACGATCACCGTGCCGCAAAAGAATCCCATCTCGTCGTGAGCCACGATCGTGCCGACGATTTCAAGGGAACTGCCGAGCGGTTTGTTGAACGACACCTTGTTGGCGATGTAAGCCTGGATGCGGCGGAAGTCCCGGTTGTCGTTGCGCAGAAAGACGTGCTTGGGGCCAGTGAAGTTGCCCATCTCGGCCACACTTCCACTTTCCTTGATCCAGATGTTGCCCTTGGGCCTGAGCTGTAGCAGCTTGGCCACCTCCACCGACTTGCCGACGGTGACGTGACGGATGGTGAGGCTCGCGAACTCCTTCAGTCGGATCACTGTGCCGGTGGGGAAGAGCACGTCGTCAGCTTCGCCCGGCACCGTGCTGGCCGGCTTGCCGTCCACCGCCCAGTTGGCGGGATTTTTCGGATCGGTCTCTTTGCCCGCCTTGCCGGTGGCTGTCCAGACGAAGAGCGGCGCTGCGGGCCAGGTCTCGTTGTAATAGGCCGTCTGCTGGACCTCCGCAGGCCACAGCTCTGCTTGTGCGAATTGCGGTTCATGAGCGGACGGCTCAACGGCGTGTGCTGCCGCCAGCCCGAAACCGACCAAGACGTAGGCAGAGAGGATAAGGCGGCGCATGGCGGGGTGACTCCGTTGATTGGATGACGATGCACGGCCTATGAGTGCCGCTTTCAGTCAATACGTATAAATGAGTGCCTTCCGGGGCTGTGACAGCGAATGGGTGAGACAATGTCTCGCGATAGTCCGCGATGTACGCCATCACCCACACTCAAGTCCTTCCATAACGGCGTAGCCATCAATACGTTTTGACGAAGCGTCGCCAGACCCTAGGAAGCTGCCTGGAAACCCCAGCAGACATCAACAGGAGTCGCGGAGACGCAGAGATCGGAGGAGGCGAAGGAAAGAAATGGAGAAAATGGGCGGAGTCATCCCCTCATCCGATCTCTGCGTCTCCGCGCCTCCTGTTCAGTCCTTCTTCTGCCGGTGTCGTCAGGGCATTTCCATACAGCTTCCGAGAACACCTCTGCCCGTTGCGCCCCAAGCCCGATCGCCCGCCCATGCCCGTCACCGTCACCGATGTCGCCAAGGCCGCCGGCATGTCTCAGCCGGCAGTGAGCCAGATCCTCAACGGCAGCACGCGCTACAAGGCGACGAGCATCGCCAAGGTCTTTGCCGCGGCCGAACGCCTGGGCTACAAACCCAACACCCACGCGCGCACGCTACGCTCCGGACGCTTCGGCGCGGTTGCCTATCTGTTGCCACCGGTCAGCGCGGATCAAGCGGGATGGCTTCAGGAACAATTACTCATCGGCATGGAAGCCGCGCTCGCCGCCGACAATCGGCACTTGGTGGTCGCCCACTTGCCGGATGAACAGCGCTCAAGTTCGGGCGATGTACCGAAGATGCTGCGCCAATGGATGGTCGACGCCTTCGTCATCGATCATTCCTACATCACGCCACCCAGCATCATCGAAATGATGGAGCGCAGCCCGGTGCCCTGCGCGTGGCTTAACATCGACCGACCCACTGACGTGGTGCGCTGCGACGAGATCGCCGCGAGTCGCCAAGCCACCGACATTCTGCTGGCGCGCGGCCATCGTCGCATCGCCTTCCTTGACTACAGCCGTGATCCCCAGACCGGCTCGTGGCATTTCAGCAATCAGATGCGCCTGCAGGGCTACCAAGAGGCGATGACGGCTGCCGGCCTGCCCGCACGCTGGATCGGCGGCGACATCCAAAGCGAGGTCATCGCCTTCACGCGCGCGTGGTTGAGCAAAGATGATCGCCCGACCGCAGTGGTCTCCTATTCCGCCGAGTTAGTGCATCCGCTGGCTCAGTCGCTCGCCTTCTGCGGCCACAACCTTGGCCGCGAACTGTCGTTCATCAGCTTTGGCACCACCAACTGGATGGGGCGACAGCGGGTCGATTTGATGATCACTCCCAGTCGGGCCGTGGGCGAAAATGTGATTAACTTGCTTGATGCAAAAATCGTCGCGGGCAGTCCGCAGCCGACACGCTTGCTCCCCATGACCTATTGCGCAGGGAGCACCATCGGCCCGCCACCAACCTGAGCCGTCGTTCTGGCTGACGAGAAATCGAACAGGAGACGCAGAGGCGCGGAGGTCAGAGGAGGAGAAATGTGGGATTTGTATCGCGCAAATCCTTCCACTCCTCCGGTCTCCGCGTCTCCTGTTTGCTGTCCGGTATTCGATCTCTGAGTAGCCAAAGACCCACGCGAAACGCCGCAGAGAAAAATTCCTTTTTTTTGCGTTCGTGGTCTTTTGATCACGCATTGGCATGAGCGCGGAATGTCCGGTCATTTCACTGGCACGAACAATCCCGCCGGCTTGCCTTCGTTGTCAGCGCCGAAGGTCGGGCCCTTGCCCTTGCCGCTGAAGTCGGGCGCGCTGGCGACCTGGATGCCGCCGGCGCGGAAGTCATCCAGGTGGATGCCGGTCCAGGTGATGGTGCCGAGGATGGTCATATCGGTGCGACGTGGCAGTTCCTTGAGCTTGGCGATGAGGGCATCTCCACCTAGCGGGCGACCACGTGAGATGATTTCGATCTGGCCCCAGTCGTTATCGCGACGGCTGCAATTGATCACCAAGCGCGCCTTGGCCGCATCGCTGGTGTTGACGGTCAGACTGCCGCCGGTGGCGATGATCATGCCCATGTCCTTGGGCCCGGGAATGCGTCCGCCGCCGTTCGTGCCCATCAGCGTGCCCTTCGATTTCCAACCCAGTCCCAGGCGTGCATCGCTGGTCAGCGGCCGTTCCGGCAGGCCGGCGAGCAGTTTGCCTTCGACCGTCAGATCGGTGTCCCAGTCGCAGTTGGTGCGACGGGTCAGGTAACTGCCGCTAAGGATCGCGACGGCGGCATCCTTCTCGATCTTTGGAGCGGTACGATTTCCCATGCCGATCTCGCTGCCGGCGCCGACGATGAACAGTCCGCTGTGGAACTGCCAATTGTCCTCCGAGTGGAAGATGCCGATGAATTCAGTCGAGCCGTCAGCGAGCTTTTTGAAATGGAAATGGTCGACGAGACTGAGACCACGGTTGTTCCAGCCATTGCTGAGGTTGTCATTGCGCAGAAACGTGTGCCCTCCGCCGACCACGCTGTCGAGGTACATCACGCTACCACCGGCCTTGATCCAGACGTTGCCGCGAATGCTGAAATGGCCAATCACCTGGGCATTTGTGCCAATAGTCAGGTGGCGGAAGGCCGCAGGCTGGTATTTCCGTCCATCGGTCAGACTGATCGCGTACCCGTTCCCAGTGTCCGGCAGCACCAGATCGGAATCGACGTCGATGCCTTTAGTCGCCGGCTTGCCGTCCTCCAGCCAGTGCTTGGCGTCCCAGCCATCCTTGGCGCCGGTGCCGGGCTTGGCCCACACCAAGACGCGGTTCTTCGGCCACACCTGCTTGGCAAAGAGCGACGCTTTGACATCGCTGCCCCACAGATCCTTCTCGCCGAAACGCGGATCATGGGCCGTCGCCGCCGCATAGCCCGGCAACTTGGTCGAGCGGATGTACCAGTGATTTTCGCCGGTGCGGATGTCCTTGATCGTCGGTTCAACGGCCAGTCGCGCGGAATCGGCGGCGGGCACGGGCAGGAACCCGCCAACCACCAGGGTCAACAGCAGACAAGCATGTGGGATACGCAGCATGAGGCTCCTTGGATCTGGATGCGACTTCGAAGTCATCAGGACATTGAACGTATTATGACCGATGAGGTGACGCCATGTCATGGCGCTTTGCTGAGCGCCGGCTGTATGCTACTGCGTGCCCGCCGCCCCTGCCAAGCCCACGGGTGCCCTTCGCCCAGGGTTTGCGGATTGCTCCGTTCTCTGCACCGGTGACCGGCACAGGGGGGTGAGGACCTCTTCCATGCCGCCGCTCCCCGCGCTTCGCGTCCCTGCTTCGGCCAACTGTCCGGCGCGGGCGACCTGGTGGGTTGCCGCCCTGCTGCTGGTTGCTGCGGGCAGTGCCCAGACGGTCGACGTAGAATGCTGGCGACCATATGACGCGAGCTTCACCGCCGCTGAACCGGAGAATCCGTTCACCCAGGACTTCAAGGCCACCGTGCGACGGTCACCACCTTCCTGGATCAGGTATTGGTGGCGAACGGCTTCAACCACGCGCTGATCTACTCTTATGCCTACGACCCCTCCTGGAAGGCGGGGAAGTCCGAAGCTGAAGACTGGGGTCCGCCGGCGCTGCTGCCGTGGTTGGGCTCCAAGGGCAGCGAGGATTTCACGCGCATGAACGTGCCCTACTGGAACCACTATGACGAGTTGATGGAGGCGCTGCGCCAGCGCGGCATCATCGCCCACATATATATTCGCGTCCACAACAAGCCCGACATTACTATTTTCCCTGCCAACAACAGCACCGGCGACAACCTATGGTGGCAGTGGATGGTCGCCCGCTATGCGGCGTATCCGAACGTGGTCTTCGACGGCGCGAAGGAGTGGAACTTCGAAGCGAGCGTCGCCTACAAGCAGGCGCGCCTGCAGCTGCCTTTCAGGCCTGCCCCCACGCGCTTGGTCGTGGCTCGGGTTCGTCGGCTTCGCCTCCTCATCCGTGGGCGGATGGGCTTCGCCCATTTTATCCGCCCACCGCCACTCGGGCACCCGCTCCATCGCGAAGCGATGGAGCACCAAGCCTGAGCAGTTACGTAAAATTAACGAACTGCCGGGCAGTTGGGCCGCGCACTGCGGCGGCGGTGCCGTGACCAGTCAGTAGTGGTTCCCGCTCCACGCCAGGCGGTGGCGAGCTGGCAGGAACAGCGGCGGCGTCAGTGCGAACGTGCGGGGCGGCATGATGCCGCGCGCGTCATCACTTCGTCCACGGTCCGCTGATCGCCAGGGTGCGGGCGGGTCCGTCCTGGATGTTGGCGAACAAGGTCGCGCCATCGGGCGAGAAGCACACGCCGGCGAATTCGGATTTGTTCTGGGCGTTGAGCCCGAGCTGGTAGCAGCGTCCCTGCGGTGTGACGCCGACCAGGCGCTGGCCTGGCACCACGCCACCGCCGCCGGCGTCCTCGCACAGGATGAGGTCGCCCCAGGGCGCCACCGTCAGGTTGTCGCAGCTCTCGACCGCCGACGGGTCGTTGGGTTCGATGAACAGTTCGAGGCTGCCCGGCTGCGACGCCTCGCCGGCAGTGCCCTCGGCCGGGCTGGGGCGATAGCGCCAGACTTGACCGTGCTGCAGTTCGCCCCCGCTGGTGCAGGTGAACCACAGCGTGCCGCGGTCAAACCACATGCCCTCGCCACGGGCGAAGCGCGCCGCGCCTTGGTTGGCCCCCTGGACGCGCAGGTTGTCATCGGGTGAGTCGGTTTGTTCGAGGTCGATCCAACGCACGGCCATCGCTTCACCGGTGGGCACTTTGCCGCCGGTCTTGGCCCAGTTGCGGGTGTCCAACGTCTGCCGATCGATCGCGGCCAGGGCTTGCAGCCGCCCGCCATCAAGCAGCCGGCCGGGAGTCTTGGGGATGAAGCGGTAGATCAGGCCGTTGGGACGGTCCTCGGTCAGGTAGACCACCCCGGTCCTGGGATCGATGGCGATCGCCTCGTGATTGAAACGGCCGAGCCCGGTCAACGGCACCGGCGCCACCGGACCGGTCGCCGTCGAGGGCACCTCGAAGCACCAGCCGTGCACGCGCGCGATCCCGGGCGGCTGCTGCGACAGCGGACGCTGCGACGACCACATGGTCTCTTCGCAGCTGATCCACGATCCCCACGGCGTCGGTCCGCCGGCGCAGTTGCGCGCCGTGCCGGCCAAGCTCAGGAACTCCTGCTCGCGTTTGCCGGTGAGCGGATTCCAGATCAGGTTGGTGGTTCCGCCCTGGGTCGGCACGCCGGCGGTGCCGGGATCGTAGACCTTGTCGCCGAGCTTGGCCACGGCGGCGGGATCCTTGGCGAAGGCGCCGCGTTCGGGCATGACATCAAGCTCGTGGTTGCGTACCAGGATCACCCTCCCGTCAGCACCTGCGAAGGCCGCCATGCCGTCGAAGGCGCCGGGCACCACGAGGCCATCGTCCATGGTATCGCCGGAGGTCGAGATCAGCCGGTACGAGAACCCGGCAGGCAGATCGAGGATGCCGTTCGGATCGTTCACCAGTGGGCCATAGCCGACGGCGACCGGCTCGTCGGCGAACAAGCCATTGTGGCCGGAAAACGCGCGCAGCCCGGCGAACGCCAGGGCGACGGAGCCGGAACGGGCGAGGAGCTGGCGGCGGGAGAGGGGCATGGCGGAATGATTGCGTGCGGCCACGGAGTTCAAGGGATTGGCGCGCCCTGCTGGCTCACCGGACGCCCGCTTTAACCTCATGTCCCCTTCATACCGCGGTCGCCGGTCGCCGCAGCCGCGAGCGGCGCAAAGACCTGCGAAAGATATGGCACGAAAGACACGGCCAAAGATTTTTATGAAATATAAGTGAAATATATGGACTGTGAAAGACATGGAGAGGAACAGCGGCGGAATCAGTGCGAACGTGCGGGGCGGCATGATGCCGCGCACGTCATCACTTCGTCCACGGTCCGCTGATCGCCAGGGTGCGGGCGGGTCCGTCCTGGATGTTGGCGAACAAGGTCGCGCCATCGGGCGAGAAGCACGCGCCGGCGAATTCGGATTTGTTCTGGGCGTTGAGCCCGAGCTGGTAGCAGCGTCCCTGCGGCGTAGACCTTGCGTCCGTCGTCCAGCACCAGATCGGTGGGTTTGAGAGCGAGATCGGCGGCGTGGGATGCGGTGGTGACGAACCGCAGTGCCAGGGCGAAGGCCAGTCGGGTCGACATGGGAGATGCTCCAGGTGGGAGGCGAAGACCCGTCGGGTCAGCGTCTGGTTGTCGATGAGGGCGGCGATGGCAATGGATTGGAAGTCGGCGGCGCCGTGGTGGTGCCGGGCATGACGTGGTGCGGAAACGAACGTGCGGCGAGCGGATGCTGCGGTGCTGCGATGCGTTCGCTGAGCATCGTCACGGCCTGAGTACCCAACTCCCTCAGCGGAATGCACACCGTGGTCCACAGCCGGTCGAGGATCGGCCGCTGCCGGTCCGAGACCACCACCAGCGAGAGGTCCTGTGGAACGCGCAGACCGAGCAGGTGAGCAGCAGCAAAGAACGCTTCGCCATCGTCGCCGCCGTAGCAGACCACGGCGGTTGGGCGATCGGGTCCAGCCAAGCAGCGTCGGGCGGCGGCGATGAGAGCAGTGCGATCGGCGGCGTCGGTCCTTAGTGCGCCTTCCAGGGGTACCAGACCAGCCGCTCGCACCGTGTCCTCGCAACCGCGACGGCGGTCAGCGACGCTGTGATGTCCGCCTCGCGTGACGGCGACCGGCCAATCGAAATGAGAATAGGCGATGCGCCGATGGCCCAGCGTCAGCAGATGCTCCGCTGCCAACCGCCCGGCACCAAGATCGTCGACGTTGACACAATCCTGCGGCAATCCGGCATCGATCCAGATCGCCGGCAATTGAAAGCGTTTGATCAGCGCGATCATCTGCGTGGGCACTTGCTCGTTGTAGGCGATCAGCAGACCGTCGCTCGACAGCTCACGCAGGATGCGCGGGACAAAGTCCTGATCAGTGAGCTGCTGGTCTTCGAAACGGTTGATGAGCAGACGCAGATCGTGGGCTTCGACCTGATCGCCAATGACAGTGAGCAGGTCGGCCGGAAGGTGGCCGATGCCCCAGCGTGCGCCCAGCACCAAGGCGACGTTGCCGAAGCGCCCCAGGCGCATGTTCTGCGCCGCGACGTTGGGCCGGTAATGCATGAGCTCAGCGGTGGCACGGATGCGCTCCACCAGCGTCTTGCTGATGTGGTGTTCCTCACCCTTGCCACGCATCACGTAGGAGACGGTCGACACGCCGACGCCGAGCTTGGCCGCGATGTCCTTGAGCGTGGTCACGTCACAGGCCTTGGTCGGCACGGGTAGTGGAATTGTGTGTTCATCTTAGATCAGGCAGTGCGAGGTGCGAGGTGCGAGGTGCGAGGTGCGAGGTGCGAAGCTGGACACCAATCGGTTATGACGTGGCGGCTGTTCATCTTTCGGGTGAAGGCGAGAGTTGGTGCAACGACTGGTCTTCCAACCTCGCACCTCGCACCGCGCACTTCGGATTTGACCGAGCATGGCTACTCGAACTCCACCGCAGTGAATTTCGCCAGCTGCGCATCCACCGTCAGCCGCTTGACGCTGTCGCTGCCATCGGTGCGCCGCAGTGACAGCACGTACGCTCCAGGCTCGCGTACGGTCAGCAGCAACGGCCCGCCGCTCCAACTGCCAGCGACGGTGTTGGCACCAAACCGGCGCTGGGCCACTTGCCGTCCCTGGGCGTCGGTCAGCGTGACGGTGGCGCCGACGACGCCCCGCAGACTTTTCGCGGATACGGCGAGGGTGCGGGCCAGCGCCAGTTTGGACAGGTCGGGCACGGCGCTCTCATCAAGATCTTTGCGTTCCTCCAGCGCCGCATTCAGCAGCACGTTCACGTTGCCGTCGCTGTCGCCCAGCAGCAGATCGTTAGCGCCGTCGCCGTCGACATCGCCAACCGCCACACCCCACGAACCGGCCTTGTGGGCTGGACCGGGGAAAACCCCTTCGATGTATTTCATCGGACGCATGAACGAGCCGGCGCCGCGATTGAGATGGAAGACATCCGAGGAGCCGGCGGAACCGGAGGCGGTGTAGAGATCAATCTCGCCGTCGGCGTTGAGGTCCTCAGCCACGGTCCAGAGCTGGCGGTCCGACGGCTCGGAGGTTTCATTGCAGAAGCCGATGGCGTCTTCGATCGCGCCGGCGCGGTCGATAGCCAGGGCGAAGCCGGCATGGCGCGGCACCAGTAGGCTGATGGCGTCGCGACGCCAGATCGGCGCAAAGACGGCGCCACCGCAACGCTCGCCGTCGGCTGCCGGCGTGAGACCGAGATCGAGTTCATGGACGCGGGGTTGGAAGCGTCCGTCACGATCACGGATCAGCAGCAAACCCTTGCCGACGGCGACGAAGAGATCACTACGTCCATCGCCATCCCAGTCGCCGTTGGCGACCAAGCCACCTTGGCCAGCGCCGCACTCTGCCCGGTCAAGGCCGAAGCGCGCGGTGGCATCGCTGAACGCTTCGTTGGACTTGCCGGGATTCAGATAGATCCGCACTCCGGTGGCAGTGGCCGCCAGCACGTCCGCCCAGCCGTCGCCGTCCAGGTCGGCAAGGGTGGCGCTGATAAGTCCAGGGATGAGCGGAACGCGATCGCTGCGCACGAAGCCCTTGCCCGTCCCTGACCACAGCGCTCCGTCAAGCAGCAGATCGGCCTTGCCGTCGCCATCGAGGTCCGCCACCGCCACGGAGGCGGCCGGCACGCCGGCGAGGCCGAGAGCCGCGGTGGCGTCGTCGAAGCGCAAGCCGTCGCGCTGGAGCCAGACCTTCACGCCGGCGTTCGCTGTGGCGACGATGTCGAGTCGACCGTCGTGGTCGAGATCCGCGAGCGCGACGCCGCGCACCGGCGCGTCGAGCTTGCCGATGACGCGGTCCTCGTGGAACCGGCAGTACGGTTTGCAGGGAAAGTAGCCGCGGCCTTCGGTGATCTCAGTCATCAGTTCGCCGAGGCGTTCGGGATCACCGTTGAAGATCCCCGCCATGGTGTTGTCGTTCTGCACCGTGGCCCAGGTCCAAGCACCCGGCTTGGCGGCATCCGGTACCACACCGGTCTGCCAAGTCCCGGTGTAGAACAGCAGATCGCCTTCACGTCCCTTGACCTTCTTGCCGATGTAAGCCACCAGGCGCTGGCCCTGGCTCAGCGAGAACAGCCCGCGCACCGCGCCATCGCTGGCGGTGATGCGCAGTTCGGTCGGCGCGAAGTGTCCCTGGCAGACCCGCTCGACCGTGGCGACCACGGTGCGATTGCCGGTATCGATGGACGTAATCTTGGCCATCACCACCACCGCGTAGCGGTCGGCCAGATTGACCGGCTGCAGCGAGGGGTTGATCACCGCGACGAGGAACGGGGCGAGGAACAGCAGGGCGAAGACGGCGACGGATCTGGTCATGATGGCTCCTGAGTAGTCTTTGAAGTTGAGGTCCACGAAGACATCCCGGGTCAAGGGGCGCTCCTTTGAGTCCGACGAGGAGGCGCTGGCTGGGACCTATGCGGGTCATCGCCCTGCTCTCCTGGGGACACTACCGGGTTCTTCACCGCCGGGTCCTCGGTCCAGCCCACGGGCGGGACGCCCTTGTGGTAGACGGCGTAGTTGTCCTCCGGCTTCTGGCTCTGGCAGGAGGCATCGAAAACCACGTTGGTCCAGGCCTTGGTCATCCCCGCATCCTTGAGCCGGATGCCGCCCCGGTGCAGTTCCTTGAAGAGCACGCCGTTAAGGACCACGTCGCCCAGGAAGGTGGTCTCGATGCGCTTGGGCAGGCTCGCCCAACGGGGGCCGTCGCTATTCCACGGCGCCAAGGGCAGGCCATCGACCATTTGGTCGAAGCCGGAATATTGGAACACCAGCCGGGCCTTCTTCGGATCGGCCGAATGGACCCGCATCTGCCCGCCGGGCAGGACCAGCAGATCGAAGATCTCATCACCAGGCGACCCGCAGCCCATGACGCCAGAATAGTCCTTCCTGCCCAGCATGATGGTGGCGTCACGGGTCAGCGGCCGATCAGGCAGGCCGGCGGTGAGCGTGCCGCGGACTTCCACACTGGTGCCCAGTGGGAAGGTCTTCATCTTGCCCAGGATCGCCCCATCCAACAGGTGCAGGCTGGCGTCCTTGAAGACCAGGTCGCCGTTCCGGGTGTCGGAATGCACGGAACTGTCCGGGCCGAGGATGCAGGCGCCGCTGAAGATCCAGAACTTGTCCCCGGACACATGCGAGCCAAGGAACTCGACCGAGTTGCCGGGGTCTTTCTTGATAAAGATGTACTGGGCCAAGTTGTAGCCGCGGCTGTCCCAGTTTGGGGGAAGCGACGAGGAGTTATCGTAGTTATGCCCCTTGAGGTCGCAGACGGGCAGGCGGTCGTTCTTGCAGAACGTGTGGCTGGCGCCGATGAATTCCCCAGGCTTGACGCTGGACACGCCACCGCGGCCACGCTCATGGATCCAGAAGTTTCCGGAAACCTTCATGCCGCTGGGGTCGCCGAAGCCGATCCAGGCGTGGTTCTCGACCATCAGGTGGCGGAAAACCCTGCCCGGGCAGTGGACCGAGTAGATCCGGTCGATGGACACGCCGGGCAGGATGACGTCGGTCTCGAGATCCCACTTCTCCGTATCCTCGAGCGGAGTGCCTAGCACCAGCCAGTTGGCTGGATCCTGGCCCTGGAAATGGGCCACCTTCACTCTGTTCTCGCCGGAGATCGTCTCCGGCTTCTGCTGCGCCTTCTGCGGCTCCTTCCCATCGTGGGTCTTCCAGATGAGCAGGCGCTTGGGCGGGCTCCACTTCTGAGTGGTGTAGGCCGGCTTGGGGCCCTTCTCTGGCGGCGCATCCACCCAGCCGCTCCAGTCCAGGTCCACCTTCAGTTCCTGGGGGCTGAGTGCGCGAACTGCTGAGATCGTGATCGGCTTATTGCCCTTGGTGTAGCTGGCGACGAACTCCTTGCGGAAGCTCTTGATCGTGCCCAGGGCCGGCGAATAGACGATCAGGTGGGAGTCCAACTCGGCGGCAAGCTGACCCTGCACCTTGCGACCATCCACCAGGACCAGTTCGGTCGGGGTCAGGACCAGGGGCCCGGGGACGGTGATGGTGCCTTTGGCGGTGGATGGCGCCGCTGCCGGCGGCTTGGCAGAGGGCGTCTCCACGGCCAGGCCGGCGCCAACGGTGCTCACGGCCAAGATGAGACCGACGAGGAAGCGCTGGGGCAGGGCGGCGACGTTCATGGGTGGCTTCGATGGGTGCTAGAGGGGTGGGCTGCATTAAGTAAGTGCGTTCATGCTGAAACTGATTCACAGCCGACTGAGAAGTGAAGGTCAGCATTTGCGGCTGGCCCGCGCTTGGCCACATTCACTTGCCGGATTTCTTCACTACCGGATCCGCGCTCCAGCCCACCGGCGGCTTTCCTTTCTCATAAAGAGCGAATAGCTCCTCAAGCTTGGTGCCGCCGCAATTCTTGCCGATGGTGACGTTCTTGATCTTGGCCTTCATGGCCGGGTCGCCGAGGCGCACGCCGCCCTGGTGCACATCCTCGAAGACCACGCCGTCGAGTTCAACATCACCGAGCAGGACGAGGTCGGTGCGCCGCGGTAATTCCCGATAGGGCGTGCCCTTGATCTCCTCGACCCACTGCAGACCCAGGTCGCGATTGAGGTAGCGGAACACCACGCGTGCGGTCTTGGGATCGGCGCTGCACATGCGCACTTTCCCCACCTTTTCGACAGTGAAACTTTTGCCTTCGCCGGTGATCTTGAAACTGATTCCGGTGTAGTCCTTCCAACTCGATTCCACGACAGCATCCTTGGTCAGTGGGCGTTCTCTGGTCCCGAATTCCAGCAGCCCTTCGATGATCTTTTCGTCGGTAGAGATCTTGTTCTGACATTTTCCCCAGTGCGCACCGGACATGAGTTGGAGCGTGCCGTTCTTCTGCACCCAGTCGCCATTGCGGGTGTCGGCGTGGACGGAACTGTCGGGACCGATGATGCCGATGCCGCTGAAGATCCAGAACTTGTCGCCGCAGATGTGCGAACCGAGGAACTCCACCGAAGCGCCGGCATCCTTCTTGACGTTGACGTACTGGGCCAGGCGGTAGCCGCGATTATCCCAGGTGAAGGCCACGAAGGTCGGGTCGTCGACGTTAAAGGTCCGCTGGTCGAAGATCGGCGCCCGATCGTTGCGGCAGAACGTGTGGTAAGGGCCGATGAAATCGCCGGGCTTGACGCTACTGACGCCGCCGCGGCCGCGCTCATGCACCCAGAAGTTGCCGGCCACATTCATGCCGCTCGGATCGCCAAAGCCGATCCAGGCGTGGTTCTCCACCATCAGATGGCGAAATTGGGCGCCGGGAATGATTACCGAGTAGAATTTCTCAAGGCCCGCACTGGGCAGGATGACGTCGGTGTCGAGGTCCCACTTGTTGCCGCTGCCGAGCGGAGCGCCCAGCACCAGCCAGTTGGCCGGATCCTGGCCCTGGAAAAGCGCGACCTTCACGCGGTTCTGTCCAGAGACCAGTTCGTCATGCATTGGCGCCTTGCCATCGAGGGTTTTCCAGACCA